>Ga0182006_1001982_pt1 | contig 11580 bp, 8 predicted proteins | sample Sormic07211104_1_FD_123022 | JGI IMG/M metagenome (GOLD analysis project Ga0182006, IMG submission 123022) | Rhizosphere microbial communities from Sorghum bicolor, Mead, Nebraska, USA - 072115-104_1 MetaG | ecosystem: Host-associated > Plants > Roots > Rhizosphere | place: USA: Nebraska...
CGTGCGCGACAACACCAACCACTACGTGACCGGCCGCGACGGCGGGCGCGACATCGACCTGCGGCGCTTCGCGCTCGAAGGCATGGAGCTGTATGGGGTGCTGAGCGGCTTCGACCGCGGAAACTTCGAGCTGCAGCCCAACCTGCGCGACAACCTCGATGCGGCGGACGACACCTACAACCGCATCAACGCGTCGATCGATAAACACATTGCGGCGAAGGGCATCGAGGCGCCACCGCCTTCGGTCTACACGCCCGTGTGGGAGCCGACGCAAGAACGCACGCGGCTCGACCTTGCGGCGGCGGGCATCGGCAGCGTCATATGGTGCATCGGCTTCTCGCCGGACTTCGCGTGGGTCGATGCGCCGGTGTTCAACGGGCGCGGTGCGCCGGTGCACCTGCGCGGGGTGACGAACGAACCGGGCCTGTACTTCCTGGGCCTGCCGTGGCTGCACACTTGGGGGTCGGGGCGCTTCTCGGGCGTAGCCGGTGATGCGGCGTTCCTCGCGGAAACCATCGAAAATAGAAGATCGAAACTGCGCGAGGCCCATGCCGCAGCGGCACGAACACTTCATGCCGCCTAGTGCTGTGAGTTGGAAGTCGACGACGGACTATCCATCCGAAGGCCTGCTCCGCCGGATGCCAGAAGAGCGGCCGTCGCTTTCTCCCGCAGGGAAAGCAATGGGCCGCTGAGTTCCTGCTCCACGTCGTCCATGTTGGCGGCGGTGGCGACACTGACGTTGAGCACATAGATCGGGCGATCCGCCAGCACGATCGGTGCTGACAGGGCGATCACTTCCGGTTGCCATGCGGCGCTGCAGTAGCCGCGCTGCTCGATGCTGAGTTTCGCGGACTTGATCTCGTCTCGCAACTGCCCCCATCCGGTGGAGCGTCTGCTGCGGAACAGTGCCAGCAGCGCTCGCCTCGTGGATTCCGGAGCGACCGCCAGATAGGCGCGGCCCAACGAAGTGAGTTCCATCGGCACCCGTTGACCTGCCACCACATGGCGTAGCGCAACGCGGCGGTTGTAGCGAACGGATTCGAGATAGACCATTTCGTCGCGATCGGGCACCGCCAGGCCGACGTTGATGCGCATCTTTTCGGCCAGCGCGCGCATCAGCGGGGCGACCGTGTTCAGCACCGGCGAGCCCGCGCGCATCGCATGGGCCAGGCTCAAGACATGTGCGGCGAGGCGGTAGGCCCGGCGGGCGCGATCGTGCTCCAGCAGGCCGGTTTCCACCAGCGTCTGCGTCAGGCGGCTCACGGTGGCGCGAGACAGTCCCGTGCGTTCCGCGAGCTCGCCGTTGCCAAGCAGATCGGCGCCTGGCCTGAACGCTCTGAGCACCTCGACACCGCGCACGAGCGACCGGTTGAGCATCGGGTCTTCGTGGTGTGGCCGGCGCGCTTTTTCAGAGGGTGTGTTCGACATGTTCCGCGAGTGGCGTGTGGCGCTGAAAACGTGGGGAGAGGCGCCGGGCAGCGTATCACCGATTTCCATCTGTTGGAAATAGGGGGGTGCGCGAACCGCTTGGCAAACCTAAGCTTCACCCATTCGATGAGAACCGCAGCCCAACGTGGCCGTCGATGGGGCTTCCCGTACTTCTCTTGTCAAACCGGAGACAAATCCATGCAGATCACGCTGACCCTGGCGCGTGCCAAACGAGCCGTCTTTTTCTCTTGCGCCACCGTTGCAGCAAGCCTGACGGCGTTCCCCGCTTTCGCGGCGTTTCCGGACAAGCCTGTGAAGATCGTGGTGCCATTCGCGCCGGGCGGAGGCACCGATCTCGTGGCGCGCACCATGGGCATCACCATGGGCCAGGAGCTGGGTCAACCGGTGATCATCGACAACAAGCCCGGTGCGGGCACCATCATCGGAACCGACGCCGTCGCGAAGAGCCAGCCCGACGGCTACACGCTTGTCATGGCGACCGTCGCGCACGTGGTGAATCCGAGCCTCCTGCCAAAGCTTCCCTACAACTACGAGAAGGCATTTGCGCCGGTCATGCTGGTGGGAATTTCGCCGAACGTGCTCGTCGTTCGGGCCGAAAGTCCTTACAAGTCCGTGGGCGACATCATCGCCGCGGCCAAGGCCCATCCCGGAAAGCTCTCGTTCGCATCGCAGGGCGCCGGCACGTCGGCTCATCTCGCAGGCGAACTCTTCAAGAATCTCACCAAGACCGACATCACGCACATCCCCTACCGCGGCGCCGGCCCGGCCATCACGGATCTGCTGGGCGGCCAGGTCGATGTGATGTTCGCCACGGCAGCCGCGGTCGGCACGTTCATCGAAAGCGGCAAGCTGCGGGCGCTGGCCGTGACCACCGCCTCGCGCTCCACGGCGCCCTCGCTGGCCAGGGTGCCGACCGTCGCGGAGAGCGGCGTGCCCGGTTACGTGGCGGACAGCTGGTATGGCCTCTATGCGCCGGCCGGAACGCCACGGGACGTGATCATGAAACTGAACGCCGCCGCAAGGAAAGCCGTCCAGACCGAGGCCTTCCGCAAGCGCGTGGAAAGCGAAGGCCTCGTGATCGACGCGGGTTCGCCGGAGGCGTTCGACCGCTATGCCAAGGGTGAAGAGGCCCGCTGGCGAAAGGTGGTCAAAGAGAACCACATCACCACTGACTGAGGCCCAAGGGCAAAAAAATGACCGAAAACCTGATCCAACTCGAAGTCGTCGACGGCGTTGCCACGCTGTGGTTGAACCGCCCGGAAAAGCGCAATGCCATGAGCGACGACATGCGCACCGAATTCATCGCCGCGCTCGAGCGCGTGGCGAACGACAAGGCGATTCGCGCCCTGGTGCTGACGGGCAAGGGAAATGGCTTCTGCGCCGGCGGCGACATCGCCGGCATGGAGCGCCGGATGCAAGCGCCCGCGGGCGAGGTCGGCTTCAACGGTTGGAGCCGCCAGCAACGCGTGCACCACGCGCAGTCGCTGCTGCACACCATGCCCAAGCCGACCATCGCCGCAGTCAACGGCGCCGCGTCGGGCCTGGGTGCCGATACGGCGCTCGCCTGCGACTTCATCATTGCGTCGGATGCGGCGAGCTTCACCTGGTCCTATATCAACCGCGGCATCATTCCCGACGGCGGCGGCATGTACTTTCTGCCTCGCCGCGTCGGCCTGGCCAAGGCCAAGGAGCTGATCTTCAGCGGCCGCAAGGTCGAGGCCGAAGAGGCGCTTCGTCTCGGCATCGCCGATCGCAAGGCCGATGCGGACAGCCTGATTGCAGAAGCGCAGCGCTGGGCCGCCGAAATGAGCAAGGGCTCCGCCACGGCGCTGGCCCTGGGCAAGACCATCCTCAACCAGAGCTTCGAGTTGTCGGCCCATCAAGTGTTCGCCCAAGGCAGCCAGGCGCAAGGCATTTGCTACACCAGCACCGAGCATCGCGAATCGGTGATGGCGTTCCTGGCCAAGACCTCCACCCCGGCCGGCAAGGAGTGAGCGCCATGAATGCCATCTCCCGACTCCTCAAGCCACGCAGCGTCGCCGTCATCGGAGCGTCGGGCGACGCCACCAAGACCGCTGGCAGGCCCATCTCGTACCTCGTGAAGCACGGCTTCTCGGGCGAAATCTATCCGGTGAATCCGAAGGCCGATCGCATCGGCGAGCTGGCCTGCTATGCGGACGTGGCTTCGCTGCCGGCGGTGCCTGACGTGGGCATCGTGCTGCTCGGGGCCGAGCGCGCCCACCTGGCGGTGCGCGACCTGGCCGCCCGCGGCACCGCGGCAGCCATCGTGCTGGCCAGCGGCTACACCGAGACCGGTGAAGAGGGCGCGCGCCGCCAGCGGCAGCTGATGGAAGCGGCCGGGTCCATGCGCATCCTGGGGCCCAACACCATCGGCCTGGTCAACCTCACGGACAACATCGTGCTGTCGGCCACGGGTGCGCTCGAGATGGCGCACTTTCCCGTCGGCGGCGTCGGCGTGGTGTCGCAGAGTGGCGGCATCCTCGGTTCGCTGTTGTCTCGCGCTGCGGTGCGCGGCATCGGCCTGTCCAAGCTGATCTCGACCAGCAACGAGGTCGACCTGGAGCTGGCGGACTTCATCGATCATCTCGCCGAAGACGATGCCACGAAGGTCATCGCGCTGTACGTCGAGACGGTGCGCAATCCGGAGAAGTTCCGCGCTGCGGCGCTGAAGGCGGCACGCGCGGGCAAGCCTGTGGTCGCGTTCAAGATCGGCCGTTCCGAGGCGGGCGCCAAGGCGGCGGTGTCGCACACCGGCGCGCTGGCCGGTGCCGACCGCATGTACGACGCGCTCTTCAGGCAGGTGGGCGTGATCCGCGCCCAGACATTCAATGACCTGCTGGACATCCCCGCCGCACTGGCCACCGGCCGTAAGCTGCGCGGCAACCGGGTCGCGGTCCTGACCTCCACCGGCGGCGCCGGGACGCTGGTGTCGGACGACCTGGGCCTGTCCGGCTTCGATACGCCCGCACCCGATGCCGCGACGGCCGAAGCATTGCGCGCGCTGCAGACCGGCGACCATGCCGTGCTCGATCGGAACCCGATCGACGTGACCCTGGCGGGCCTGCGGCCTGACTTGCTGCGCGGCGCCATCGACGTGCTGTTGAAGAGTCCCAGCTACGACGCCTTGACCATCATCGTCGGCTCATCCAGCCTCGCCATGCCCGAATTGATGGCCGGCGCGATCCAGGACTGCCTGCCGACCTCGGACAAGCCCGTCATTGCCTACGTGAGCCCGCACGCGCCGGAAATCGGCGCGCTGCTGACACAGCGCGGTGTCCCCGCTTTTGCCGCGGCGGAAAGCTGTACCGCTGCGCTCGACGCCATGCTGCGGGCCAGCCAGTGGAAAGACCCGGGCGAGCCGACCGCCGCCATGCAGCCGGTTGCGGTAGGCGATCTGCCTTCGGGCTCGCTCGACGAGGCGCAGGCCAAGCAGCTCTTCAGCCGTTTCGGCGTGCCGTGCGCGCGAGAGCTTGTCGTCACCGAGCCAGCACAGGCCGAGGCCGCTGCGCGTGAGCTGGGTGGCCGCGTGGTGTTGAAGATCCTGTCGGCCCAGGTCACGCACAAGAGCGACGTGGGCGGTGTGGCGGTCAACCTCACGCCCGACACGGTGGGCGCGCGCCTGCTGCAGATGGCGTCCGATGTCGAGGCCAACGCCGGCTCGAGGCCGCAGCGATTCCTGGTGCAGGAAATGGTGGCCGGCGGTACCGAACTGATCCTCGGCATGCACCGTGATGCGCTGGGCACGGCCATCCTGCTGGGAATGGGCGGCGTCACCGCAGAGCTGTTCAAGGACACGGCGATGCGGCTTCTGCCGGCGCAAGGTGGCCTGAGCCGCGACGAGGCACTGGGCATGGCGCAGGAACTGAAGACGTGGCCGCTGCTGGACGGCTTTCGCGGCCGGCCCAAGGCCGATGTCGAGGCGCTGCTGGCGGCCATCGTCGCTTTCTCTCACATGGCGGCCCAACTGGGCGACCGTCTGGTCGAAGCCGAGATCAACCCGGTGTTCGTGCTGCCGCAGGGGCAGGGCGTGCGTGCTGCCGATGGCGTGGTCGTTCTTGCCTGAAGAAATTGAACCCCTGAATCAGGAGAACCTGGATGCATGCAACGGAAGTATTTGCGCGATACGCGGCCGAGTTTTATCGGCAGCCGCTCCCTGCCGAGGTCATTCATCATGCCAAGCGCGCAGTGATCGACTGGTATGCATCGCTTTTCCCGGGCCTGGATGCGGCACCGGTGCGCATGCTGGAGCAAGCCCTGGGCGACGACCTCGATCGCGGTGGCGCCTTCCTGGCGCAAGGGCGCCCGGCCACTGCGCACGCTGCTGCGCTCATCAACGGCACGGCTGCGCATGCCGCAGAGGTAGATGACAGCTTTCGCGAGGCCATGTACCACCCAGGCGCTGCGACCATCGCGGCCGCAATGGCCGGTGGGCAGGACATCGGTGCCTCAGGGCTTCAATTTCTGCGCGGCGTGGTGCTTGGCTACGAGATCTCGACGCGAATCGGCGTCGTGATGGGCCGGTCGCATTACAAGTTCTGGCACAGCACGGGCACCGTGGGTAGCTTCGGAGCGGCTGCGGCGGCTGGCGGATTGATGGAGCTCGACGAAGTTGCCTTCGCGCACGCGCTCGCCACCGCTGCGACCTTCACGGCGGGACTGCAGCAGGCGTTCCGGATGGATTCGATGTCCAAACCGCTGCATGCGGGGCGTGCAGCCGAGGCGGGCCTCCTCGCTGCCCAACTGGCGCGGCGCGGCCTGACGGGTTCGCTGGATGTCCTCGATGGCGACGCCGGGCTCGGCCAGGCCATGAGCAACGGGCCCGACTGGTCGCAGGTCGGCGCGACGCTCGGGCAGGACTTTCACATCACACGCCTGACATTCAAGAACCATATCGGCTGCGGCCACACTTTTCCGTCGATCGACGGCGCCCTCGCGCTGCAGTCGAAGCACCGTATTGCGACTGAAGACATCGTTCGCATTCGTGTAGGCACCTATCGGCCAGCATTGGATATCGCTTGCTACGAGCGACCGGCTTCCGCCAACGAAGCACGCTTCAGCTTGAAGTACATGGTGGCGTCGGCTCTCGTGCATGGCAGCGTGCGCATGGCGGCGTTTGAGCCGGCGCGCCTCGAGGATCCCGCAACGCGCGCCCTGATGGAGCGCATGGAGGTCGCGGTGGATCCGGCGCTCGACGCGGCATTCCCGGGCCAGCGTGCCGCACGCATCGAGATCGACACCGCGGATGGGCGCCGGCTCAGCCATCTGCAGCCCAATCGGAAGGGCGATCCCGAGGAGCCACTGAGTGACGCCGACCTGGAAAGCAAGTTTCTCGAACTGTCCACGCCGGTGATCGGTGCCGCGCGGGCGCGCAGGCTTCTCGAGCGGCTGTGGCGCCTGGAGAGTGCGACCAGTCTTGCATACGAATCTTGATGAGGCAGGGGGCGTCGAGCCCACCAGGGGAGCGCAAGCGGCTTCGCCCAGGGCGCCCAGGCCGGCCCTGCCTACGGCCGCAGGCGCCAGCCAAGTTCGCCCTGGAGGAACTGGGCGGCCTCGGCGGGCAGATCCTCTGCGTCGAAGAAGCACGCCACGGGGCGCTCGACGACGATCCGTCCAGCATGCAGATAGGCCACGCGCGTGGCGAGGCGCTTGGCCTGCCCGAGGTTGTGGGTGCTCATCACGATCGTCACGCCGCTGTTGGCGACCTCCTCGATGAGGGCCTCGATTTCATTCTTGGCGCCGGGGTCCAGGCTGGCAGTCGGCTCGTCCAGGAACAGGATGTCCGGCTGCAGCGCCCAGGCGCGTGCGAGACCAAGGCGCTGCTGCTGTCCGCCCGAAAGCGAACGGGCAGATCGCGTGGCGTGTTCGAGCAGGCCCACGTTAGCCAGGCCCTGGCGGCAGCGCTCGCTGCGCTCGGAGGCCGGCACGCCGGAAAGCCAGAGGCCCACCCAGACATTGCGCCACACCGAGAGGCTCAGCAGGAAGGGGCGCTGGAACAGCATGGCCGCTCGCGGAAGGCGGCCTTCGGGTTGCAGCGGCAAGGATTCGCAGCGACCTTCGCAGGGCAAAAGTCCATGCAGCAGCCGCAGCAGCGTGGTCTTGCCGGAGCCGTTGGCTCCGATGAGGATGAGCCGGTCACCCCGGCGCACGGTCAGCGATGCGTCGTTCAGCGCCATCAACGAGCGGAAGCGCACCGTGACCCGGTCGGCCCGGATCAACGCTGCCGCCTCGGTAGCAGCCGGCGTGCGAGGGGCGCGAGGAGTGGGCGTCCGGAGCGCCGCATGCGGCGGCACCTGAGAGGCGGCGCGCAGCGGGCGCGTGGCAAGCCAATGCAACAGGCCGATGGCGCCGTTGACCGCGCCGACCACCGCCAGCAGCACGATGCCCAGCGCCAAGGCCAGCGCAAGATCTCCCTTGCTGGTCTCCAGTGCGATGGTGGTGGTCATCACGCGCGTGACGCCGGCGATGTTGCCGCCGACGATCATCACGGCCCCTACCTCGGCAATGGCCCGCGCGAAGGCCGTGAGCAGGACGGTGGCCACGCCCATCCGGTCGTGCACCAGCATCAGCAGCGAGGTGGTGAGCGGCCCGGCGCCCAGGGAGCGCAACTGGTCGCCGCCATCGGCCAGGGCCGCCATCACGAGCCGGCGTGACAGGGCGGCGATCAGCGGCGTGACGAGCACGCTCTGCGCCACCACCATCGCTGAAGGCGTGAACAGGATTCCCAGTTCGCCCAGCGGTCCCGAGCGCGAGAGCAGCAGGTACACCAGCAGGCCCACCACCACGGCGGGCAGGGCGAGCAGCGTGTTCACCAACCACACGGCCAGCGCGTGCCCCGGGAACCGCGCCACTGCCAGCCAGGCGCCCAGCAGCAGCCCGAACAGCGCGCCAATTGCGCAGGCCGTGGCGCTGACCTGCAGCGAGAGCGCCGTGATGCGTACGAGTTCGGGGTCGGCGTGCGTGATGAGCTGCCAGGCCAGTGCCCAGCCTTCGGTCATGGTGTTCATCGAAGGACGGCTCTCAATGCAGGCGCGAGGCCATGCTCATCACGCGGCCCATCCATCGACTGGGCCACCGTTCACTGGCTCGCGTTCGGGAAGAAGAGCTGCTCGCCGCCGATCTTGTACGAGGCGATCGCGGCTTGCCCGTCGCGCGACACCACCCAGTCGGAAAAAGCCTGCGCCAGGTCTTTCTTGACGTGCGGATGCCTGGCCGGATTCACGACGATCACGCCGTACTGGTTGAACAGCTGCCGGTCGCCCTCGACCACGATGCCCAGGTCGCCGCGGTTCTTGAAGTTGAGCCAGGTGCCGCGGTCGGACAGCACATAGGCATTGGTGGAAGCGGCGATGTTGAGCGCCTGGCCCATGCCGCAGCCGCACTCCTTGTAGCCGGCGGGCTTGGCGGCCGCGAGGTCGATGCCCGCCAGTTTCCACTGGCGCAGTTCGGCCGCGTGGGTGCCGCTCTTGTCGCCGCGCGAGACGAAGGCACCGCCCGTGGCGCCCAGCCGCTTGAGCGCGGCCGCGATGTCGTTGCCGCGCACGCCGGCCGGGTCGGATTTCGGTCCGATCAGCACGAAGTCGTTGTACATGACCGCGCGGCGCGGGAGGCCGAAGCCCTCCGCGACAAACTTTTCCTCGGCGGGTTGGTCATGCACGAACAGCGCATCGGCATCGCCGCGGCGCGCCATGTCCAGCGCCTGGCCTGTGCCCACGGCCACCACGCGCACCTCGGTGCCGGAGGCTTTCGTGAACTGCGGCAGCAGGTGCTTGAACAGGCCGGACTGCTCGGTCGAGGTGGTGGAAGCCAGCACGATGAACTTTTCTTGCGCCTGGGCGATCGGCGCGAGCAGCGTGCCGACGAGGGCAGCAGCGAGGGCGAGGAAGTTGAGGCGTCTGCGCGAGGCCATCGTCATCGTGTGGGTCCTTGGAAGTTGAGGATGTACCGTCCTGCCGGATCAGACAGCGGGATCGACGCGAAAGCCCAACCGGCTCAGCGCCTCGCGGGCCGCGGCCGATTGCAGCAAGGCAATGAATGCCTGCACGGGCGCGCGCTCGCGGCGTGCCCTGGGCACCACGAAGTCGTAGCGCTCTTCCTGCACCGGGATGAAGCCCAGGCCGTACTGCCGTGCAACCGTGTCGATGGCCAGGCCCCAGTCGGCGCGCTGCTGCGCCACGGCCACGGCCACCGCGTTGTGCGACTTGGTCTGCACGCCGTAGCCGGGCGGCTTGGCGCTGCCGAGCAGGCGATCGATGAGGATGCGCGTGCCGCTGCCGGCGTTGCGGTTGACCATGGTGCAGCCGGGCCCGGTGATCGCGGCGGCGATGGCCGCGGTGGCATCGCGCCCCTCGAAGCGCGCGTCCGACGGGCGATAGACGATGCCCTGCATGCGGCCATACCCCGGGATCAGTTCCAGCTCCCGCGTGAGCAGTGGCCGGTTGTAGACGCCGGTGGCCGGGTCCATCAGGTGGATGCCCGCCACGTCGCATTCGCCGCGCCGGGCGGCCATCAGCCCGCCCGTGCTGCCCACGTTCATGGCCTTGATGCGAATGCCCTGGCGCACCAGCTCCCCGGCCAGCCAGTCCAGGCCCACGCAGTGGCTGCCGATGAAGATCAGGTCCGCGGCGTCCAGCCCATGGCCCAGCAGCTGCACCTGCACGGGCGCGCCGGCATCGACGATCTCGGTGTGCTGGCCGATGGTGATGAACCCGTCCGCGCTGCTGAACGTGGTGACAGAGCCCGAGCCCTTGCCCATCGGGTAGGCCGCCAGGCCTTCGTCGGTGGGCACCAGGCCCACGAGCAGGTACTCGGTGCGGCCGCGCTCGGAGTTCACGCGCATCGGCAGTTTGGCGTCCACATGCTCGCGCCGCTCCGGCGGCCGGCCGGCGAAGGCGCGGATCACGGGGGCCAGGAACTCGTGGAAGGTGAAGACTGCCGAGGTCGGAAAGCCCGGCAGGATCACGACCGGCTTGCCGCCCGTGACCGCCAGGCACACCGGCTTGCCGGGCTTGAGCGCCACGCCGTGCGCCACCACGCCCGGATCGCCGAGCGCTGCGACCACGCGGTAGGAAAGATCGCCTTCGCCCTTGGACGTGCCGCCCGAGAAGACCACGGCATCGCAGGCCAGCCCCTGTGCGAGCGCGGCCGACAGTGCGGCCTCGTCATCGGGAATCACGCCCAGCCGCACGGGCTGGCCGCCCAGTTCCTCGACGGCGGCGCCGATGATGGCGGCGTTGGAGTCGTACACCGCACCCGTGGGCAGCGGCGCGCCGGGCGCGACGATCTCGTTGCCGGTGGAAAAGATGGCCACGCGCGGCTTGCGGTACACGCCGACCTCGGCGAGGCCGAGTGCCGCGATCACGCCGATCTCGCGAGAGCTCAACGCCTGGCCGGCACGCAACACCGTTTCTCCGCGCGCGATGTCGGTGCCGGCGTAGCTGACGTTCTCGCCTTCGGTGGCCGCGCGGCGGATCTGCACCCGGCCGTCCTCGGCATCGGTGTGCTCCACCATCACCACCGCATCGGCGCCTCGAGGCAGCATGCCGCCCGTGGCGATCGCCGTCGCATGGCCGCCCGTCACTTCGCGCTGCGGCACGATGCCGGGCGCCAGCGTCTCGTCGGCGAGCGTCAGCAGGCGGGCCTGTTCTTCCATTGCGCCCCAGGTGTCGGCGGCCTGCACGGCAAAGCCGTCGACGTTGGAGCGGTCGAAGCCGGGCACGTCGATCGCGGCGACCACGTCTTCGGCCAGCACACGGCCCAGCGCCTCGTGCAGGGGAACGGTTTCGCGACCCAGTGGCGCGAGCCTGAGGTGTTGACGGAAGCGGCGTTCGGCCTCGTCGCGCGTGACGACATCGAGAAATTGCGATTGGGGTTTCACAGGCACTCGTAAAGATGAACAGTGACTTCGATCCCGGCCCCGAAGCCTTCGCTTTCCGCGGGCGCGACGACGAAGCCGTCGGCCCGCGTGGTCGAACTCAGCATGGACGCGCCCGACAGCGCGAGCGGCTCCACGCCTTCTTCGCCGATCTTCACGCGCACGTAGTCGACGCGTCCGACCTGGGAGACGATCTTGCGCGCCACGGTTGCGCGCGTGCGGGGGTAGGGCCAGTCGGC
>Ga0182006_1001984_pt1 | contig 11554 bp, 11 predicted proteins | sample Sormic07211104_1_FD_123022 | JGI IMG/M metagenome (GOLD analysis project Ga0182006, IMG submission 123022) | Rhizosphere microbial communities from Sorghum bicolor, Mead, Nebraska, USA - 072115-104_1 MetaG | ecosystem: Host-associated > Plants > Roots > Rhizosphere | place: USA: Nebraska...
ACTTTAGCACTGCAGATGAGTAAACGACTACATATCATTAAACAGATCGCAAGCCAGGTACTGGCGGGTTTTCGTTATGCTATGCTCTCTAAGCTGATCTTTGCACAATACTCCATCTAGGCATTTCCTTGCTTATACATAACGGCGTTTTAAACTCGTTATATCCTTTTCTAACCAAACTCCAGTATCATGCCCATTTACCACACTTTAGGAACTATTCCTCATAAGAGACATACCGTTTTTCGAAAGCCAAATGGCGAGCTTTATGCGGAAGAGCTGGTTTCCACAGAAGGTTTTTCCAGCTTATATTCCCTGGTTTACCATTGCCATCCGCCTACGATTGTAAAATCACTAGGTGAAGCCTATTCTGTAGAACCGAAGATTGCAAGAGCAAAACACCTTAAACATACCAGTCTTATTGGTTTCAACATCAAACCTGCAGACGATTACTTAGAGAGTAGAAAAGCGGTACTTGTAAATAGTGATTTACATATTGTACTAGCAGCACCACGAAAGTCTATGACGGACTACTTTTACAAAAATAGTCAGGCAGACGAAGTGGTATTCATTCATGAAGGTCGTGGCACATTAAAAACCGGTTTTGGAAAGATCAAATTTGAGTATGGCGACTATCTTGTGATTCCAAGAGGCACGATACATCAGTTTGAATTTGAAACAGAGAACAACAGACTTTTCATTGTAGAAAGCTTCAGTCCGATACGTAGTCCTAAACGATACCGCAATGAATATGGGCAGTTGATGGAACATTCGCCGTATTGCGAAAGGGACATTAAACGCCCTGCTGACATGGAAACCTTTGATGAGTTAGGAGATTTCAAGGTGCTGATCAAGAAGCAAGGTTTGATTTACCCGTACACCTATGGCACACATCCGTTTGACTTTGTAGGCTGGGATGGTTTCCATTATCCATGGGCGTTTTCCATCCATGATTTTGAGCCAATAACAGGTCGTTTACATCAGCCGCCCCCGGTACATCAGACTTTCGAAGGGCATAATTTCGTGATCTGTTCATTTGTGCCAAGGAAATATGACTACCACCCTTTATCGATTCCTGCACCATATAACCATAGCAATGTAGATAGCGATGAGGTGCTGTATTATGTAGATGGGGATTTCATGAGCCGCAAGAGTGTGGTGAAGGGCCAAATTACACTTCATCCAGGTGGCATCCCTCATGGGCCACATCCAGGTACGGTTGAGAAATCCATCGGAAAGGAGAAAACGGAGGAGCTAGCGGTAATGATAGACCCTTTCAGACCTTTGATGCTTACAGAAGAGGCTGTGAATATTGAAGATGAAAGCTACCACAAGAGCTGGCAGATAAACGTAGAATAGATTAACGAATAGAACAAATATATAATAGCTATGTCAACACAAACATTCGCAGAAAAGATCGCCAAGGCCCAGGATTTCCTGCCGATCCACGGAACAGATTACGTAGAGCTGTACGTTGGAAATGCGAAGCAAGCTGCTCATTATTATAAAACAGCCTTTGGTTATCAGTCCGTGGCTTATGCCGGACCTGAGACTGGCGTAAAAGAATTTGCATCCTATGTATTGCAGCAGGGGAAAATCCGTCTCGTGCTAACAACAGCATTGAAGTCGGACCACAAGATTGCAGAACACGTGCGGAAACACGGAGATGGCGTTAAGGTGCTGGCGTTATGGGTTGAAGATGCTTATAGCGCGTTTGAAGAAACAACAAAACGTGGTGCAAAGCCATATATGGAACCGGTGACCATTGAAGATGAGTTTGGATCCGTGAGGATGTCGGGCATATATACTTACGGTGAAACCGTACACATGTTTGTAGAACGAAAAGCATACAGCGGCCCCTTCATGCCTGGGTACCGTGCCTGGACGAGTGACTACAACCCTGAAAATGCTGGGTTACTCTACATAGATCATTGTGTAGGTAATGTGGGTTGGAACAGGATGAATGATACCGTGAAATGGTATGAAGAAGTTATGGGCTTCGTGAATATCCTTTCTTTTGACGACAAACAAATCAACACGGAATACTCTGCATTGATGAGCAAGGTCATGAGTAATGGGAATGGTTTCTCTAAGTTCCCGATTAATGAACCTGCTGAAGGTAAAAAGAAATCACAGATCGAAGAGTACCTGGAGTTTTATGAAGGCGAGGGCGTTCAGCATATTGCAGTTGCGACGGCTAACATCCTGGAGACGGTGAAAACATTAAAGTCAAGAGGTGTAGAATTTCTTGGTGCGCCACCAGAAGCCTACTACGAAATGATGCACAACCGTGTTGGTGAAATTGACGAAGAAGTAGCGCAACTTAAAGAATTGGGCATTCTGGTAGACCGTGACGAGGAAGGTTATTTATTGCAAATATTTACCAAACCCGTGGAAGACAGACCTACGTTGTTCTTTGAAATTATCCAGCGTAAAGGTGCACAGTCCTTTGGTGCCGGAAACTTCAAGGCATTGTTCGAGTCGCTTGAACGCGAGCAGGAGCTTAGAGGAAATCTATAATAGTTTTATAACATGTAAAAGCCCGCAGCATGAATGTTGCGGGCTTTTACATGGCTTTAGTTTTGTAAGGGCTGTTTAAAGAGGATACTCCATCTTCACATTTGCACGCGCATAAACACCGGGTTCCAATGGTATTTCAACAAAACCTTGCTTCCTGTAAATTGCAATGGCGGTTTCCAGAACACTCGTTGTATAAAGTAGCAGACGCTTCGCGTTAATGGACTTTGCCAGCTCAATTGCAGCGGCACAAAGTTTTTTACCCGCCCCTAAGCCCTTGTATTTTGTATCTACACACATCTTGGTCATCTCATAGACGCCAGGTTCAATGACTTTCAAAGCAACAGTACCCATAATTTGTCCTTCGTAGCGGGCCAGCAAGATCAGACCTCCAGGTTTTATAATGGCCTCTTCAGGTTGTTCAAGTACGTAACGGTCTATGGGTTCAATTGTAAAATATTCTTCAAGCCATGCTTTATTCAGGCGTTCAAAATCAGGTTGATATGCCTCCTCGTACGCTATAATTTCAAGTTCATTCATGATTGGTGTTTGCCCAATTGTGGGTCTTCTTTTTTGTTTTTTAGGGGAATATGCTTTGTAATTGTTTACCTTCTAATCTTCATAGGGCTTAACAAAGAAGCCATTAATCTTGTGTGAAGCATCCAGAGCAATGTTCACCGCAAAGGTGCCTTTTTCAAAAGTTGTTCTATATGAAGCATATGGGCCTTCATACTTTTTGAATTCCATAGCCTTTATGGTACCGGCTTGGGCTTTTAGCGCACCTAAAAATTCGTGTGCTTTATCCTTGGGTAAGGCGCCCTGCAGGTCTGGGGAGAACATCAGGTAGATGCTGTCGATCTTGCTTCTGTTGTAGTAAGCCTTGAATTTAGCGGCGGTGTAATTATCTTCGATCCGTTCTGTTTGGCTAAACGCGGGTGCGTAAGCAAAGATTAAGATCAATAGCAGCAGGCACTTTCCTGTTATGCGTAATTTCATTCTTTTCATAGGTGCAGTTTATGAGAAGCAAAAATCGGTAATATTCAGTACAATTAAACAAACTGAAGATCATCTTAAGGCGGTTATGAAATATTTCTTTACATTCGACGACCAATCTGACCCTAATAGATGACCTTTACCTTTGTAAAAACATTTTTATTACAATTCAGAGCCGCCTTCGCTTTGCTTCAGAAGAACGATCCGCTTCGGCTGGCCGGTGCGACGGCTTTCTTCGCCAACTTTGCGATCCCTCCTATCCTCATTATACTTATCCGGCTGTTTGGATTCTTCATGGATCGAAAGACATTTGCGCAACGACTGTTTGAACGACTGGAAAACATTCTGGATAAAAGTAGCATTGACCAAATACGAAATACCCTGGAAAACATCCGGGCAGTGGATCAAAATTGGATTGCAACCATGATAAGCTTTGTCTTTTTCCTTTTTGTTGCAACAACGCTGTTTAGTGTTATTAAAGGGTCCATGGATCAAATCTGGACGATCGGGATTAAACCACATTCGAGTTTCATGTTTAAACTAAAACTGCGAGCGAGATCAATGGTGATCATTGTGCTGGCAGGTTTTCTGTTCACCGTCGGTCTGGTCACAGATGGTATACAGGCCTTCATTGGCTCGTATCTGAATAACTCCTCACCCAATTTCGGGCGTTTTCTCCTTGCTATACTGAATCAACTGATTTTCATAGCCATCGTCTCTATCTGGTTTACCGTGCTGTTCCGGTTCCTGACGAACGGAAGGCCAACCTGGAAAGATTCTATGATTGGTGGTCTGCTAACTGGAATTTTATTCACCTTGGGTAAATACATCCTTCGGATTATGCTCCCGCTCAGTAATATCGGAAGCATCTATGGAACCTCCGGCTCGGTGATTTTAATAATGCTCTTTATCTTCTATTCATCCATGATTTTCTACTTCGGGGCGTGTTTTGTAAGAATTCTGAGCATAGCACACGAGTCTCCGATCCGACCAATTAAAGGTGCATTTAGCTACGAGCTGAAAGAGATTGAGAAAATAAGTTAGTCTGCACAGAATTGATGGTTAGTCTGAACAGCGTTGATGGCATAAAAAAAGAGGCAACCTGCGCTGCCTCCCTTAATTTCTGTATTTTATAAGTTTTAGAAAAGTCTGTATGACAAACCAAGTGTGTAAAGACTAAGCTTGCTGTCTTGGTAACCTGCTTTAGCAACATCAGACAAGCCCAGTTCATAACGAAGATCAGCACCTAATTTGCCGATATCTAAGCCCAGGCCAAACTGCCATGCGAAATTCTGATCCTTAAAGTTACCCTTGAAAATCTTGCTTGTTGCCTGATTTGCAGATTGCGTTTGATCCAGTACAAATGATACTACAGGTCCGGTTTGCAAACGCACACCCACGCCAGCTGCACCAATTTTGGTACCTAAAAGAATCGGTACATCAATGCTGGTGAATCGAACTTCATTGGTCTCAGAGCCATCTGTACTCTTCAAATTAGCATTTTTACCTGCTACATAGATTTCCGGCTGTGCATGAATGCCGCCAGCACCAAACCTTGAATAAAGACCTATAAAATAACCTGCAGTGTTTTCACTGTTAAAGGTATTATTGGTGCTGAAGTTCGAAAGGTTTGCGCCCCCACGTAAACCAACTTGTACACTCGGCAATACCTGACTGAAAGCAGCAGAACTCATCCCGATTAATACTGCGAATAAAAATATTTTCTTCATATATGAACGTTTTGTTTTTCTGTAAAACTAAGATAAATTTCAAACTTATACTTTAATGCACTTTAATGAGCATCAAAGAAAAAATCGTACCAATAAATAAGGGTAACTATTCAGGTTTATGTATAGGCCTGAATTTGGTACTTTTTGTGAAAGGTTTGAGGATCATTTAGGCAGAAGTGATATGATCTTTTTAGCAGGTATGGGCGTTCTGTGCTATAAACCAATCCTTCAGGTTGGTGCTTTGTGTACAACTATTTCTGATCATTTACTCAGAGGTAAAATAATCTTTTTAGCAAATATATTGGAATTGTACGCTATAACTAATATCTTAGTTTATGGACGTTCTCATTATGAAATACTTTTATTCACTCTGTTTCCTTTTGTTTTTGATCTTACCTGCAAGCGGGCAAACACTTAATACTGGTGATCAGGAAAAACTGCTGGAATATTACCAGTCTCAGCGTTACTATGACGCTTCCAAATTGCTACAGCGGACTTTCGGTGAAGATCCGCAAGACCTTAAAGCCATTTCAATGTTGGCTTATGCGAGCAATATGGCTGGTAATCTAAAACTAGCAGAACGACAATATACAAAGCTGAACCAGGCAGACCCAAGGAATATCGCTGTGCTTTTTAGCCTTGCGGGCATTCACTCAAAAAGAGGTAACGACGATAAAGCAACAAGCTTTTATCAACAGGTTCTTGCAATAGACAGTAACAATTTTAGAGCACTGAAGTTGATCGCGAGCATTGCCGATCATCCTGATGATCGGTTGAAGTATCTGAAACGTGCAAGTAAGGTAAATCCACTTGATGGGGATATTGCATATGACCTTGCCATAGATCTAAACAGGCTTAAACAGCAAACAGAGGCATATCAGGTACTGGATGAAGCTTATCAAGCGGATACCAGTAACTATATGTTGCTTAAAGCAAAGCTACCCCTTTGCATTTCATTAAAAAGGCTCAATGAAGCGCAGCAAACCGGGGACAAACTCCTACAGAATGGTGATAGTTCCTCTTACGTGATCAATAGCATGGGGCGGCTAGCCATGGAAAAAAAGGATTACAAAAAGGCAATTGGTCTGTTTAAAGTACTGGAAAACAGAACAGAGGTATCCGAGTCAAGCTTGTATTATACGGCTATCTGCTATGACAAACTGAAGGATGTGAAAAATGCACGTATATATATTAAAGCCACAATAGAGGCTTCAATTTCTCCTAATGTTTCAAGTTATTATAATTTTCTCGCCTACACACATGAAAGTGCTGGTGCTTACAAAGCTGCCAATGCTGCGTACCTTCGTTCACTTCAATATGGTAACAATATTGAAGTTTATTATAGTCTTGGTTTGTTGAACGATTTAAAGCTCAAAAATAAAACTGCTGCGCTACGCTACTATCGACAATATCTGAAGAGTAAACCTGATGAAAAGTCATCAATGGAAAACATCAGTTATGTAAAAAGCCGAATAACGGCCTTGACGAATTAACAGCTACCTGTTTAACAATCGGGCGACGTACTTGCCTATAATATCAAACTCGAGGTTAACGGTAGACCCAACATCAACAGTTTTCAGATTGGTATGCTCATGTGTATAGGGAATGATGAACACTGAAAATTCATCCCTTTCCGAATTCACAACCGTTAAGCTAATGCCATTTATACAAATGGAACCTTTTTCCACAGTAACATTTCCTGCATCTGCTGCATATTTGAAGCGGTATTCCCAACTTCCATCTAGTTCTGCTTTCTTTACACAGCGGGCGGTTTGATCCACATGTCCCTGAACAATATGACCATCAAGACGGCCATTCATTTGCATGCAACGTTCCAGGTTTACGATGGATCCAACCTGGAGTTCAGCAAGGTTGGTTTTACTCAACGTTTCTTCGATGGCCGTTACCGTGTGTGACTGCTCATCAACGGCAACTACGGTAAGACAAACCCCATTATGGGCAACGCTCTGATCAATTTTTAAGTCCTTACTGATGTCTGCGCTAATGGTATAATGAACATTATCCATTTCTTCAACAATGGCTGTTACGGTGCCGAGGGTCTCTATTATTCCTGTGAACATGTTAGTATTTAATTCTGTTTTGTCGCCAACCATTAGTCGACCCGGTAGCTTGCTGCACATCCGGCGCAGCCTTTTTACTCATCTTGTTAATTGCAACCAGTGCAGCAATCATTGCTTCAGTTTCATCTTCGGACTTATCGGCACCAGGCTTGTAGTACTTGCCTACAAAGTGCGTATCGAAGTTACCGGAGCGAAAAGCATCGTGCAGCATTACAAACCTACCAAAGGATAAGGTGGTTTGTATCCCTGTAATCTCGTATTCTGCTATTGCCCTAACCATACGATCCATGGCCTCCTCCCGGGAAGCGCCAAATGTGATCAGCTTGGCAATCATTGGATCATAATAGATGGGAATTTCCATGCCTTGTTCAAAGCCATCATCCACACGTACGCCGCTCCCCTTTGGAACTTTATAGGTTGCCAATGTGCCGATATCGGGCAAGAAATTATTCTCCGGATCTTCTGCATAAACGCGGAGTTCAATTGCATGACCGTTGATTTTCAACTCGTCTTGTTTAAATGCTATAGCTTCTCCCCTGGCGATCTTAATTTGTTCCTTAACGAGGTCCAGACCGGTAATCAGTTCGGTAACCGGATGTTCTACCTGGAGTCTGGTATTCATCTCCAAAAAGAAGAAATCAAGGTTTTCATCCAGGATAAATTCGACAGTACCGGCACCAACATAGTTTACAGAACGTGCTACATCTACTGCACATTTCCCCATGCGTTCGCGGATCTCTGGCGTAAGTACGCTTGAGGGTGCTTCTTCAACAACTTTCTGGTGCCTGCGCTGTATGGAACACTCCCGTTCAAAGAGGTGAACAATGTTACCATGCGTGTCTCCGAGCACCTGGATCTCAATGTGACGTGGAGAGGAAACATAACGTTCAATGAAAACGGAACCATCACCGAAGGCAGAAGTCGCTTCGCTTACCGCCAGGCCCATCTGCTCTGTAAAATTCGCTACACTGTCCACGATCCGCATGCCTTTACCGCCACCGCCTGCAGCGGCTTTGATCAGAATCGGAAAACCAACTTCCACAGCCCTTCGCTTCGCTTCATCAATGTCGGTGATTGCCTCCTCCGTACCAGGTACCATACGAATGTTGTATTTCAGTGCAGCAGCCTTTGCAGAAAGCTTGTTGCCCATGATCTCCATTGCTTCAGGTGTAGGCCCAATGAATGTAATGCCCGCAGCAACAACCTGCCTTGCGAATTCCGCATTCTCGGAAAGGAACCCGTAACCGGGATGAATGGCATCTGCACCGCTGCGCTTACAAGCTTCGATTATCTTCTCACCAACAAGATAGGATTGGTTAGATGCCGCCGGACCAATGCAAAAAGCTTCATCTGCATATTGTACATGCAGCGCAGTTCGGTCAGCCTCAGAATAAACCGCCACTGTAGCGATTCCCATTTCTTTTGCAGAGCGCATAATTCTCAGTGCAATCTCTCCCCTATTCGCAATCAGGATTTTTTTCATGAACAAGTTTTTTGGTTATGGATACAAATGTAACAGGATTTCGATTGCACGATCTACCATGTCGGCTGAAATATCAAGGTGGGTAACAAATCGGATGGTGTCCCTATTGGTCGTGTTACATAAAATACCTTTTTCGGTCAACTTTCTTACGACCTCCAGTGCATCATACTTAGGCTTTACCTGGAAGATAATAATATTGGTTTCAACCGGCATAACCGCATTCACCCAGCTAAGTTCAGACAGGGTTTTAGCAATTACTTTCGCATGCGCATGATCGGTTCTTAACCTTTCTACATGATGATCAAGTGCGTATATACCTGCAGCAGCTAGAAAGCCCGCCTGGCGCATACCGCCGCCCAGAACCTTACGTATTTTCCGTGCTTTTTTTATCGTGTCTTTAGAGGCCAGCAGGACAGAGCCAACCGGGGCACCTAAACCTTTTGAAAGGCAGATGGAAATCCCATCAAAATACTGACCGTAGTCATGTGCCTTATCACCTGTAGCGACCAAAGCATTGAACAACCTTGCACCGTCCAGATGTAATTTCAGCCCTTTAATGTTACATAATGTATGTATGGGTGCAATCTGATCTAGTTTGTAGCAGGCGCCACCACCTTTATTTACCGTGTTCTCCAGTACAACCAAGCTTGAGTTGGGGTAATGTATATTCTCTTCATTAATTTCAGGCTCGATGAGTTCAGTTGTAAGAATACCTCTTTCACCATGTAACAGGCGAACAGATGCAAGCGAATTATATGCGATTCCGCCGCCTTCATAACGGTAGACATGGGCCGTCTGGTCACATATCACCTCATCCATAGGATTGGTGAAGCACTTAATTGCAATCTGGTTGGTCATGGTGCCGGAAGGACAATACAGAGCGGCTTCCATATTAAACATGCGACACAGCTTCGCTTCAAGCGCATTTACGGTTTCATCTTCTTCAAAAACATCATCACCAACCTTCGCCTGCATCATTGCTTCGCGCATCTCTGCTGTCGGTTTGGTGACCGTGTCACTTCTAAAATCTATTTTACTAATCATCACGTTAGGTTTAATACAAATATTAACATTGTGAAACGGCATTGCATGAAGCAATTAAAATTTTACACGACTTCATTAACAAAAAACAATTGGTAAGCCTTGAAAATTGCCTCGGGATTTGATTTTCTTTTACTTACCTCAAGCGAAAAGGCAGGATAATTAAGAAGATGATGTGTTCAAAAGGGTAACAAAATGCATCCCAATCGTCTAGTAAAATTTGGAAATGAGAATAACAAACGTAATTTTAGGGCCGAACCGTCGATTATTTAATATCTCCTGGTACTTCCTTAACCAAATAATAACCTGAAATTAACCTAATGTCAAACGCTTAGAAACAGTGAAAAAATAAATTATGAAAAAAACTAATCTCAAAGAATTAAGAATTTCTACATTTATCCCGAAAAATTTAAATTAACATGATAGTTATTGCAGATGGAGGTTCCACCAAAACAAATTGGTGTTTAATTAACGAAGCTGGAAGAAAGATACTTTTCAATACTGAAGGATACAATCCATATTTCTCAAATACAGAATATATTGTTGGGTCATTAAAAGTAGGCTTACCAGATCATTTAGAAACAGAGAAGCTTACAGAAGTTTACTATTATGGTGCTGGATGTTCGACTGATGCGAACAAAAAGATCGTTGCTGACGCAATGCAACAAATCTTTCCTAACGCTGAGATCAACATTGGACACGACTTACTTGCATCTTGCAGAGCTTTGCTAGGTGATGAAGAAGGGTTCGCCGCAATCCTTGGTACTGGAACTAATACTTGTCTTTATGACGGTAAAGATATTTCCTTAAACATTGACTCTCTAGGTTACTTCCTGGGTGACGAAGGTAGTGGCTGCTACATTGGTAAGCGTATTTTAGCCGACTACATGAAAGGCTACATGCCAAAAGGATTAAGAGAAGCTTTCTATGATAATTTTGCTTTAACTAACGAAGATATATTCGATAACATCTACAACAAACCACTTCCAAACCGTTTTTGTGCTAGCTTCAGTAAATTCCTTTACGATTTCAAAGACAGCTATGAAGAATATACCTTCAATACTGTAAATTATGCATTCAGTGCATTCTTTGAAAACCTGGTAATTCACTATCCAAACTACAAAGACTATAAACTAAACGTTATTGGATCTGTAGGTTACAGCTTTAGAGATATCTTGAGTGTTGTTGCAGACAAGTACGAAATGGGTATCGGTAAAATCATTCGTTCACCTATAGATGATCTTGTAGATTACCATTTAAGAACTTCAAAAATGACCAAATAATTGAGCATTTTAAAGTTTACCATATAACAAAAAGGCCGGCATTAATAAATGCCGGCCTTTTTGTTATATGTGTAATTTAATAGATCGTTGCTCCTAAAAGGAGATCTCTTTCCCGAAGAGCTTGGCATATTTCCGTTTGTCAAAACGGTACAAGGTAGCCGCCCGAAAAGAAACGCCTTTTTGCTTTTCATCCAGATCCCGCAGCACACCAAAACTTAGCATCTTCTTTCTAAAATTGCGCTTATCCAGTTTTTTGCCCAGGATTAACTCGTAAACATTCTGTAGTTGTGTCAGCGTAAACTTTTCTGGCAGCAACTCAAATGCAATAGGCTGATGTTTGATACGCCTCTTGATCTTCTCTAATCCTTTGTCGAAGATTTGCTGATGGTCAAACGCAAGTTTAGGGAGGTCTTTCACATTCACCCAGTG
>Ga0182006_1001991_pt1 | contig 11517 bp, 8 predicted proteins | sample Sormic07211104_1_FD_123022 | JGI IMG/M metagenome (GOLD analysis project Ga0182006, IMG submission 123022) | Rhizosphere microbial communities from Sorghum bicolor, Mead, Nebraska, USA - 072115-104_1 MetaG | ecosystem: Host-associated > Plants > Roots > Rhizosphere | place: USA: Nebraska...
CCTGCCACTGGCCGATGCGATTGGTGTGCAGGTCCGCCGATTGCTTCAGTTTGAGCAGGTGCGGGAACAGATCCGGACTGGCGATCAAGTAACCGACACGCAAACCCGGGAGCAAGGTTTTCGACACGGTGCCGGTGTAGATCCAGCTGGCTTTTCTCAGACGCGCCGCAATCGGCTTCGCGCTGCCACCATCGAAAGTCAGTTCGCGGTATGGCTCATCTTCAATCAGCGTGACGCCAAATTCATCAAGCAATGCTGCGACTGCGGCGCGCTTGGCCTCGCTGTAGCGCACGGCGGAAGGATTCTGGAAAGTCGGGATCAGGTAGATAAACGCAGGGCGATGCTGCTCTAAACGATTACGCAATTGCGCCAGATTTGGACCGTCGGCTTCCTGCGGCACAGTCAGGCAATCGGCGCCGAACAGCTGAAAGATTTGCAGCGCGGCCAGATAAGTCGGCGCCTCCAACAGAATTTCCGTGCCCTTATCGATGTACAGCTTGGCCGCCAGATCCAGGGTTTGCTGCGACCCGCTGACCACCAGCACCTGACTCGCCTCGCACGCAAGGCCTAGCGCCCTCGCCTCTGCCGCCAGCGCCTCGCGCAAGGCCGGCTCGCCTTCGCTCATGCCGTACTGCCCCAGCGACAGCGGCATCTCGGCCCATTCCGCCTTCGGCAACATCGCCTCAGCGGGCAGACCGCCAGCAAACGACATCACCTCCGGACGCTGAGCGGCGGCGAGGATTTCTCGGATCAAAGAACTTTTCAGGCGCGAGACACGTTCGGAAAAAGCCATGGTGGTCACCGTAGCGAGGGATGCGAAAAATGAGTCAAACTGGTTGACTGAAACTACGACAGCTTGAGCGAGTACGTCAATATGCTTGACCTTAAAAACCCCTCCAGTCAGCAACAGGCCATGGAAGCGTTTTTCTTCGGCTACCAGGCGTTCACTGCCAAGGCAGATGAAATGCTCGAGCGCCGCGGACTCTCGCGGGTGCATCAGCGCATCGTGTTTTTCATCGCACGCTACCCGAACCTCAGCGTGAAGGAGCTGCTGGCCCTGCTCGGCGTGAGCAAACAGGCGCTGAACATGCCGCTACGCCAGTTGCAGGAAATGCATCTGGTCGACAGCGTCGCTTCACAGACGGACAAACGTAAGCGCCTGCTGGAGCTGACGGCGGAAGGCGCGAAGTTCGAGCAGGCGTTGCGCCGCGAGCAGGTGAAATTGCTTGAGCGGGTATTTGCCGAGGCTGGGGAAGCGGCGGTGAATGGCTGGTTGGCGGTGAATCTGGCCTTGGGTGGCAGTCTGACAATTCTTGAGTGAATCAATAGGCGCTTTCGCGAGCAGGCTCGCTCCCACACGGGAGCGCTTTGCAAAGGTGGGAGCGAGCCTGCTCGCGAATGGCTTGATAGCCATATATCTCTATCAACAAAAAAATCGGCGACAAAACCCAAAACAATATTTGCTTTATTTGTACACAAAAGCATAATCCACTTCGTGCGAGTTCCTGACTATACGGTCAACAAATTCGCGTATGCCTCAAAGGGCCGCTGCCACCCCTCATGGGTCCGGCCCTGGAAATAACAATAAAACTCTTGAGGAGTACTCGCTGTGGAAAGCCGCAAATCCGAAGCACCGCCGCTCGAGCTCACGCCGCCATTACGCAATGGCCTGCTGGAGCGTCTGTTCAAACTCAGCTTGCATGGCACCACGGTGAAGACCGAGCTGATTGCCGGTCTGACAACCTTCATCACCATGGCTTACATCATCTTCGTCAACCCGAACATCATGGCCGATGCCGGCATCGATCACGGTGCAGCCTTCGTTGCCACCTGTATCGCTGCCGCACTTGGCTGCCTGTTGATGGGCCTGTACGCCAACTGGCCGGTCGGCCTGGCGCCGGGCATGGGTCTCAACGCGTTCTTCACCTACACCGTGGTCGGCACCATGGGCTACAACTGGGAAACCGCCCTCGGCGCGGTGTTTGTCTCGGGTGTGCTGTTCATGTTCCTGACCTTCTCGCGGATTCGTGAATGGCTGCTCAACAGCATTCCGGTCAGCCTGCGTTTTGCCATGGGCGCCGGTGTCGGTCTGTTCCTGGGCCTGATCGGCCTGAAGACTGCGGGTATCGTCGTCGACAGCCCGGCCACGCTGATCAAGCTAGGTTCTCTGCGCGAACCCGGCCCCCTGCTCGCCGCGATCTGCTTCCTGATGATCGCCATCCTCAGTTACCACCGCGTATTCGGTGCGATTCTGATCAGCATCATCACCGTCACCCTCGCCGGCTGGGGCCTGGGCCTGGTCCACTACGAGGGCATCATGTCCGCACCGCCGAGCCTGGCGCCGACCTGGATGGCGATGAATGTCGCCGGTGTTTTCAACGTCAGCATGATCAGCGTGGTGCTGGCCTTCCTCTTTGTGCACATGTTTGACACTGCTGGCACGCTGATGGGCGTGGCCCAGCGCGCCAATCTCGTCGCGGCTGACGGTCGCATCGAAAACCTTTCGCGGGCGATGAAGGCCGACAGCGCATCCAGCGTATTCGGCGCCGTGGTTGGCGTACCTCCCGTGACAAGTTATGTGGAAAGTGCCGCCGGCGTCGCCGCTGGTGGTCGGACTGGTCTTACCGCAGTCACCGTGGGTGTGCTATTTATAGCGGCCATGTTCTTCGCCCCACTGGCTGGCATGATTCCCGCTTATGCCACGGCTGGCGCGCTGATCTACGTAGCGATGCTGATGATGGGCGGCATGGCCCACATCGAATGGGATGAAGCAACCGACGCGATTCCGGCGATTGTCACGGCGATCATGATGCCGCTGACCTTCTCCGTCGCCGACGGCATCGCGCTGGGCTTTATTACCTACGTCGCGTTGAAGGCCGGTACCGGCAAATACAAGGAAATCTCCGTCAGCCTGTGGGTGCTTTGCGCGATCTTCATCGCCAAGTTCATCTTCCTGTAAGCGCTGCGCGGTTCACGCTTCAAACCAGCCTCACCCTCACCGGTGGGGCTTTTGTGCATTTCGATAACAACAAAGGAGCAAAGCGATGAGTCTGGAAACCTGGCTGCTGTTCAGTGGCGCTGCACTGGTGGTGATCCTGATCCCGGGGCCACTATCGTTGCTGATGATCAGCAACAGTCTGAATTACGGTTTGCGTCGTTCTTACCCGGCGTTTCTCGGTGGGGTAATCGCCTCGATCTGCCTGCTCAGCGCTTCGGCACTGGGGCTTGGCGCCTTGCTGCTGGCATCGGAGCAATTATTCAGCGCATTGAAAATCGTCGGCGCACTGTACCTGTTCTATCTCGCCTGGCAGAGCTGGCAGCAATCGCGCCAGCCAGCGACGGGCGCCGAAGTCCCTGAAGCCGCACCGGTGCCGCGCTTTCGCACGTTGTTCGGGCGTGCGTTCGTATTGGGCGCGAGCAATCCGAAGGACATCCTGTTCTTTGCCGCATTTCTGCCACAGTTCCTCAGCGCGAACCAACCGTTTCTGCCGCAATTGCTGATCATGATCGCCACTTGGGTGGTGCTCGACCTGTGTTGCAAGCTGGCCTACGGCCTGGGCGCCCATGGCGCAGCGCGGTATCTGCGCAGCGGCAAAGGACAGAGCTGGTTCAACCGGATCAGTGCCGGATTGTTTGGCGGTGCTGGCGCGGCATCACTGCTCAGCAGCCATTGAGTATTGTTACTGGCAACCATCCTGATTGAACGGATTCAAGTCGGGATGGTGCTGTTTACAATTAACTCTGGCGCGTGAACCCTGTAATCATTGACGGGCAATACATAGCAACAACCCCTTTATGTACACCGCTCAAAAACCCACCTTAATATCCGCTCCAGTTCAAAAACTATAGCCTGAACAAGGAAGTTCTCATGGCCACACTGATACACGAAGCATCCGTTCAAACCGACCCCGCAATAGATCCAAACAATCATAAAGTTACCGACACGGTTGTTATCACGGATATGCGTCAGGAGAAGAACGAGCACAAGCCTGAAACTATCGACGCGCCTGAAAACTCATCCAAACCCCACATGCTGGATTTTGCAGACGAGGTATTCGGGCCGTTGCAAATTGGCGATATATCAATAACACGAGTTGCTCTGAATAATCTCGGTGCGACCGTCGACGGTAAACCGTTGACAGGTAAAAACACTTTCACCCGGGTGCTGAAGCGCTCTTTCATCAATGCCCTGCAATTCGATCTGAATAAAGTCGAACACGCCATGAAGACTACAACTGGCAGTGACAGTTACTTGTTGCCGACATTGCTGTTTGAAATGGCCAGCCACCGCCCCCTGACTGCGCCAGCATTATTCCGCGAGCGCAGTGCCGATGAGACTGATCCGGGCAACTATCGCCGCAAACTGGTGAAACTGGCCAACGCCGCGCAAGCGCTCGACCTGCAGCATGTGCATCTGCCCAAGCACCATTCTCGCTGGAAGACGCTGACCAAAAGCTACGCGACACTCGGCTCCAGCGTAGGCATTCAAGGCTTCGGGATATTCATGGGGCTGCGCGGAGTCGTCGATGCAATGAAGACCGATAACACTGCAGAGATTGCGATAAACAGCGCCGGCATCGCTTCAGAGCTTGGCTCGATCGCTGTCGACGTTGCCGTCAGCAAAGTTGCCACCCAGATGCTCACCGCCGGGCAACGCGCTTACCGTGACTTCGCCAGAACGCGAATGGCGCTCCGGTTGGGGCGTTCGGGCGGTCTGGTCGGCGGCGCGCTGACGTTGCCCTTCGATATCTACACCGCCGTGCGGTCCATGAACGCTGCCGAGAATGCTACGGGCAAGGAAGCGATGGATCACTATGTCAGCGCTGGCCTGAGCATCACCAGCGCAGCCATGACAGTGATTCTCGGCGCTGCGGCAATGGCCGGATTCTCCTTTGCCGGCCCGGTCGGATTGGCTGCTGGGGCAATTCTCGCCATCGGCTCGCAGGTCTACGGTGCGGTGCGCATCGTCGACGACATTGACGATTACATCGAGCTCACCCTCGATGAACGCTGGCGCACGGGCTGGTTTGCGTTCTGCATGAAGGATATCGATCAGGACGTTCAAGACCGTTATGCCAAGGCCAAGACCCTGTTGCAGCATTCCATCAAGTTGAAGACAGCGGCAAGAGCGCTGCTTGATGGGCCTCTGAAGGACAGCACCGAGGCCATCGTCAATGGCCAGTTCGAAGTTCGTCTGCGGCCAACTCGGGTGTGGAAGCGCAACTGGTGGACCAAGCAGGATGCCTGGGAGTCGATACATGTCCCGGAAGTCGTCGGCATCGATGACACCATTGATGCCCGGGAAGGCGTTACCAAGGACACCCCTGGCGCGGAATTGGGCACCGCGGCAGACAACAAGAGCGTTCTGTGGCTGCTTACCGAAGGTCAAGACACTATCAAGGGGGTCGAAAAAAAAACGAACGTCTTTCATTACAAGTCGGGCAAAAAAGACCTGACCGGGGGCGAGAAGGACGATCGGTTCGTGTTCGACAACGCGGCGGACTTCCTGAAACAGGGCGCAGATGTTGCGGAACATTCGACACTGCGCGCAGGTCCGGGCAATGACACGCTGGTGCTCGACGGCCATCATTCGGCTCGGCCCACGGATAAAACCGGCTATGCCGTCGACCTGCTGGGCGGCACGCTGCAAGTCATCTCGACCGACAAAACAAACGGGCAAGGCAAAAAATACGCCCTGCACAGTTTGATCGACAGCATTGAAAATGTTGAAACGGTCAGCGGCGCGGCAAACGTTGTGACGGGTACAGCGCAAAGCAACCTCATCAAGTCGCGCGGTAGCGATGTCATCGAAGCAGGTGCCGGCGATGACCAGATCTACCTGCTGCACAAGGATGCCAAGGCATCCGGTGAAGCAGGCGCCGACCAGTATTTGATTGCTCATGTGGCAGGACGCTTTTCGATCTTCGAAGACGGCAAACAGCCAAGTCATATCGTACTCAACTGGAAAAAGGAGCTGATTGATTCATGGCAAATCGAAGGTAACGACCTGATTATCACTTCGGGATTCGAGTTCTACGACAAGTCAAAAAACATATTAACCATTCATAACGTTTATGAAACAAAAGCCGACGACAGAATACTGGTCAATAAAAACCTGACCTTCATCACCAGCGACGGTTTCCATTTCAGATTTGAACTGCCGGAGAAACTTTCAAAGGGCGAGACGGCGGATATTCCCGAGACACTCATCAAACTTGGCCAATCACAACAACCCATTATCATTTATGCCGATGAGTGCTGGATCAGGCATCAGCAGGAAGCGCGCTATTACGTGCCCCGTTCCAGCAATATGACGACCTTTTACTCAGTGTTGCGCGCTGAGACCGTTACCCGGATTTATCTGGACTACAGCAGCGATGAACTGACAAAGGCCGAGGCGCATTTTTTTGCGGTCAAACCCAAGTCATATCAACTGACAGCAGGATGTCATCTCGTTTATCACTTTGGCGACAAGCGGATAAAGTTGAATTACTTCGCCGCCGCTCGTAATGAAGACGACCACGACAACCTGACAAAAATCCTGCGCACCATGGCGAGTCGGCCGTTTTTTCGGTATGTACTGATCTTCAAGGACGGTGTTGCCTTGAATGCCGGCCTCACGGATGAAACCGATGCCCTGCCGGCGTTCACCGACTTCACCGTATCGAGGGACTGGATCACGCAAATGACCCTGCCCCTGCCCCTTCGCTCGCGACGCTACAGTTATGCCTTGCCTGAAAACAAAGCGTACGAAATGGGCAACCGCAACTGCTGTGCCACGCTCACCGCCCTGACTGTGCAGACCGCGATGGAAAGCCTCACAGGAGAAGGCTCGACGTATCTGATACACCTCGTCGCCAACATGACAATCAGACTTTCGACACCTGGTGCCCTCGCCACCTCCGCCGTGCGGCTAGCGCATTCTTCCACCTGGGAGCTCGATGCGACAAAACTCGGATCCGTCGAGATCAGGCTCTCGAATAATCAGTTATCCATCGGCACCTGCACGGTTTACCTTCCGGTGTATGAAAGCGAGGACTTGATTGATCAGATCCGGGTCATCACTGAGGGCGGAGTGGTCCACACAGTCGATCTGATATTTGACCGGGTCTACCGCGACGGCCTGGATGCGAGATTCTTCGAGGAGCCCCAAGCGTCCGAGCCGCTCCCGTCAGCACTGGCCTCGCTGGCCAACGAGGTGGTGAAGATCAGAAACGCGGACTGGATCTTCGACAAGACCGCCGCATTGAGTTACAGCTTCGCCGCACATGGCTGGGTGTTGCGTGCCGATAACTCACGCGTTGCAGCCTCCGAGCTGCGAGTGGCCAATCGTTGCAGCCACCAATCCGGGATCTTCATTTTCCAGCCTGCGCCGCCATTCAACGTCCCAGTCGCATAACGTCGAATTCAATCAATAGCGCCCTTGGCATCCTTGCACTTTGTCAGGCGCCTGCGTGCGCCTGCGTATTCACTACATGAGAATTTCAAGATGGGCAAACCACCCAAAAAAGTATCTGTCACGACAAAACCCGAACTGCCGGATGCTTCGGCTCCAGGTTCGCCGACACGAAGCAACCTCGTCGGTCTGCACATGCCGGATGCTCTGTTGCTGGGCATTGAGCCGACACCAGGCCACAGCGCGAACACCTCTGCGGCGGCTGATCAAATACCTGCGGTGGTCATTCATGATTTGCCACCGGCAGCAGGTAATCCTGGCACGACTCGCCACGCGATCGCCTGGCCGCAAGAACGTGTTCACGAGCTGATTCCCGTGCCGGGCGAGACTGGACTGTTCAGCGGTCCGGATCAGCGAACGTACGCACAAATCGCTGACGAAGGCCGGTTCGTGGTCGAAAAGGACTTGCACGGTCATCACCATTTGCCGCTGACCTTCGCACCTGGCGTACGCGGCCTCGCCCTGGTTCGCAACGAAGGCGAGACGAGCTGGAGCATCCAGCGCCCTGACCGGCAATCGATCCGGCCAGCGCCAGCTACCGCAGATATTCCTGCCTACCTGTCACCCTTGGACGCCAGCACGCTGACCAAACCCGAGCTCGCCACTGATGGCATCCGTTACAACAGGCTCAAGCAGACCTTTGTCACCACAGTGGACGGTACGGTGATGGTCCGCAAAAACAAGGACGGCGAGTATCAGCAGGCGTTTGCAGCAAGCCGTGAAGCACCGGAGATTTTTTTCGAGCAGATCGCGGGGACCGTGTTCTGGCGGCAAAAAGTCTCCAGTCCCCAACAGACGCAACCCTCGTCATCCAGCCGGCAGCCGACCGTTCAGGCCGAAGAGCCCGTCGCCGGCCCGAGCAAACGACCACGCCTGGACGAAGCTATTGACCCGTCAACACAAACAACAGCCAGCGTACAGGATCAGCAGCTTGCGTATTCCTGGTTGCCCTGGGGCCACTTGAACAAGCCTGCGGGAATCGAATCGGTGCAGCTCGGCTGGTTGCATTACCCCATTGTGCCGGTTGGCTCGAACCCCGCGCCCAGAGTGTTTTTCGTGATTCATCCCGAGTTTGTGCCGACGCGCTTCGAAGCGTTCGAACACATGCTGGGCAATACCCCTTCACTGCAACCGGTGGCAACGTTTCGGATCGGCAGCGACCCAGGGGAAATACACCCGGGAAAACGCTTTTTCGACGCGCCGATCAGCCGGTCGGTTGCGCGTGCGTTCCCCGATTTTTCCGACGCTACTGCGCGCGCCGTGGCCAGGCGGCTATTTGAAATGGCCGATCACTCACCGACGATCACCGGCACCGGGCTGGTCAATATTCAGGCTGCATTGCATCAATGGCAGCAACGAACGTTTTCCACGATGCCAACACTGACCACAGCCGACCCTCTGAACATGCTGGCGGTGGCGCCAGACATCGATCTCGGTGGCAAGAGATTGATTCCGATGCCTTCCCAGGCCGATAGCGAGTTGCAACGCCTGAGCTTCGATCCGCAGCGTTTTCCGTTGGCCTGGAACCACTACTCAACCTATCCCTCGGACCTCAACCTGCGGCGGCTGATCGGTTCCTTGCTGGTCAACAGCGGCTACGAGTTATTCCCGCTGACGTATGAACATCGCATGCCGACGCTGGTGTTCAGGCGAGCCAATCATGATCAGGTTTACTTTCTCAAACTGGGCGCGGTCGATCAGGCGGGCCTGACTCATGTGCCCGGCAATGAACTGACCGAACCGAGCACGCCCGCCCGAATCGGCCAGGACGCCTTCAAGGCGCTGACCGAGGCCGCCGCGCAAAACAAAGTGGTCTGGCTGATCGGCGGAGTGTTGAAGGTTGCCGGCAAGCCTGACTCGGTATTCATCATTCGCGAACGCTGAGCATGGCGCTCGGTCGCCGGTTTGGAGGGAAAATTGCGGCCATAAAAAAAGCCCGCAGTGTGGGCGGGCGAAAGACCAAAGAAGCTATATGCGCAGTCGCTTCCCGGTGGGGGCAGCTGCTTGGGGGTCAGCTGCCCCGATACGTGGAATAGCTGTAAGGCGAAATCAGCAGGGGCACGTGATAGTGCTCCTGCTCGGCGGAGATGCCGAAACGCAACACCACCACGTCGAGAAATGCCGGCTCGGGCAGTTGCACACCGCGGGCGCGGTAGTAATCGCCGGCGTGGAACTGCACCTGATAAACGCCAGTGCGATAATCGTCGCCTTGCAGCAACGGTGCGTCGACCCGGCCATCGCTGTTGGTTGTCGCACTGGCGACCAATTCCAGGTGCGATCCTTCAACGCGGTACAGCTCGACCTTGATCGAGCTGCCCGGGCAACCGTGTGCAGCGTCCAAAACGTGTGTTGTCAAACGTCCCATTGATTCTGCGCGCCTGGCCGCAACAAGCGGTCAGACCTCGCGCCTCCCGAAGTCAGTTGAAAAGGAGACCGCACCGATTCGGAGCACGAAACGCTGCGGCGAGCGACTGATTAAGACACTTTTCAAAAAAATTGTACACAATAAAAACGACATTTTTCGCTTCACCCCCGCCATGCGGGTCTTTATCACCAATTCGCAGGCAAAGCGCCTGATCATTGAACCTTCTATTCATTAGCTGACTGGTCAGGCAGGTTTCTTGCAGGCTGGAACCATTAACAGCAAAAGATGACAGCCGGTGAAAAATGCGAAAATTCAGGCTTACAAAATGTAAATAAAGTTGTATACAATCAGCCCATCGCTGTGACGCCAGCCTGCCAGGCCGCCACACCAATCTGTCAACGTACAAGAAGGAAGACTGCAGTGAGCGCTGACTACCCACGCGACCTGATCGGTTACGGCAGTAACCCTCCTCACCCACACTGGCCGGGTAATGCCCGGATCGCCCTGTCCTTCGTACTCAATTACGAAGAAGGTGGCGAGCGCAACATTCTGCACGGCGACAAGGAATCCGAAGCCTTCCTGTCTGAAATGGTCGCCGCTCAGCCGCTGCAAGGCGCGCGCAACATGAGCATGGAATCGCTTTACGAGTATGGCAGCCGCGCCGGCGTTTGGCGGATTCTGAAGCTGTTCAAGGAATTCGACATTCCGTTGACCATCTTCGCCGTGGCCATGGCCGCCCAGCGTCACCCGGACGTGATCCGTGCGATGGTCGAGGCCGGCCACGAAATCTGCAGCCACGGCTACCGCTGGATCGACTACCAGTACATGGATGAAGCGCAGGAACGCGAGCACATGCTCGAAGCGATCCGCATCCTCACCGAACTGACCGGTGAGCGTCCGCTGGGCTGGTACACCGGCCGCACCGGGCCGAACACCCGCCGGCTGGTGATGGAAGAAGGCGGTTTCCTCTACGACTGCGACACCTACGACGACGACCTGCCCTACTGGGAGCCGAACAACCCGACCGGCAAGCCGCATCTGGTAATCCCGTACACCCTCGACACCAACGACATGCGCTTCACGCAAGTGCAGGGTTTCAACAAGGGTGACGATTTCTTCGAATACCTCAAAGACGCGTTCGACGTGCTTTACGCCGAAGGTGCCGAAGCGCCGAAAATGCTTTCGATCGGTCTGCATTGCCGCCTGATCGGCCGTCCTGGTCGCCTCGCTTCGCTCAAGCGCTTTATCGAATACGCCAAAAGTCATGAACAGGTGTGGTTCAGCCGTCGCGTCGACATCGCACGCCACTGGCAAGAAACCCACCCGTACCAAGGGACTGCAAAATGAGCCGCTTTCAAACCCTGCAACCGTCGACCCTGAGCCGCGACGCTTTCGTCAAAGCCTTCGCCGACATCTACGAACATTCGCCATGGGTGGCCGAAAAGGCCTACGACCTCGGTGCGGACGCTTCGATCGACGAGATCGAAACCCTGCACCAGCGCATGAGCGATATCCTGTTGAGCGCCGATCATGCCAGCCAGCTGGCCCTGATCAACGCTCACCCGGACCTGGCCGGCAAAGCCGCCGTCCAGGGCCAACTGACCGAAGCCAGCACCAATGAACAGGCTGGCGCCGGTATTCACCAATGCACGGCCGAAGAGTTCCAGCGCTTCACCGAGCTGAACGACGCCTACAA
>Ga0182006_1001992_pt1 | contig 11512 bp, 7 predicted proteins | sample Sormic07211104_1_FD_123022 | JGI IMG/M metagenome (GOLD analysis project Ga0182006, IMG submission 123022) | Rhizosphere microbial communities from Sorghum bicolor, Mead, Nebraska, USA - 072115-104_1 MetaG | ecosystem: Host-associated > Plants > Roots > Rhizosphere | place: USA: Nebraska...
ATCCTGATGTACTCTATGTAAAAGCGGTATACAAAACTAAACAGGGTTTGGAAAGAGAGACCAAGGTAAGTTACTACAACAATACGATAACGGTTGTCGGCTTTGCAGACACTGACCCGTATGAAGTAAAGTTATACGCGGTAGACAAGGGCGGAAATGTGTCTCAACCTACATCGGTTACCGTTAATCCACTAACACCGCCCTATAAAATAATCCGTAATAGCTTGAAAGCAATAGCTAATTTTGGTGGGATTGATGTGAGTTTTCAAAACGCTACCCAGGCTGATGTGGCCATGGTGGTTATATCACCCAATGCTTTGGGCGATTTTGCAACCCTGAATACCAATTATACTACTTTAAAGCAGGGTTTATTTATGACAAGAGACCTAAAAGCAGTGGAAACAAAGTTCGGTATTTATGTTCGGGACAGGTGGGGCAATATTTCTGATACCTTAAAAGTTACACTTACCCCCATATACGAGGAGAGGTTAGACAGAACAAAAATGAAGGCATTGGTTTTGCCAGTAAATACGGATGCACCTACGGGTTATGGTGGATCGATAGCTGGTCTTTTTGATGGGAGCGTGACAAGTGGGTTCTACCATGCCGGCGATGCTGCAAGAATGCCTCAGTGGTTTACTTACGACATGGGGGTAAGCGCTAAAATAAGTCGTTTAGCCTGGTGGATGAGACCAGGGTTTTATTATAATCTACACAGTCCAAAAAAAGTGGAGATATGGGGTTCAAACAATCCTAATCCGAATGGGAGTTTTGATGGATGGGTAAAGTTAACCGATTACGAGCAAATTAAGCCTTCAGGCTTACCAAGTGGACAATTAAGTACGGCAGACAATGACGCTGCAAATGCAGGTGAAACTGTTGTTATGCCATTAGATGCGCCAAAAGTGCGTTACATCAGGTTTAAAACACTAAGTAATTGGTCTAGTGGTACATATGTTCAAATTTTTGAAATTGCTATGTGGGGTAATCCACAATAACAGCATTTAATTGAATGATCATTAATTAAATAAATCATGGAAAAGATAAAATATTTGATTTATCCTTTTCTTATTGTAGCAGGATTATGTGTAATTTCTTGTACGAAAGAAAATGATTATAAAAAATTTACAAAAGACGGGGAAATTAGTTATCCCGGAAAACCAAGCAATGTTATTGCGCAAGCAGGAAATAAGCGGGTTCGATTGAGAGTAGTATTGGGTTCAGACCCTGCAATCACCAAAATAAAGACGTTTTGGAACAATGGAGCCGATTCTTTAGAAACCCCTGTGGTAAGAGGCAATGCTGATACCGTAAATATCTTTGTTACTCAGCACCTGAACGAGGGTGCGAATAATTTCGAGGTATACACTTATAACAATAAGGGAGACAAATCAATAGTCTCCAATGTGTCTGGAACAATGTTTAGCGATAACTATCTGAGCACCGTGCCGACGACCAACAGGTCGATCAGCTCGGTTCAATTAAGCGCTTATCAGAAAGCTACAATTAACTGGGGGAACGCTTTAACAAGCGAACAGTTTATTGAAATAAAGTATACTGATGCAAACGGAGTGGCTAAAATGCTTCTTGTTCCCTCGCAATCTACAACTACAATACCCAGTTATAAAATAGGAACTGATATCTCCTATCGTTCTTTATATGCGCCGGAAGCGACAGCCTACGATATGATATCAGTTACTCTAAGTACAGTAGATATGACTAAAGCAACCTATTCTGCTGTTACATCGGGTTACTTTTATCATCCTACGAATAAAAGAACACTTGGTGCTATAAAAGCCTGGGTTCCAAGTGGTGCAAATGGTATAATTATAGATGTAGGTGATTTAGGTAGCAGTGGCTATAAAGCCTTAATTGTGATTAACTCAGATAATACCTTAACCATTACAGCTGCTCCGGGGGCTGCAGGTGCACCGTATACGATGTTTACTGCGGGCTTACCAGCACCTTATACAGCTGGCTGGATAAGTTCGGCAGAGTGCAACAACATATATGATCCGGCTACCAAAACCTACAAAGTAAGGTATGGTTATAGTGGAGCAGATGGCTATCGTGTTAATGAAGAAATTATTATACTTAACTAATTTTGTTCTGGTTTTCTTGAAATTGGGGAATGTAATTTTGAACACCTGAGTGTTAAGCTTGGGTGTTTTTTAAAAAAGTCTAACAGAAGAAAACTTCACCTCTTTGTTCTGCTTAGAATAAGGAACAATTAAGTAAAATATGATATACATCAAGAACTTAATTTTTTTATTAAGTTCTTGATGTATAATGCCTAAACCAGGCAAGCGTGCTCATTTAGTTAGCTTACCTGGTTTTTGTGCGTTTAATATTTAGCGCAAACGTTTGCGTAAAATGAGGTTGAACACCTCGTTTTTCATTTGAATTGTACTTAGGACATTAGGAATTCATAAATAATTTTTCCTTTTAATGAATTGTATAATAGATGAGGAGAAGCGGGTAAAGCTGGTATTGATCGATAGGGGAAGGTAGTGCGAAAAAATCAGTTTATTTGTTCTGTTTTTACTTGATATCAAACGTTTGCACTAAATAAAATATCTGATTTAATGCGAGATATTTCAATATATATTTATAATTGTATGTAAAGATTTACTGATAGGTTGAAGCGTACTAAAGGCATGTGATTTCATCCCTTTTTATTTTTTATATTTACTAAATCGTTTTAATTAAGGAAAACCAAATATATAATAACAACTGACCCCATTAAACATTCAATGCTACTCCGTTTATTAATTGCCGGATGTAGATATAATTATTGCATTTATTATAAAGAATATAATTTTTTAGAGAAAGTATGTATAAGGTTGAGGTTCCTGGTAAATATGATATTCAGCAATTGATTTTAGGAGATGAATCTACTTTCCGTATGATTTATGATCAATACAGTGAAAAGATTTATAGATTGGCATTCCGTTTTTTAAAAGACAGAGAACAAAGCGAAGAAATTGTTCAGGAAACTTTCATAAATCTGTGGCTAAGTAAAGGGAAACTTGATCCGAATGGAAATATTTGGTTATACCTATATGTGATCGCCAAAAGATTATCGCTTAATGCATTAAGAGAAATTTGTAAATCTGCAGATTTGACTAAAAATCTGCTCTTTAATATTGCGGAAGTCCAAAACAATTGCGAAGAGGACATCCTGGTACAGGATCTGGAACAGTTTATCGAGAAAGCGGTTAATCAACTTCCCAAACAGCAACAGTTGATTTTTAAACTCAGTCGTATTGAAGGCTTTTCACATAAACAGATTGCAGATCAACTGGGTATTTCTACCAATACAGTAAAGAATCATATGGTTGAGGCACTTAAGACCTTAAAATCTAATTTGAGGTACGCAGACCTTGTTAGTTTTATTATTTTGATGTTCTGGTTTTAATATTTTTTCAATTGAACTAGTCCTACCATGCAAGTTTCGTGTTCTCAGTTTATAACGAACCCTTGCTGATCCATTTATGAAGTGCATTTACGAAAATTTCCTTTTCCCGCCAGACCAGCCCTTTACTATCCAGTCGGAAATATTGGAAAACAAAGATTGTAATTCCTTAAGATCGCACAAGTATTTTGAAATAGCCTTACTTGAAAACTACTGTGGCAAACATTTTATTGGAGATAATGTTCTGGACTTTGAAGGCACACAACTCCTGCTCCTGGGAAGCTATTTACCCCATTGCTCAAAATACAGTAAAAAATTAGACCCAACAGCTCCATCGCATGCAATTTCCATTCATTTTTTTCCTGATTTTTTGGGAAAAGAATTATTAGAAAGACCCGAGGCAAAACAACTAAATGATCTCCTTAATAAAGCGTCCAAAGGGATTTCATATTCCGGACAGACTGTTTTAATGGCAAAAATGATGATGCAGAAAATGCTCCTGGTAAAAGGAATGACAAGGACAGGGCTAATGTTACAGTTGTTAGATATACTGGCTCAGTCAAATACCGGTCAGCTATTGTCTTCCTCTTATTTCAATATTGTGGAAACTGCTGATGAAGGACAAAAAATCAGCAAGGTATATGATTACGTGTTCCAGAATTTCAGAGAGAATATTTCTTTACCGGTCATTGCTGATATTTTACCAATGGCCCCGGCCGCATTTTGCCGATTCTTCAAAAGGAAAACCAACCGGACCTTATTGGATTTTATAAAAGAAGTGAGAATTGGTCATGCAGCAAAACTCTTACTGGAAGGTAAACATAATATATCCGAAACAAGCTTTCTCTGCGGCTATAATAATTGCTCTAATTTCAACAAACAGTTCAAAGAAGTCACTGGAGTATCACCAAGAGAATTTCAAAGACAATATGAAACCACTTTGCGCCTCAACTCTGTTAACAAGGCAAAAAAAGCATCGTTATTGGGCAAAATAGAACAAATTTTAGCGGTTTAAAATCTTTTAATTTGAATATCGATTTACAATTGGTTAGTAATCCGAGACAAGAATGCTGGGTGGTATTGGGACTTTGAAGTCGATCTCAAAGTCCCACCGGCATTTTCAGGGTTACTGCAGGAGAATTTCGCGATGAAACGACACACAAAAAACAACCATATGAACAGATGTTTTACCCCGTTGATCAGGATTCTTGCCTCCCTGATGATGTTACTTAGTTATTCCATCCTGGCACATTCGCAGGCCATTAATCTGAAAACACGTTATTCTTCCATTAGTATCGATGGAAAAGGTTTTATTACATCCATTAAAGATGTGAAAACAAAAAAAGAATACAATCCTAAAGGACTTTCATCAGCTCTGATGAGTCTTTCCAATGATAAAGGGTATATCTTCCCGAACAAAGCAACTTATACGCCAAAGCGTAATGAAATCTTACTGACCTTTACAAATGGGGCACAGGCAAGGATAAAGGCAGAACAGAAGAATGAATATTTCAGGTTCCAGTTGATCTCTCTGTCGAAACAGGAAGGAATTGATAATATTATATGGGGACCTTATAAAACCAACATCTCCAAAACCATTGGAGACATTTTTGGTGTAGTGAGGAGCGAGGATTTTGCCATTGGTGTAATGGGATTGAATGACAACACGACTGGTGGCCCACCTACGGGAGGGGATATGTCCTTTATGTATTATTTTATACATTCTCCTGATCCTGTAAAATACCCACTACCTCCAAATCTTAAAGAAGGACAAACCTTTACTATAGGTGGTGATGGACACAACGATGTGGCTTTCTACTCTCATCCTGAAGAATATTTCAGAATGAACTATGGGAACAGTGCCCGTTTGGAACCAAAGTATGGTTCTGCCATTTGCCTGCATTCAAGGAATAGAAGAAAAGAGCAGATGATCCGCTTTCCGGTTCTACCCGATAATCTGGATGGAAAGGTAAATTCTGCGAGGTATCAGCTGGTAACCCCAACTGATGCCGGATATATTGGTTCTGCAATGGCCTTGTATGCCTGTCCGGATACTTTGGGCCTTAAAACCATTGAAAGAATTGTTTTAAATGAAGGGCTTCCTCATCCCGAAATAGACGGAAAATGGATCAAAGATCCTAAATCTTACCGTCCTGATGTAGCCTGGTGGGGCGTTCACGACAGCCTAATGAACTACACACAACGTCTAGGGCTTAAATCCGTACAGGATGAAGGTTGGGGCGAATATTATCCGGACCGGGCAAACAGATGGAATGGCAGTAAAATCAATTTCAAATCTGCACCTGCAATGAGCATTCCTGAATATGGTGCATTGATGAAGAAAAATGGAATACGCTGGGGTTTGCATACCCTTTGTGAGTTTCTGCAGCCAGGTGGCAACAGTGATGTGAATCCGGTACCTAATGATAGCCTGGCCATTATGCAACGTACTGTCATCACCAAAAACCTTTCTCCGCTGGATACCATTATCACCGTAGCTGATCGTGCATATTTCAATGAATTTGGAGGCTGGGAAGGAAACCATACTAATGTACTTAAGATTGGCAAAGAGCTCATTGAATATAATGGCATTACAGAGACCAAACCTTATACCTTTTTACATGTGAAGCGCGGCTTTCATGGTACTACACGTGGATCTTTTGAGGCAGGAACAACCATTGTTAAACTGCAACCCAATTGTTATCATGGATTTGCACCGGATATGAACCTCCAGGAAGTGTATGCAGATTATTATGGAAAATGGCTAACAGATGGCGGAATGGATTATATTGATTTTGACGGACTGGAGAGTTGCATCTACCAGGGACACGGAGAATATTCTTTTAAGCGTTTCTTCCGCAAGCTTTTTGACAGTTATACGAAAAATGGAGGCAAATACCTGCGGGTAATGGGGAGTGCAGTTGGTGAGGGAAGCTGGCATTATATGAGTGTGTGCAATGTTGGAGGAGGAGACAATATGTTTAATCCAGTAACCAATAAATGGGGGATAGAAGGTAAAGATATGAGGTATGTTTTTCAAAGCAGTTATCTTCCGGCCACATTTGGGATCATTAGCCTGGGCAGCGAATGGACTATGTATGATGCAGAGAATCTCCAGGCCAAATCGATTGGATGGGATGCAACTTATATGCTGGGGCTTAGCCAACAGTCTGTTGAAAATTGTACAGAGAAGGATGCTATTTTTAAAGCCTACCGCACATGGGAAAACTTGAGAGACGAAAAGAATTTTTCAAAAGCACTAAAGGAGAAGCTTAAAGATTTGAATTACAAATTCCATCTTGAACAAAACGGGAAGAAATCTTTTGTCCTTTACCCAGTTCGTGAGAGCCGCTTTAGCAATGAGTCCTATACGGCTCAAGGAAAATCTTATTCATTAAACAATGAATTCGAGAGCCAACCACTAGAATTTGCTGTTCGAGTGCATACGCCAAAAGGTGAACAGGTAGATGGAGTCAAAATTATCCTGCAAAACGGAAAACAGCTTTTGATTGATAAGAAATTATCTAACGGCGAGTTCATCATATTAAAAGGAAATTCATTATTTGTTGCAGACAAGTCTAGAAAAAAACGTGAAGAAATATCATCCGAACATCTTGTGTTGCCAAAGGGAAAATCAGAGATTACTGTTGCAGCCTTGCATGAAGGGAATGAAAAAGTGAAACTTGATGTTGTGGTGAATACGATTGGTAAAGGCGAAAAAATTTAAAAAAAACTAAAATATTATATTATGCGTTTCATCAGTGCACTCTCTTTTTGTATCATCTTCTTCTGTCCTTGCCGTTATGCTCACGCTCAGCGGCCAGTGTCTATAAAGATCTTGTCTTATAATATTCATCACGCTAATCCACCTTCCAAGCCAGGGCTTATTGATATACCGGCTTTTGTTAAAGTAATCAATGATCAAAAACCTGATCTGGTGGCCTTACAAGAGGTTGATGTTTTTACCAAAAGGTCCGGTCAGCAGCTGGACGAAGCAGGCAAGATTGCTGAAGGAACAGGTATGAAGAGTTATTTTGCAAAAGCCATCTCATTTGATGGCGGTGGATATGGCATTGCCATACTCTCCAGATTTAAGGTAGATTCTGTGCGGGTGATCAAGCTACCTTCTGCCTCTGTTAATGATGAAGCAAGGGTTTTACTGTTGGCTTACCTTCATGTAAAGAATAAGCCTTTCATATTTGCCTGTACCCACCTCGATGCAGAGAAGGATGAGGCTAGCCGGAAACTTCAGATCGCAGAAATCACAAAGACGATCGCATCGGTTCGTTATCCATTGGTCATCGCTGGCGATTTTAATGCAGAACCTGGTACTAAAATCATGAAGGAATATGATCAAACATTTATCCGTTCATGTACAGAGAATTGTGAAAACACGATTCCTTCAGATGCACCAACAAGTACAATTGATTATATAGGATATAGAAAGGGCGATCCATTTTTATTCAACTATCATCAGGTGCTAAAGGAACGATATCCTTCAGATCACTTACCTGTCCTGGCCGAACTCCAGTTTAAATAGCATTTTTTATGATGGATGTCTCTAGATGTAATATAAAATGACAAAATTAAACAGAAGATCTTTATTAAAAACAGCTGGTCTGGCCACAGGTCTGGTGGTAACCGGAGGGCTGTCTGCTTTGGCTTCCGGAGCTGATGGAGAAAACAAAAAGAATAAAAAATTAGCCCTTATCGTTGCCCATATTACCGATGTACATATCAGGGAGGGAGATCATGCTCCCGCAAGGTTTAAAAGTTGTTTGAAAGAAATTTTAACCAAGCACAAACCCGACTTTTTCCTGAACGGTGGCGATTCTATTCATGATGCCTCTTACGATAATGTTATACGTGATCAGGTGACCAAACAATGGGCCATCTGGGATGACTGTGTCTCCGTCTTGTCTAATCATGAGGTGTATGGCTGTATTGGTAATCACGATCTATGGTGGAAAGCGCCCTCTAAAGACGATGAAATGTATGGTAAGAATTATGTGGTTAAACGCTTAAAGATTCCGAACAGGTATTATAGTTTCACAAAGAAAAACTGGCATTTTATGGTGCTTGATGGTAACAATAGCAATATTTCTCTTGACCCGGAGCAGTTTACCTGGTTAGAGAAAGAACTGGATAAAGTTCCTTCAGGGGATTCTGTATTGCTAATGTCCCATTACCCGATTTTAGGGGCCACCCAAGTTTTGGTGGGCGGGGGACATTCGGATTGCAAGAAGTTAAAAGATCTGTTTTATAGGCATCATGGCAAGGTAAGGATTTGTCTGAGCGGACATAACCATTTATCTGATCATACGAGTTACAATGATGTTTTATATTGCTGCAATGGAGCCATGAGTGGTTATTGGTGGGAAAAGGGCGACAAGGAATCAGCCGGACCAGGTTACTATCTGGAAACTCCACCGGGTTATGCCATACTCAAATTGTATGCGGATGGAACGGTTGAAAATGAGTATTACCCACATTCTTATTAATTAAAAAAATAACATACAAAAGGAGGCACCCAAAAAAGGTGCCTCCTTTTTTTATGTCTTTTTTTTATAGTTGTTATTGTTTGATATTTAATTGATTAATGCAAAAAAAACATCAGTTATGATCAATTTAATAGTGGTTGTCGGCTGGTAATTTGTGCAACTTAGATAGATAGAATTTAATGCTCTATCCTTTAAAATTTAACCTGTAGTTAGTCGAGGGTACAGGTGATTTCTTAAACGAAGTTCATTAGAAACTCAAAAGAAGTCCAAACCAAATTAAAACCAAATCAAACAAACTAAATTAAAATTATGATGAACTAGAAATCTACTCTTTCTTCCAATCTTTATGTTTATCCGGCTAAAGGATAGACATTCTCTAAAATTTATTAACAGAAATTTTTAATAATTCAATACTATGCGTATTAAATTACCACTATTGTTATGCGCTTTTTTTTGCGTCAGTTTTTCCTGTGTGTCTGCAAGAGATTCGGAGATATATCTGTTTCAGAAACCCTTAAGAGATACCTCTAAACTCGATACACCGAACAAGGCCCTGATCAAAAAAAAGGTAAAATCAAGGCACCGTTCTTCGAATTTACTACCTAATCTGGCTATCTCAGCTTCCAGGCTTGCCGAAATACCAGCCGTTTCCCTGCAACAGTACCTTAAAGGACAGGCACCAGGGCTTAGTGTTCAGGAACCAAGTGGAGAACCCGGAACCGTTCAGAATATGTTCATCCGAGGTATTTCTGCACCACTGATCTCTCCCAGAGATGTACAGCAACAACAACCCCTTATTGTGCTTGATGGAATACCACTTATTGGTGAACATCCCTTTGCCTATGATATTCAATTGTATAACTACAATAGAATAGGCACAGCAACAAATCTTCTGGCAAATATTGATATGAACAATATCGATGAAATAGAAGTACTCCGGGATCCCGCTGCTCTTGCAGTTTATGGACCAAATGCCGCTAATGGGGTCATTGTTTTAACTTCTAAAAGCCCCACAGCCAGAAGAAGCATCAATTTTAACACTTACTTTGGTTTTGCTGCCAAACCCCATGTCACTACGTTAAATGCCGTTTATGAAAATGCGTTCAGGAAACAGTTCTATGATCGTTATACCGCAAATGGCCGATATTCAGATGAAGATGTCTATCCTCAGTACCTGAGCGATTCTTCTAGTGTATTGTACAACGGACCCTCCAACTGGACAGATTCCTATTATCGGAATGGGATGGTCAGGGGCATTTCTGCAGATCTCGCAGGTGGTTCAGACCGTGCAAATTTTAGGTTCTCCGCTGGTAATGTACGCAATCAAGGGGTTGCCGATTCAACGGGTCTGGATCGGTATAGTGTGATGCTCAACGTCAATATGAAACCTTTAAAATGGCTTAACTTCTCTGTTATGGTCAATGCCAATCGTTTGGAACGGGCCCGTAACCGAAGCTTAAGAGATCGTTTTGCACAAACGAATTATATTCCTTCCCTTGCCGAACCCCTGTCTCCTAATAAGGATATGTACCAGCAATACCTTGCTCAGTTTGGCAAAGGCTATGATAATAATATGAACAACATATTAGAAGGCTATGCCAGAATGGATATAGACCTTCATGATGTTCAATTTTCATCGACGATGTCAGTGGATTACAATGAAGGTAACCGGGATATTTTCTTCCCCAGGCCGCTGATGGACGGCAATAGCTATGCTTCTAATTATTATGGCTATAACCAACGGCTTCTTTTTGATAATACAGTGTCTTATAAAAAGCAATTTGGAGATGATCATAAGCTGCAGCTCATCGGAGGGCAATCTATGCAATGGGACCTCTCCAAATATAATTATGCCTATGCTTATCAGGGGGTGAATGATTTTATAAAGCTCAACCTGATCGACCCGAATACCCTGGCACCAACCGCATTTCCGCGGAACTTGTTGTTCAAGTTTTTAGATAAAACCCGCAATAACCTGTTCTCTCTTTATGGACGAAGTTCCTATAGTTTCAAGAATAAATATACGCTGTCATTGCTGTTGAGGGGAGACGCTTCATCCAATGCCCAGCCAACCAGCCGCTGGTTTTTATCTTCGGTTTTATCTGCGGGATGGGACGTGAAAAGCGATCTGTTGGCGAACAATAAAAGCATTTCTGCATTAAACCTGAGGTTAAGTGCGGGGCGCCTGGGAAAACTAAACACCTATGATAATTATGCCCAAGGCCCGCAATATACCGCCGATCTTGGATATACAGGGAATATCACCTTGCCGGGTTATACTGGCTTTGCTACGCTTTCCCGTCCTTACAATTTTGGTTGGGTAGGTTACGGCATCCCCTGGGCTTATACAGACCAGGTCAACTTTGGGATTGATTTTGGGATGAATCATAATCGGATACAGGGCAGTATCGACTTCTATAGTAAAACAGATAAAAATCAAATCGTAGGTGTACCTGCTTATGCAGAATATGGTTATACCAGTTCTTTGGAGCCAGGCATGTCGGTGAGTAATAAAGGCGTTGAACTGGTGCTGAGTTATGCTGCTTTTCAGTCTAAAGATCATGGGTTTTCATGGACACCAGCCATTAATTTAAGC
>Ga0182006_1001993_pt1 | contig 11510 bp, 12 predicted proteins | sample Sormic07211104_1_FD_123022 | JGI IMG/M metagenome (GOLD analysis project Ga0182006, IMG submission 123022) | Rhizosphere microbial communities from Sorghum bicolor, Mead, Nebraska, USA - 072115-104_1 MetaG | ecosystem: Host-associated > Plants > Roots > Rhizosphere | place: USA: Nebraska...
AAAAAAGGCCGCGATCGCTCGCGGCCTTTTCTGGTGGAGGCGGTACGCAGGTCAGTCCGCCGGCGCCACGCTGACGCGAACGCGCAGGCGCTCGCCCGGGTCGTAGTTCAGACGCGAGACGTAGACCTCCCCGCGATAGCGGTATTCGACGTCGTAACCCGCTATGCGGCGCTGCTCGGACACGGAGCTGACGTCACGGCAGCGCGTTTCGGTGCTTTCGTAGGTGCGGTCGCCATTACGGGCTATGCCGTTGCCGACCGCGCCGCCGGCGACGGCGCCGACCACCGTGGCGGCCTTGCGGCCGTCACCCTTGCCGACCGTGTTGCCGAGCACGCCACCCACGACGGCGCCGAGAATGGTACCGGCCGTGCTGTTGCCGCTGGATTCGCGCCGAACGACGGGTTGGTCGTAGCACTCCTGGCGAGGGGTCTCGATTCGGGCCACGCCGTACACCGGGTCGACGCGCAGGACGTCCGCCCAGCCGTAATGGGTGTTGTCGTCCGGACCCGCGGAGGGGCCAGGGCCCGGAGGACCGGGAACGTAGCGACCGTCCTGGGCACTGACGCCGGTGGCGAACAGGGCGAGAATGAGCGCGGGGATGAGCAGGCGAGACATTTAGGAAAACCTCCAGCCAGACGCACGAATGGCGCCTACTGGCGAGCATTTCAGCAAGTTCACGCTGAATCCACGCTTAGAACCGGCGGGCGAAATCGTCACACCCCGTGTCAACCGATTCCGGTCCCGCGCGTGCGTCCCGTTCGGATGGGCTTGCTATCATCTGCGGATGGCCCGCACGCCGCGCCCGTCCACGGATTCCCGATGCCGATTTCGCTCTACAACACCTTGTCACGCCGCACGGAGGCGTTCACCCCCCTCGATCCGCAGCGGGTGACGATGTACGTGTGCGGGCCCACGGTCTACAACTACATCCACATCGGCAATGCCCGGCCGCCGGTCGTCTTCGACGTGCTCGCCCGCCTGATCCGCCGGCATTACCCGAACCTGGTCTACGCCCGGAACATCACCGACGTGGACGACAAGATCAATGCCGCCGCGGCCGCCGCCGGCGTGCCGATCGCGCAGATCACCGATCGTTACACCCAGGCCTACCGCGACGACATGGCCCGCCTCGGCGTCGCCCCGCCCGACGTCGAGCCGCACGCCACCGCGCACATCCCGCAGATCGTGGCGATGATCGAGCGCCTGATCGCCGGCGGCCATGCGTACGAGGCCGAAGGCCACGTGCTGTTCCACGTCGAGTCGTTTCCGGCCTATGGCGCCCTGTCGGGGCGCGATCCGGAAGAACTGCTCGCCGGCGCACGCGTCGAGGTGGCGCCGTACAAGAAGAGCCCGGGCGACTTCGTGCTGTGGAAACCCTCGGACGCGAGCCTGCCCGGCTGGGACAGTCCCTGGGGCCGGGGCCGCCCGGGTTGGCATATCGAATGCTCCGCCATGAGCGAGGCCCATCTCGGCGAGACGATCGATATTCATGCCGGTGGCGTGGACCTCACCTTCCCGCACCACGAGAACGAGATCGCCCAGAGCGTCTGCGCGCATGGCGGCAAGACCTTCGCCCGGTACTGGCTGCACAACGGCATGCTCACGTTCGAGGGCCGGAAGATGTCCAAGTCGCTGGGTAACGTGCTCCAGTTGCACGAGTTGCTCGGCAAGCACCCCGCGGAGGCGCTGCGCCTCATGCTCCTGCGAGGCCATTACCGCCAGCCGCTGGACTGGTCGGAGGCCGCGATGACCCAATCCGTACGCACGCTCGACGGCTGGTACGGTGTCCTGCGCGACATGGGCGACGTGGACGCGGGCGAGGCGGTGGTGCCCGAGTCCGTCGAAAGCACGCTCTGTGACGACCTGAATACGCCCCAGGCGCTGGCCGAGATATCGCAGCTGGCCGACGCCGCCCGCCGGGCCACCGGCGCGGCACGCGGCCCGGCCAAGGCCGCGCTATTGGGCGGCGGCGCCCTGCTCGGCCTGCTCCAGCAGGAACCGGAAGCCTGGTTCCGCCAGGGCAATCCGGGCGAGGCCGTCGACGCGGCCGCCATCGAGGCGCTGCTGGAGGAGCGCCGCGCGGCACGCGCGGCGAAGGACTTCGCCCGCTCGGACGCCATCCGCGACCAGCTCAAGGCGTGGGGTGTCGCGATCGAGGACGGCGCGCAAGGCACGCGCTGGAGCGTGGTGAAGGCATGAACGAGCCGATGGAAGCCACGGCCATCGAGGCACAGGCCGCGATCGCGGAGGAGTTCGCCTTCTTCGGTGACTGGACCGAGCGTTACCAGTACCTGATCGACCTCGGCCGCCAGCTACCGCCCTTCCCCGACGAGCGGAAGACCGAGGAAAACCGCGTGCACGGCTGCCAGTCGATGGTCTGGCTGATCCCCTCGGGCGACGCATCGAAGATGCACTTCGACGCCGCCAGCGACTCGGCCATCGTTTCCGGCCTGATCGCCCTGGTGCTGCGGGTCTACTCCGGTCGTTCCGCGCGCGAGATCGTCGACACCGATCCCACGTTCATCCAGGAGATCGGCCTCGCCAAGCACCTGTCGCCTACCCGGTCGAACGGGCTCGCGGCCATGCTCGCGAAGTTGAAGGCCTACGCGGCGGCATCGCTGGCCCAGGGCTGAGCGGAGCGGACGTCGGAAAGCAAGACGGCCCCGCGATGCGGGGCCGTCTCGTGTCGCAACCACGACGGGATGGAATCAGTCGCCCATCTGCTTCTGCAGGTGTTCGCGGCGCTCCTGTGCATCGAGCGACAGCGTGGCGATGGGGCGGGCGTCGAGACGGTCCACGCCGATTTCCTCGTCGGTTTCCTCGCAGAAACCATAGCGGCCTTCCTCGATCCGGCGAAGGGCCTTGTCGATCTTGGAGATCAGCTTGCGGTAACGGTCGCGCGTACGCAGCTCGAGCGAGTTCTCGGTCTCGCGCGTGGCGCGTTCGGCTTCGTCACCCACGTCACGGACTTCCTCACGGAGGTTGTCCATCGTCTGGCGCGATTCCTCGACCAGCTGTTCGCGCCAGTCCTTCAGCTTGTTGCGGAAATAGGCTAGCTGACGAGGATTCATGTACTCCTCGTCGTCGTTCGGCTTGTAACCCTTGGGCAGGTCGATGACGGTGGAAGCCGGCAGCGCATAGCGGCCGTCTTCGCGCGTGATGCCGTTGTCGGCGGTATTGGAGGCAGTGCTATTCATGCTGGATTGAGCGGACTTCTCGTTTCTGGATGAGGTGGAGCTGCCCACCGCGGACGCCGTCCGGGGTGTCGCAGCGGCAACGGCCGATGCCGTGCGCCCCTTCTCGGGCGCGGCGGCGAGGGTGGCCGTTGCGGTCTTCTTGGCTGCCGGCGTGGACACCGGAGCGGGTGCGGCCTTTACAGGCGCCGCGGATGTCTTCTTCGCGGGGGTCGCGGGCGTCTTCTTCGCCGGCGCCTTGGTCACGGCGGGCGCCGCTTTCTTCGCCGGGGCGGCGGGAGCGGGCTTCGCCGCCGCCTTGGTGGCCACCTTCGCAGCCGGCTTCGGTGTCGCCTTGGGCGCCTCCGTCTTGGCCGTCTTCGCCGGCGCCGCCTTCAGCGGGGCTTTCGCGGGGACTTTCTTCGCCACCGGTTTCGGTGTCGTCTTCTTGGCGGGCGCCGCGGCCTTCTTCGGGGCGGCCTTGGCGGCCGTCTTCGTCGCGGACTTGACCGCGGCCTGGACGGCCTTCTTCGCCGGCGCCTTGGCCGCCTTCACCGCGGCCACGGTCTTCCTGGTCGCCTTCACATCACCGGCCCCGCCCTTCTTGGCGGCACCTTTGGCAGCTGTGGAACTACGAGCGTTTTTCGCCATTTCCTTCACCTCGGTGGCCGTGGCGGCGGGGTGTTATAGCCCAGATGCGTTACCCCAGCAACCTATCTTCTGGGATACTGTCGATTGGCCCTACGCCGGTCGACACCGGACCCACAGTGACCCGCCTCCTCTTATCCCTGCTCTCTGCGTACAAACGGTGGTTGAGCCCGATGCTGGGGGCCCGATGCCGGTTCCATCCATCCTGTTCCGATTATGCACGGGTTGCCATAGCGCGCTTCGGCCCGATGCGTGGCTCCATCCTGGGCGCGTGGCGCATCCTGCGCTGCCAGCCGCTGTGCGAAGGCGGCCACGACCCCGTTCCGGAACATTTCATCCTGCGCCGCTGCGGCGCCCAAGGAGCACATACCCATGACTGACGCCTGGCTCATCAAGAACGCCGAACTGGTCAACGAAGGCCGGCGTTTCACCGCCGACGTCCGCCTCCGCGACGGAAAAATCGCGACCATCGCGCAGAGTCTGGAAAAAGATCGTGACGAAGAGGTTATCGACGCCTCCGGCCTGTGGCTTCTGCCGGGGATGATCGACGACCAGGTCCACTTCCGCGAGCCCGGCCTCACCCAGAAGGCCGATATCGCCAGCGAATCCCGCGCCTGCGCCGCCGGTGGCATCACCAGCTTCATGGAAATGCCCAACACCAAGCCGCCCGCGCTGGACCGCGACTCGCTGGAAGCGAAATACGCCCGCGCCGCGGAAACCTCCGTGGTCAACTACGCGTTCTACCTCGGCGCCAGCAACGACAACCTGGAGGCGATCCGCTCGCTCGATCCGAAGAGCGCCCCCGGCATCAAGGTCTTCATGGGCGCGTCGACGGGCAACATGCTGGTCGACAACCCGGAAACCCTCGATCACATCTTCCGCGACGCGCCCACGCCGATCATCACGCATTGCGAAGACACGCCGATGATCGACGCCAACCTGGCGAAGGCGCATGCGGTGTACGGCGAGGACATCCCTGCCCGCGAACACCCCCTGATCCGTTCGCGCGAAGCCTGCATCAAGTCCACGCGGCTGGCCATATCCCTGGCGAAGAAGCACGGCACCCGCCTGCATGTGCTGCACATCTCCACCGCCGACGAACTGGCCCTGTTCGAACCGGGCCCGATCGAAGGCAAGAAGATCACCGCCGAGACCTGCGTGCACTTCCTGCACTTCGCGGCGCCGGACTACGAGCGCCTCGGTTTCCTGATCAAGTGCAATCCGGCGATCAAGGACGAAGCCGACCGCGAGGCCATCACGAAGGCGCTGGCCGAGGGCCGGCTCGATGTGCTCGCGACGGACCACGCGCCGCACCTGCTCGAGGAAAAGGCACAGAAGTACGACAAGGCGCCGTCGGGCCTTCCGCTGGTGCAGTTCGCCCTTCAGGCGGCACTGGAGCGGGTGTTCGAAGGCAAGCTCACCCTGGAGCGCGTCGTCGAGGCGGTCAGCCACGCGCCGGCCAAGCTGTTCGACGTCGACAAGCGCGGCTTTCTCCGCGAAGGCTACGCGGCCGACCTCGTGCTGGTGGACCCGAAGCGCCGGCACACGGTGACGCGCGAGGAAGTCCTGTCCAAGTGTGGCTGGTCGCCGTTCGAAGGCACGACGTTCAGCAGCAGCATCGCCGCCACCTTCGTCAATGGCCTGCGCGTGTGGGACGGCGAGAACGTGGACGGCAATGTCCGCGGGCAGCGTCTCGCATTCGATCGATGAGACGATTCGCAAGCGCATTCGCCGCGCTCGTGCTTCCCGCGCTCGCGATCGCGGCGGTCCCCGACCTTCCTGCCAGCGTCTCGCAAGGCGGTCTCGTCCTCGGCCACGTGGCGCCCGGTACGCGTGTCACCGTGGCCGGCAAGCCGGTACATGTGGGCGACGACGGCCTCTTCGTCTTTGGCGCCGGGCGCGATGAACGCGGGCCCATCGTCGTCACCCTCGGAAATATGCGACGAAGCCTCACGGTCTCGCCGCGTGACTGGCCTGTCGAGCGCGTGAACGGCGTCCCGCCGAAAACGGTGAACCCGCCGCCGGAGATCGCCGCGCGGATCGAGCGCGAGCAGGCCGAGGTGGTCGCCGCGCGCGATCGCGACGATGCCCGCGAGGACTTCGTCCATGGCTTCATCTGGCCGGTGAACGGACGCATCAGCGGACGCTTCGGCAACCAGCGGATCTACAACGGCGATCCCAAGGCGCCGCATTCGGGCATGGACATCGCCGTGCCCGAAGGCACCCCGGTGAAAGCCCCGGCCGATGGCGTGATCACCTTCGCCAAGCCGGACCTCTACCTCACCGGCGGCACGGTGCTGCTGGACCACGGCTTCGGCCTGTCGTCGAACTTCCTGCACCTGTCGCGTATCGACGTGAAGGTCGGCCAGCACGTGCGCCAGGGCCAGGTGATCGGCGCGGCGGGCAGGACCGGGCGAGCCACGGGTCCGCACCTGCACTGGGGCTTCAACTGGTTCGGCACGCGCCTCGACCCGCTGCTGCTGCCGGGCATCCGCTGAGCGGCTGGGTCAACCCGGTGTTTTCGGGGGCACCTTCGAAGCGAACGCCACCGCGTCGTGCGGGTGCAGGCTCTCGTGATGGGCTACGCGGAGGTGGAAGTCGGCGATGTTCGGGTCGGCTTCCAGCGCTTTCTGGATACGCCGCGCGGCATCCTCGCAGAACATGAGGTTCTGTCCATTGGCAAGCGCGAAGGCCTGTTCGTCCGCGCGCTTCACCGCCGTTTGCACAGGCGTGCCCAGCGCCGATTCCACGTTGTCGATCATGCCGATCAGCGGGAACACGCCCTCGCCCACGGGACGCACGCGGATGGTGGCGGTGCTGCGCTGCGCATGCGGCGTGGCGACGATGCCCTGCTCCGTGCCCAGCCAGGCGAGTATCGTCTCGCGGTCCAGCGGTTCACCCGCCGAGAACGTCTTCGCGAAATTGTCCTGGATCAGCTGGCGCGACAACGCCGCCGAAGCCGGGCAGGTCGACGAATAGAGGACGTCCGTCGTGATCTCGATGCGGAAAGCGTCGCCGCTCAGCGTCGCGTCGATGGTGATCGGATAGGCGCGCCAGCCACTGTTCTCGCTGCGAAGCGACTTGCGACGCACCAGGTGCTCGAAACCGATGGTGATCCGTGCGTGGTCCGACAAGCCCTCGTGCGAGGCCAGGAACGATTCCAGGAGCGCGCGGATACCGCCGATCGTGAGCGGTCCGGCCGAAAGCGCATCCGAGACCAGCAGGTAAAGCCGCGACATGTGGATGCCACGCGCTTCCGGCTTGTTGAGGTTGACGAAGGCTCCCACCCTGGCGCCCGTGGAGCGTATGTCGCCATCCCCCGCGTCGAAGGCGACGGGCATCTCCATGCCGTCCATACCGACCCAGTCGAGCGTGCCGATGGCCAGGGCATGCTCCTGCGACGCCACGTCGGGCAGCAGGCGGGTCGGGGAATCGTGGATGTACATCGGGGAATATCCTTGGGACGTGCCGGTATCCGGCTTACCGTGCCCGAGATGGGGGCCAGGAGGATGGGCTCAATGGTGCTTTCGGGGAAACGAACCGTTCAGGTAAATCGTGCGGCATGACGCGCCGCAAGCCAGGCGCGGAGGGCGGTGGCCGGACCGGAGCGCGATTGGCGGCGGTGCAGTTCGGCCAGCGGTTCGCCTGCGCGCGCGGCGCCACGGGCCGTGGAAAGCGCCGTACGGCCCTCCAGGCCGCGGAAGGTGCTGAGGGGCTCGCCCAACGCCAGCGCCTCGCGTAGCCCGCCGGCGAGTTCACCCAGCTGCGCACGCAACGCCTCGCGCCGCGCCGGGGAATCGGCCTTCAGGTGCGCCCGCGCGAGACCGTGGCGGGCCAGCCGCGTCATCGGCAGGGGCAAGCGTTCACGTTCGGCGTCCAGTTCCAGCCGCGACAACGCGAAGACGAGGTGCGACAGCGTGGCGATCCGCGAGGCCGATTCCACGGGCGCGCCGGGGCCGAACCACCAAGCGTTTTCCAGCGCCGCCAGCGCGCCGTGCAGGCCACGGGACGCGGCGACCTGGGCGCTGAAATCCGACGGCGTGCCTTGCTCCAGCTGCGCCATGGCCGCAAGCACGGGGGCCAGCCACAGGTTCGCGGGGATGGCGCGTGCGCGGTCGCTGCCGAACAGCAGCTTGGTGAGCGGGTGGCGGCCACCGCTGGCGGCGGCGCCGGAGAGTTCTTCCGCCCACCATTGGAGCTTGGCCGCGGCCACCTGCGGCTCACGGATGCCATAGGCCGAGGAGACCAGTTCCTGTTCGAGCGCGGCCAGCGCGATGCGCTCGTCTCGCGTGCGCTCGTCCACGAAGCCGAGTGCGACCCGCTGTTGCGGCTGCACCGCGAGCCACTTGTCGACGAAGCTCCCGGTCGCACCGTCGATCACGCGGCAACCTCCCCCACCCCGAGCAGGACGGCCAGTTCATCGGCATGATCCAGCACGGCATCGGCACCCCAGGCATCCGGATCGCCACCATCGAGGTAGCCCCAGCGCACGGCCACCGTGAAGAGCCCGGCGGCGTGGCCCGCAAGGACGTCGCGGCGGTCGTCGCCCACGTACACCGAGCGGGTGGGATCGCAGCCCGCCAGCGCGCAGGCGTGCAGCACGGGGGCGGGATCGGGCTTCTTCACCGGCAACGTATCGCCGGAGACGACGGCGGCCGGCTTCCAGTGCGGAACGGCCCGCGGCAGCAAGGCGTCGGTAAGGAAGCCTGGCTTGTTGGTGACGATGCCCCAGCGGATGCCCGCCGCGTCGAGCGCGGCAAGCAAGGGCTCGACGCCGTCGAAGACCACGGTGTGGCTGGCCATGCACGCCTCGTACAGTTCGAGGTAGCGCGGAACCAGCTTCAGCAGGTCGTCCGGGGCGATACCCGGGAAACCGGCGCCGATGATGGCGCGCGAGCCTCGCGAGACCACCGGACGCACGCGTTCGTACGGCGGCGGTGCGATGCCCTGCTCCTCGCACAGTTCGAGCAAGGCCGCGTACAACTCGTGGGCGCTATCGAGCAGGGTACCGTCGAGATCGAAGAACACGCCCTCGGGCTTGAACGGAAGCGGGCTCATGCCGTCTTCCTGGCCGCCAGCACATAGTTCACCGCCGTGTTGGACGACAGGCTGGCGTTGCGCGTGAGCGGGTTGTAGGCCAGGCCCTTGATGTCCTCCAGCTCGAGGTCGAAGCGGCGCAGCATCGTGGCGACTTCCGAAGGCTTGAGGAATTGCGCGTAGTGATGCGTGCCACGCGGCAGCAGGCGCATGAGGTATTCGGCGCCCACGATCGCCGCGCCGAACGCGGCCGGCGTGCGGTTGAGCGTGGACAGGAACAACTGGCCACCGGGCTTGAGCATCGCCGCGAGATCGCGGACCAGTTCGGCCGGATCGGGCACGTGCTCGATCAGTTCCATGCAGCAAACCACGTCGAACGACGCCGGCTCGGCTTCCGCCAGCTCCGTGGACGACTGCACGCGGTAATCGACCTTCACGTTCGACTCGAACAAGTGCAGCTTCGCGATCTCGATGAGCTTTTCACCGAGGTCGATCGCCGTGACGTTCGCGCCGGCGCGCGCCAGCGCTTCGCTGAGCAGGCCGCCGCCGCAGCCGATGTCCGCCACCTTCGCGCCACGCAGGTTGGCGCGGCCGGCGACATAGGCGGCGCGTACGGGGTTGAGGTCATGCAAGGGACGCGATTCGCCATCCGGGTCCCACCAGCGCGCGGCGAGCTTTTCGAAGCGCGAGATTTCTTCCGCATTGACGTTGGTGTTGTTCTGCATGGTTCAGTCCTTCGGCACGAAGCGCCGCGCACGCCATTCATGCACGGTGAGCGTCGATGAGCCGGTGATGTGCAGCGGGTCGGAGTGCGTGATCTGCACCGCGGTGGCGAGGTCGGTCGCGCGCAGGATGTATGCGCCGCCGCTGCCATCGGTGAACGGGCCGGTGAGTTCGAGCAGGTCCTGCTCGATCAGGTCGGCGAGGAAGGCCTGGTGCGCTTCGCCCGCTTCCGGCTTGAAGCCTGGATTGCGCATGGCGAGCACGAGGTAGAGGTGCAAGGGGTCGTTCATCCTGGATCCTCCGCGGCGATACGTTCGCGCCAGGCACGCGCCTTGGCGCGGATGGCGGCGGTGTCGATGCCCACGAGTTCGCCCGTGGCGAGCTTGCGGACTCCATCGATCCACACGTCACTGACCTGGTGGCGGCCGGTGGCATAGACCAGCTGCGACGCCACATGGTAGAGCGGCTGGGTTTCCAGGGCGTCGAGACGCACGGCCACGAGGTCGGCGCGCTTGCCCGGCTCGATCGAACCCACCCGGTCGCCCAGGCCGATCGCCTTCGCGCCGTTGAGCGTCGCCGCACGCAGCGCATAGGCGGCGTCGAAGGCCGAGGCGTCGCCCGCCACGGCCTTGGCCAGGAGCGCGGCGGTACGCATCTCGCCGAACATGTCCAGGTCGTTGTTCGAGGCGCAGCCATCGGTGCCGATGCAGACGTTCACGCCGGCGGCACGCAGTTTTTCGGCGGGGCAGAAGCCCGAGGCCAGCTTCAGGTTGGATTCGGGGCAATGCACCACGGAAACCCCGGCGACGGCACAAGCGGCGATCTCGCCATCCGTGAGCTGGGTCATGTGCACCGCCACCAGGCGCTCGTTGACGATGCCGAGCTTCTGCAAGCGCGCGAACGGACGGATGCCGTCCTTCGCCACGGCCTCTTCCACTTCGTGCGCCGTCTCGTGCGTGTGCAGGTGGACGGGGATGTCGAGCTGGTCGGCCAGGATGCGGATACGCTCGAAGTTCTCGTCCGAGACCGTGTACGGTGCATGCGGCACGAAGGCCGTCGTGAGCAGGGGCTCGCCGCGCAAGGCGTCGTGTACCTCGACGGCGCGACTGAAGTATTCGTCGGACGTGGTCGCCCAGGCCGTGGGGAAATCGATCACCGGCAAGCCGATGACCGCACGAAAACCCATGCGGCGGTAGGTGGCCGCGATCACGTCGGGAAAGAAGTAGTTCTCGTTGGCGCAGGTGGTGCCGCCGCGGATCATTTCGGCCACGGCGAGTTCGACGCCGTCGCGAATGAATTCAGGGCCCATCACGCGGCCTTCCGCCGGCCAGATGTGTTCCTGCAACCAGGTCATCAACGGCAGGTCGTCGGCCAGGCCGCGCAACAGGGTCATCGGGTTGTGCGTGTGCGCGTTGATCAGGCCGGGGATGAGCGCGTGCTCGGGCAGCTCGATCCGTTCGCGCGGCGCATAGGCCGCGCGCGCGGCGGCGATCGGCAGCACCGCCAGGATCTCGCCGCCGTGCACGGCGACCGCATGGTCGTCGAGGACCACGGCGTGCGGCTCGACGGGGACGACCCAGCGGGCCTCGATGAGGAGGTCGATGTCGGTAGGGCTGGCGGTCATTCGGGGCCTCGGTGGGGAAACGGGAGCCTCATACAAGAACGGCACGGCGCCCTTGGGGCCGCCGTGCCGCGATACCAGGCAAAACGCTGGTGGCCTTACTTGACGCGGCTGTCGTACTCGCCGGTGCGGGTATCGACCTTGATCAGTTCGTCCTGGTTGACGAAGAGCGGTACGCGGACGACGGCGCCGGTCTCGAGCGTGGCCGGCTTGCCGCCACCGCCGGAGGTGTCGCCACGGACGCCCGGATCGGTCTCGACGATCTTCAGCTCGACGAACTTCGGCGGCGTCACGGCGATGATATTGCC
>Ga0182006_1001994_pt1 | contig 11500 bp, 11 predicted proteins | sample Sormic07211104_1_FD_123022 | JGI IMG/M metagenome (GOLD analysis project Ga0182006, IMG submission 123022) | Rhizosphere microbial communities from Sorghum bicolor, Mead, Nebraska, USA - 072115-104_1 MetaG | ecosystem: Host-associated > Plants > Roots > Rhizosphere | place: USA: Nebraska...
TACATCGCGCATGCCGCGATTGCGGCGCTGGCGAAGGACGGGAAGATGACCGCGAAGGATGTGGCCCGGGCGATCAAGCAGTACAAGATTGATCCGGAGAAGGCTAACCCTGTTGGGGTTTGATTGGGCAGAACCCATTGGCGCCTAGACAAGCAAGAGGGGCGGCCTACGGGCCGCCCCCTTCGTTTGTGTCGTAGATGACCCGCGCGGGCCTAGATTGCTATGCTGCCGTGTGCCACTAGGTATGCGTATGGCCGCTGGTTCGGTTGGGCCTGCGGCGACCCAGTAGAATAAATACTTGCGGACCTCCGAAAATGGCTAAAGCAGCGCCACGAATCCAATATGCGCCAGTTGACGATCTGTTCCTGGATCCCACCAATCCACGGCTGGGACGAAGGGTTTCATCAAAATCGCTCAAGCAAGACGAGATTCTTGATGTTATGAAGGACTGGTCGCCAGAGGAGTTGGCGACATCCTTCATTGAAAGTGGCTTCTGGCCCCAGGAAGCGCTAATTGTTGTGTCAGAAACGCTTTATAGAAAAACCCGGCTTGTTGTTGTCGAGGGTAACAGGCGTCTGGCTGCCCTGAAGCTTTTGAAATCAGCTATTGATGGTGAGCCGATATCTGCAAAGTGGAGAGATATTGCGGCTGCCTCTACTCTCGATGCCAACTTCTTCGAAGATATTCCCTACATCTTAGTTAAAAATAGAGACGAAGTTTCAGCATATCTTGGCTTTAGGCACGTCACCGGAATTAAAGAATGGAAGCCTGCAGAGAAGGCTGAGTATATTGCGAAGTTGATCGAGGGCGAGGGGCTCACCTATGATCAGGTGCGTCGCAAAATTGGCAGCAAAGTTCCCGCAGTGCGGCAGCACTACATTGCCTATAGGCTCCTGCTTCAGATGGACGAGCAAGACGCAATCGATATGGATTTCGTGGAGGTAAAGTTCAGTGTCCTTTACCTTTCTTTGCGCACTCAAGGTGTTCAGACGTACTTGGGTATTGATATTCAGTCTGAGCCGAATAGCGCAAAAAATCCCGTTAGTCGGAAGAATATAGATAAATTAGTAAATTATGCGACATGGTTGTTCGGTAATGAGAAGACCAGGCCGCTCTTTACTGACTCGCGTTTTGTTGATGATTTTGGGAAGATTCTCGAGAGCGATGAGGCTGTCGATTACCTGGAGCGCGCGGAATCTCCGCGCTTTGATGTGGCGAAGCGTAAGTCTGGCGCAGCCGCAGCCGATGTGGTGGGCTATGTTGAGGCCGCCTCAGACGCAATCCAACTTTCTCTATCGGATGCTCATGTGTTTAGGAAATCATTGGATCTGCAAAAGGCAGTCAAAAGACTGGCCGCAGATTCTATGCAGCTGATTTCATTATTCCCGAGTATTCTCAAGGATGTCATTGAGGAGTTGAACGAAGATGCTCGCTCTTCCTGAATCTGGTGTGGTTAGTTCGCGCACGAAGCACAACTCTGATCTCAATATCGTGTGTGACTGGATTGAATCAAGTGCAATTTTCCTGGCTGAGCCGATCACGATGTCCGACGTTGTGGACTTACTTACCGAGCACACCATTTACGATGACCAGGATTTTGCTGAAGAGTTTGTTGCTACTGCCTGGGCTATCCTGAAATGGCGCTTCAAGCTATTGGGAAATCCGCTCGGTATCGATGTCACTAACACTCGCCTAAGCAAGGCGGACGGCAAAAGTTGGAGCGATTTTCCCGCTTACGCGTTCTGTATGTACATGTCTTGCTGCTCCTATTTATATCCGGACGCAATGGGCGAAGTGGCGGATTCAGTAAAGCAGGGCGATATCTTCGAGAAAATATCTGTTGAGTCCTTAAGGGCAATGTTCCCAAATTGGGTTGTCAGGCCACTCGGCTGGTCGCCAGATAATCCAGTTAGGCTGGTCGATATTGTCGGTGAGTTGACTAGCAGCCTGCGGGAGGTTCCAGGAAGTGAAGTCGACTTGCACGTTAATAATTACTCTAAGGAGCTTGGGCTTGATATTTTGCTGTACAGGGAGTTTGGCGACGATAATGCGTCCTTTCCCGTGATGATGATGCAATGTGCTTCCGGTAAGAACTGGGTTAGAAAGCGAAAGACACCCGACCTTTCGATATGGAGAAAGGTCATTAGCTTCAATTCAAATCCTGTTAAAGGCATGGTGATACCATACTCATTTGCAGATCAAAACTTGTTTAGAAAAGAGTCAACAACTGTCGAAGGGGTTTTCTTGGACAGGTATAGGCTGCTTGCGCCCGCCGATCGCCAGGATTGGGCATCCGCTGATCTGAATGCCGAAATTATCGATTTCCTGAATCAGCGAGTTCCGGTTTTCCCGGTTTCAACAGTAGTTGCGTGATGACAAAGAATTTCAAGTTCATTGACTTGTTTGCAGGGTTGGGCGGATTTCATCTTGCTGCCGAACAGGCCGGCGGGCATTGCGTATTCGCCTCTGAGATCCAGAGTGATCTGCGAGAGCTTTACACCCTGAATCACGGAATGGTGGCCGTTGGGGACATTAATGATGTTGCTATTTCTGATATTCCTCCGCATGATTTCCTGTGCGCGGGTTTTCCCTGCCAGCCATTTTCAAAGGCTGGTTCTCAGGAGGGGTGGCGTGATGCTGTTCGAGGTACTCTTTTCTTCAGGATTGTGCAGATCCTTGAGGTAAGGCGTCCGGAATTCATTGTTCTCGAAAATGTGGCTAACTTCTTCAAACACGACGATGGAAATACATTCCAGGCGGTTAAGGCGGCGCTGGAAGGTCTTGGATATGAGTGTCTTGCTGAAAAATTATCTCCGCACAAATTTGGTGTTCCCCAGATTAGGGAGCGAATGTACCTTGTGGCGCGACGTCGCAGTGATGGCGGCTTGTCTGGCTTTAAGTGGCCTTCCATAGTGGAGGGTGGCGGCCTAACGATTAACTCTGTTCTTGATGTTTATCCGCCAGATGCGCGATCCATTTCGCCCAAGCATGGAGCGGCTATCGCTGCCTGGCAGAATTTTCTTGATTTGATTCCAGACGAAGCCAAGTTGCCGCATTTTCCTATCTGGAGTTGTGAGGCTGGGGCCACTTATCCCGTTGATAAAGGCCCATTGCTGGATATGAGGCTGAAGGATCTAAAACAGTATAAGGGGGCGTTTGGCCGAGATATTGAGGGTTCGCGCAAGCAGGTCGCACTGGGCAATGTTCCAGTTTATGCAAGATCCGGAGATTTTCCCAAATGGAAGCAGGATTTTATTCTTCAGAACAGAGAGTTTTTTAAGCAGCACAAGCGTGTTCTAAGATCCTGGCTTAAGGTTGTGGAAGGTTTCGATCATTCATTTCAGAAGTTCGAATGGAACTGCCAGGGTGAAGTTCGCGATGTCTACAGCCATATTCTGCAACTTCGTGCTTCAGGGATTCGCGTGAAGCGTGCGACTGCAGCTCCCGCTCTTGTTGCCATGACGACTAGTCAGGTACCGATTGTCACGTGGGAGCGTCGCTACATGACGGCCCGCGAGTGCGCGAGGCTCCAGTCTATGGAGAGTTTGAAGCTCCTTCCATCCACCAGTAATTCAGCTTTTAAGGCGCTGGGGAATGCTGTTAATGTAAAAGTCGCTAATTTGGTAATCCAGTCATTGCTCGCTCTTCGCGAAGGTGGTGAAGTAGATGGGGCGGAGCTTATGGAGAGAGAATGTTTCGCTGAAGTCGTAGGGTGATTGATTGTGGTATGGCTATTCGGCGCTATCTGTAGTGACACCCCTGATTGTGCGCCCCAAAAATAGTCATTGATCCCGTATAAGGCAATCTTTCGCATACATAGATAGTTTTATTATTGGGACTATTATTCTTCCACTCTTCTTTTCAGGGAGTCACTTGATTCTGATCCTGATATGGAGCTAAATCACCAAGGGCACCTGGATCTATGCCAGGCGAGTGATGCGACGCTAGCTGTTTGCTCCTGCATTCGGGTTTCTGCGAGGCATGAACCATGAAGTTCGCCATACGTCGAATTTCGGAGTGAAGGTGCAAGGATCAGTTGACGCGAATCTGGATCTACCCCAATAAGGTGTAGATCGAAAAGAGTGTGAATATCAGCTCGGAGCAAAAGCCCATTTGAGATGGCGTTGCTCGATGGAGTTCGATAGGGGACGATGTGGGCGGCCTCCAACGCGTCTGCTGCATCGCAGCCGCTCATTGCGCAGCGGCCATCGTAGGCGTATAGCAGCGCCTTGCGAAAAGCCGGCTGCCCGCGACGTTGCACGACGGCGGCGAGAACGCGGCGTCGCTCGTCCACCTCGTCTGTTGGGGCGAAGCTGCCAGACGCCTCCGCCACTTTGACCTCCTGCGCCAACAGTCCCTTTGTAGGACCAGAGACCGACGTGAGCGTCTCACCAGAAAGCCCGAGAAGCTTGGCAAGTTTCGGCTCAACCTTTGCGCCCACGTTCGATGCTGGTAGAAGACCGGGTAGCCAAGACTTGCCTGCCTGATCTAGAACATGGGAGATGTTCTGCATGCGGTACTCCCACGCCTTGGACGTGCGTCCGTGGCGGGCTGCCAGTTCCCGATAGACCCTCGCCTTCTCAAGGCCTGATCCATTGGCAAGACGCGCCTCCATTTGGCGATACGCCTCAACGGCAGCAGCCAATTCGTCTTCAGTCCACCTACTCACAGCCTTCCCCTGTCCGCGACCGCACGTGGCGCCTTGGGGAAAGTATGCCGTAAACGACACCATGAGCCGCTAACGGCTTGGAATGGAAGAACGTAGCGTATTAGCGCAAGCCGCAGACTGCTCCGGCCCGTCAGTACGTCTCGTTAGTGGAGTTAAGTTGAAAAGCTCTAGCCGGCCAGGAGTAGTCGGCTATTCCAGCGGCGCAGTGGAGGTTGAACGCAAGGCGCCTCAGGGGCTGGGTTCATGAAGCCGATGATGAGCAACTGTGATGAGGAGTTGTCCACCAGCAGAACGGGCTCGCCTCGGCAGGTTAGCTCGAAGTACCTGGCCGCAAAGCGTCCGACACCGAGCGCTGCATCTTCAGCCACTAGGCTTAGGGCTCGTTCGTGCATGACAGCAAACTCTGCGTCCGAGACCTTGGGGTAGATCTTCAGCTCCAGATCGCCTTTTGGCAGCTGGAAGTGGGCGAGCGCTGAGCCAATCAGCGCTGCCAAACATAGAACTGCGTGCCTTAGAGACTTCACTGGAAGTCCTGCAGATCGGGGGGAAGATATGTGGCCGCCACGACTACCTGTCAGCGGCCCGTACTTTATGGTTGAGGTTGATGTGCTGGAGCTCTACTCGCGCACCCGCAATCGCTCAGCAACCTGCGCAGTCAACCCCACGCACGCCATCATCAGCCCTTCCATCACCCGGTCCCCCAGGTACTCCTCCGGCGCTCCGTTTTGCCGCGTGCGCTCCGCTGCCAGCAACACCTCGTGCACCACACGCAGGCCAGCCAGAGCGCAGTCCGCGTCCGCCAGCTCCAGACAGCGCCCAGGCAATTGATGCCGCTCCGGCCAAGGTTGACCATCCGCAGCCGCCCCGGTCCCGATACGTCGGAGCGTGGCGACGAAGGCGTTGGGATCGGCGGACAGTTCGTGCTCCGGCTCGGCGTTGGCCGGATCGTACTGCGCGTGCAGGGAACGGAATTCCGATGCGTTCATGGCAATGCTCCGTACAGGACAGACAGCAGCGCCACCGATAAAGGCGGCGGACGATGCGTGGCTCGAAAACCGGTCTGTAGCGAAGCCGGTGGGTCCGAAGACCCCCACGCACCGCCCGCCATGGAACGCGAACGGATTGCCAGCCGGCGCCACACAAAGGTGACGCCGGCTGGCAAGCGTAAACACATCGCTACAGAACGGGTTTTCGACACCCGCGCCACCCTTTTTCGGTGGCATGCCAAGGTGTACCCGCACAGATGCCAAATGCCAAGAAGTCGCAGGCTACTGAGGCTGCAAATGCTGACGCTTACGGCATTGTCGCATAGCGCGGAAGCGGCGCATCTCCTGCGGCGCAGGGCTTTCGAGCGATGTTAAGCCGCCACTCGTATGGGCATCACGCTGCACGGTTCCGGTGTGGTGCTGTCCCAATTGCGACAGCTCGCTATCGGGGCCGCAGTGCAAAGAGTGGCGAATGCGTCACCGCTCGATCTGAGGCGCCAATCCCGGCCGTGGCCACAGCGCATCGTCGCGCTCCAGGTCGTAGTCGTTGCCGAACGCCAGCGCCGCCTCGCGTGGCGGGAGGTCTGCGTAGCAGCCCAGCAGGTACTCATCCATGCCGGCATCGCGATGGTCGATGGCGAACAGGTGGAGGAGCTCTTTGTCGAAGGCTTCCAGCCATGCGGGATCGATCTTGGTCATGGGCATCCTCCCGAGGGCAGCAGAGGATGAACTTGGCACATCTCATGGGGTGGCAATCAACGATCGCGCATCTCAAATACCACTCGGACCCGCACACGTACCGCCACGGCTGACCCTTCGTACTCGGTAGGCGCGAAGCGCCACTGTCGGAGTGCATCCAGCGCCGCGCGATCAAGATCCCGCACACGCGTTGACGTCGCAACCATCACGTTGCGAACTTCCCCTTCCGCACCGACGTCCACTACCAGGATCATCTCCGCCGTTTCCAGCAGAGGCGCCGCATCTGCCGGAGCGCGCGGGGCAGGAGAGTTGAGCACACCCGGCGGAATGAGGGCTGGAAGCTCGGGGTTGTCATTCGGCTCGATGAAAAGCGCGGTGGAGACGTGCGGCAGTCCCAACGACGTGGGTGCAGCGGAGGACTCGTGTGGCGACGAAGCGCAACCGGCCAAAGCAAGGGCGAGTGCTGCCATGACGACGCGAACGGCCATGATCGTGGATAGATGAGGGCTGGACATCCGCCAAGCATAGTACCTGCACCATTGCGTGCTTCCTTCGTTCGGAACTGACCCGTGCAATGTTCAACGGTTGGACTCCCCATCCCGCGCCGGGGTTGTGTGAAGCAAGTTCATGTCCAACCGCCCGGAGCGGTGTATAAACTGCCGACAAGTGAGTGCCCGAATGTGAGGAACGGATGCGACACCCACTGAGGCCATGGATGGTACTGCTGCCCCTGATTATGGGCGGCTGTGGCACCCAGGCACCCCAGATGTATGGCGATGGTTTCCCCCTCGCCAAGCCAATGGATCTAGTCCACGCAGGTGCAACGGTAGAGGCGCGTTTTGAACTGCCGCCGCCCTGGGAGAAGGACCCCAGACCTCGCACGTTCCTGATCGGCTTCCGTACCGGTGGGCCTGCCAAGCGTCCGGACATGAAACAGGGAGATGTCGACTTTCTTGAAGACGCCCGGATTCCCTTGAAGGTGCAGCTGTGGAAGCTGGATGGCGGCACCGAGATGCCCATCGCGCTGCACGCCTTGAATCGCGATCTGCCCGCTGTGTGGCAGGGCAGCCGATATCAACCGGCCAAGGGCGATGTATTCGAATACAGGAATGCCGTCGGCGCGGATTCGAACAGTCTGGTCAATGTAGGAAAGTACGATATGTCACTGGCCTACCGGGAATATGAGGTGGCCCGTGCCGACTCTGGAACTCTGACAGCCGGGAAGTACCGGCTGAAAGTGACCAACCTTCAGGGCAACCCGGAAGTTGCACATCTCAACATCGAGCTTCTCGTCGCCAACTACAACGTGAAATAGAGCCGGTGCCAGCCAAGGCCTCACGCGTGGCGATCACCCCATACTCGCCGCCCGTCCCCTCACTTCCTGCTGCATGCGCTCCTCCTGTGACTGCTGCTCAAGCTCACGGCTCATGGCGCGCTGCTGGGCATCCTGGCTCACGCTCTCGTACTGCTGAAGCGATTGCTCGACTGGTGTCTGAGCGGCCTGCGCTGTCGGCATCGAGGCCCGTGCATGCGAGGGATCATTCAACTCGCCCTGCACCAGAAATACCGTGTGTCCGGCAGGGCTCTGCACGGTCGCGTTGCTCAGCAGCACGTGGTCTACGTGCGACAGATCGTTGTCTTTGGCCAGCACCAACAGGCTGGCGCTCATCCGCTCGCTGATCGCGTCGAAGCTGCGCCCGTGTTTGGCATCCAGTGCCGCAACACCGTCGCGTATCTGCTCGTAGAGTGGGTGGTCAGGGTGACCCGGCGACAGCGGGCCACCTGCGGTCTGGGAATCCTCCACGGCCTTGCGGGCGTGGTCATGCACCGCATGGGCGGGGTGTTCCTGCGCCTGCACCACGGCGGGGATAGGAGGCTGTTCGCGTTGCTGTCCCTCTGCCTGCGGCAGGGGAGGGGATGGCGACCGATGGACCGATTGCATCCTCGCCATGTCCTCCACGGTGGTGGTGGAGGTCAGCACCATGCGGTTGCCCGCTGCAGTGCCGAAGGACGCGATAGCGCTGTCCGGGCTGGGCGCGTGCGTGCGTGGATCGGGCATCAGCTCCAGCGTGATGTCGGCCTGTTTTCCAACGGCGGCAAGATTCTGTTCAACTGCGGCGGTGGTGGCGGCAAGCTGCTCCTCGGTGCGCGGAATGCCATGTTTCGCGTACAGCGATTCCACCTGCCCGCGCACACCCTCAGGCGCGATGTGCACGGTGGCCTTGATCTGCTCGGCCATCCTGCCCATGTCCGCGATGCCGGCGTTCTGGCTCTGCCAGGTGATCTCCAGTTCATCGCTGACGTTGCGATTGGCCTGGCTGTTGTAGACCACGCCCTCGTGCAGCCACTGGCCATCCGCCTGGCGGCTGTAGCTACGGCCGTCGCTCGCACGCAGAGTATTGGCGCTGTCCTGCGCATCGCGGATTGCCTGCGGGATGGACGGGTTCTGGGCGTCGCCAAAATCACTCCAGCGGCCTTGCTCGTGGGCCACCATGTACCGCGCGGCCACGGCCGCCTTGGTGTTGGCCGCGTTCTGCGCGATGACGGTGCGCGACTGCTCATCCAAGGCGGGTTCGCGTTCCGGCGGAAGAGGCTCGCGGCGCGTGATGGGCGCGCGCCCATCTACGACCTCCTTTATCTCCAGCTCCCATTGCCGAGATACGGTGTCGCGCACGAACTCCCTTCCGGTCTCGAAGGCGCTGGGTGGCGGCTCTTTCAAGCCGCTGGCACTCAGTCGATAGGGATCCCGTGGCGGCGGCAGGTTGGCCAGGCCCAGTTCGTAGGAGGCGCGGGCGGCCTGCCAGTTCAATTGGCGCTCCAGCGCGCCAGTGGCCACATAGTCGGCGCTGAAGGTGACATCGGCGCCCTGCGCCGTTTGTACTGGCCGTACTTCCACGCCAGCCCCCAGATCAGCGCTCTGCACTTGCTGTTGCTCGGCGCTGCGCAGCCAGCGGCCATCCGGGTCTGCCGGGTTGCGCGCCCAGGTGCGCTGCAATGGATCCTGCTGGATATAGACCCGCTCGATGTCCTTCTGTTCGGCCCACTTCTCACCCAGATGGGCGCCCAGCACACTGCCACCGATGCCAGCGACGACAGCGCCCGGGCCCGTCCACGAGCCGGATACAAGGCCAATGCCTGCACCTGCTGCGAAGCCGCCGAGCGCGCCGCCCAGGTTGCGGCCGACGAAGTGCGCCGAGGTTGAGTCTGCGCCTGCGGTGTTTCCTTGCGAGTTCAGTTCCACCCATTTATGGCCGGAGGTAGCGAAGTCATGCGCCATCAATGCGACACCGGCAACGCCCAAGGCCTTCATGCCGGGGTTTACGCCGTGGGGTACAGCTTCGGCTGCTGTTGCCGCACCCGGAGGCCCGCGTGGCGCGCCCGGTTGCAGCGTTGAATGCGGAGTTGGCGCAGGCAGATCGGCGAACAGACGAGGCCCTGTGGACAGCGCCGAGCGAGCAGCGACCCATTCCGCGCGGGTGGTCGACATCTCGCTGAGATTGAGTGAACTGAAGTCGTGCAGCGGTTTTTCGAAAAGCGTCTTGCTGACGGCGTCATAGCCATCGATGGGCTTGAGGTGCAGGCGCACCTGGGCCACATCGACCGTTTGACCGGTGTTCGTGGTGGCGTGCTGTGCGAGGGTGCGCTCGAGGGTTTGGTACTCGGCGGCAGATTGGATTGCAAAGGCCAGAGGCTCTGGACCGAATTCGCTTATGGGGTAACCATTGATGCGGACGGTGGGGTGGTCGAGAGCGGTGGTCAGTTCAAATTTGTCGAAGCCACGTCCGGACTTGGCCCCATCGACGAATGCCACCAAGGGCCTATCCGTGGCAATGGCGTTCTCGAAATACTTTGGACTGCCCGCATTCCACATGATGTCCTGCAGCGCTGCTCTATGATTGCCCGCCCAAGGTTCCGTCCCCTGGGCATTCATGAAGCGCTCGAGCCCTCGCTCCATGATCTGGAACTCAGGGTGTTTTAGAGGGTCCGTCCTCATCTCGTCGATGAAACGTCCCCAAGGCGTGTCACCAATGATGCCGGCCCTGCCGTTCACATCCTTTGCATAATTCTTGGCATTGTCAAAATTCAGTTGCCCGCTGCGGTCTGTCGCAGAGAAACCAAGATAGTCTGTGCCTGCGGGAAGCTCAGGGGGATGTGCTTGCATCTTGATAGCGACGTAGTCAGCGTAGCTCGAAACGCCATCAGGCCCCGATTGAGGTGATCTCAGATAGGAGATCACCTCTTGCTTCTGTTGCATTGTGAGCGGGCTGCTGTCAGAAGTGTTCTTCGCTCCGCCCAACGTGGCGAGAGCGAAACTGTCGAATGTGAACTTGGACATGACGGCCAGCCTCAATCCGCACGCACGGGATTGACTGCTTCAGCCAGGATGATGGCGCCTCCATGATGAGGCGGCGCCAAGCCAACTGTGGAAATATCGTTACGAGCAAGTGCTTCGGGCGTGGTGATCGCCACGTACCGCACGCCATACCTCGCACTGCTGTGGTCCATGTTTGCCAGTACCAGCCCCTGCGCGACTGAGCATAGGAAGGCGAAGTCACTGTCCTGATTATTCAACGTCTGCTTGAAGCCGAGGACGGACTTCAGGACCCAGTCGCGGCCCAGATCCAGGGTAAAGACGCGTTCCCGGCCATTCTGTGTCTCAACCACCTCGTCGCATCCAAAAAGCCCCAGTCCGTCAACTCTCTGGCCATTGAGATAGAAGAGATACTGATACTCGGTGTGGCTCGGATCTTCGGGGGGGCTCGCTGGCAGGATGCGCGGTGCCGTGATGGTCACGCCGGTATGGCGATCGACTGCGGAGCCTGGCTGACGCTCAAATTCCAGCGGCATGATTGATCCTTCAATGGAGTCCGGTTGCAGGCGATGGGATCCAAGGATTCCACCGCGTCCTTTTGCGGACTATACGGACCTCATCCTGGCTGCTCTATAGGCTCCGGTCCTAAAGGCCTCCGTACTGCTCCCTGGTTCACACATTCAGCAAGCCGATTCCGCCACCCGAGTCGCGTCCACCTGCCCGTGAACCCACCTATGCGATCATCCGGCCAGGACCGCAGTACCCAACAAGGCTGAGCAGGCATGGAGCAAGCAACACGCTACACGGTAACCCTCTTTCTGGCCGCGCCCGGCA
>Ga0182006_1002001_pt1 | contig 11482 bp, 4 predicted proteins | sample Sormic07211104_1_FD_123022 | JGI IMG/M metagenome (GOLD analysis project Ga0182006, IMG submission 123022) | Rhizosphere microbial communities from Sorghum bicolor, Mead, Nebraska, USA - 072115-104_1 MetaG | ecosystem: Host-associated > Plants > Roots > Rhizosphere | place: USA: Nebraska...
CGGCGACCCGGTGCTGGTGCTGCCGGCCCAGGGCCTGCCGCACGAGATCCATGCCGGCAATGGCGGCGTGACCGTCTACGGCAGCAATGCCAATGACCTGCTCTACGGTGGCAGCGGCAACGACGTGCTCATCGGCGGGACCGGCAATACCTTCTTCCAGGGCGGGGCCGGGGCCGACCAGATCGTGGGCGGCGTCAACAGCACCGGCACCAATGTCAACACGGCCAGCTATGCCGGGTCATCGGCTGGCGTGACGGTCAACCTGGTGACCGGCACCGGCACCGGCGGCGATGCCCAGGGCGACCAGCTGAGCAACATCCAGAACCTGCGCGGCAGTGCCTTCAGCGATACCTTCGTCGCCAACGCGGCGGTCAATCGACTGGACGGTGGCAGCGGCGGGTCCGATACAGTGTCATACGCTTCCTCGAACAGTGCCGTGACAGTCAACCTGGTCACCGGCACTGGCACGGGCGGATACGCGCAGGGCGATACCTATACACATATCCAGAACGTCATCGGCAGCGACTACAACGACATCTTCGTCGCCAGTGGCGATGCCAACCGTTTTGATGGCGGATCGGGCTCCAATACGGTGTCCTACGCCAGCTCCAATGCCGGCGTGAACGTCAACCTGCAAAGCGGCGTGGGCAGCGGCGGAGCGGCGGCGGGGGATACCTACGTCCGTATCCAGAACGTGATCGGCACCGCCTTCAACGATACCTTCGTCGGCAGCGCCGACGCCAACAGCTTCGACGGCGGCAGCGGCGGCAGCGATACCGTCAGCTATGCCGGCTCGACGGCCGGCGTGTCGATCAACTTCGTGTCCGGACGCGGCACCGGCGGCTATGCTGAAGGCGACACTTACAACCACATCCAGAATGCGGTCGGCTCGGCCTTCGATGACGTCTTCATCGCCGGCGTGGACAGCGTGCACTTCGATGGCGGCAGCGGTGGTTCCGATACGGTGAACTACGGTGCCTCCACCGGCGCGGTCACGGTGAACATGATCACCATGAGCGGCAGCGGCGGCTACGCGCAGAACAATACCTACACCAACATCCAGAACATCGTCGGCAGCTCCTACTCCGATACCTTCATCGCCAGTGCCGCCGCCAACAATTTCAACGGCGGACTGGGCGGTTCGGATACGGTCAGCTATGCCAACTCCAATGCCGCAGTGACGGTCGACCTGACCCACACCGATGGCACCGGCACCTCCGGCGGCTATGCCCAGGGCGACGTGCTGGCACATATCCAGAATCTGATCGGCAGCGCCTTCAACGACACCTTCATTGCCAGCGCCGACGTCAACAATTTCAACGGCGGCGGTGGCTCCAACACGGTCAGCTACATCTTCTCGACCGGTGGCGTGACGGTCGATCTGACCAATGCCATCGGCACCGGTACCGGCGGTTACTACGCGGCGGGCGACTCCTTCAGCAACATCCAGAACCTGATCGGCAGCGCCTATGACGACACCTTCGTCGCCAGCGCTGACGCCAACACCTTCGACGGTGCCGGCTCCAACCACAACCGTGTCAGCTATGCCGCCTCTACCACCGCCGTGACGGTGGACCTGAACTTCACCGATGGCACCGGCACGTCCGGTGGCTATGCGCAGGGTGACAAGCTCTCCAACATCCAGGACCTCACCGGCGGTGTCGGCAATGACACCTTCGTGGCCAGTGCAGCAGCCAACAACTTCGACGGCGGGGCCGGCTCGAACCGGGTCAGCTATGCCGCATCGAACGCCGGGGTCACGGTGGACCTGGTATTGGGCAGCGGCAGCGGCGGCTATGCCGACAACGATACCTACGTCAACATCCAGAACGTCACCGGCAGCACCGGCAATGACACCTTCATCGCCAGCCTGGCGGCCAACGACTTCGTCGGCGGGGGTGGCACCAATACGGTCAGCTACGCCAAGGCCAGCGACGGCAACGGCGTCACCGTGGACCTGTTCCATGGCACCGGCAGCAACGGCTTCGCCGGCGGTGACACCTACAGCGGCATCCAGAACGTGATCGGCTCGGCCTACGATGACACCTTCATCGCCGACAGCAACACCAACGTATTTGCCGGCGGGCTCGGTTCCAATACGGTCAGCTACGCCTTCTCGACGGTAGCCGTCACCGTCAACCTGGTGACCGGCAGTGGCAGTGGCGGCTTTGCCGCAGGCGATACCTACACCGGCATCCAGAACGTGATCGGCTCCGCGCTGGACGATGTGATCATCGCCAGCAGCGAGGCCAACAGCATCGATGGCGGCACCAGTACGGCCAGCTCGCACAACCGCGTCAGCTATGCCAGCTCGGATGCCGCGGTCACGGTGGACCTGAGCTTCAGCAACGGTAGCGGCACCTTCGGTGGCTATGCGGCCGGCGACAAGCTGGTCAATGTGCAGGACCTCACCGGCAGCATCTACGACGACACCTTCGTCGCCAGTCTCGCGGCCAACAATTTCGACGGCGGCACGGGCTCGCTGCACAACCGCGTCAGCTATGCGCACTCGACCGCCAGCGAGACCATCAACCTCTTCACCAGCAGCGGCAGCGGCACCTATGCGGCGGGTGATACCTACACCAACATCCAGGATGTGACCGGCGGTTCGGGCGATGACCTCATCATCGCCAACGTGGCTGCCAACTTCATCGATGGCGGCAGCAGCACGTCCAGTTCGCACAATCGCGTGAGCTACGTCAACTCGACCGTGGCCGAGACCGTAGACCTGTTCAATGGCGTGGGCACGGGCGCTACGGGCAGCCTGGCCAATGGCGACACCTACGTCAATATCCAGGACGTGACCGGCGGCAGCGCCGATGACACCTTCATCGCCAATGCCGCGGCCAACAATTTCGATGGCAGCGGCGGCACGCACAACCGCGTCAGCTATGCCAATTCCAGTGTCGATGAAACGGTCAACCTGATCACCGGTCAGGGGAGTGGCGGTACCGGCAGCCTGGCCGCAGGCGATACCTACACCAACATCCAGGACGCTACCGGCGGCAGCGGCAACGACACGTTCTACGGCAATGCCGTGGCCAACCGTTTCGATGGCGGGGGCGGCAGCCACAACCGGGTCAACTACAGCGGTTCCACCGTGTCCGAATCGGTGAACCTGTTCACCGGGACCGGCACGGGCAGCACCGGCAGCCTGGCCAATGGCGATACCTACACCAACATCCAGGACGTGACCGGCGGTACCGCCGATGACGTCTTCACGGCCAGCGCGGCGGCCAACAATTTCGATGGCGGCACCGGCTCGTTGCACAACCGGGTGAGCTATACCAATTCCACCGTTGACGAAACCGTCAACCTGGTGACCGGACTGGGCAGTGGCGGCACCGGCAGCCTGGCCAATGGCGACACCTACGTCAACATTCAGGACGTCACCGGCGGCGGTGGCAACGACACCTTCTACGGCAACACTGCCGCCAACAATTTCGATGGCGGCGGCGGCAGCCACAACCGGGTCAGCTACAGCACCTCCACCGTCGCGGAGACGATCAACCTGTTCACCGGCAATGGCACGGGCAGCACCGGCAGCCTGGCCAATGGCGATACCTACACCAATATCCAGGACGCCACCGGCGGTTCGGCTGACGATCTCTTCGTGGCCAGCGCGGCGGCCAACTATTTCGATGGCGGCACCAGCACGGCCAGTTCGCACAACCGCGTCAGCTATGTCAACTCCGCAGCTGACGAAACCATCAACCTCTTCACGGGACTGGGCAGCGGCACGCTTGCCGCCGGCGACACCTACACCAACATCCAGGATGCGACCGGTGGCAGTGGCAACGACACCTTCTACGGCAACAGTGCGTCCAACAATTTTGATGGCGGTGGCGGCACGCACAACCGGGTCAATTATTCCAACTCCACGGCCGATGAAACCGTCAACCTGATCGCAGGCACCGGCAGCGGCGGCACCAACAGCCTGGCCAATGGCGATACCTACACCAACATTCAGGACGTGACCGGTGGCAGCGGCAATGACACCTTCTACGGTACGACGGCCGCCAACTTCTTCGATGGCGGGGGCGGCAGCCACAACCGCGTCAACTACAGCAGCTCCACCGTGGCTGAAACGGTCAACCTGTTCAACGGCACCGGCAGCGGCGGCGCGAACAGCCTGGCCAATGGCGATACCTATGCCAACATCCAGGATGTCACGGGCGGCTCGGCCGATGACGTCTTCATCGCCAACAGCGCGGCCAACTTCTTCGACGGCGGTACCAGTACGTCGACCTCGCACAACCTGGTCAGCTATGCCAATTCCAGCGCCGACGAAACCGTGAACCTGGTCACCGGCACCGGCAGTGGCGGCACGGGCAGCCTGGCCAATGGCGATACCTACATCAACATCCAGGATGTCACCGGTGGTGGTGGCAACGACACCTTCTACGGCAACAGCGCGGCCAACAAATTCGATGGCGGTGGCGGCACCCACAACCGCGTCAACTACAGCACCTCTGGCGTCGCGGAGACGATCAACCTGTTCAACGGCACGGGCAGTGGTGGCGCGGGCAGCCTCGCCAACGGCGATACCTACACCAACATCCAGGACGCCACCGGCGGTACCGCCGATGACGTCTTCATCGCCAGTGCGGCGGCCAACGCGCTCGATGGCGGCACCGGTTCGCTGCACAACCGCGTGAGCTACGTCAACTCGACCGCCGATGAAACCATCAACCTGCTCACCGGTACCGGCAGCGGCGGCACGGGCAGCCTGGCCAACGGCGATACTTACGCCAACATCCAGGATGCCACCGGCGGCAGCGGCAACGACACCATCGTGGCCAGCCAGGCAGTGAACTTCCTGGACGGCGGCGCCGGTTCCAATACGGTCAGCTATGCGGGTACGCCGAGCAGCAACGGCTCCACCGGCGTGACGGTGAATCTTTCGACCGGTATCGGCAGCGGCAACTACGCCCAGGGCGATACCTATGCCAACATCCAGAACGTGATCGGCAGCGCCTGGGCCGATACCCTGACCGGTTACGCGACGGCCGGCGTCACTTCGGTGCTGACCGGCGGCCAGGGGGCCGACAGCCTCACTGCGGTGGTGGCCAACCGTGCCGACACCTACGCCTCGTATGCCGGTTCGTCAGCGGGTGTGAGCATCAACCTGCAGGCCGGTACCGGCACCGGTGGCGATGCCCAGGGCGATACGCTGTTCAACATCGACAACGTCATCGGCAGCAGTCTCAACGACACCTTCTTCGCCAGCGCCAATGCCAACAAGTTCAACGGCGGCGCGGGTGGTTCCGATACGGTCAACTATTCGCTCTCCACCAGCAGCGACAGCACCGGCGTGACGGTGAACCTGTCCACCGGCGTGGGCAGCGGCAACTATGCGCAGGGCGACACTTACACCGCCATCGAGAACGTGGTCGGCAGTGCCCAAAACGACACGCTGACCGGCTTTGCCACGGTGGGGACGCAGTCCGTGCTGGAAGGCGGCGGCGGGGCCGACACCATTACTGCGGTGCTGGCCAATCGCGCCTTCACTTATGCCTCCTATGCCGGTTCGGGAGCGGCGGTGACCATCGACCTCAAGAACGGCACCGGCACCGGCGGCGACGCCCAGGGCGATATCCTGGTCAACATCGACAACGTCATCGGCAGCGCCTCCAGCGATCTGTTCAAGGCCAGCACCCAGGCCAACAAGTTCGATGGCGGCAGCGGCGGGGTCGATACGGTCAGCTACGAGTACGATACCGGCGGCGTGACGGTGGACCTCACCAATACGCTGGCGGCGACCGGTACCTATGCGGTGGGCGATACCTTCACCAACATCGCCAACCTCACCGGCGGCTCGGGCAACGATACCTTCTATGCCAGCAGCGTGGCCAACGCCTTTGATGGCGGGGCCGGCAACAACACGGTCAATTACGCGCGCTCGGGCAGCACGGCGGTCGTGGTGGACTTGTTCCATGGCACCGGCAGCGGCGGCTATGCGGCGGGGGATACCTACGTCAACATCCAGAACGCGACCGGCAGCGCCGGCAGCGATACCTTCTACGCCAACAGCGCGGCCAACGTCTTCAACGGCGGGGCAGGGGGCAGCGATACGGTCAGCTACCTGTATTCGACTGGCAGCGCGATCACGGCCAGCCTGGTGTCGGGTGCGGGGGGCAGCGGCGGCGATGCCAGCGGCGACAGCTATGTCGGCATTGCCAATCTGGAAGGCAGTGCCAACGTGGACAGCACGCTGACCGGCAACAGCGCGGCCAACGTGCTGTCGGCACGCGGCACGGCGACCACCAACGTACTGAGCGGCGGTGGCGCGAGTTCGGGCACTGATGTGTTCAACGTGGTCGATGGCGGTCACAATTCGGTGACGGTCGGCAGCGGCAACAACCTGATCAATGTCAGCGCCGGTTCGCACAGTTCGGCAGGGGCCCAGAGCGACATGGTCAATCAGACCACAGGCACCTCCAACATCAACAGCATCAGCGGTGGCGCAGGGGTCACGACGCTGCACTTTGCGGACCTGGGGACGTCACTGAACCTGAGCAACTTCTCCAGCAAGGTCACCGGCATCACCACGCTGGACGTCAGTGCCGGCAGCGGTACCAACGTGATCATCACGGCCGACGATGTGCGTCAGATGGGCATGGCCGGCAGCGGCATCTCGAAGATCCTCACGGTCAAGATGAGTACCTCCGAGAGCTTGCAGATCATGGCCAACGGCTCGGACCATTACGTCTACTTCCCCGGCACGACCGACTATGCCTTCTACAACGCCAGCAACCAGGAAATTGCCCGCATCCACCTGGTCACTGCCTGATGTGATGTGACGATGATCTGAAGCGGGGCTGCGTGCGGGAACAGGGCGATGGTCAGCGGTCCATCGCCTTTTCCAGGAAGCGCCAGATGCCGGGGTCGGACATCCCGGCGACGTTGATGCGCATGCGGGTGGAAGGCAGTTGCGCAGGCGAGAACAGGCTGCCCGGTGCCAGCAGGAACCCCTGTTCCATCGCTTCTTCGGTCATGACGTTGGTATCGCGCCCGGTATCGACCCACAGGAACATGCCGCAGGGCGGCGGATCACCGACTTCCATGCCCATGCGTTCCAGCTGGCGCATGACCTTGTCGCGCGCGCCGTTCAAGCGCGCGCGCAGGCGTTCCGCATGCTTGCGGTAATGCCCTTCGGAGAGCACCCGGTAGGCCACCCGTTCACCGATTTCGCCGGTAGTGAGCGTCGAGAGCAGCTTGCGGTCAGCCAGGCTGCGCGCCAGTTCGGCCGAGGTGGCGATGAAGCCCACGCGCAGGTTGGCCGACAGCGTCTTGGAAAATCCCCCCAGATAGATCACCCGCTGCAGCTGGTCCAGTGCCGCAATACGGGTGGCCGCCTGCACCGCGGAACCCGGATGCATGTCGCAATAGATGTCGTCCTCGACGATGATGAAGTCATGTTCCTCGGCGATGCGCAACACCTGGAAAGCCTTGGCGGCCGACAGCGAGGTCGAGGTCGGGTTGTGCAGCACCGAGTTGATCACGTACAGCTTGGGCTTGTGGATCTCGGCCAGTTCGCGCAGCTGGGCGATGTCCGGGCCATCGGCCAGACGCGGAATGCCGACGATCTTGGCCCCCAGTGCAGCAAAGGAACCGAACATCAGGAACCAGGCCGGATCATCCACGAAGATCACGTCGCCCGGCCGCAGGAAGTGGCGTGCCACGGTATCGATGGCTTGCGTCACGCCCGTGGTCAGCACGAACTGGTCGGGCGCGGCGGCGATTTCCAGCTCGGCCAGTTTCAGCTGCAATTGCTGGCGCAGCGGCAGGAAGCCCAGCGGCGTGCCATAACCCAGCAGCAGCGAAGGATTGTCGCGGCTGATGGCGCGCAGGGCGTTGGCGATCAGCTCGCCATCGAGCCAATCCGGCGGCAGCAGGCCGCCACCGGGCATCTTGTGCGGCGGCATCTGGCGGAACATGTTGCGCACCAGCCAGACCACATCCAGCCCGCGTTCGGCCTCGGCCACCGCTTCGGCCTGGGCCGCCAGGTTGCCGTAACCGTTGGCGACGGCCACCCGTTCCTTGACGAAGAAGCCCGAGCCCCGGCGTGACTCCAGATAACCCTGGGCCACCAGCCGGTCAAAGGCTTCCACCACGGTAAAGCGCGAGATCTCGTGGGCATCCGCAAACTGCCGGATCGAGGGCATGCGTGCACCGCCGCGCAGGAGCTTGTCGTCGATGCGGGCGCGCACGCCGCGTACGATCTGGTCCACCAGCGATTCTCCGCTCTCGCGTACCAGCATGGGCCAGCCGGGGAGGGCGCCGTCAGCGGGAACTGTCTTGGCCGGGATGCTGCGCAGATGCTTGACTGTATTGGTCATTTTACCGTGACAATGTTTGAAACTATTTGGAAAAGTGTATAGGTACTGTACTGGTATTGTCGGCTAGGATGTCAGCCAATGCAAGAGTAAGTGGCCTGGCGGCAAAGTGCCGGGTGACACGTTGATCAGTGCTCTTGTTTCGCATCTTTTCGAGGAGACCATCGTCATGAGCAGCCTGTCCATCCAAGCCAGCCAAGCCCCGCGTACTGCCAGCGAACTGTTGCCCGGCCTGGGCGAGATCGAGCAGGCGGCCGGCATCGTCTATGCCGGCATGGCCCCGACCCCGCAACTGTGCTGGCCGCTGCTGAACCAGGCACTGGGTGCCGAGGTCTGGGTCAAGCATGAGAATCACGCACCGACCGGCGCCTTCAAGGTGCGAGGCGGCATGGTCTATCTGCATCACCTGGCCCGGCAGCAGCCGCAACTGTCCGGCGTCATTTCCGCTACACGCGGCAATCACGGCCAGTCGGTCGGTTTGTCGGCGCGCCGCTTCGGCATTCCCGCCACCATCGTCGTGCCCGAGGGCAACAGCCGCGAGAAGAACGCCGCCATGCGCGCACTCGGCGTGGACCTGATCGAACACGGCCGCGAATTCCAGGATAGCCGCGAGCACGCCCAGCGCCTGGCCCGCGAGCAGCAGCTGCACATGATTCCTTCCTTCCATCGCGACCTGGTGGCGGGCGTGTCGACCTACTGGATGGAATTGTTCGCCGCCCAGCCCGAGCTGGACATGGTGCTGGTGCCCATCGGCCAGGGCTCGGGCATGTGTGGCGCGGTCGCGGCCCGCAATGCACTGGGGCTCAAGACGCGCATCATCGGCGTGGTCTCGGCGCATGCGCTGGCCTACAAGCTCTCGTTCGAAGCGGGCCGCAAGATCGAGGCACCGGTCTCGACCTGCATCGCCGATGGCGTCGCCTGTCGCGTACCGGACCAGGCGTCGCTGGACGTGATGCTTTCCGAGGTCGACGAGGTCATCGCGGTGACCGATGACGAAGTGATGGATGCCATGAAGCTGGCCTTCATCGCCACCCACAACGTGGCCGAAGGCGCGGGGGCCTGTGCGCTGGCGGCCGCCCTGCAGCTGCGCACGCGGCTGCGCGGCAGGAAGATCGGCGTCACGCTCTCCGGCGGCAATGTCGACCATGACGTCTTTGCCGGTATCCTGGCGCGCCCCGCTGCGGCTGCCGATGCTCTGCTGGCACCGGCCCAGGTGGTGTCGCTGGCGCAGGCCGCGCAAAGGAGAAACGCATGATCGAAGCCTTGCTGCCGCTGATGTCGTTTGCCTTCGTCTCCTCCATCACGCCGGGGCCGAACAACATCATGCTGACCTCCTCGGGCATCTGGTTCGGCTTTCGTCGCTCGCTGCCGCACATGCTGGGCATCACCTTCGGCTTCGGCGTGCTGCTGGCAGTATGCGCATTCGGTATAGGCGAGCTGGTGGTGGCGGTGCCGCAAGTGGTGCTGCTGCTGAAGGCGCTGGGCTGCGCTTATCTGCTCTACCTGGCCTGGCAGTTGCGCCGCATGGCCGTCTCCGGGGCGGGTGAGCGGGCGGTGCGGCCGATGTCGTTCTGGGCGGCCGCCATGTTCCAGTTCGCCAATCCCAAGGCCTGGGTGATGGCCATCACCGGCGCCTCGGCCTTCATGCCGTTGTTGCATAAGCAGTCCGGATGGCTGGCCATCCTGATTTACTGTGCGGTGTTCTGTGCCATCAACCTGCCTTGCGTGTCGGTGTGGGCCGGTGCCGGTGCGCTCTTGCGGCGCTATCTTGAACAGCCCCGGTGGCGCGCGATCTTTGCGGCGGTCATGATCCTGCTGACACTCTATTCGGCGCTGGCGATCTGGCTGTAGCAGCGGCAAGACATGGAAATCATTTATATCAATAACGCGTTTTGACCTCAGGGGAACTTCATGCAAGCCAGCAGCAAGACCAGCCACCCCGCAGCAGCGCCCGGCGCCGGCACGGCCCGTCACGAAAGCCGCGGCATGTGGCTGGGCCTGATCGGCGTGGCCATCTTCAGCCTCACGCTGCCCTTCACGCGCATTGCGGTGGCCGAGCTCAACCCGGCCTTCGTGGCGTTCGGCCGCGCGGTCGTGGCAGGGGTCTGCGCACTGGCGCTGCTGGCCTGGATCAAGGCCCCGCGCCCGACCCGGCAGCAATTGCGCGGCCTCATCATCACCGCCCTGGGGGTGGTGGTGGGTTTCCCGCTGTTTTCTTCGATTGCGATGCGTTATGTCCCGGCCGCCCATGGTGCCGTGGTGGTCGGCCTCCTGCCGCTGGCCACGGCCCTGTTCGGCGCGCTGCGCTTCGGTGAGCGGCCTTCGAAGGGTTTCTGGCTGGCCGCGCTGGCGGGCTCCGGCATCGTGATCGCCTTTGCCCTGCGCGAAGGCGGCGGCACTTTCCATCTGGCTGATTTCGCGCTGTTTGCCGCCGTGGTCACTGCGGCCATGGGCTATGCCGAAGGAGGACGCCTGGCGCAGACCATGGGCGGCCAGAACGTGATCGCCTGGGCGCTGGTGGTGGCCTTGCCGGTGATGCTGCCGGTGTCGGTGTGGCTGGGCTGGCAGTACGGCGTGAGCGCTTCGTCGCCAGCCTGGCTGGCCTTTGCCTACGTATCGCTGTTCTCGATGTTCATCGGCTTTTTCTTCTGGTACAAGGGCCTGGCCCTGGGCGGCATCGCCCGGGTGGGGCAGGTGCAATTGTTGCAACCTTTCATGAGCCTGCTGGGCGCGGCGGTGATCGCCCATGAGGCGCTGGATGCGAGCAACATGCTCTTTGCCCTGGCCGTGATCGTGGTGGTGGCCATCGGCCGCCGCATGGCGGTGCGTCGCTGAAGGCCGCGCAGGCAGGGGGCGGCAAGCGGCTGACGCAGCTCTGACCGGGTTTGCGAGCCGAAATAGTTCAGCTGGGTCGGGCTAAAGCGGCTGTTTTTTGAGATAATCGAACACTTGTTTTTTCACATTTTGTCAACGCGCAACGCGCGAGCCATTTGCCTTTTGGCCGCAAGCGGGCGCTGTCCAACAGGGAGTACCGCATGTCCGTCTATGAAAAGCTGAAAGCACTGAACATCGAACTGCCCGCCGTGGCCACCCCGGCAGCAGCCTATGTGATGTATGCACAAACCGGCAATACCGTCTTCCTC
>Ga0182006_1002004_pt1 | contig 11472 bp, 7 predicted proteins | sample Sormic07211104_1_FD_123022 | JGI IMG/M metagenome (GOLD analysis project Ga0182006, IMG submission 123022) | Rhizosphere microbial communities from Sorghum bicolor, Mead, Nebraska, USA - 072115-104_1 MetaG | ecosystem: Host-associated > Plants > Roots > Rhizosphere | place: USA: Nebraska...
GAGGTCAGCTTGAGTGCGGTCGAGCCGCAGGGCTGCCGATTCAAGGTGACGCTATCGGAAAGCCCGGCCTAAAGGCGCCGCCGGAATTGCTATATGAATATGCCGACAATCGGTTGGATTTTTCTGAACTTGGCCTGCATTGTGCTGACAAAGGCTGCTACATTCGTCCGCGGCGAGGTACTACAAGAACTCTCCTCACCGCGTCTGAGGCTTCTCCGGCCTTCAGTGATATGCCACTGCGTCAGCGGTGACAGCGTTTATCTAGCACAGGATCTACAAGCATGACCGCAGCATTGCATTCGCCGACTCCCGGCCTCTTCGAACAATGGTGGCAACAGCAGGGTGATTGGGTGGAAGAGCCCAACAACCGCCGCGGCGGCACCAGCGGTGTGCAGCGTATTCGCACCGACGAAGGCAACTTGCTGTACGCCAAGCGCCAGGTTGGCCACATCTATCACAGCCCCTTGCATCCGTTTGGCCGTCCCACCGTTCTGCGTGAACTCAAAGCCTTGCAGCGTTTCAAGACCCTGGGCATCAACGTGCCGCAGGTGGTGTATTGCGGCGCCGAGCGTGATGCCGAGCGCAACTGGCGCGCGCTGCTGGTGACTGCCGAGCTCAAGGGCTTTATCGAGATTGACCATTGGTACGCCAGCGGCGGCCGCGAACGCCACGGTGAGGCGTTCCATCAGCAGGTGCTGCACGGCATCGGCGCGATGATCGCGCGGATGAACAATGCGCGCTGGCAGCACAACTGCCTGTATTCCAAACACATCTTTATCCGCGTGGAAGGCGAGGGCAGCGAGGCGCGCTTCGATGTCGGCCTGCTGGACCTGGAAAAATCCCGCCGCCGTCTCACCCGCCATCAGGCCGCTGGTCATGATCTGCGACAACTGAAGCGCCATTCGTCGTGGAACGAAGCAGATTGGCAACATCTTATCTATGGTCATTCCACAGCGTTTGGCAGCGCTATCAAGGGGTTGTGAGATGAAGCTAGATATTGCACGAGGAGTTTTCCTCATCGGCGCACTGGGGGTGGCCTCCCTGGCCGCCGCCGCGTGGCACGAACCAGGCCCGGTGGTGCTGCATTCGCAGGCCAACGTGAGCAAACAGGCCTGTTCGATGCCGGCCAATGTCAAAGCCAAGTTGACGGCGGTGCGTCCGGATCAGGACCTACTGCTGTTGATGTTCGGTCTGGCCCAGGGCGGCACGCGCTGAGCCTTCGGTAATCGTTGAACCGCCGCCCCTGTCGTTCGTCAGTAGAACGGCGGCGTTCGATTCCTTCCTCGCTGTATTCCCAGCCCGCAACCGCGCTGAATCACGGGTCGCGCCAGGTGCTTCCCTGGCTTATCATTAGCCACCTAACGACACCCGCCCTGGTTCTCCCTGCATGTTCGCGATAATTGCCACCACGTTCGGCATCACCTTGCCGGTGTTTGCCATGCTGTTTCTTGGTGTGTTCCTCAAACGCCTGGCATTGATCGATACCGCTTTCATCAATACCGCCTCGGCCCTGGTGTTCAACGTCAGCATGCCGGTCATGCTGTTCCTCGCCATTCTTCACGCCGACCTTCGCACCGCGCTGCAACCAGCGGTACTTGGCTATTTCGTGGTGGCTACCGTGGTGGGCTTTCTGCTGGCCTGGGGCTGGGCGATTCTGCGCATTCCCAAGGCCGATCGCGGCGTTTATACCCAGGGCGCGTTCCGCGGCAACAACGGCATCATCGGCCTGGCCCTGGCCACCAGCCTGTATGGCGACTACGGCTTGTCGCTGGGCGGCATCCTCGCTGGCGTAGTGATCCTCTCCTATAACAGCCTGTCCTCCATCGTCCTGGCCATCTACAGCCCGAGCATCAAGTCGGATGTGTGGAGCATCTGCAAAAGCATCCTCCTCAACCCGCTGATCATCGGCGTGCTGGCGGCCATTCCCTTTGCCTACTGGCAGATAAGCCTGCCGGCCTGGCTGATTACCTCCGGCGAATACCTGGCGCAGCTGACCATGCCCCTGGCGCTGATCTGCATCGGCGGCACCCTGTCGCTGGCCTCGCTACGCAGCAGCGGGGCGATGGCGGTGAGTGCCAGCCTGATGAAGATGGTCTGGCTGCCGATCATCTCCACCGCCGGCGCCTTTGCCCTGGGTTTTCGCGGGGCCGACCTCGGTGTGCTGTTCTTGTACTTCGCCAGCCCCACGGCGGCGGCCAGTTTCGTCATGGCCAAGGCGGCCAATGGCAACCATGAACTGGCCGCATCGATTGTGGTGCTGACCACCCTGGTGGCCGCCGTCACCACCAATATCGGCATCGTCTTTCTGCAATGGGGCGGCTGGATGTAGCGCCGTCTTGGCGCTGGCTGTGAGCCATTCGGTAACTCTTGCAAAATGTGTCGAGCGGCCATTGTCAGCCTGAGGGGCAGCGGCTACCTTTGCCGCTCTTTTGCGCGTTCAAGGGATTATGCATGCGCCCCCTGTTGTTCCTCTGCCTGGCATTGCTGGTTTCCAATGCTCTGGCTGACCCCTCTGTTTCCCCGTCTGCCGAGCTGCAAGGGCCGACTGGCGGCTGGCACTATTCCGGCCTGCTGGAACGGGCCGACGACGCCCGCGTGGCCTACCCGACTCCCCCCATCGACCGTGGCGCCCAGCGTGGCCGCCGGCTGATCGAAGGCACCCTGAAAAACCTGCAAGGCACCCGCCAGCCCCATCGCCTGGTGGCCAATGGCAATCCGCTGCCGCTGTACACCGACGAGCAAGGGCGCTTTGTGCGCCCCTACAACTTTGGCGCCGGCTCCAACAGCGTCGAGGTGGTCAGTGGCGACGGCCAGTCGCTCAAACGTGTGCAGTTCTATGAAGCCAACACCAGCAAGACCCCGGCGCGCCTGCGCATTGTCCTCGGCTGGGACGACCCCAAGGCCGAGCTCGACCTGCATGTGGTCACCCCCGACGGCCAGCACGCCTTCTGGGCCAACCCGCGGCTGAACGACGGCAGCGGCCTGGATGTGGACAGCGTCGACGGCCCCGGCCCCGAGATGTTCACCCAGAGCGCGCCGCCGCGCGGCACCTACCGGGTGTTCGTCAACTACTGGGGCAACCTCAACAGCCAGGGTTACAACTTCACCGAAGGCAGCAACCAGAACGAGGTGATCACTGCCCAGATCAGCCTGGTGTTCGCCGAAAACACACCGAATGAAAAACGCGAGACCTTTATCGTGCCGTTGCGCGGTATTGGTGATTTGCAGCTGATCAAGTCTTTCAACTACTGACGCGCCATCTACGAATACAGCCAGCGCACGGACGAATTGGGGTTTGGATACATGAGTGATAACAGCGCAGCCGACACCACCCAGAGCGGCACCCCGGCAGCCGCTTCACCTGCGGCCGCCACACCGGTGGGCGCCCCCGGTCGTGGCCGCCGCGCCCTGATCGCCCTGGCCATCGTCGCGCCGCTGGCCGCCGGTGCCGGCTTTCTCGGCTGGTGGCAGAAGCACGCCGAACCGCCGCGCCAGCTGGCTGAAAGCAGCGAGCTGCAACTGGACCTGCAGCACCCGCAGGTGCTGATCGAAAGCGAATCCTTGAGCCGTCTGCCCAAAGACCTGCTGGCCGTGCCGCTGCTGCGCGACACCCTCACCGAAGACCTGGTGTTCTACTACGAAGCCAACCCGGACCGCCTGGGTATCACCGGCAGCCTGCGCCGCATCATCTACGAGCACGACCTGCAGCTGCAGGACACCCTGCTGGAACAACTGCTCGACCAACCGGCGCAAGTCGCCCTGTGGCGCGGTGCCGACGGCAAGCTGAAGAATTTCATGGTGCTGATGGAGCGCGGCGGCCTGGCCCGGCTGCTGGAACCGCTGGCCCACGTCGCCACCGATGACAGCCAACTGCGCCAGGTCGCCGAGTTGCGTGTGGACGGCGAAAGCGTGCCGCTCTACCGCCTGCGCTACAACGGCGAGCGTGCGCTGTTGTTCGCCACCCACGGCGACAAACTGCTGATGCTGTCCAACCCCAGCATGCTGCTCGAAGGCGACTACGACGGCGCGCAACTGGGCAAGGGCGCCACCGAAGCGGTGGAGGCCATGCTTAATGGCGATGAAGATTTTGCCGAAGGCTTTGGCCTGAAAGAACGCGGCGAACTCAAGCAACGCATTTCCCTGGGCAGTGATTACGTCGCCATGGGCTACCAGCGTTTTATCCCCACCTTCGCCGGCCTGCGTTTTGAAATGGACGGCAGCGGCTGGCACAGCTACCTGGCGCTCAACGACAGCGATGAGCGCAGCAACCTGGATTTCACCCCGGTGTGGAAAGCCATGCCGATGGGCGCCAGCGCCTGCGTGGCCTTGCCCCTGGCGCCAGCGGTGCATGAAAAGCTGCTGGCCAAGGTGGGCGCGCAACCCGAGGTGGCCAAGCAACTGGTCGACAGCCTGACCGGCGTGGCTGGCCTGTGCTGGTACCCGAGCTCGCGTCTGCACAGCCCACTGCTGATCGGCCAACTGAACGACAAGGCCGGCGACAGCCTGGACGGCGAACTGGGCAACCTGTTCGGCTCGGTGATCGGCGCCTGGGAGTCCAATGTCGAAGGCGGCATCTTCCCGGTACAGACCGAGAACGCCGGCGATGTGCATAAGTGGCAGCGCGAAGTCAGCTCCAACTTCGGCCAGTACCCGGCCAGCGAAGCGCAGGTGCCGGACGCCATCACCACCAACGGTTTCTTCCGCATCAGCCTGGCGCGCCAGGGCTCGACCCTGCTGTTCTCCCTCGATGACACCTTGGTCAACAAGGGCCTGGATTCCCTGGGCAAACGCTTCCCGCCGTTGGCCGATGTGCTGCCCAAGGACGCCGTGGTCCCTGCCTACCTGGCACCGGACACCCTGTCGGCGTTGTTCGAACAGGAAACCCTCGAGGCCCTGCCGAGCGACATCGAGCCGGTGTTCCGCAACGCCGCACAGACTCACCTGCTGCCCAAGCTGAAAGCCCTGGCCGGTCACAGCAAATACGCCCTGACCCTGCCGGCCGATAGCAAACCCGAGTCCGGCGAACACTGGCAGTGGCTGCCGCTGGAGTGGCGCGCGCTGTGAAATCCTTTGCCGTAAAAGCCGGGTTGGCCGTGCTGATGGGCAGTCTGTTGCTGCCCGGCCTGGCGCTGGGCAACGCGACGGGCAGTGCGCCAGCCGCGCCACTGGATGCCGAGCAGTCCCAGGTGTTTCGCGCCTGGTTCGTGCGCATCGCCCAGGAGCAGATTCGCCAAGGCCCCAGCCCACGCTGGCATCAGCAGGACTGTGCCGGTCTGGTGCGCTTTGCCGCCAACGAAGCCTTGAAAGTGCATGACGCCAAGTGGCTGCGCGCCAATGGCCTCTCCAACCGCTATCTGCCGCCCGAACTGCAATTGCAGGACGAGCAGCGCAGCCTGGCGCAGCAATGGCAGCAGGGCGGCGGCAAGGTCGGCCCCTACGTCAACGCGATCAAACTGATTCAGTACAACAGCCATTTTCTCGGCCGCGACCTCAACCAGGCGCGCCCGGGCGATCTGATTTTCTTCGACCAGGGCGATGAGCAACATCTGATGATCTGGATGGGCCGCGAAATCGCTTACCACACAGGCACCACCACGCCGACCGATAACGGCATGCGTTCGGTCAGCGTGCAACAACTCATGACTTGGAAGGACACCCGATGGATACCGGACGAAACCAACCCCAACTTTATCGGCATCTATCGTTTGCAGTTCTTGGCTCGATGAAAGTCCGTAGCCTGGGCTTGGCCCTGCTGGCCAGCGTGTTGCTGCCGCTGAACAGCCTGCACGCCGAAGACTTCGTGCCGCTGAGCAACTACACGCCGGTGTCCGGCGAGTCGTTCTTCCTGCTCGCCGATTCGAGCTTTGCCACCGATGAAGTGGCCCAGGTGCGCCTGGAAGCGCCGGGTCGCGATTACCGTCGCTATCGCATGGAGCCTTACGGCGGCGTGGATATGCGCGTGTACCGCATCGAAAAGCCGCTGGAATTCCTCAAGCGCCAGAAGAACCTGCACCGCGTGGTGGCCGAGGGCGAGTTCAAGGGCGAAGGCCTGTCCAACACCCTGTCGTACCTGTGGGACAACTGGTACCGCAAATCGCGGCGGGTGATGCAGCGCGCGTTCTCCTATGAGTCGCGCAAGAACGTCACCGAAGAAGCGCCGGAACTGAAGATGGGCGCCGCCATTGCCACGCCCACCGAGTACGAAAATACCCCGCAGTTCGCCCCACTCAAGGGCCTGCCGCTGGTGGCGCAATTCCGTTATCCGCTGTGGGACGCCAAGGCCATCCAGCCGCCGAAAGGCGTGGAGCTGGCCGGTTCCTCCAGTGACTTTGTCAACGTCAACCCCGGCAACGTCTACGTGCCGCTGGGCAAGCTGAAACCGGGCCTGTACCTGGTCGAAGCGCTGGTGGGTAAATACCGCGCCACCACCATGGTGTTTGTCTCCAACACCGTAGCGGTGAGCAAGATTGCCGGCGACCAGTTGCTGGTGTGGACCGCCCGCAAACACGAAGGCAGCGTGGTGGCCGATGCCAAGGTGCTGTGGAGTGACGGCCTGGGCGTGATGAGCAGCGGCAGCACCGATGCCCAGGGCCTGCTGCGCCTCAAGCACGCCAGCCCCGAGCGTTCCTATGTGCTGGGTGAAGACAGCGAAGGCGGCGTGTTCGTCTCCGAAAACTTCTACTACGACAGCGAAATCTACGACACCAAGCTCTACGCCTTTACCGACCGCCCGCTGTACCGTCCGGGCGACTGGGTGGAAGTGAAAATCCTCGGCCGTGAATTCAAGAACGCCCGCGACTCGGTAGCGCCCACCAGCGCGCCGGTAAAAGTCAGCGTGCTGGATGCCAACGGCACCGCCCTGCAAACCCTCGACCTGACCATGGACAGCAAGGCCGGCACCCAGGGCCGCTTCCAGCTGCCGGACAATGCCGTAGCTGGCGGTTACGAGCTGCGTTTCAGCTACCGCGACCAGCAATACAGCGGCGCCTTCCGCGTCGCCGACTACATCAAGCCGCACTTTGAAATTTCGCTGGATCTGGCCAAGCCAGACTTCCGCACTGGCGAAGAAGTAAAGGGCAACCTGGTGCTTCTCTACCCGGACGGCAAGCCGGTGAAAGACGCCAAGGTGCAACTGACCCTGCGTGCCCAGCAGCTGTCGATGATCGACAACGAGCTGCAGTACCTCGGCCAGTTCCCGGTGGAACTGACCACCGCTGAACTCACCACCGACAGCGCCGGCCGTGCCGAGCTGAAACTGCCGGCCGCCGATAAACCGAGCCGCTACCTGCTCACCGTGTTCGCCAGCGATGGCGCCGCGTACCGGGTGAAAACCAGCAAGGAAATCCTTATCGAGCGTGGCGCTGCCCGCTACCGCCTGAGCGCGCCGCAACGCTTCAGCGCGGTCGATGAAAAGGTCCACTTCAGCTACCGCAGCGAAACCCCAGCCGGGCAGAAAAAGGAAAGCCACAAGCCGGCCCGCTACGAGTGGGTGCGCCTGGAAGACCAAAGCAAGGATGAAGGCAGCCTGAGCAGCGATGCCGATGGCTTCGACCTGACCTTCGAGCGTCCCGGTTCCTACAGCCTGACCATCAAGGACGACCACGGCCTGATCCTCGGCGCCACCGGTCACTCGGTGAGCGGCGAAGGTGTGAAAGCGGTGGCCGGCACCATCGAGATCGTCCTCGACAAACCCGAGTACAAAGCCGGCGAAGAAGCCCTGGCGCTGATCACCTTCCCCGAACCGGTGGGCGATGCCCTGCTGACCCTGGAGCGTGATTCGGTGGAGGCCACCGCGCTGCTGTCCAAGGGCGGCGACTGGCTGAAGCTGGAAAAACTCAGCGACACCCAGTACCGCGCGCGCATCCCGGTTACCGACCAGTTCTCGCCGAACCTGACCTTCTCCGCCCTGTACACCAAGGGTGGCGACTACAGCTTCCAGAACGCCGGTATCAAGGTGGCCACGCCGCAGATCGAGATCGCCATTGCCGCCGATAAAGAGCAGTACGAACCAGGCGAGCTGGTCACCATCGACCTCAGCACCCAGTTCGCAGGCAAGCCGGCGTCTACCCGTCTGACCGTCAGCGTGGTGGATGAAATGATCTACGCGCTGCAGCCGGAAATCGCGCCGACCATCGACCAGTTCTTCTATCACCCGCGCCGCAACAACGTGCGCACCAGCGCCAGCCTGTCGTTTATCAGCTACGACGTGGCGCTGCCGGGCTCGCCGACTGCACCGGGCAAAGCCAACCGCAGCGACCGCAGCGTCAAAGTGCTGGAGCGTCCACGTCGTGAAGAGGTCGATACCGCTGCCTGGCAGCCGGACCTGGTGACCGATGCCAATGGCCACGCCAAACTGACCTTCCGCATGCCCGACTCGCTGACCCGCTGGCGCATCACCGCCCGTGCGGTAAATGACGACGGCAAGGTTGGCCAGAAGAAACAGTTCGTCCGTTCCGAGAAACCGCTGTACCTGAAATGGAGCGGCCCGACCCAGTTCCGCGCCGGCGACCAACCGGCCCTCGGCGTGTTCGTGTTCAACCAGGGCGAGAAGGGCGCCAAGGCCGAGCTGGTCACCCATTTCAACGGCCAGGAAAAACGCACCGCCGTTGAACTGGATAAAGGCATCAACTACCTGCCGCTGCCGAAAGTGCCGGTGGTGGGTGGCGAATGGCGTGGCGAGCTGGTGCTCGACGGCAAACCGGTGGATGCCCTGAGCGTCAACCTGCGCAGCGTCGGCGCCGGTTGGCAGGACCTGCAAACCCAGCGCCTCACCGCCAATGCCGGGGCCAATGCCCTGCAACTGCCGGAAGATGCTGCCGATATCAGCCTGCGTCTGGACGACAGCGCCAAAGCCCTGTTCAACAGCAACCTCGACGACCTGCTGGAATATCCCTACGGCTGCGTCGAGCAGACCGCCAGCCGTCTGCTGCCGTTGAGCCTGGCCTATCCGCTGTTGGCCAAAGCCGAGATCGGCAATGCCGAAGGTGGCCGCGTGGAAAAACGCGTCACCGACCGCCTGCGCCTGATCATGCAGAACAGCCGCCTGCGCCTGGTGCAGATGGCCGGCCCGGATGCGTTGTTCACTTGGTGGGGCGAGGGCAGTGAGCCTGACGCCTTCCTCACCGCCTACGCCTACTACGCCGACTGGTACGCCAGCCAGGCGCTGGAGCTCAGCCTGCCGGCCGATCACTGGCAGCGGGTGATGGACATCTACGCCAAGCAAGCCGCCACCACGCCGTTGCTCAAGCGCGCGCTGATCCTGGCCTTTGCCAAGGACATGCAACTGCCGGTCAACACCCTGGTGGAAGGCCTGATGACCGACCTGGCCAACCACGACGCGCAAGCCAAGGCCGACGCCGAAGTGGCAGCCAAGGTTGAAGCGGCGCAGGGCGAGGACGCGGCAGCCGCCGCCGAGGGTGAGCGTACCGACGTGGCCAGCGTGCAGCCGGCCGACGCGGAACAAACCCCGAGCGACGATGGCGAAACCAGCCTGATCCTCGCCGCACCGGACTCGAAACTGGGGCTGGCCGTGGCCCGTGTGCTGACCGCCGACCTGGCCAAGCACAGCAAAGTGGCGTTGCCTGCTGCGTTCGCTGAGCAACTGGGCCAGGCGCAGGAAACCGTCAGCGCCAGCGAGCATCCGTTCGTGTCCGCCCTCAAGCTGAAACTGGCCGGCGCCGACCAGGCCCAGGCCAAAGCCTTGCTGGAGCGCCTGGCACCGGAACAGTCGACCCTGGAACGCGCCCTGGCGCTGACCTGGCTGCAAGCGGCCAGCCAGCAACAGGCCTTGCCAAGTGAGCTGAAACCGGGCGAAGGCTGGGTGGCGGAACAGCGCGCCAGCGGCGAAACCCAATGGCGTTGGGTGGGCAAAGGCCTGCCAGGCAACCTGGAGTTGCCGGCGTCCCTGGCTAACCCGGTGAACGTCGCCCTCAGCTACCGCAGCGCGCAAGGCAAGCCGGGCGTTCTGCCGGTGAGCCTCAGTCGTCGTCTGCTGCGCCTGGTGCCGGGCGATGCGGCGTTCCAGTTCAGCGTCAAGGAAGTCGGCGCAGGCGAAGCCATCTCCGGCGACGACCTGTACCTGGACGAAGTGACCCTCAGCAGCGAAGACGCCCGCGCCTTGCGCTACGGCCTGCTGGAAGTGCCGCTGCCACCGGGCGCCGACGTGGAACGCACCACCTGGGGCATTCAGGTCAGCGGCCTGGATTCGGAAGAAGCCGCGCCGCTGGAAAAAGCCCGTCACGAGCCGGGCCAACTGCTCTACGCGGTGCCGGTGGACAGCCTGCAAGGCGGCCTGACCGTGCGCCACCTGGTGCGCTTCTCGCAGAAAGGCGACTTCTCCCTGCCACCGGCGCGCTACGTGCGCATGTACGCCCCGCAGGAACAGGCGCTGGAAAGCGAGCCGAGCTACGGCAAGTTGCAGGTCGAGTAAGCCATGAGCCGTGGCTGGTTGTGGTTGGCGCTATTGCCCCTGCTCGCCAGAGCGGGGGACGCGCCGCTGCAACTGGCCATCGGTGCGCCCAATGGGGCGCAGCTGCTGCAACTGAACCACCAGCAGGTGGTCAGTCGCGGGCCGTTGCCCAGTGACCTCAGTGCGCCGCTGGGCAGCCTGTGGAAACTGTTCGTCTACAGCTATCTCACCGACACCGGCAAACCCGAGGTCGGCTACACCTGCAAAGGCCAGGACCGCGACGAAGTCTATTGCTGCAAGGCCGGCGAGCGCATCGAGCGCGACCAGGCCCTGACCCAGTCCTGCGGCCTGTACTTTTCCCCCGCCAACCAACAGCTCGATGCCGCCGACTGGCAGCACTACTGGCAGCAACGCCAGGCGCCGCTGTGGCTCAGCGATATGGCCAGGCTGCAACCGCAGCAACACGTGCCGATTGCTGAACTGCTGCAACAGCTCCGCCAGTTACCCGCTCAGCAACAGGCCCGCCGTGTGCTGCTCGACGTGCTGCTCAACGCCCCGGAAGGGGTGACGGTCGGCGCGTTGGGCGGACGGCTGCGGGTCAAAACCTGGAGCTGGCTGGCCGAGCACGACGCCCAGGCGCGCCAGGGTGGGTTCGCCGGTTGGCTGGTGGATGGCACCCCGGTGTGGGCCGGGGGTTCCGGTACCAGCCAGCGGATTCTCAAGGACTACGCCGAAGCCCTCGGCAATGCTTTGCCGACGCCGTCGGCGGAGGAGGGTGGGCAGTGCGTCGAGGTGCAGTTGTTTGCCCGTTACCCGGTGCGCCAGGTACGGCGCAAAGACACCCGGCAGCTCGTGGGCGCCGGTGCCCTGCACGGTGATTTCGAGGTCGAGTTCGCCAACGGCAATCGCCTGCCGATTGCCAGCCAAGGCGAACTGTTCCTCGGTAACGACGGCCAACTCACCGCCCGCTTGAGCCGCGAAGACTACGTCGCCCGCGTGCTTGATCGCGAAGCCTCGGCGCAACCCGTCGAAGCCGCCAAGGCGCTGGCCGTAGCGATCCGCAC
>Ga0182006_1002007_pt1 | contig 11463 bp, 6 predicted proteins | sample Sormic07211104_1_FD_123022 | JGI IMG/M metagenome (GOLD analysis project Ga0182006, IMG submission 123022) | Rhizosphere microbial communities from Sorghum bicolor, Mead, Nebraska, USA - 072115-104_1 MetaG | ecosystem: Host-associated > Plants > Roots > Rhizosphere | place: USA: Nebraska...
TACGGCCTACAAGATATATTAAATTGGTTTCAGAATGTAAAACTTTATCAATGCCTTTAGGAGTTTCTCCTTTCCAATCTGGTCCTGCAATGAGGTATTTACCTGCATTATTGCCAGTTGCTCGCGATCCTACATATTCAAAATTGAAGGTGTAGAGATCTACCAACTGCATTACATAATATCGGTCGTTTTCTATTTTTGGCACTTCAAGAATAACAGGCTCGTCTGAAACATTAATCGGTGCCATTGAATACGGAGTATCGTTATTGATGGTTATGATTAAAGTATCTGCGGGAGTTGCGCTTGTAGCGACGCTTTTGAATTTGTTAAATCCTGAAAATTCTTTAGCTTCTTTGTTGATTCCACTTGAGTAAATGGCTTTGTAATTATAAAATATTGGATAGCCATATATCCAGGCCTCTTTTGCAATAGCAGTTATGGAGTCAGTAGACAATGCATTTGCTGTTTCTTGATTATCTTTTGATGGTTCTTTCTTGCAGGCAGTTACTGCTAAAAGTGTGACGATAAAAAAAGCGGTTAAATTTTTCATAATCGGGAGATTTTTATGTTGTATAAGATTTTTTCCTGATTTTTAAAATTAGAGTTTAAAAGAAAAATTATTCTTTTTTGAATGGTAAATGTGGTTGCAAATTATAAGTTGCAACCATTTTGAAATAGTAACAGTTAAAAATACTGGCGTTTTTTTTAATTGAAATGAGAAGCAAAAAAAAGCCCCAGATTTCTCTGAGGCTTTATAATATTGAAAAAAATACTTTTTAGAAATTAGTATTTATTTTTTTAGAACGATCTGCAATATAAGAGATTAACCAGATTACCTGTCCTTCTTTTACAAAGAAAATTTTCTTTGTTGCATAGTCTGGAATACTTTCAAGACAAGTTACAAGGATGTTGTTTGCCGAAATCAAGTATTTTTGGTCGTAAGTGCTTAAAACTCTCGCAGCTTCTTTATTTGTTTTGGCAAGATTAGTAAACTTGTTAAAGTTGTTTTTAAGAATAGCATCATAATCGATAACATCTTGAAGAGTTAAGGCAACATAATGCTCTTTATTCACATTTTCGTCATAGAAAAGAGTTGAAAACGCCCAAACAGCGCCACCAGATAAGTATAATTTATCCTTTTTTGCCAAAGGAGGATTCGCATCAAATAATTCTTTTGTCTTTTTACGTAGAATTACATTATAATCAAAAGATTTCTCTTGGTAAGTCGACATATCGTTTACCTGACTTTTGTTTACCACCGTTTTTTCTACAGCATCAGTAAGTGTCATCGTACCAAAACTAAGCTCTAAAGGAATAAATTCTAATTTACCGTCTTTAAGTTCGTCGATATAACCTCCTTTTGTAGTTTGAGCACCAATATCTAGAAGGAAAGCATTAGCAAAGTCAACAGGCGGTATAGCACCTTTTACAAGTGTTTTTGCTTCTTCGTTAACATCTAATACTTCTAATTGTTTTCCAGTTAAAATCGCAATTTTATTTTTTAAAACATCTAAGTTACGTGCAGAAGCAAAAACAGGAGCCGCTACAACAAAAATGTTTTCCTCAAGAATTTTGTTTTCAGCTTTAATTCTTTGCAATTGGTTAGTAACGATAACACTAGTTCTAGTGATATCTTCTTGTGTAAGTTCACCGTTAGCGGTAATATGGTCAGCAAACGGAATTCTTTCTGTCCAGAAAGAAAGAATTTTGTAATCAGCTTTTCTGATGTTATTTACATCAATTACAGAAACTTTTATGGCTCTACGTCCAATTTCGATTCCAGCGTAAACACTTTTTTGAGAAAATAAATTGACAGAAAAAAATAAGGCTAAAACGGCAAAAAATAAGAATTTGGGGTTGTGTTTGTTTTGCATTGTGTTGAATTGTAATTATAATATAATTTGTTTTTAAGAAATTTTAAAGTTGTTTTTGTGGTATTGATATGAAAATCACAATTTTGGAATAAAAACTAATCGTTTCATTACGGAATTGCAAATTTAAGAAAACATTTAATAATATAAAATCAGTTATTAAGAAAACATGATATTAAATTATTGTAAAGAAATAACGGGTTTTATATAGATAAAGTATATTTATAAAAAAGCTCCAGATTTCTCCGAAGCTTTTAGTAGGTTTATATTTTATTAAAACCTATATCCAGCACTCAAGCCAAATTTTGCAACAATAGTATGATCTGTTTTATCAGCATTGATTAATATACCGCCATAGCCAAGATTGGCTTCCAAAAGAAATCCGCTTTTACTGACCCATTTCCAGCCTCCGCCAGCACCGAGAGCAAAATTAATAACGTCGGGATTCTCGGTATATATCGAGTGATCTTCTGAAGCGTATATTTTTTTGCCATCTGTTGAAGCCAGCATTCCAAATCCTTCAACAAACCAGCCCGACGCGTATTTTTTACCAAAATACCTTCTGTAGTATGGAGATATTGCATAATTTAAATCCTTTTCATTTTTTGTATTATCAAAAACATAATAAAAAGAAAGTCCTAATGATGCATTATGATTTAAATGTCTTTCGTAAGTGGTCTGAAAAGATTGCCATAGAGGAGCAATTGCATTTAATTTGATTTCATTATTTTTCTGATAAGGATCGATTTCATTTTGGGCATTGACCGAATAAAAAGCAAACAAAATGATAAGGAGTAAATAGTTTTTTTTCATAAAAAGAGATTTGAATTATTTGATTCCAAAAATCATATAAGAAAAATTAGGAAGGGTTTCAAAAACTCGAAATTGGATAAATCGGCACTTATTTATGAAATTATATTTTATAGTAAAGAACAAATCCAGAGATATTTACGAAGTATTATTAGAATGCATTTTTTGCTTTTCTGACTTTAATAAACAAAAAAGACACCACTCGAAAGCGGTGTCTTTTTTAAGATTATGATGTTTTAGAAAAAGAAGTAACCAACAGATACTTGAAATACTCCGTTTTTATTTTTATCAGACGAGTTCTCCAAATTATTAATATTAGTTAGACCCAAATTATATCTTACACCAAAATTTAGTCCATTTTCTAGTTTGTAGCCTAAGCCAAAATTAACGCCAAAATCAAAAGTATTAAACGAATCTTTTACATCTATCTTTTCATTTTTAGCAGAAAGCAAAAAACCTATCTGCGGTCCAGCTTCAATACTTAACCCTTTTGTTACATAATATTTTCCCATTAAAGGAATGTTTAAATAATTTAAGGCAACTATGTCATTACTGAAACTATATCCCTGGCGAGAATACATTATTTCGGGTTGAAAAGAAAATTTTTCAGAAATTGGAATTTCTGACATAACACCAATGTTATACGATGTTACAAAATCAGCATTTTCGGTATTATCTTCACTGATAGTTGCAAAGTTTAAACCCGCTTTAGCTCCAAATTTAATTTCTTGGGCATTTATATTCACAAATCCTAAAACTGTAAAAACAGCTAACAATAAAATTTTTTTCATAAAAAGTGTTTTGAATTATTTGATGCCAAAATTCAAAAAAGCAAAATTAGCAGAGGTTTCAAAAGCTTAAAAGTGGATAAATTGGTACTTATTTGAGGTTGTTTTTATATTCATTTGGTGTTTGACCAGTAACTTTTTTAAAAGCTTTGTAAAAAGTGGTTTTGGAAGTAAAGCCAGATTCTAGACCCATTGCAAGCAAATTATAGTTTTCATATTCAGAATTTGAAATCATTTCCTTAACCGCTTCAACCCGATATTTGTTGATGTAGTTGGCAAAGTTATCTTCTGTTATGGTGTTTACAATTAAAGAAACATATCCTGGGCTTATACCTAATTTTTCGGCAACTTTTTCTCTGTTTAATGTACTGTCAGTATAAATGTGCTGTTCCTTGCAAAAAAGTTCTAGTTCTTGAAAGTAAAGATTATCTGCCGTGATAGATTCGCTATATTCTTCTCGAGTGTCATTTTCTATAATTTGAAGATGGGCGGGCGAAATGGCTAAATCTCTGTTTAAAAAATTGTAAACTGCTTCATGGTCTTTGGCAAGCTTGTATTTGTAAATGCCAATATACGCAGTCCAATGAATTATGAATGTGGCAAAAAAAGCCAAGATGCTCATCGTTGCAGAAAGGTCAAATGGAAAAAATTTGTTAGCTAAAGCAATAATAAGAAAAGCAAATAGCGATGAAGAAACAATTGTTAATAGGATAAAAATCCAATTTTTTTCCTGTGGATCTTTTAAATGTCTGAGCATAAAATAAGAGTAACACAGCAAAAAAGGCATGAATGTAATGGCTAACACAAGATGAATCAGACCCAGTATTTTGAGTAAACCAGAACCCGATTCAGGAATAGTATAAAGTCCAGCAACACGATCTAGGTCGCACGCAATATTAAGGATAGCGGTATAGGCAAAGGGAATAAAACACAAATAAGATTTTTGCTTGCTTTTTATACTATCGTCAATTCGGTTTATAATAAAAAGGAATATAAAAGCAGCTATTAGGAATGTCCATTCGATATGATCAATAAAGCGAAGGAAAGGATATGGAGTAAATGCATCTTCAACCTCAAAAACATGATTCAATAAAATAATGGAAAGTGTAAAAAGCAAACCTGCCAGATATTTATTTGAATTACTATTGAAAATGGAAGACCTTAAAATAATAAAGCCTAAAACTATTCCCTGAAAAACCGCAATATTTAAAAGTGTGGTATAAATCACGTTTTGGTATTTAGTTGTTTTTAAGTTTTGTTTTTGGATTGTAATTCGAATGACGCTATTTTTTAAAATATAGCTAATTTCATACTAAATGACAGGACGAATTTATAGTAATGCAAATTGTTTTCTTAGCAGATTAAGAAATGATTAACTAAAATTATGAAAGAATTATAAGACACTTTTGTCTAGGGCTACAGGAAGGTTTATTGGAAAAGTTTTATTTGGAAAAGGAAAAAAAGTTTAGGATTTTTTTAAGAGATTTTGTCTTTGTCGTAAGGAATTTTGTTTCTTTAAGTTCGTAGTATTATGCAAATTTGGATAGATTTGCGTAGTTGTCAGATATAGTGACGGTAATTTAAACAAACCATATGAAAACACAATTACTTATAATCTTTCTTGGACTTTTGGTGTTTACTTCCTGTAAAGAGGATAATGCTGACTGGATTTTCGTAGAGGGTGGCACTTTTGAACAAGGCAAAAACCAAATGGTCATTAGCCCCAAAGGAGACACCATAAATGGTTTTACGAGTCCGCACCGAATGGTTGAACTAGATAATTTTTATATAAGTAAATATGAAATAACGGTTAAGCAGTTTAGGGAGTTTTGTGAAAAAACGGGAAGAAAAATGCCAGACGCACCTATAGAAAATGCACATGGAGTAAAAGTATATTATAAATGGATAGACGAAAATCCGATGCTTGCCACTTGGGATGAAGCAAATGATTATGCAAAATGGGCAGGAGGAAGATTACCAACAGAAGCAGAGTGGGAGTACGCTGCTAAAGGTGGAAAGAAAACTAAAAACTACAAATATAGCGGCAGTAATAATCCAATTGAGATTGGTTGGGTAAAAGAAAACTCAGATAGTATTTTTCATAAAGTGGGACTTCTTAAACCTAATGAACTAGGAATTTACGATATGACTGGGAATGTTGGGGAATGGGTTTCTGATTGGTATAACCCCGAAAAGGATAGCTTAGTAAGCAAACACAATCCTCAAGGACCACCTGAAGGAGAAGGATCATATAAAATCTCGAAAGGTGTAAGTTGGTTTTACGAAACCCAAAGTGCAGATGGAAAATCATTAGAATACGGAATTCATATGCCGGAAGTGAGATACCAATCTCCAAAAGACACACGAAACGATGGATTTGGATTTAGAATCGCAAAAGACAAATAAAATTACGGGCAACAGTTATTACAATAGTTTTAGGTAATATCCTTAATGGAAAATAGCTTTATAATTGGATGATTATAAAATTAGCGCATCTGCATCTTAATTCTTTTTGGGAAATCAGGCAATTTGTTTATATGAAAACACTTAAGAATATGAAGACGAAATAGGTTTCGTTTTGTAATGAGAAATATAGGGACAAATAGCTAACTTTTACTATGCCTTATACTCTCAAAATAAAGCTCTGGTAAAACTATTTTGATTTCCTGAGAAGTTTCTTCTTTAACCCAATATAATATGAAATTCACGTTTGCACTTTTTAGTTCATAGTGTTTTGATTTCATTATCTCAATTTTCTCAATGAATTGCTTTGAGAATTTCAGTACAGATTGACCACTTGAGTTTAAACATTCATTACCTTCAACATATAGCGTTTCTCCACAGACTAGTTGTGAAATTAAGGTCTGTCTGTTAATAAAGTAGTCTAACCAGATATCTTTGAAAGTGGCATGTATAGCAATTTTATCAGGTGAAGTATAGATTTCAAAATCGTTTATTTGTTCAAGGTTTTCTGCAGAAAGATGATTGAGATAGTTTGCATTTAGGTGAATATTTAAATTGCATTTAGTCCTAGTCATTGCTACGTATAATTGTCGCTTGGCTTCATCTGCAGTTATGTTAAAATTCTCTAGTAAAAGGAATACATTATCAAATTCTTTTCCTTTAGCTTTATGAATGGTCGATACAAAAATTGTTTCGCCATTTTCATTATAAAAATCCTCCAACTTAGATTCACGAATTAAAACCTCTAAGTCAGATTTATATTTTCTATTAGGATTAGTGGTTTCAAAATCTTTGATAATATTCTCGCAAATCTCTAGTTTACTGCTTTTATTGAAAGTATTCTTTAGCTCTATTTTGGCATTATCCCAAATTTCATCACTAATTGTGTAAATATTAGGGCCAGAATCTATTTTATTCAATAAAAATCTGACCTCAACAAGATTATATAAATTAAAACCATCATTAGACTGTATTAGTTTTGCCACAACACCATTTTTTAAAAGAAGTCCAGCAACTTTTATAGCTTCCTCGTTAGTTTTTGTTATTATACATGTAGTTCCAGAAAGGTCTGCGTTAACAACATCCGTTACGAGAGGCGTAATCAGATTGTTGCTTTGGTAATTAATAATTTTGATTTTTCCATTATCAATTTGATTCGCTATAATTGGTGTTTCTTTTAGGCGGTGTTGAATCTGTTGCACAAATTGATTCGAAAATGAAATCAAATTACTTTTACTACGATAATTTTCGATTAATTCATGTTTTATTGCATTGTTGTCATAGATAAACTGTTCCAAATATTTAGAACTCGCACCTCTAAATTCATAAATATTTTGGTCATCGTCTCCCACGGCTATGACCCTCATTCCCTCATTCTGTTCCAATAATACATTTATAAGGGCAAATTCATCTGCATTCATATCTTGGGCTTCGTCGATTACTAAAACAGTTTTAGTGATTTTATTAGCCTCAACATCCCCATTCTTAATTCTTTCAACTGTACATTTTAAAATATCCGTAGATTTTTCTAACGTGCCAACCTTGCCTAAAAGATCAAAACAGTAAGAATGAAATGTCTTAATTTCAATAAAGTTGGCAGCGTTACCAATTAACTTTAGAAGACGCTTTTTAAATTCAGTAGCAGCTGCTCTTGAAAATGTTAACATCAATAACTGCTCATGTTTCACATCTTCCATTAACAATAGCGAAGCCAGTTTATGGACTAAAACTTTTGTTTTTCCGCTGCCAGGACCAGCAGCAACAACTATATGCTGTGTTTCATTGTCTTTTATAATTTTTAATTGTGTTGGCGATAGTTCTCCAAATAACTGTCTGAATTTTGCAGGAGTAACATTTCGTTTAATCTCGTTTTGTCTCTCACTACCTTTAAAATATTTGTTTAAGAAAGAACTGTAATTAAGCTGGAAATAGTCTTCTACAAACTGAAGTGCATTTTTGTAATCGTCAATCATTCTTTGGGCATATTCACCCACTATATGAATTTGCTGAACTTTGTTTTCGTAAAATTGGCTGAGCTTTTGGTAATCGTCTTTCGTATATCGTTTTTTATTATCTTGTTCAGTTCGCTCAATGGCTAAACCATTATAAATGACAAGAAAACCGCCTTCTATTTTTATTGCTTCAATTCGAGAGAGATAGAATAATGTATCTTCAATATCATCAATGCTTATTTCTATTTTGAAAAGGTTGGCACTATTTTCATAAGCAAACTTTAATTCGTGTACCGAAAACTCCACCAAAATTTCATCTTTATCTACCTGCCCTTTTATCGTTTCTGTGATGGTTTTATTATAAAAGAATTCAATGATAAATGTTGCAAGTTCATGACGCCTTTCGAGCTTATTTTTTAATAGCTCTTTACTTTGAAGGCAGAATATGGCAATATGGTTTTTAGAGTGGTCTAAGTTCTTTCTTTTAATCCAACTTTTAATAGACCAAAAATTAATTATCGTTTTTAGTTTACTGGTGTTTACATCTTCACAACCATAATTTTCAGCATGTTCGTTTAATTCTTTTAAGTGAAAAACACTTTCTTCTTCTTTGAAAACTTGCAGTAAAAAGTTTTCAATTTTACCATATAGCTCTACAATAGAAAGAGAACGGTTTTTATTATCAGTGTTTTTTATAAATGCAGTCAGATCCTTAGAATCGGCAAGGATGTTTTCCTCACGTAACAAGTTTAATATAGTAATTACTTCTTCTTTTATGATACCCAAATGATCACTAATGTAATCTACTCTTGATTCAGGATTTTCATCATTAGCTTGTTTTCTGCTTTTACTTGAAAAGAGTTTTTTTATAATACGAATACCTTGCTTTTTTTGTTCTTCATCAAACTTTTTGGAACTATTTATTTTGCTAATAGCTTCTTCAGCATTTTTAGATAAAATACCATTAGCGAAGACCCTTGGCATATTCTGTCCACGTTTTAAATATCCTGCATCTTCTAAGGCTGCTATAGCTGTGGTTACACGTGTTTCTATTTCTGCAACATTATCATCCCAACCTGCTTTACGGGCAATTTCCAATGCAGAATTAGATATTTTAGATGGGAACCTTGTAATGTCTTTTATTGCTTTCCATACCTGCTGAATTTCTTTTATAGAAAGTTTAGTCTGATTAAGAAGAATGAAGTGCTTACTAAGGTCTTCTTCATTAAACAACACAAAACAATCGCCCGAAATATTCTCATCTCGACCTGCTCGTCCAGCTTCTTGAACATAGTTCTCTAGGGAATCTGAAATTTCATAATGAATAACTAAGCCAACATCCTTTTTATCTACTCCCATGCCAAATGCAGAAGTAGCCACCATGATTTGTGTTTCACCATTTAAAAAAGTATTTTGGTTCTCGGTCTTCTCGTTTTTATCCATTTTCCCATGGTATGGTTTTGCATTAAAACCATCTTTTACTAGTTGCTCGGAAAGTTTATAGGCTTTGAGTGTTCGGGATACATAGATAATTGTTGGGCAGTTTTTCTTCTCAATTAAATCTCTAACAGACAAATATTTTTCTTCTTCATTTTGCTTTTTAAAAACCCTGTACTGAAGATTAGTCCTTGACGCTTTGGAAGTGAATACTTCAAGATCCAATGAAAGTTTTTCGATAAAATAATTCCGGATGTCTTCAATTACCTTCTGTTTGGCCGTTGCAGTAAAGCAGGATACTGGTATGCTTTCTTCAAGATTTTTATATTCCTGTATTAATTTTATAAAATCGCCAATGTAAAGGTAGTCAACTCTGAAATCTTGTCCCCATGACGAAAAACAGTGGGCTTCATCAATTACAAAACGCGCTACTTTCCTGCCTAAAATTAGTTTTTCGATAGTTTTTGATCGCAACGATTCAGGTGATATATATAAGATTGAAGCAGATCCATTTTCAATTCTTTCAAATGATTTCGCTCTTTCTATCGGATCCAATAATCCGTTAATAGTAACCGCCTCAGTTATTCCATTTTTTTCAAGATTGTCTACCTGATCTTTCATTAACGATTGGAGAGGAGAAATTACAACGGTTAAACCTTTAGTGTTTTCGGCACTCATAAGCGCAGGAACTTGAAATGTAATAGATTTTCCTCCGCCCGTTGGAAAAACAGCCAATACCGATTTGTTATTAATAGCTGCTTTAACAGCTTTCTCCTGAAGTGGTTCTCCGCCATAGGTGCGGTACGAATCAAAGCCAAAGAATTTTTTTAGTCCTTTGTGAATGTCTAGAGCATTATTGCAATAGCTGCATCCTGTTATACAAGGTCTGCCACGTAGTAATAACATAATGCGTTCCACCTCTGGGTAGTTTTTAAGAACCCATGGAGGAGTAATGGAGTGAACATTTTTATGGATTATAAATGAATGAATAAGTGAAAGGCAATACGCCAATTCAATCGGATATTCAGATATTATTTTGGTTAAATCTGAATGTTCACAAATTTCGTTACGAAACTTTAATCTAATCTGTGCTTCTGTGTCAGCGTTAAATTTCATGTAATTTATAAACTGAAAGAAAGCTCCAAACTCTTTTGTGCGGTTTAAGAGAGAATAAAATATTTCTTTGAGTGTTTCGTCAATTTGCCAAAAAGCTGCAACTTCACTATTGAACAAATTTTGCGCTTTAATAGAATCGTTTAAAGGATTGTTTAGTTCTTCTGTCTGAAGTTTATCGTCCTTTACTAATGAATGGTAAGGTTTTGTTGGAAATAATAAAGGGGACAGATGTAGAGTGTCAATGATGTTTAAAGGCTTAATGCCAGCATCACTAATTGTTTTCCCTATGTATTTAATATCGTGATTTAAAATGTTATGCCCACAAATATATTCGCTTCCTTTTAGGAACAGAATAAATTCTCCTAAAGAAGCACTATGAAAGCGATTGCCGTCTTCTTTAATTGCACCTATATCAAGAATTTTACCTTTAACCGATTCGATTTCGGTGTCTATAAATGTAATTAACCCGGCATTGTTTTGTTTTTCTATAAGCATTAAACGCAACAAGATTATGTTTTGGTTTCTTATTAAGAAGAAATAGGCAAGTGTTTAAAGGCGAGTATGATATATAGCTAATTTAGTGTTTAATTTCTAAAATCAAAACAATTTTATTACAAGGTTTTTTTGGGTTAAATAAAGAGGGAGAAAAAATAGCTTTTTTCATTAGTAGCAGGAAGCATTCAAATATCTATCCAGATTATCTTGTATTATTACAATATTTTAGCAGGTGATTTTTTTTCTATATTTTTTCTTTGCATAGCCACTCCTACAAGTGCTAAAAAGCATCAATCAAATTTACTGTCCTTTTAACAATTTGCAGTTAAAAAAATATATATTTGAAAGATAAATAATGTATGAAATTTATCATACATAACTACCCAAATTTGGATGACTTTGTGTGGTTTTGTCACACATATAAATAAGTTGGTGGCAATTTTGCGAGCCATCTCACCTACATTAATTAACCAGAAATAAAAAATGAAATTAACAATTACAATCGGACTTCTTTTAATTGCACATCTTACA
>Ga0182006_1002009_pt1 | contig 11456 bp, 5 predicted proteins | sample Sormic07211104_1_FD_123022 | JGI IMG/M metagenome (GOLD analysis project Ga0182006, IMG submission 123022) | Rhizosphere microbial communities from Sorghum bicolor, Mead, Nebraska, USA - 072115-104_1 MetaG | ecosystem: Host-associated > Plants > Roots > Rhizosphere | place: USA: Nebraska...
ATAAATCCGCACTTTTTATTCAATTCGCTCAATTCACTTTATATGTTAATTGGAAGCGATATTAAAACTGCGCAGAAATTTACTTTGAACTTATCTCGTATTTATCGTTATTTAATTGATCCGCCTGAGAAGAATGTCGTTCCTCTAAAGGATGAATTATTATTTATCGAGAAATATATCTTTTTACAGCAAACCCGTTTTAAAGAAGAATTATTTTTTTCTATAGAAATTGAAGACGAATCTGCGTTAAACAAATTTATTCCGTATCTGGCTTTTCAAGTTGTAGTCGAAAATGCTATAAAGCACAACACAGCTACTCAAGAAAACCCTTTGACGACAAAAATCCTGATCAAAGCAAATCAGGTTATTATCAGTAACAATCTTCAAAAGAAATTGAATGCAGAACCAAGTACTAAATTTGGTCTAAATTATCTGCAGAGCATTTACAATTATTATTCAAAAAACGAATTTGAGACATCAGAAAAAGATGGCAGTTTCGTTTGTATCCTTCCTTTACTATCCATTCACTCCTAAAAAAAATCCGTTCACTCCTTTTTTTTTTTTTGCTGAACTAAAATCAAATAGTTTCGGCCAAAAATTAACCTAAACTTAACATCTGATGAAGGAAAAGGCATTCCTGCATAATTTGATAACATTTTGCTTACTCATTTTATTATTATCTCCGCTTACTGTTCAATCTCAAAAGAAAAAGAAAGACAAAAAAGAAGCGTCTACTGAAATTACAAAAGATTCAACCGACTCCAAAAAAGGAAAAAAATATGATGACCTTGTAAAAAAAGGTTCCGTTAAAAAAGGACTGTTCAATATTATTCAAGTTAAAACTGATGTTTATTTTGAAATTCAGGACAGCTTATTTCAAAGAGAATTTTTAGTTGTAAATAAATTATCTCAAGTTCCTTTTCAAGTAAATGAAGCTGGTTTAAATAAAGGAATGAATTATGAAAACAAAATTATTAGTTTTTATAAAGATACAATCGCAAAGAAAGTCTGGGTAAAATCGTATGTTCCTAAAGTTTCTTCACCAAAAGAAGATGCGATTACACAATCTGTACAAAATAATTTTGCCGAATCTATTATTGAAGTTTTTGATATTGAAACTAAAAACAACGATTCTACATCTGTCGTAATAAAAGTAAACAAGATTTTTGACGGAAAACAAAAAAGCTTCAATGATGTTTTGAGCAACATTGGGTTTGGAGGTTCTGTAAAATCTGAACTATCTTATATAGAAGGATTAAAATCTTTCCCAAAAAATATTGTTGTTAAATCTCAATTAACAACTTCTGTAAGCGAAGGCGGACCGGCACTATCGGTAACGCTTGGCGTGACTAGTAATATTATTTTATTGGATAAAACTCCAATGAAACCTCGTTTTTCTGATAACCGAATTGGTTTCTTTACCGAAAAGCATTGGTACTTTGCCGATGCACAGCAGGCAATGCTTGAAAAAGAATTGATTACCCGCTGGCGTTTAGAACCTAAGAAAGAAGATGAAGAGCGATATTTGAAAGGTGAATTAGTAGAGCCGAAAAAACCAATCGTTTACTACATCGACCCATCTACTCCAAAACAATGGAGAAAATATATTATCGATGGAGTTCACGATTGGCAGGCAGCTTTTGAAAAAGCGGGTTTCAAAAATGCAATTATTGCAAAAGAACCTACTGAAAATGATTTAGATTTTGATATTGATGACGTACGTTATTCTGTGATTACGTATGCTGCATCTCCAAAATCGAATGCTATGGGACCATCTGTTGTGGACCCTCGAAGCGGTGAAATTATCGAATCGGATATTATCTGGTGGCATAATGTTATGACTTCGCTTCAAAGCTGGATGCGAATTCAAACTGGACCAATCGATCCAAAAGCAAGAGGAAATAAATTCAGCGACGAACATATGGGAGAAGCTATTCGCTTTGTTTCGTCTCATGAAGTTGGACATACTTTTGGTTTAAAACACAACATGGGTTCTTCTTTTGCTTATGATGTTGAATCTTTAAGATCTAAAGAATTTACAGCAAAAATGGGCGGCACAGCTCCTTCTATTATGGATTATGCGCGTTACAATTATGTAGCACAGCCAGAAGATAATGTTACCGTTATTACTCCAAAAATTGGTGAATACGATAAATATGCTATCGAATGGGGTTACAGATGGTATGGTCCAAATGACAATGAAACTTTAAAATTAAACACTTTAATTGCCCAGCACCAAAATGACCCAATTTATTTCTACGGTGAACAGCAGGAAAATATAATTGATCCGCGTTCACAGTCTGAAGATTTAGGGAATGATGCAGTTAAAGCAAGCGAATATGGTTTGAAAAACTTAAAACGTGTTGTTGATAATATTGTAAACTGGACTTACGAGAAAGATCAATCGTATTACGAAACTGGAAAATTATACATCGGAACTATTGGGCAATGGCAAATGTACAATCGTCATGTAATGAACAATATTGGCGGTATTTATCTCAATACAACTGTTCATGGCGATAACAAACAAAGTTATGTTCCAGTTCCTGCGGCAATGCAAAAAAGAGCTGTAGATTATTTGAATAAAAACATAATTACGATTCCGCAATGGTTATTTTTTAATGACATTTTGGACAAAACAAATCCGCTGAAAGATTCGCCTCTTGGTCCTTACGAGTATACGCCATACACGCTTTCAAGAGAATTACAATACAGCATTTTGTATGATTTATTAAGCGATGATCGTTTGCTTAGAATGACAGAAAACGAATTGTATCAGCGCAATAAAACCAAAGAACAGGTTTTTACCGTAAATGACTTGTTTAAAAAATTACATCAAAGTGTTTTTGCCGGGACATTGGCCAATAAATCTTTGACCATTCTAGAAAGAATGACACAAAAGAATTATGTAGATGTTTTAGTTGTATCGACCAATAAATTGTTTGAAAAAACAGATGCAAAAAAAACAATCGAAATTCAGGAAACACTTAATATGCCGCATTTATGTAATTATATAGATGATGCGCACATGGCAAGAAATATCAATCAATCTTCTTTAAAAAGAGTTACAGAAGTGACTTCTGATAAAAAAGGAGAATTAAATAAAGTACTTCAATTATTAAAAACAAAAAAGAATACAGGAGATCAATCAACCCAAAACCATTACCGCGATTTAATACAACGAATCGAAAAAGCCCTAAATAATACAACCTTTTAATACCAATCCAAAAACATGAAAAAAATTCTACATGCCTTACTGCTGTTCCTGGCCATCGCAGGATACTCGCAGGAATCCCGAACTATTACGGGAATCATTCTAGACGAAGCAGATCAGTCGCCTATTCCAGGTGCATCGATTTTTGTCGAAAACAATGCTATTTCAAACAAAACTGCATTAGCAGGAATTATTCAAAGTGAAGCAATCGGAACTACTACAGATTTCGACGGTAAATTCACCTTAAAAATTGGAAAAAACGTTACTTCTTTGAGAGTTACTTTTATGGGTTACAAATCGTATACTCTTGAATTAGACTCTCAAAAAAACTATACCATTAATTTAAAATCTGAATCTGCAAAACTTCAAGAGGTTGTAGTTACAGGTTATCAAAAAATTGAGAAAAGAAAAGTTACCGGTGCTGTTACCAAAATTGATATGGCTGCAATCCAGCAGACTGGGGTTTCTAGTATAGATCAATTATTGGTGGGACAAATTGCGGGTGTTGCTGTTTCTACTCCATCTGGTGCTCCTGGTGCTCCGGCAAAAATTAGAATTAGGGGTACAGCTTCTCTTAACGGTACACAAGATCCTCTTTGGGTACTTGATGGTTTACCATTAGAAGGAAATGAAGTTCCAAAAAATTACGATAAAGATAATATCGATGTATTAAACAATTTCTCTATCGCAGGTTTAAACCCAGACGATATTAAAGATATTACCGTTCTTAAAGATGCTGCTGCAACGGCTATTTACGGTGCTCGTGCTGCAAATGGTGTAATCGTTGTAACTACTAAAAAAGGTAAAGCCGGTAAAATGGTTGTAAACTTTAATACAAATACTTTTATTACACAAAGACCAGAATTTTCTAAATTAAACTTATTGAATGCAAGCCAAAAAGTTGATTTAGAGCTTAACATGGCAAGCCGTGAAGATTTAACATACAGAGACAACGCTGGAGAAATTTCTCGTATCCTTAACCGATCTAATGAGCTAGCTGCTTTTAGAACTGGTGGATTTTCTTCTTTAAGTCCAGCAACTCAACAATCTATTAATGATTTGAGAAACAACAATACCAACTGGGGTAACTTAATTTACCAAACTGCAATAAACACGCAGCACGGTTTAAGTTTATCTGGCGGTGGTGAAAAATCAGATTACTATTTCTCTTTAGGATACTATGATGAGAAAGGAACAACTATCGGGACTGGTTTCAAACGTTACAACTTAACTTTGAAAAACAATTTCGAAATTACAGATAAATTTAAAGTTGGAGTTGGAATTTTTGGTTCTGAAAACAAAACTACATCTTACTTAACAGATACTGACGCTTTTACAAGTCCAAGTAATTATTCTAGAAATGTAAACCCATATTTAACTCCATACAATGCTGACGGAAGTTATAAATATGACCAAGATATTTCTGGTTACTCAGATCGTTATGTCCCATTTAATATTTTAGAAGAAAGAGCAAACACTTCTTACGACTTAAAAACAAGAGCTGTAAAAGCTTTATTGGACGCTGAATACAAAATCACTAGAGATTTAAGAGTAACATCACAATTAGGTTTACAATTAGACAATACTTCTAGCGAAAAATTTGCTGATAAAGACACTTATTATACTAGAAAACAAAGAGAAAAATCTCGTTACTTTACTAACGGAGCTTTCAACTATTTCCTTCCTGATGGTGGTATTATCCAAAACTCAAACACTGACTTTTTTCAGTACAATCTAAAAACTATGGTGAATTACTCTAAAACTTTTGGAGAAAAGCACGAAGTTGAAGCCATGATTGGTAATGAGTTAAGAAGAAGTTACGCAACTTCTATTTCAACAAAAGGTTTTGGATTTGACAAGAGCACTTTGACTACAAAACCAATTATGTTCCCAAATACCAATTTTGCTAATGATTTGGAATACAGAACGTATTTGAAAACGGAAAACGAAAATGCTTTTGCTTCATTTTTTGCTACGGCATCATATACATACGATAGAAAATACAGTTTCTTTGGAAGTGTTAGATACGATGGTTCAGATTTATTTGGTGTAGATCCAAAGTACAAATATCTGCCGCTTTGGTCAACATCTGCTTCATGGACCGTTTCTGAAGAAGATTTCTTAAAAGATAACTTAACAGTTTCTAACTTAAGATTCCGTGCTTCGTATGGTTTACAAGGTAACATTGACAAAAATACTTCTCCATTTGTAGTAGGAACGTATAAAAACACAACCATTTTACCAGGACAGACAGAACAAACCATTTCTGTAGAAAGTCCGCCAAACGATAAATTACGTTGGGAAAAAACGTCTAATACCAACTTAGGTATGGATCTTGGCTTATTCAACAACCGCATCAGCATTGTAACTGATTTTTACGGAAGAAAAAGTTCTGACTTAATTGGTTCAAGAGCACTTCCTTTAGAAAATGGTTTTGAATACACGAATTTAAACTGGTCGCAAGTAACCAATAGAGGTTATGAGATTACTTTGTCTACAAGAAATATTGACCGTCCAAATTTTAAATGGAATACAAGTATTAACTTTTCTCACAACAAAAGTAATGTAGATCGTATTGAAGTACGTGATAATGATTTTCTTCCAAGTAGAGAAGGTCTTCCTGTAAATGCTGTTTTTGGTTATAAAACAAATGGAATTGACGAAAACGGATATCCTTTATTTGTAAACAAAAAAGGAGAAACAGTAAATGCTCAGAAATTCTTCGGATTATATGATCCTTATGCTGACTTCTTCCCTGGAGAACTTACACAGTCAAGTTTATCAGCTGCTGAAATGAGAGATCTATTTGTTTACTTAGGCGATAGAGACCCTAAATTTACAGGTGGTCTTACCAACACTATTAAAGTAAGTAATTTTGATTTCACAGTAGCTGCTGCCTTCAATTTGAAGCAAACTGTAGTAAGAACTCCTCCTTATAACGGGACAATAGTTGATAGAGGACAAAATTATACTAATGATATTTTAAATGCATGGTCACCAACCAATACATCTTCTAATTTACCTGGAATTACAAGTAAGGATTCTGGAACAGGAGATTCGTATATGGCATACTTATGGTTTTCTGGACAAAATCAAATTCCAACTTACAATTATTTAGATACATGGGTTAGTGAAATGAGTTATATGAGATTAAGCAGTATGCGTTTAGGATACACATTCCCTAAAGCATTTACAGATCATATCAATATTCAAAGCATCAGACTTAATGTTGAGGCAAGAAACTTATTCGTAATTAGTTCAGATTACAAAGGTTACTTTGATCCAGAAACTTTCGGAAACATTTATGCACAACCAGTTCCTAAATCATTCACTTTAGGATGTAATGTAACTTTCTAATACAATTAAAGATGAAAAAAATCTCAAAATACATATTACTTTTTGTTGCTGCAATTGCAGTAACAAGCTGCGATGATTATCTGGATATAACACCTGTTGGCCGTGTTATTCCAGAAACACAAGAACAATTTCGTGCGGTATTAACAACAGGATATTCAAAATATCCGGAACATAAAGCATTGACAACACTTCGTACAGATGAATTGACGATGGATGAATTTAACGAAGATGTCAATATCTACAAAGATATTTTTATCTGGAAAGATTCCAATCCAGACCGTATTACAAGAGATTTTCAATATCAGGATTTATATAATGTAATTTTCTACACGAATGTGGTGATCAACGAAGCATCAAAAAAATTAGCTGCTTCTGAAGAAAAAAATCAATTAATTGGAGAAGCTTATGCTTTACGAGCAATGGCTTATTTTGATTTGGTTAACCTTTTCGCAAAACCATACAACGCTGCAACTGCTGCTTCAGACAAAGGCGTTCCTTTGGCTTTAGAAATTGATTTGGAGCAGGTTTTCGTTCCTCAAAGTGTTGAAGTAATTTACAATCAAATAATTACTGATACTCAAGAAGCTGAAAAACTAATCAATTTAAATTCACAACCAAAAGGTTTAAATTATCGTTTTTCAAAAGTTGCATTATTCAGCTTAGAAAGCCGTGTTTACTTACATCAGCAACAATGGCAGAAATCTTTAGATGCTGCAAATAAAGCGTTGGCAATCAACAACAATCTGGTTGATTTAAAAGCTACCTCTGTTTTTGCAACAAAATACGATTCAAAAGAATCTATTTTAGCTTTAGAAGATGCATACATTAACAGATTAAAGGGAGCTTCATATGCTTCGCCTGAATTAGTTGCTGCTTACAACAGAACAACCGATTTACGTTTTCCTCTTTACTTTTTAGCAAGCGGAAGCCGTTTTAGAATTCAAAAAGGCGGTAATGACGATCAAAAAAGTTCTTTTAGAACTTCTGAATTGTATCTAACAAAAGCAGAAACAGCTGCAAAATTAAATAACCTTGGCGATGCTAAAACAACATTGTTGAGTTTCATCAAAAACAGATATACTGCTGCAGCTTATGCTCAGCTTGAAAGTGATGTAAATGCGATGAATGAAGCTGATTTAACAAACTTCATTTTAGCCGAAAGACAACGTGAATTTGCTGTTGAAGGACAGCGTTGGTTTGATTTGAGAAGAACATCTCAAAAACAAATTGTTCACAAATTTGGTGGTGAAGATTATACTTTGATACAAAACGATCCGCGTTACACGATTATTTATCCAGCAAGTGCGAGATTGAACAATCCCAATCTATAATACCTATTTGTTTTTTTTAAAAGGTTCAGTTGAAAAACTGGACCTTTTTTTTTTGATATAATATTTACAACAAAATGCATTCTTTATTGTAATAAATAATTAGTGAATTATCTTTGCAAATAATTCGAGCGTATAAAAATGTCTAAAAGATGAAAATTGCTATTGTTGAAGACGAATATCTTGCTTCCAGCTATCTAAAATCCATTTTAGAGCAGCAGGAAATTCTACAGATCACAGCAATTACAGTTCTAAAATCTGTAAAAGAAGCTGTTGTTTTTTTTAGTGAAAACAAAGTCGATTTAGCTTTTATGGACATTCACCTGGGCGACGGAAAAAGTTTGGAGATTTTCGAAAAAACAATCATCGCCTGCCCCGTTATTTTTATTACCGCATACGATTCTTATGCGATTTCTGTTTTCAAGCATTTTACAATCGATTATTTATTAAAACCATTTGAAAAAGCAGAATTATTAGAAGCGCTTCATAAATTCAAAAAAATCAAAAACAGTTTTAACAGCGAATCTACGCTTCAATCCCTAATAGCGCTAGAAAATCCAGAAAACAGTAAAATACAGCGTCATTTCTTGGTCAACCACGGTTATAAATTGATTTCTATTAGTGAAAGCGAAATCAACTATTTTGCTGCCACAGGAAAGCATCTTTTTATTTATGTAAAATCTGGAAATAGTTACTTATATAATAGTACGATTAAAGACATTATAAACAGCCTAGACACCTTTAATTTCTTTAAAATAAACAGAAAGTATATTGTTCATAGAAACAGCATTAAAGAAGTGATCAAACATTCTCACCAAAAAGTCGAACTAATTTTGACCGTTCCTTCTGTAGAAAACGACCCTATTTTCATCAGCAAAAAAGAAATTAATAATTTTAAAAATTGGCTCGACCAGTAATTAACAATTCATTATCTTAAAATTTATACTTACTGGAAAATTAAAAAACTACATAATTCACAATTTGTGATTTAAAATCCGATTAAAAACTGTCGAAATCGCTTTAAAACGTTAAATTAGCGTTATAGAAATCATAAAATTGATCTTTCATAATCAACAACATAGCGGTAATTTTTCGTTTATTATTTATCTTTGAGAATATAGAAATCAAATGTAAAAGAAAATGCCACAAAATAGATTTTATCCGAACGAACAGTTTAAAGAAATAGAAATAAATGCCTCATTACAATTAAGATATGCAATTTCAAACAGAGGAAGACTTATAAGTTTTACTGATGAAATTGAAAACGGACGCATCCTGAAAGGCGGATTAAGCGATGGATATCCAACCTTCCGTTTTAAGGTTAAAAAAGACGATAAAATCGTTAATAAATATCTCTTCCTATACAAATTAGTAGCCCAATATTTTATTCCGAAAGATTCCGAAGATCAAACGTATGTTCTGCATTTAGATTACAACAGAGCAAATGATGATGTAAGCAATTTACGCTGGGCAACCAAGCAGGAAATGATGGCGCACAGCCGTAAAAGTCCGAGAGTTATCCAAGCCAAAAAGAATCTAATCGAACACAATCTTAAAGCCGACGGACGAAAATTAACAACAACGAAAGTCATGTTAATTAAAAAAATTCTTGCGCGTCCAGAACAAAAAACACGTCTTAAAATGATTGCTAAACAATTCGGAGTAAGCGAAATGCAGATCAGAAGAATTGCCAGCGGAGAAAACTGGGGACACGTTAAGATTTAATGGTTGATGGTTGATTATTAATTGTTAATTGTTAATTGTTAATTGTTTGATGTTACTTCAAAAATTAACTGCTAACATAATAATTAACACCTAAGAATTAATAACGCTTGTCAGGCTGAGCGAAGTCGAAGCCACACGCAAAGAATTCCACATGAAATTTAAAATTATAATAGCCACAGATTACACAGATTAACACTGATTTAAAATCTTTTAATCCTAACAATCTGTGGCTATATTATTTTTGACATTGATATTTGACATTGGTATTGGTATCGATAAATTTTCAGATTTAACTTCTAAATGTCAATTTTCAGTTCATAATTCACAATTTACAATTAACAATTCCTTCAGTTTCTGTGAAAAGACCAAAATCTGTGTTGCTAAAAACAAATTTTCGAACGTTGATTTAAAATAAATCATTAAATTCGCAAGCACAAATAACAAAAGAATAATAATCGAAAAATGAGTTTCGGAAATATAAACTTCATTTTCGGTAGTTAATATTAAAAACCAAAAAAATGAAATACGACGTTATTGTTTTAGGAAGTGGTCCTGGCGGATATGTTACAGCAATTAGAGCTTCACAATTAGGCTTTAAAGTAGCTGTAGTTGAAAAAGAAAATCTTGGTGGTGTATGTTTAAACTGGGGATGTATCCCAACTAAAGCATTACTAAAATCGGCTCAGGTTTTTGATTATTTAAAACACGCTTCTGATTACGGATTGAAAGTTTCAGAATTTGACAAAGATTTCCCAGCAGTAATTCAACGCAGCCGTGGTGTTGCTGAAGGAATGAGCAAAGGAGTTCAATTCTTAATGAAAAAAAACAAAATTGACGTTATTGAAGGTTTTGGAAAACTAAAACCAGGAAAAAAACTTGACGTTACTGATAAAGATAATAAAGTTACAGAATACAGTGCTGACCACATTATCATCGCTACCGGAGCTCGCTCTCGTGAGTTACCAAACTTACCTCAAGATGGTGTAAAAGTAATAGGATACCGTCAGGCAATGTCATTGCCAACACAGCCAAAATCTATGATCATTGTTGGTTCTGGAGCAATTGGAGTTGAGTTCGCTCACTTTTACAACTCAATGGGAACAGATGTTACAATCGTAGAATTTATGCCAAACGTTGTTCCTGTAGAAGACGAAGATATCTCAAAACAATTTGAGCGTTCATTGAAAAAAGCAGGAATTAAAGTTATGACTAACTCATCTGTTGAGCGTATAGACACAACTGGTGCAGGAGTAAAAGCGTTTGTTAAAACTGCAAAAGGAGAAGAAGTTCTTGAAGCCGACATCGTACTTTCTGCTGTTGGAATCAAAACAAACATTGAAAATATCGGATTAGAAGAAGTTGGTATTGCTGTTGACAGAGATAAAATTTTGGTAGACGCTTACAACGCAACTAACATTCCAGGATACTACGCAATTGGAGACGTTACTCCAGGTCAAGCTTTAGCTCACGTCGCTTCTGCTGAGGGAATTAACTGTGTGGAAAAAATTAAAGGTCTTCACGTAGATCCTATTGATTACGGAAACGTTCCAGGTTGTACTTATGCAACTCCTGAAATTGCTTCTGTAGGTTTAACAGAAAAACAAGCAAAAGAAAAAGGTTACGAATTAAAAATTGGTAAATTCCCATTCTCAGCTTCTGGAAAAGCAAAAGCTGCCGGAGCTGCAGACGGATTCGTAAAAGTAATTTTTGATGCTAAATACGGAGAATGGTTAGGATGCCACATGATTGGTGCTGGTGTTACAGATATGATTGCTGAAGCAGTTGTAGCTCGTAAACTAGAAACTACAGGTCATGAAATCCTTAAATCTATC
>Ga0182006_1002010_pt1 | contig 11454 bp, 11 predicted proteins | sample Sormic07211104_1_FD_123022 | JGI IMG/M metagenome (GOLD analysis project Ga0182006, IMG submission 123022) | Rhizosphere microbial communities from Sorghum bicolor, Mead, Nebraska, USA - 072115-104_1 MetaG | ecosystem: Host-associated > Plants > Roots > Rhizosphere | place: USA: Nebraska...
ACCAGCATCACGATCACGCCGGAGGCGATCAGGCAGTAGTCCCATACGGCCTTCCATCGGGGATCGGGCATCTTCTCGCGGAAGTTGAACCCCACCGGCCGGATGATGAAGGCCACGAGCAGCACGAACATCGCCACATACAGGCCCGAGAACGATGCCGCATACAGTAGCGGCCACGCAGCGAACACCGCACCGCCGCCGAGGATGAACCACACCTGGTTGCCTTCCCAGGTGGGCTCGATGGTTTCCAGCAGTACGTTGCGCTCGTGCTCGTCCTTGCCCAGCACGCGCAACAGTGCCGCCACGCCGAAGTCGAAGCCGTCCATGATCGCGAAACCGATCAGGAGGACGCCGATGAGCGCCCACCAGATGATACGCAGGGTGTCGTAGTCGAACATGAGGTTCTCCTTCAGGCCGTCTGCGCGGTAACGGGGATGGAGTCCGGCTGCTTCGGCCACATGCCGAGCCCGTCGGGTCCCTTGCGGGCGAACTTCACCATCAGGTAGCCATCGATGACGGCGAGCGCGGTGTAGAAGAGGACGAAACCGCCGAGTGAGATCCAGACCTGTCCCGCGGTGAGCGACGATGCGCCCAGCGCCGTCGGCAGCACGCCTTCGATCGCCCAGGGCTGGCGGCCGTATTCCGCGACGATCCAGCCCAGCTCCGCCGCGACCCATGGCAGCGGAAGGCTCCACAATGCAGCACGAAGAAAGCCGCGTCCGTCGAGGCGGCGCTTGCTCGCGCGCCAGAACGCATAGGCGAACAACGCGATGAAATACAGGCCGCAGGCCACCATGATGCGGAACGACCAGAACAGCACGGGCACGTTCGGGATCGTGCTGTCGGCGGCCCTCTGGATATCCGCCGGCGTGGCCTTGCGCGGATCGTCGATGAAGCGCTTGAGCAGCAGGGCGTAACCCATGTCCTTGTCGTGCGCGGCGAGGATCGCGCGGGCCTGCGCATCGTCCTTGTTCTCGCGCAGGACGAGCATCGCGTCATAGGCCTTGATGCCGTCGGCGATGCGCAGCTTCGCATCGTCCACCAGGCTCGCGATGCCGATGATCGGTTCGTCCAGGGACCGGGTACCCATCAGGCCCATCACCCAGGGAATACGAATGGCCGCATGCGTCTCGTGCGTCTTGACGTCGGGCAGGCCGAACAGCGTGAAGGAGGCCGGCGCCGGCTCCGTTTCCCACATGGCCTCGATGGCAGCCATCTTCATCTTCTGGTTCTCGGACACGGTGTATCCGGATTCGTCACCCAGGACGACCACCGACAGCGATGCGGCGAGGCCGAAGCTCGCGGCGACCGTCATCGAGCGCTTGGCGAACTCGATGTTGCGTCCGCGCAGCAGGTACCAGGCGCTGATCGAGAGCACGAACATCGCGCCCATCGTGTAGCCGGCGCTCACGGTGTGGACGAACTTGGATTGCGCCACGGGGTTGAAGATCACTTCGCTGAACGAGGTGACTTCCATGCGCATCGTCTGCGCATTGAACGCCGCGCCCACCGGATTTTGCATCCAGGCGTTGGCGATGAGGATCCACAACGCGGAGAGGCTGGTGGCCAGCGCGAGGAACCAGGTCACCAGCATGTGCTTGACCGGCGAGATGCGATCCCAGCCGAAGAAGAACAGGCCGACCAGGGTGCCTTCGAGGAAGAAGGCCATCATGCCTTCGATCGCCAGCGGCGCGCCGAAGATGTCGCCGACGTAGTGCGAGTAATACGCCCAGTTGGTGCCGAACTGGAACTCCATGGTGACGCCCGTGGCGACGCCCATGGCGAAATTGATGCCGAACAGCACGCCCCAGAACTGGGTCATGCGCTTCCATATCTCGCGCCGCGTCATCACGTACACGCTTTCCATGATGGCGAGCATGAAGGCGAGGCCCAGCGTGAGGGGAACGAAGAGGAAGTGGTAGAGCGCCGTCAATGCGAATTGCAGGCGCGACAGGCCGACGACATCGGGGTCGACGATCATGGCTTGATTCCCTGGGTGGAGGCGGAAGCGGGCGCGAGCACCCGGCCGATACCGGCGGGCGAGACGTCCGCGCGGGGCAACGGCCGGATGGCCACGTACCAGATGAGCATGAGCACGGCGAGCTTGGCGACGACGATCACGGAAAGCTCGAGGACGAGCTTTCGCAGTGGCTTGTCACGCCATCGGCGGCGCCTGGGTGGACTGTCGACGACCATCGGTGCGACTCCCTCGTTCCTGCGAACATCTGCACGGCATCGTAAGCCGGGCACGCCCCGCGCGGCCGATGGCCGATTGTCGCAACCGGCTGACCGCGTATCCTTCCACCTTCCCCTTTTTCCGCAGCATATCCCTCCATGGCCGAGAGTAAAGTGCGTTACGCCTCAGTGGATGTGCTGCGCGGGATGACTGTGGCGGCCATGCTGCTGGTCAACGATCCCGGCGACTGGGGCCATGTCTGGTGGCCCCTGGAACACGCCGAGTGGAACGGCTTTACGCCGACCGACCTCGTTTTCCCGTTGTTCCTCTTCATCGTGGGGGTCTCGGTGTCGCTGGCCATCGTGCCGCGGATCGACGCCGGCGCAGCCAGGGCGCCGCTTCGGCACGCGGCGGTGCGCCGCGCGCTGCGCATCGTCGGGTTGGGCCTGTTGCTGAACTTCGTCGCCTGGCTCGCGATTCCCGAGGCGCACCTGCGCTTGCCGGGGGTGCTGCAACGGATCGGCATCTGCTTCGCGGCGGCGGCCCTGCTTGCCGTGGACACGCGGCCGCGCACACGGGATGTCCTGTTCGTCGCGCTTCTTGCCGTTTATGGGGTGGTGCTGCTGGCCGGCGGCATGGAGCCGTGGACGAACCTTGCCAGCCGGATGGACTCGGCGATATTCGGCCCATTCGTCTATGCGACCGACCCTGCCACGGGTCGCGGGCACGACCCGGAGGGTCTTCTTGCCACGCTGCCATCCCTGGCGACGACCTTGCTCGGCATGCGTGCCGGGGCATGGTTACGTGCGGGCGATACAAAGAAGCTGGCGGTGGCGGCGGTCGCGTGCCTTGCTCTGGGATGGTTCGCGCAGTGGCTGTGGCCGCTGAACAAGAACCTGTGGACGCCCAGCTACGTCCTCTGGACCGGCGGCTGGTCGCTCGCCTTGTTGGCGATAATGCATGGGCTCGTCGACCGGCGCGGCTGGCGTTTGCCAGGCCGCGCGTTCGGGCTCAACGCCATCGCCGCGTATGCCGGCTCCGGCCTGATGGTCTACCTGCTGATTGCGCTAGGCGTGACCGCTCCGTTGTACCGCCATGCCTTCGCCGCGTGGATGACACCCCTGTTCGGGCCGTACGTGCCCTCCGCCGCCTGGGGTGTCGCCTTCGTCGCCGTGTGGTGGCTGGCGGTGCGTTGGATGGATCGACGCGGCATCTACCTCAAGGTCTGAAGCGCGAAGGCGTCGCGGGTCAGGTTCTCCGGCGCATCCGCGGTGCAGACCACGTCGTCTTCGATCCGGATGCCGCCGTACTTGCGGAACGCTTCCACCTTCGCCCAGTCGATGTCCGATGCGAACGGCTTGTTCTTGAGTTCGGCCAGCAGCATGTCGATGAAATAGAGGCCGGGTTCGATCGTCACCACCATGCCGGGTTCGAGCTTGCGCGTCAGACGCAGGTACGGATGCCCCTCCGGCTTGGCGATCGTTCCGCCCGTCTCGGAGGCCTGGAATCCCGCCACTTCGTGCACCTGCAAGCCGATGCCATGGCCGAGGCCGTGCGGGAAGAACGCGGCGGAGACACCCGACTCGACGGCGCTTTCCGCACTCATGCGGATGAAGCCGTGTTCGCGCAGCACGCCAGCCAGCACGTGATGGGCATGCACATGCAGTTCGGGGTAGCTCTGGCCCGCGCGTACCTTCGCCACGAACGATTGTTCGGCGGCATCCACCGAATCGATCAGGGCCTGGAATTCGCCTGCGTGCGCGCTTGCGTACGTGCGGGTGATATCGCTCGCGTAGCCCGCCGCGCTGGCGCCCGCGTCGATCAGGAACGAACGGCTTTCCGTGGGCGCGATGCGGTCGAAGTTCGTGTAGTGCAGCACCGCGCCGTGCTCGTTGAGGCCGACGATGCTGGCGTAAGGCAACTCGGCGTCGATCTGGCCCACGGCGGTGAGGTAGGCGAGGTGGATGCCCAATTCGCTTTCGCCGTCACGGAAGGCTCGCTCGGCGGCGCGATGGCCGCGCGTGCCGCGCCGGCTGGCTTCGCGCATCAGTTCGAGCTCGTACGGCGTCTTGTACGCACGGTGGTAGTGCAGGTGGTCGATCACCGTGGCCGGGTTGTTGGCGCATACGTCCTGCAGGTTGCAGAACTGGTCACCGATGATGGCGCAACGCGAGAGGGCGGCCGGAAGTTCGGCGATGGCGTCGGCGGGCTTGCGCACCACGACGATGTCGAAATGGTCGACCCAGTAGCCGGAGGGTGCCTCGGGAACCACGTGCCAGTAATCGCGTGGCTGGAGGAAAACGAGTTTCGGCTTCTCCCCCGGCGTGTAGACCAGCCAGCTTCCGGGCGTGTCGGTCAGCGGCAGCCAATGCTTGAAATGCGGGTTCGTGACGAACGGGTAATCCTGGTCGTCCAGGAACTTGGTGATCGGGCGGCCGGCCGGTACCACCAGGTGGTCGAAACCGCCGCGCGCCAACGCGGTGTCGGTGCGCTCGCGCAAGGTGGCGAGGTGCTGCGGGTAAAGCGCGGCCAGCGCGTCGTTCATCGGGGACTCTCCGGAGCGTGGGGCAAACCGCAATGGTGCGCTTCCGCCGGCCCATCGCCAACCCCGGAACGCCTTCAGGCCTTCGCGAACACCACGGTGTAGTCGCCTGCGATATCGCCCAGGCGCTGTCGCAACGCGGTGGCGGCGTGTTCGTCGCCGTCACGGGTGAGACCCTTGAGGTGGGCACCGTACAAGGTGATGGCGAAGTGGCCCACGGCGAAATCGTTGGCGGGCGACCGCCAGAGGTGCAGGGACGTCCATGTGGCGCAGGAGGGACAGGCCACATAGGCGGAATCGGGTGCGTCGCACCACACCGCGAGTGCTTCCTCCAGGGCTTCGCTGCCCTCGTCGCCAGGTGCCAGCGTCTCCCGGCATTCGGGACAGCGGATGACGAAGCTGCCGTCGTAGCGGCAGAAGATCCCGTTCTCACGGCCGCCGTCCACCAGGCGTGCGCCGCCGTTGCCGTCCTCGCGCCAGCGGTGTCCGCTGGCATGCAGGCCGATGGCCCGGATGCCGGTATCCGCCACGAGGCGCTCGTCGAGCACGCGGAAGCGTGTTTCCTCATCGCCGATGGGCAGGGGCGAAATGGTGCCGTCCCCGACGAGGTGCAGATACAGGTCGGTGGCGGCCGCCGCGGCGTCGTCTCGCTCGAGGTCGGTGTCGACCAGGATGGTGGTGGCATCGCTCATGAGAAGCGATGGTGGTCCTCCATGTGGGGCGTCGTAAAGCATGGCCAGAGGCTTCCGTTCAGTCCGCGGGTGGTCCGATCCATTCGTCGATGGCACGCACGTCGTCTTCACTCGCCGCGACGATACGGTATCCGGCCCAGTATTGTCCCGCCGACGCGGCCGGTTCGTGCCACTGCTCCTGGATGCCGATTTCGACCCTGTGTTCCCGGTGTTGGGCATCGGGAAGCGTGAAGGCCACCTGTTGAACCACGCCACTGCGCGGCGCGTTGCCGACGAGCAGCATCAGGCCGGTGGCCGAGAGATTGCCCAGTTGACCGACCACGCCTTCGCTCATGATGTCGATCACCGGCATCGGCGAACTGGCCCGCTTGCGCGGCGCGCGGCGTTGTTCGAATTCGGATTTCATGCGCGGCCCGCCAGGCGTGTATCGCCGGCGCCTTCGCGGCGGAGGTTACGCGCCACCGCCTGCCATGCACGGTCGACGATGGACATCTTCTGTCCCTTCCATTCGCGCGCTTCGCCTTTGGCGACCAGCCGGGCGAGGCGGGTGAGATCCATGTCCTCGCTGCGGCCGCCACGCTGGTTCACGAAGAGGCAGCGGCCGGTGGTCGGGGAGAACCACGCGAGCTTGCGCAGGACGATGCTCCCGTCGGCCTGGACGAACTCGAACCAGGTGCCGAAGCGCAGGCTGGCGAAGCCGTCGTACACGGCGCGCGCGGCGGGATCGAGCGGGGTCGGCTGCACGGGACCCACGGGTTCGCCGTGCGCGGTGCCTTCGCCCAGGCGTGGACGCTGCTTGAGCCGCACGGCGACATCCGTGGGTGTCAGGCCATCGTCGCCGTGCCGCGCGGGGCCGTCGAACAGGCCGGCCGCCACCTGGGCGGCTTCGGAGGGATGCATGCCCAGGTGTTCCAGCCCACGCTCCACGTCCTGGCGCAGCTTGCGCGCGTCGGCGACGGGGCGCCGGCCGAGCAACTGATCGGTGACGCCCAGGCAATAGAGGAAGGCCTCGCCGTTCTCGCCGCCACGCAGGATGTGCAGGGCGAGCACGTCGGCCCACGTGCGTTCGAGCAGGATGCGCAATACGCCCCGGGGTGCGGCGCCACGAACCATGCGTTCGGCCATGATGTCGGTGGCGCGCTGGCGCGCCCGTTCCAGCCGGTCGCGTCCTTCCATGGCTTCGATCTGGCGCCGCTCGGCGACATGCGCCTTGCGCGACAACAGGGCGATCTGTTGTTCGATATCGGACCGCCATGCAGGATCGATCACCTGGGCATGGCTGGCTTCCACGACCAGTCGCTCGAGGCGGTCGACCAGGGCCGCATCCGGTTCGCCCTCGGCCGGGTCGAGCCAGTGGTGCGCCGCCTCGCTCACGGTATCGAGCAACTGGCGCGCGGGGTGCTCGGGCCGGTCGAAGAAACCGCGATCGTTCACCGCCGCGCGCAGCATCGGCCACTGCAGTCCGCCGAGGACGGCATGACCCGGGCTTGCCGTGCCGAGCTGCTGGCCCAGGCTCTGGAACAGGCGCGCGGTGAGCTCGACGGTATCGCCTTGCTCGATGGTGAGTTCGGCGGCCGGTGAACCGGCCGGGCGGGCACGGTTCAACTGATGGATCAATTCATCGCGCAGCGCCTGCGCGCTGCGGATTTCGCGTTGCGCCGCGTCGGTGACATCGACGACATGCCCTTGCAAGGCGAGCAGGGCGGTCTGCAACTCGTCGTCCGAGGCCAGCCGGCCCGGTGCGAAACCTGCGCCGCGTCCGGTCTCCACGCGCCGGGCGAGCAGGCTGCGCAGGCCCTCCAGTACACCGATGTGGCCTTCGACGAGCGTGGCGGTGCTCGCCTCGGGCGGTGCGCCACCTGTGGCCGGCTCGGCGGCGTTCGCACGACGCTCGGTGGCGGGCGCCGGGGCGACGCGCACGTTCGGATAGACGCGGAAGCCCGGCAAGATGCCGCGCGTGCGGAAATGTTCGTTGAGCGCGCCGTAGAAGGCCTCGCCGTGGCCGAGCACGCGCGCGTCCACCGCGTGGAAGAGAAGCAATCGATGGGCGGTCGACAAGGGCATCGGCGCGATGGCGTCCTTCAGGGCGGCGATGAGCGCACGTGGCCCGGCAGGCAGGGACTCGCCTTCCAATGGAGGCGTGCCGGCCAGTACGGCAAGCCGATAGCCGAGTTCGAACAGGCTGCTGGCGCTGCGCGCCTCGCCGCGTGCCGCCATGCTCGCCAATGCGTCGGCCTGTTCCTGCTCCTCGGGATCGACCAGGCTGAGCGTCAGGTGTTCGGCGGCGGTGGAGGCCTTCTGTTCGCTCATGTCGCCGAGCCGGCGGAAGCGCTCCGATAGATGGGCCGCGAACCGGTTGCGGAAGCCGGGGCCGTCGCGCTCGACGATGTTCCGGCTTTCGAAGCAGGCCTGTTGTTCGAGATGGTTGCGGCTGCTTTCCGCGGCGGCGAACAGGCGCTGGTCGAAATCGCGCAGCGAGTCGCGCAGGGGCATGTCCAGCCAGGTCAGGCACAGCGACAGCCCCTGCTGCGCTTCGCGTTCCGCACGCGGCGACAGGGCGACGGGATGCGGTCCCGTCCGGCCGTACGGCGGTTGCGTACCTGCATTCATTCGAAGAGGTCCTCCCCGACCTTGCCTGTGAGTTTAGGTGTCCATCCCATGCAGGCGCCAGCGCGCCGGCGGCCCGCTTATGGCTTAGGGCGATTGGAATAGGCGGTGGGCCGGTCAGGCCATGAAGGCTTCGATCACGTCGTTCAGGAAGCGCTGGCCCAGCGCGGTGGTCTTCAGCGTCGCGGCATCCTGGACCAGCCAGCCCTTCGCCACGCAGGCCGCCATGGCGGGTGCTATGACGGCGTGCGACAGGCCGGTCCGTTCGGTGAAATCCCCCATCGGCACGCCGTCGACCAGCCGCAAGGCGTTGAGCATGTATTCGAACGGCAGGTCGTCGAGGGCGACGAGGTTATCCCCGCCGATGCGGGCGGGCTGGCCGGCGCTGGCGAGGTAGGCGGCGGGCAGGCGGGTTTTCCAGCGCCGGCGCACCCCGTTCGCATCGCTGATCTTCCCGTGGGCGCCCGCGCCGATGCCCAGATAATCGCCGAAACGCCAGTAGTTCAGGTTGTGCGCGCAGCGCCGCCCGGGCAACGCATACGCCGAGACCTCGTACTGGCCGTATCCCGCTTCACCGAGCCGTGCTTCGCAGGCTTCCTGGATCGCCCACGCGGCATCGTCGTCGGGCAGGGGCGGCGGGTTGGCGGCGAAGGCGGTGTTCGGTTCCAGGGTGAGCTGATAGTGCGAGACGTGGGTCGGCCCCAGCGCGAGGGCGCGTTCGACGTCGTCGAGCGCTCCGGCCAGGGTCTGTTCGGGCAGGGCGTACATCAGGTCGATGTTGATGTTGTCGATGCCGGCATCCTGGGCCTGGCGCACCGCGTCTGCGGCTTCGCCGGCCGAGTGGATACGGCCCAGGCGGCGCAGCTTGTCGTTGTCGAAACTTTGCACGCCGAACGAGATGCGATTCACGCCTGCCGCGAGGTAGCCATCGAAGCGTCCGTGTTCCACGGTGCCGGGATTGGTCTCCAGGGTGACTTCCGCATCGGGGGCGAACGCCAGGCGCTCGCGTGCGCCATCGAGGAACCGGCCGACCAGTTCCGGGGCGAACAGGCTGGGCGTGCCGCCGCCGAAGAACACGCTGGCGATGGGGCGTCCGTCGAGAGCCGTGCCGAAATCGCGCAGGTCCGCGTCGAGGTCGGCCAACAGGGCATCCACATAATCCGCATAGGCGGGCGTGCCGCGTACGCCATGCGAGTTGAAGTCGCAGTACGGGCATTTCCGCACGCACCACGGCATGTGCACGTACAGCGAAAGCGGCGGTGGGAGCAGGTTCATGCCAGTTCGGCGAAACGCGCCTTGAGCAACGCCAGGGCCTGGCCCCGATGGCTCAGGCGGTTCTTCCGCGCCGGTTCCAGTTCCGCGGCGGAAACGTCGTGGCCATCGGGGAGGAACAGCGGGTCGTAGCCGAAGCCACCGTCGCCGCGCGGTGCTTCCAGGATGCGCCCGTGCCAGCGGCCCTCGGCGATCAGCGGTGCGGGATCGTCCGCATGGCGCAGCAGGACGAGCACGGCGATGAAATAGGCGCTGCGCCGTTCCGGCGGCACGCCGCCGAGTTCGCGCAGGAGCTTGGCATTGTTCGCGGCGCTGTCGCCGTGGGTTCCCGCATAGCGTGCGGCATACAGCCCCGGTGCGCCGTTCAACGCATCGACGCAGATGCCGGAGTCGTCGGCCAGCGCGGGCAGGCCGGTGGCGCGGGCCGCGTGGCGAGCCTTGATGAGGGCGTTCTCGATAAAGGTGAGGCCGGTCTCGTCGGCATCGTCGACCCCGAGCGAGCTCTGCGCCACGAGTTCCACGTCGCTGCCGGCCAATAGCTGTTCCAGTTCGATCACTTTGCCGGCATTGCCGGAAGCCAGGACGATGCGCATCGGATCAGAGCCCTTCCGAGAATTCGGGAGCGTAGTCGACGCGGCCGCGGTAACCCGCGAGGCCTTCGACCGTCAGTGGCAGCACCTGGAAGGCATTGCCGCCTTCGAAGGCGTCGTGCAGCCCATGACTGGATGCCTTGCTGAAACCGAACGCCGCGTAATAGACCGGCGAACCGAGCACGAAGATGGCGCGCGCCTCACGCACGAAGCAGGCACCGATGCCTTCCTCGATGAGGGCGCGGCCCACCCCCTGGCGCTGGTGTTCCGGCAGCACGGCGACCGGGGCCAGGCCCAGGGCCTTGCCGTCGTCGCCTTCCTCGACGGTTACCGGCGAGAACAGCACGTGGCCGAGGACGGCATCGCCTTCGTCGACCGCCACCAGGGAGATCGTGTCGCGGCCGGCGGCCACGAGACGGCGGACCAGACCGGCCTCGGCGTCGCGGCCGAAGGCGGCTCGGTGCACGGCGACGATCGCCTCCAGGTCGGCGGTGGTGGCGGTGCGGACTTCGGTCACGAGGTGGCCTCGAGGGCGGCGCGTTGCGCGGCCACCAGTTCGTCGATGCCCTTGGCGGCGAGATCCATCAGCACGTTCATTTCCTCACGGCGGAAGGCATGGCCCTCGGCCGTGCCTTGCACTTCGATGAAGCCGCCGCCGTCGTTCATCACGACGTTCATGTCGGTATCGCAGTTGGAATCCTCGGCGTAGTCGAGATCGAGCACCGGCACCCCGTTGTAGATGCCGACCGATACCGCGGCGATGGCGCCGAGGATCGGATTCCGCTTGATCGCGTTGCGCCGGGTCAGTGTCGCCACCGCGTCGACCAGGGCGACGTAGGCACCGGTGATGGCCGCCGTGCGCGTGCCGCCGTCGGCCTGGATCACGTCGCAATCCAGCGTGATGACGCGCTCGCCTAGGGCGGCGCGGTCCACGCAGGCGCGCAGGGAGCGCCCGATCAGGCGCTGGATCTCCATCGTGCGGCCACCCTGGCCGCCGCGTGCCGCCTCACGCTGGGTGCGGTCGGTGGTGGCGCGGGGCAGCATGCCGTACTCGGCGGTGACCCAGCCCTCGCCCTTGCCGCGCAGCCACGGTGGCACGCGCTCCTCGACGGAGGCGGTGCAGAGCACCTTCGTGTCGCCGAAGGACACCAGCACGGAGCCCTCGGCGTGGCGGGTGTAGTGGCGTTCGATGCTGACGGCGCGCAACTGGTCGGCGGTGCGGCCGCTCGGACGGGAAAAGGTCATGTGAGGCCTGATTTGGGCACGGACGGTGGGTCAGTTTACCATTGCCCCTCCTTTCCCGACGCGCATGCCGCGAGGCAACCGATGATCCGCAGCATGACCGCCTATGCCTCCGCCGAGCACGCCGGCCCCTCCGGCACGCTCACCTGCGAGCTGCGCACCGTCAATCACCGCTACCTCGAGATCAGCCCGCGCCTGCCCGACGAGATGCGCGGCTTCGAGAGCGCCCTGCGCGCCTACATGGACGACTGCCAGGCCAACGACAGCAGCTGCCCGTTCACCGGCGGCACGGACTCCGGCATGGCGCAGGTGCGCGAGATGCTGGACGGCATC
>Ga0182006_1002012_pt1 | contig 11444 bp, 8 predicted proteins | sample Sormic07211104_1_FD_123022 | JGI IMG/M metagenome (GOLD analysis project Ga0182006, IMG submission 123022) | Rhizosphere microbial communities from Sorghum bicolor, Mead, Nebraska, USA - 072115-104_1 MetaG | ecosystem: Host-associated > Plants > Roots > Rhizosphere | place: USA: Nebraska...
CTGATGGTGTGACGGCGGATCAGGTACTTGATCGCCTGCTTGATAAAGTGGCCATTCCTGCATGAACGTTGACGGTCTGGTCTATGTCTCTCTGGCGCAATTGATGGCGCTGGAGTTCAAGGCTCGTGACCTGAGTTTTGTGGCGCGTCAACCGCAAGGCAGCATTCTTGCCGGCAACCACGCCTCGCGCCTGCGTGGACGAGGGCTGAACTTCGATGAGCTGCGCCGCTATCAACCGGGGGACGATTTGCGCCACCTGGACTGGCGTGCTTCCTTGCGCACCGGCAAACCCGTGGTGCGCACCTTTACCGAAGAACGCGACCGCCCGGCATTGATTCTGGTCGACCAGCGCATGTCGATGTTCTTTGGCTCCCAGCGCAGCTTCAAATCGGCCATCGCCGCAGAACTTGGCGCCCTGGCGGCGTGGATGGTGTTCAACGCCGGTGATCGGGTCGGCGGCCTGGTGTTCAACGATCAGAGGATCGACAGCATCTCCCCGCTGCGCAGCCGTAAGCGGATCGAAGCGTTTTGCAGCCGCATTGCCGAGCAAAATCAGCAACTCAACGCGGCCAATCCAGACGCCGAAGGTAAGGATCAGCTGGACAAGGTGTTGCAACATTGCCTTGCGGTGGCCGGGCACGATCATTTGATTTGTATCGTCAGCGACTTTGCCGGTGCCGGTGAGCGCACTTTGCAACTGATGCGACAGTTGGCGGCGCACAACGATGTGATCGCCATGCAGGTGTATGACCCGCTGGCGCTGAATTTGCCGAAAAACGGCCGTTTGTTGATCACTCAAGGCCAGTTGCAGGTGGAACTGGCGGTCGAGCAACGCAGTGTTCACCAGCCGTTGGGGGATTTTCTCAGTGGCCGGCTCAAGGACGTGGCCACGTTGCTGCGGCGCAGCCAGGTGCCGCTGATGATGTTCAGCACGGCGACCGATGCCCAGGAACAGCTGCGCACCGAACTGGGCAGGGGCCGGCGATGAATCCGAATATCCCGAGCATCGAACAACTCCAGGAAATCGCGTTGCCGGCGCCGGTCAGTTACGCGCCGCAGACGTGGGGTTGGTGGGTGCTGCTCGTTGTCGTGGTGCTGGCCGTTTTTCTGCTCGGCGCGCGCCGGTATTGGCAATGGCGGCGGGATCGGTACCGGCGAGAGGCGCTGGTGCGGTTGGCGCAGTTGCAAAGCAGCGACGATCAACTCAGCGCCCTGCGTGAGCTCCCTGAGCTGCTGAAACGCGTGGCTCTGTCCATGCCCACCGCGATCCCTGTGGGAGCGAGCTTGCTCGCGATGAGGCCCTTACATTCAAAATTGATGTTGGCCGACAGGACGCCATCGCGAGCAGGCTCACTCCCACAAATGAATGTTGGTCCGCTTGGGGGCGAGGACTGGCAGGCGTTTCTGGTGCGGCACAGCCCGCAGCCGTTGCCGGCGGACTTCAGTCAACAACTGGCACTGCTGGCCTACGCGCCCGACGCGACAGTGCAGGCATTGCCCGCCGAACAGCGCCAGCAACTGTTCAACACCTGCAAACACTGGGTGGAACATCATCATGTGGCAGCTTGATTACCCCTGGCTGCTGATGCTCTTGCCGTTGCCGTGGCTGGGCTACCGCTTTCTGCCCGAATACCGCGAGGCTCGCAGCGCCGTGCGGGTGCCATTTTTCGGTGCCATGAGCCGCGCGGTCGGGCAGGCACCAAGCGAGGCCGGGGCCCGCAGCAATCGCTGGCAGCTGGCCTTGAACCTGCTGATCTGGACCCTGTTGCTGGTGGCCGCTGCTCGCCCGGTGCTGGTGGAAAAAACCATCGAACGCCAGCAACCGGTGCGTGACCTGATGCTCGCCATCGACCTTTCCCAATCCATGGAGACCACCGATTTCACCGACGCCAAAGGTCAGAAGATCAATCGTCTGGCAGCGGTCAAGGACGTCGTGCATGGCTTTATCGACAAACGCAAAGACGATCGCCTCGGACTGATCGTATTCGGCAACGGTGCTTTTCCGCAGGCTCCCTTGACCCTCGATCACGCCAGCCTGTCACTGTTGCTCGACGACACAGGCATCGGCATGGCCGGCCCCAATACCGCGATTGGCGATGCGATTGGCCTGAGCCTCAAGCTGCTCGACCAGGCCCACGAGCAAGAGAAAGTGTTGATCCTGCTCACCGACGGCAATGACACCAGCAGTGCGATCACCCCGGATCACGCCGCCGAGATGGCCGCGACCAAAGGGGTGGTGATTCACACCATCGGTATCGGCGATCCAAGCGCCGAAGGTGAAGCCAAGGTCAACCTCCAAGGCTTGCAACAGATTGCCGACACCACGGGCGGCAAGTTCTTCCGCGCCGAAGACCGCACGGCGCTGGATCAGGTCTACAACACCCTCGACACACTGACCCCGCATCAAGTCAAAACCCTCAGCCATCAGCCGAAAAAGGACCTTTTCTGGTGGCCGCTGGGCGCCGCCATCGCGTTGCTCGCGCTCTATCATTTGGGCGCCCTGCTGCGTCCGCACCTGACACTCGCGCGTCAGAGGCAGGAGGCTTGAGATGGAGATCAATGTCAGTGACCTGCATTTCCTGCGCCCGCTGTGGCTGTTGCTGCTGCCCTTTGCCGCGCTGTTGCCCTGGCTCTGGCGACGCAGCCGCGACCTGCAACGGCGCTTGCGCAGCAACATTGCCGAGCACTTGCTGCCGCACTTGCTGATTACCCCGCAGGACCACCAGCGTTTTCGACCGGTGCACCTGGTCTGTGCCGTGTTGATTCTGGGCGCCTTTGCTGCCGCCGGCCCGACCTGGGAACAGGATCGCCCGGACTTCCTGGAAAACCGCGCGCCGTTGATTATTGCCGTCGACCTGTCGCCGTCCATGGACGCCAGCGACGTACAACCGAGTCGGCTGGAAGCCGCCAAACACAAGCTGCACGACCTGATTGCACGGCGTTCCGGAGCGCGCAACGGCTTGATTGCGTATGCCGGCAGCGCCCATCTGGTGTTGCCACCCACCGACGATCCGGCCCTGCTCGACACGTTTATTCAGGCCTTGAGCACCGATCTGATCGCCAGGCGGGGGAAAAACGTAGCGGCGGTCATAGAACACGCCAAACGCCTGCTGGACGCCGAAAAAAACCCGGGGACGCTGCTGTTGATCACCGACGGCGCCGACACGACCCAGCTCGCCACACTGGACAAGCAACTGACCGACGGTGCGCTGCAAGTGTTGATCCTGGCGGTCGGCAGCGAGGACGGCGGGATCATTCGCGACGCCAATGGTCAGCCGCGCACCGACAGCAACGGACGCCCCGCGCTTGGCAGTTTCGACCCGGCGGCGCTCAAGCAACTGGCGTCGGCGGTCGATGCACCGCTGGGCAGCCTTACCCTCAATGACGACGATCTGGAATGGATCGAACTGCACGCCCAGCAACACTTCCAGAGTGCCAGCGACGAACAGCGCGAACTGCACTGGAAGGACGCCGGTTACTGGCTGTGCTGGCCGTTGCTGTTGCTCGCCTTCTTCAGCGTGCGCAAGGGCTGGAGTCTGAACTGGATGGCCGGGCTGTTGCTGGCGATGGGGCTAGGCTTTCAACCGACGCCCGCGCAGGCCAACGGATTGACCGATGCGTTTTTCACCCCCGACCAGCAAGGTCGCTGGGCCTTCGAACATGAGCATTTCCCGCAGGCGGCGGCGCATTTTTCCGACCCGTACTGGAAAGGTATTGCCGCCTACAATGCGGCCGATTTCGACTTGGCTTTGGCGAGTTTCGCGCGACTGGAAACGCCGCAAGCGTATTTCTATCTAGGCAATATTTACGTGCGACGCTTCAAGTTTGATCAGGCGATAGCTGCCTATACGCAAGCCTTGAAGTTGCAGCCGCAGTTCCCCCAGGCCACGGCCAATCTGGCCCTGGCGATTGCCTTGCAGAAAGACACCGAAAGCGCCGAACAGAATGCGCCCAGGGTCAAGCCAGACGAAATCAAAATGGACAAGGCACCGGGCAAGGGCCGGAGCAAATCGGTCCAGACCCAGCAAGCGGCTTCGGATGCGCAGTGGTTGCAGAATTTGAATACGTCACCGGCGAAGTTCTTGAAACAGAAATTCAGTTTGCAGGATCAGGCGGAGGGCCAGCCATGAACCGAGTCGCGGCCATCGCCAGCAGGCTGGCTCCCACAGGGGATTTGTGGTGTGCGCAAACTCAATGTGGGAGCGAGCTTGCTCGCGATGGCGCCAAAACATTCACCACACATCTCGTCGCCCTACTCCTCTGCCTGATCACCACCACAACCCTGGCCGCCGAACCCAATCTACGCATCCAGACCCGCCTGCAACCCACAGACTCAGTCATGGTCGGCGGCATTCTCGAACTACAACTCGACGTCCTCACCGACAGCTGGTTCACCGACGCCCCCACCCTGCCCGTCCTGAAACTGCCCGGCGCACTGGTGCTGCCACCGGACGGTCATGCCGAGCACATCAACCAGACGCTCGATGGCAAGTCGTTCAACGGTATGCGCTATAGCTACCGCATCACCCCGAATTTGGCCCAAGGTTTCGACATTCCGCCGCTGACGGTGCAGGCCACCCCCGGGCAGGCCAGCACTCTGCTGAGCGCGCAGAGCCAGCCGTTACACTTCACCGCTGCGCAACCGCCGGGGTTCAACCCGGGGGAACCGGTGCTGGTGGCCCAAGGGCTGCGCTTCACCCAAACCATCGTCAACTCGGCGACGCCCCTCAAGGTTGGCGACAGCATCACCCGCCAGCTCACACTTCAGGCTGACGGTGCGCTGGCCATGGCATTGCCTACACCCTCATTGGCCGATGTCACCGGGCTGAGCCGTTACCCGAAAAACCCGCAAATCAGCAATCTGGACGATGGTCGCGGCAATTTCATCGGCGGCCAACGGATCGACACCGTGACCTATAGGATTGACACCGAAGGACGCCATGAGCTGCCGCCAATCACCTTGAAATGGTGGGATACCAGCAGCCAGCAGATCCGCACCGCCTTGGTCCCGGCCGTGACCTTCGAGGCATCTGCCAGCAGTGCATTCACGCCGGTGTTCTCGATCACCCAAGACTTGAAAAAGCTTGGCCAGCAAAGCCGGCTGCATCTTTCCGGGCACTGGCTGGGGCTGTTGGCGCTGCTGTTGCTCGTGGGATTAGCGGGCTGGTTTTGCCGTCCGTTCATCCAGCGTGCCTATATCGCCGCACAGGCGCGACGCCGCGCCCGCCAAACGGCTTGGTTGCAATCTGCCGACTGCGCCTGGCGCCAGATTCCGGCGCAGATCGATGGCAAACCCGCACAACTGAGCGCGCTGTACCTCTGGGCCAGACGCCGTCGACTGGGACTGAAACTGGGCAATCTCGATCCACGCCTGCAAGACCTGTTGCGTGGCTGTTACAGCCGGCAATCAACCGAAGATCAGGCACTGCGCCAACTGAAGAAATCCTTGGCTACGCTGCAAAAGCAGGCCGAACCTCGCAATGCGGCCTGCCCTCCAGCATTACGACCACTAAACCCTGTCCGAGAGAAGGATTTCCCATGACGAGTCCGATATCGATCCGCCAACGCCACGGGTGGAAACTGCTGTTTGCACTGGCCTTGAGCCTGCCGCTGCTGGCGCTGGCCGCCGAGCCCCTGCCGTCGTGGAACGACGGGCCCTCGAAGAAAAACATCATCGAGTTCGTGCAGGCTGTCACCGATCAGGGCAGCAAGGATTTCGTCAAGCCCGAGGACCGCGTTGCCGTGTTCGACAATGACGGCACCCTGTGGAGCGAGCAGCCGATGTACTTCGAATTGTTGTTTGCCCTGGAAGAGGTCAAGCGCACCGCGCCGCAACACCCGGAATGGAAAACCACCCAACCGTTCCAGGCCGTACTGGAAAACGATCACAAGGCGCTGGCGGCCTCTGGCATGGGTGGGATCATGAAAATATTCGCCGCCACCCACACCGGCATGACCACCGAGAGCTTCGATGACTACGCAAAAACCTGGTTGAGCCAGGCCAAACACCCCAAGACCGGCAAGCTGTATACCGAAATGATCTTCCAGCCGATGCTGGAAATGCTCGACTACCTGCGCAGCCAGGATTTCAAGACTTACATCGTCTCCGGCGGCGACACCGGCTTCATGCGTGCCTTCGCCGAGAAGGTCTACGGCATCCCTCCAGAGCAGGTAATCGGCACCACGTTCGTTACCGCGTTCCAGTACAAGGACGGCAAAGCATCGATCATTCGCTCGCCGAAACTGGCGCACAACGATGATGGCCCAGGTAAGCCTGAAAGCATCGATGCCGTCATCGGCAAACGGCCGATCCTCGCCTTCGGCAACTCCGATGGCGATCTGCAAATGCTGCAGTGGACGGCCGCAGGGCCGGGCAAACGATTCATGGGGCTGGTGCATCACACCGACGCCAAACGCGAATGGGCCTATGACCGCCAGTCCGACATCGGTCGTCTGGACAAGGCCCTGGACGAAGCAAAATCCCGTGGCTGGACTATCGTGGATATGGCCGCCGAATGGCGCAGGGTCTACCCGTTCGATGCCACCACACCCGAGCAAGTGCAATAAGAAAGCGTACTGCAGGATTGCAATAAACGTTTGTCGCGCATGAGCGACGCAAGAGAGCAAAAGGAGCAGTCAGATGACTCGCATACGCAAGTGGCTACCGAAAATTGCCCTGGTGGCAGCGTCGGTGATGGCAATCTCGGCAACGGCCGGGGCAGCTGAAAAACCCAACATTCTGGTGATCTTCGGCGACGACATCGGCCAGACCAATATCAGTGCCTATTCGATGGGGGTGGTCGGGTACAAGACTCCAAACATCGACCGGATTGCCAAGGAAGGCATGATGTTCACCGACTATTACGCGGAGAACAGCTGCACGGCGGGACGCTCGTCGTTCATTACCGGCCAGACACCGTTGCGTACCGGTCTGTCGAAAGTCGGCATTCCAGGCGCACCGGTAGGCCTGCAAAAGCGCGATATCACCATCGCCCAGGCTCTCAAGTCACAGGGCTATGCGACCGGTCAGTTCGGCAAAAACCACTTGGGCGACAAGGATGAATTCCTGCCGACCAACCACGGTTTCGACGAGTTCTTCGGCAACCTCTACCACCTTAACGCCGAAGAAGAACCCGAGCGTCCTTACTGGCCCAAGGATGACCCCGAGTTCGTCAAGGCCAACTCTCCGCGCGGCGTCATTCACAGCTTCGCAGACGGGAAGATCGAAGATACGGGTGCGTTGACTGCCAAGCGTATGGAAACCATCGACGACGAAACCACCGCCGCCGCACAAGCGTTCATCGAGAAACAGGCCAAGGCGGATAAACCGTTTTTCGTCTGGATGAACACCACGCGCATGCACTTGTTCACCCACGTGCGCGAATCGATGAAGGGCCAGAGCGGCATGCCCGGCAACGAGTACGCGGATGGCATGCTTGAGCATGACGGCGATGTCGGCAAACTGCTGAAAACCCTTGATGACCTGAAAATCACCGACAACACCATCGTGGTCTACACCACCGACAACGGCCCGAACCAATTCTCCTGGCCGGACGCGGCGACTACGCCGTTCCGTAACGAGAAAAACTCCAACTGGGAAGGCGCTTACCGAGTGCCGGCAATTGTGCGCTGGCCGGGCAAGATCAAGGCCGGTGAAGTCTCCAATGAAATGTTCTCAGGCATGGACTGGTTCCCTACCCTGCTCGCGGCAGCGGGTGAAACCGATGTGAAAAACAAGCTGCTCAAGGGTTGGGCGCCGACTTCCGGAGGCAACAACTTCAAGGTGCATCTGGACGGCTACAACCAACTGCCGTACCTGACCGGCCAACAGCCTAAAGGCGAGCGCCACGAGTTCTACTACTTCAACGATGACGGCGTGCTGGTGTCGATGCGTTACGACAACTGGAAAGCGGTGTTCTGCGAACAACGCGAACCAGGCGGCTTCAAGGTGTGGAGCGAGCCTTTCGTGTGCCTGCGCGTACCGAAAATCCTCAACCTGCGGATGGACCCGTATGAGCGTGCCGACGTGGTTTCCGATCAGTATTACGATTGGGCAACCAAGAACGTCTACCTGGCTGCAGTAGCGGTCGGCAAGTCAGCGGCGTTCCTGCAAACGTTCATCGAGTATCCACCTAGCCAGAAACCGGCCAGCTTCAGCATTGACCAGATCCGTGCTGCCGTGGATGCGAAAATCGCCGAGAAAATGAAAAACCAGCCTGCACAGTAAGACGGCTTGACCGCCGCTCGCCCTCACCGGCGAGCGGACTTATTTTCGACTGGAGACCGCGCCGGCCTCATCGCGAGCAAGCTCGCTCCCACAATGGATCTGCGGTACGACACACATCCCTGTGGGAGCGAGCTTGCTCGCGATGAGGCCATCCGGCTCGTAGGTGTTTTTGAACTGGAACAAGGCAATTCGCAATGTCCTCACGTGTCGCCAGCAAGTCGTCGGCCCTTCCTGCTTCCCATGCCGCTGCGTCCCCGGCGCTGCTGATCCCCGCCCTGTTGCTGTTCGTCTCCGGTGCTGCGGCACTGGTGTATCAGGTGCTATGGATCAAGCAGCTGTCGCTGATGGTCGGCGTCGAGGTGTATGCCATCACTACCGGCATCAGCGCTTTTTTTGCCGGCCTGGCCTTCGGTGGATGGCTGTTCGGGCGCTGGGCTGATCGCTTGCAGCAACCGGTTCTGCTGTATGCCGGACTGGAAGTGCTGGTGGCCGTGCTGGGCGTCGGCGCGACCTTCGCCATGAGCCTCGCCGCCAGCCCGTTCGCCTGGCTGGAGCAGCACGTCGGCCTGGCGGCCTGGGTGCTGCCGTTTGCACTGGTCGGTATCCCGGCGCTGCTGATGGGCGGCACGCTGCCGGTGCTGGTTCGCTCATTGGCGGCGGACCCGCAGCATTCGGGCAAGGCTGGCGGCCAGTTGTATGCCGCGAACACCGCCGGCGCCATCGCCGGCACTCTGCTCGCCGCATTCGTGCTGATTGCCACCCTCGGTGTGCGCGGCAGTGCCTTGGCGGCGGCAATGCTCAACCTGCTGGCGGCCGCAGGTGCCCTGTGGTTTCAACGCCACCGTGTATCGCCCGTCGATACCCCGGTGAAACACCACGCCGAGAAAGCTCCGGATCGCCTGGCGCTGTGGTTGTATTCCGTCGCTGGCGGCGTGGCGCTGGGTTACGAAGTGGTCTGGTCACAGTCCATCGTGCAATTCATGAGCACCCGCACCTATGCCTTTGCCGTGGTGCTGGCCACGTACCTCACCGGCCTGTTCCTCGGCAGTGCGCTACTGGCCCGTCGGGTTGACCGTATTCGCGATCCCTGGGGCGTGTTTGGCTTGCTGATCGCCGGCGCCGGCCTGATCGCGCTGCTGGAAGTCGCCTTTCTCGGACGTTGGCTGGTGTTCTTGCAGTCCCAGGCCGAAACCGTGGCACTGGCCATGGGTGGCAGCGAGTTGATGGGCATGAGCGCACGCTTTGCGGTGGCGGCATTGAGCATGGTGTTCGTGCCCACCCTGCTGTTGGGCGCGGCGTTCCCGCTGGCGCTGCGATTGAGCGTCGGCCGTGAGCGAATCGGTCAGGATGTCGGCGCCGTGGTCGCGTTCAACACCTTGGGCGGGATTATTGGCGTGATGCTCTGCGGCTTCTTGCTGATCCCGCTGCTGGGGCTGGTGCGCACCTTGGGTCTGCTGGCGATCATCGCCGCCGGGATTGGTTATTTAGCCGTGCGCAAAGGGCATCACGTCAAGAAAGGCCGGCGTCAGGGCGTCGTCGCCATCGGCCTGCTGTCGGTTGTGGTGGCGGTTTTTACACCGGTCGACAAACTGGCCAGCCTGCTCCCCGGCGCCCGCAACGGCACGCTGGCGTTCTACGAAGAAGGACGCGGCGGCACCGTGGCCGTGGTCACTCAAGGCAAGGGCCAAAAGACCTTTCAGCGCCTGTATATCCAGGGCGTTTCCAACACCGGCGACGCCATGCCATCGCTGCGTTACATGCGTGTTCAGGCGTTATTGCCGTTGTTGATCCATAACGGCGAGCCGCGCTCGGCGCTGGTCATCGGTTTCGGCACGGGCATCACCGCTGGAGCCCTGACCCGCTATCCGGGACTGGAACATCGGGTGGTCGCCGAACTGCTGCCGTCGGTGGTCAAAGCCGCGCCGTTGTTCAAGGGCAACTTCAATGCCGCCGCCGACCCGGCTGTCGACGTCCGCCTGCGTGACGGTCGCCAGGAGCTGCTGCGCAGCCCGCAACATTACGACTTGATCACCCTCGAACCACCACCGCCCTCCGCCGCCGGCGTGGTGAACCTGTATTCGCGCGACTTCTACCAGCTCGCCGCCAACCGCCTCGAGAAAAAAGGCCTGGTCGCACAGTGGCTGCCGCTGCCGACACAGAACATCGACGACTCCCGCTCGCTGGTGCGCAGCTTTCTCGATGTCTTTCCCTACGCGACGTTGTGGACCAGCGAGTTCCACGAAATGCTGTTGGTGGGTTCGCTGGAACCGATCGAACTGGATGCAGCGAAAATCAGCCAACGCTTCCAGCAGGACAGCGTACGCAGCACCTTGCAGGACGTCGGCATCGGCTCGGCCGCCGCACTGCTCGCGACCTGGGTAACCGACCGCGCCGGTCTGGAACGGTTCGCCGCCGATGCGCTGCCGGTGACCGACGATCAGCCGCGAATCGAGTACGCGCCGTGGGTACGCGCAGGGGAAATCAGTCGCGTGTTGCCGACCCTGCTCGACCTGCGCCAGCCGCCGTTGCTGTTGAATGCCGATGCCGCGTTGATCGAACGCATGAACGCCCATCAGCAGCGTCTGATGCAGTTCTATCGGGCGAGCCTGCATGCCTATGACGGTGACCGCGATGCATGGGCCAGGGACATACGCGAAGTGATGCGTGGCGACGGTGGCAATCCGTATTACCGTTGGTTTGTCGGCGATTGACGGTGAGCCCGAGGACTTTTCGACGCCGGCAGGCCGCCATCGCGAACAGGCATCTGCCTCAATACATCACTTGGCCTTATCTTCAGATACGCCATTTGACAGACGCCGATCCTGGGGCAAAGCTGCAACAAGCTTGAAAGCGCGCCCGACGGCAAACGCACCTGGACTACGGAAGTCGCAATGCCGACCCATAAAAATAAAGCAGCACAGCCGACCCCTGATTCGCCAACACCCCTGATTAACCGTTATCTGTTTCCCGTCACCATCGGCCTATTGCTGGTGGCGGTGGCGGTAATCGGCTGGTTTCTGTTCAGCAGTTCGCCAGTGCAGCTGAAACCCGTGCCCGTCAGCGCGTCGGTCGCTCAGCCGGTCAAGCCGCAACCCGTCGCCCTGGCGCCGGCGAAAATGGTCGACGAGCAACAATGCCAAGGCTGCCACAGCGAGCAGACGAAAGACTGGCAAGGCTCCCATCACCAATTGGCGATGCAGCCGGCCAATGCCGAAAC
>Ga0182006_1002016_pt1 | contig 11422 bp, 9 predicted proteins | sample Sormic07211104_1_FD_123022 | JGI IMG/M metagenome (GOLD analysis project Ga0182006, IMG submission 123022) | Rhizosphere microbial communities from Sorghum bicolor, Mead, Nebraska, USA - 072115-104_1 MetaG | ecosystem: Host-associated > Plants > Roots > Rhizosphere | place: USA: Nebraska...
TCTGCCAAAAATAGCAAAAATTGAGGGCATATTTTTGTTTAATTTTTTATCCACATAAAAGTGATTTACAGATTAAAAATGAGAAATTTGCGCCTATTTATTTTACCATCGTGATATTAACCCTGCTTGAAATTATTCTGCTCTCGATATTGGCTTTTTGCCTTTTGGTTCAGCTTTACTATGTCCTTTTAGTTCATTTGAAATTAGCCAATGTAAGCATAGAGGAGATCCCGTTATCTGCACAAAAACCGTTAAGTGTAATTGTTTGTGCCCGAAACGAAATTGTAAATTTAGCGCAGTATCTGCCTGCATTATTAAGCCAGGATTATCCGGAATTCGAAGTTGTGGTGGTTAATGATCGCTCCTGGGATGGTACAGAAGATTTTTTAGAACAATTAGAGAAGAAACACCGTAACCTGAAAGTAGTTAAGATTTTAGATAACGATAAATTTATAGCAGGTAAGAAATTCGCGGTAACCATGGGAATAAAGGCCGCCAAATACGATTGGTTGGTTTTTACTGATGCAGATTGTACACCAGCTTCTGAGCATTGGTTAAAGGATATGCAACAGCCTGCCGATGAAAATACTGAAATTGTTTTGGGCTACTCGCCCTATATAAAGAAAAGAAGTCTGCTAAATGCGTTAATCCGCTTCGAAACCTTTTTTACCGCTGTAAATTACCTGGCCTTTGCATTAAAAGGCATGCCATACATGGGGGTTGGGCGTAATATGGCCTATAAAAAATCGCTTTTTTTTAAAAATAAAGGTTTTGCAGCGCACATGCACATCCCATCAGGAGATGATGATTTATTTGTAAATGCACATGCCAATAAATACAATACAGAGATCCGTTTACACCCGGATAGCCACGTTTGGAGCGAGCCCAACAATACCTGGGGAGGTTACCTGAGGCAGAAAAAGCGTCATTTTGGAGCCGGAAAGTTCTATAAATCGAAGCACAAGTTTATCTTAAGTCTTCAGATTGTTTTTCAGTTTTTGTTTTATGCGTTCTTTGCCACATGTATGTTTTTTAGCCGTGAGGCGCAATATGTTGCTTTAGGCATCCTCGGACTAAGCATTATCATCAGGTGTTTTATCTATCCAAAATTGCTGAAACGCTTAAACTATAGCGATTTGCGTTGGTGGTTCCCAATTTTAGACCTACTTTTGTTTCTGTTTTTAACCCTGAACGGATTTTTAGCTTTATTTGGCAAGAAAAAAGTAAACTGGAAATAAATTCAATAATCCTTAGCAATTACAATATGCTTGATGTAAAACCCGATATCGTTTTAAAATATTTTCCTAACCTAAGTGAAAAACAGATTGTTCAATTTTCGCAATTGTTTGATTTATATCGCTTTTGGAATGCACAGATTAATGTAATCTCGAGAAAGGATATCGAAGAGTTATACGAGCGCCATGTATTGCACTCATTGGGGATAGCTAAAGTATGCAATTTTAAAGCCGGCGAATCGGTTTTAGATGTAGGTACAGGTGGCGGTTTTCCGGGCATCCCATTGGCGATCTTGTTTCCAGAAACAGAATTTTATCTGGTCGATTCTATCGGAAAAAAGATTAAAGTGGTAAAAGAGGTGGCTTCGGCATTAGGTTTGGAGAATTTAAGGGCCGACCACTTAAGAGCTGAGCAGATTAAGGAGAAATTTAATTTTGTGGTATCGAGAGCGGTTACGCGTTTGGGCGAATTTTATCCATGGATACAGGGCAAATTTAAAAAAGACTCCTTAAATGCTATTCCAAATGGAATTTTGTATCTAAAGGGCGGCGATTTGGCAGAAGAGATCAAAGAATCAAAACTGAAAGCAGAATTATATCCACTTTCAGCTTATTTTGAGGAAGATTTTTTTGAGACTAAATATGTGGTTTACGTACCGCAGTAGTTATTGCTTTTTTGGATAACCTGTAATTGTGATTTCTTTAACAGGCGTTATCCTGATTGTGTTTACATCACCTTTCTTTTTTGCATTTGAAGTAGTAGCATATCCCTTCACCGTTACCTCTTTAATAGTTTTTTGATCTGAGGATAACGAGTAATCCCGGTTGATTACCTTAGTCTCTGTAGCTGGAACAAGATTAACCGTAGTTGGCTCATTTTCATTCGCCTTTTTTTCTGGTTTTGGCTCAACGGGCGGTGGCGGCGGTAATGTTTTTGTATCTTTCCTCACAACAGGTGGAGGCATTTTTTTGCCATCTTTTTTAACAATAGGAGGAGCAAAACGAATTTGGTGCACTTTTGGTGCGCTAAGCTTTTTCGCTTTTAAGGAGCCGGATTCTACCGGTGGAGGAGGTGGTACTTTTTTGTCGTCTTTTTTAATAATGGGTTCATTTATCGTTATTTCCGTAACTTTTTTGGCTTTGGCTGCATATGGTTCCTTTGGTGGTGGAGGAGGTAATCTCTTTTTATCAGACTTTTTCTTGGTAGTGTCCTGAAGAATAATGCTTAAGGTTTCCTTTTTTTGCCCTAATTGGATGGTATTATAGTCTTTTGTAAATGCTGTCGTAGATAAGAACAGCATAGATCCAACTAGTGGAATGATAAATAACAATTTGAGCCTGGCCCATTTTGCCGATTTTTTTTGGTTTAACATACTTATTCTATTTTTTAATAGTGATGAATTGAAAAAGTGATTGCTAATGGTAACTTCTTGATTTCCATAAGAATTTTGGATCAGGAATAAAGCATAATCATATTTGGTAATGTCTTTTTTAGTGGTGGCTTCATCGGCCAGGTATTCGTGGACGAGCCTGATATCGTTCTTAATTAAATAGATAATTGGATTGAACCAACTGGAGATTTGTATCATTTCGAATAATAGAATGTCGAGACTATGCTTTTGTTTGATATGAACCATTTCGTGCTTTAATACTGTAGATTTTTGATTCATTTCGGGATCAATAAACAGTAGATTGAAAAATGAAAAGGCCATTTTTGAATTTTCGATCTCTATAAATGTGATACCATTTTGCTTATTTTTACTGACGCCCCGCATTAACTTTGCGATGTACCTTAACCCCCACAAAACTTTTAGCATTAATAAGATAGAAATCGTTAGGTAGAGTAATAAAAGGGCATTTGCTATATTTAAAGCAGATACCGGCGCTTCAATTTGAGTATATCCGGAATAATCGACTACCATTTCTTCCTTTAAAAATCCCAGCTGCAAAAATGGAAGTATAAAGGCCAGTATCGAGCTGAAAATCAGGTAGTACCTGTTTAATCCATAAAAGGTTTCCCTGTGGAGGAATAATCTATAAAATCCATAAAATAAGATAAGATATAGATTTGCTTCTAGTAAATAATATAACCAGCTCATCACTTCTCTTTTTTAAGTTTCTCTGCCAATTGGATAATTTCATTGAGTGCTTCAGTACCCATACTTTTTTCTTTCACCAGGAAAGAAACCAGACTCTCGTAGGAGTTTTCGAAGTAGTTGCTCATTACCTTATCTAATGCAAAACGTTTATAATCAGTTTCTTTTATAATAGGAAAGTAGATATGTGTATTGCCGATAGCTTTATGATCAACAAAGCCTTTAGTTTCCAAAACCCTAATTACGGTCGAAACCGTGTTATAAGCGGGTTTGGGTTCGTTCATCCTTTCGATCACATCTTTTACCAAGGCTTCGCCCATTTCCCAAAGGATGAGCATAATCTGTTCTTCTGCTTTTGTGAGTTCTTTTATCATAGCAACTATTTTTGTAGTTTGGTTAATTGAAGTTACGACTATAAAAATAGTTTGCAAACTATTTTTATAGTTTTGTTTGTAATTATCTGATATATAGGTTATTAATTTATTGTGAAATCTACAATACATAAAAAAAACCTGCCGGATAGGGCAGGTTTTATATTTAAATCGATCGGTATGTTAAAATTTTTCCGACTTTCTTGGATTGTCCATCATGATCATTTTATCTTTTAACAACTGTTGTAAGCCGGTTTGTTTGTCGATACTTTTTACAACATCTAATACGGCATTTGCTGCATTGCTGAAAAATGGTTTGGTGATGGTAGCATATTCGTCGGTAGCTTTGTGGTAATCTTTGTGATCTTCTACACCAAAATATAAGAAAGGAATATTTTTGGCATTAAACGCGCCCTGGTCGCTTTGGTTTGTCCAATCATCGTGACCTTGTTTAGGATCGTCATGGCCGAAAAGTAATTTGATATTGGTTTTAGTCGTATCTACATACTTCTTTAAATCAGGATATTTGAAAGTTCCGCAGACATAGAGTTCACCTTTATCACTATGGCTGATCATATCCATATTTAAATCAATGGCTACAGTATTAATAGGCACTGGTGGATTGCCTACAAATGCCTTTGCACCTTGTAAACCCATTTCTTCCGCATCGAAAGCCGCGAAAATGATCGTGTTATTGGGTTTGTTTTTGGCAAAATAGGCGGCAATTTTTAATAATCCTGCAGTTCCCGATGCATTATCATCAGCGCCGTTAAAAACTTCGTCTTTTACTACACCTAAATGGTCGTAATGGGCAGATACCACAATAACATTGGTTCCTTTACCCGGAATATAGCCGATGATGTTGGTGCCATTTATTTTTGTATTGCCCCTTCCGTTAAAAGTGAATTCCTGGGCATAGTTTACATGCTGAGGATAAGATTTTAATCCTAATTTTTGAAATCTTTCTATAATGTATGCCCTGGCCATTTCAGCTCCCTTTGTTCCGGTTTTTCTACCTTGATAAGCATCTGATGATAATACCTCAACGTCTTTTAACAATTGGGTATCTAACTTGTCGGAAGCAGTATTATTTTGGTTTTTTACTGATGAGCAGCAGCTTAGCATCATGGCTAAGGGAAGGATATATAGGATTTTCATGGTTATAATAGATTACTGCCAAAACAATTTTAAAATAGTTGGATACAACTTGAATTTTTCATCGGCGGATAATAAGGTAGCATCTTGTTGTATCGCTGAAGAAATTATTAACCGATCGAATGGATCTCTGTGCTCATTCAACAATGGGACGTTATTATAATTGAAAATTGAGGAATTTTCAATTGATAAACAAGTAAAACCATCTAAAAGTGCTTGATTATAAATGTCCTCAACAGTTACACTGAAGTGGGGAAGTTTACCAAGAGATTGTTTTATTGAGATTTCGAATAAACTAATTTGACTAAAGTAAATGATATTTTCTATATTTTGAATAATATCCAATACTTTTTTTGGGATTTTTGGACTGTTTTCCTGAAACCAAAGTAAGCAATGTGTACCTAAAAGATAGTAATTAGATGCCATTACATGTACTCTTTTAAATCATCTAGAGGATCGTTAAAATTGTCTGGGATTGATATTTTACCTTTCAGCGCACCCGGAATTCTTTTTAAGATAGCTGGTTGTTCATCTGTAAGAAAAGTAACAATAACCTCTGTTTTTGTTTGTACAGGTGCTTTTTCTTTCAACGTTATCTTTCCTTTTTCGTAATATCCTTTAACAGTAGCTAACATATCCTTAAGTTGTTATAACAAATATACATTTTTTCATTATGCTATTCAAACGCTGTTAGATGAACAGTATTGCATTTTTAAACTTGATGTAAACAGCAGACCGAGCATTTCGCGAGGCTACAGTGTACAGCAGGACAGCAGACCGCCAATGGTAGCGGCTTTCGTTTTCTAATTAAAATATCGAAAAAGATTGTTTTCCCGAAAGTCGGGACAGGCTTTCAGCTAAAAAGCCTCCTAGCAAAGACAGAAACGGTTGGTTTTGCTTTGGTCTTTCTGCTTTTATCTTTAAGCTTTTAAGCCGCTACTTCCCTTAAATCTACTGCTACAACCCTCGAAACACCCTGTTCTACCATGGTTACGCCATAAATAATATCGGTGCTGGCAATGGTCCGTTTATTATGCGATACAATGATAAACTGTGATTGATCAGAGAATTTACGGATGATATTATTGAATTTATCGATGTTGGTATCATCCAAAGGCGCATCAACCTCATCGAAAATACAGAATGGCGCAGGTTTTAACAGATAAAGCGAAAATAATAGCGCCGTAGCTGTCAATGTTTTTTCTCCACCGGATAACTGATTGATGGATAAAGGTCTTTTCCCTTTCGGACGGGCGATAATATCAATATCGGCTTCTAAAGGATTATTGATATCTGATAAAATCAGGTCGCAGCTATCTTCTTCGTTAAATAAAGAACGGAAAACCACGATAAAGTGTTCACGGGCCTGGGTAAAGGCCTGCATAAATTTATCTTTGGCCGTATCGTCTATCTCCTTAATCGTTTGTAAAAGATCGGTTTTAGCGGCATTAAGATCCTTTTTCTGGTTCTGGATGAAAGTATAACGTTCTTCCATTTCTTTAAAGGCTTCCATGGCCATGGAGTTAATGGCGCCAAATTCGTCCAGTTGGCGTTTCATCCGCTCAACCTTTTGGCGGAGATCGAACTCACTTTCTAAAGCTTCAATTTCGGTATCTGTTTCTAAAAGATCGTTGATGTCGATATTGAATTCGACGGCTAATCGTTCTTTTAATGCATTCAGATCGATTTTTAAGGCGTTCTTTTTATCCTTAATCTCCGTTAATAGGAAATCGGTTTCTTCACGGGTTTTACGGATATTGGTCAGGTCGTTTTCAACCTCGTTAATGCTTCCTTTGCTTGTGAAATAAGCTTGCTCAGCTTCTGCAAGCCCTTTTTCCATCTCTTCACGTTGTTGATACATTTCTAAAAGCGTATCATCATTCAGGTCAGTGTGCTGTAAGGTTGCCGTAATTTGGGTCAGTGTTTCCTGTAATTCTTTATCGTTTTGAGCTATGCGCTTATTTAAAGCTTCTTCCTGTACAAAACGGTAATCTAAATCTTTTTCTAAGCCTGATAACTTATTTTGTTGTTGGTGGAAACGGATATTATCCTGATTGTATTTACCAGCGCTTTCGTTTACCTGGTCGGCAATTTCCTGATAATTAAGTTGTTGTTCCTGCAAATTTATATGCGCTTCTTGCTGGTCTTTTTGCAATTGAACCAATGCTGGCAATTTTTCCGATAATGCTTTTTCTATGGATACGATCTTTTGGGCAATATCTGTTTTACGGTTTTCGCTGGTGGTGATAAACTCCTGGTACTGATCGCGACGGGTCTGCACAGAAATATGTTCGTTGTTTAAACGGTTCATTTCTTGTTGCAGGGCATTGATCTGATTGATTTTTGAAGCTTCTTTTAGGTTAAATATGTTATCAGCTTCGGCTTTAATTGCAGCATTATACTGATTAATCAACGATTCTGAAGTTTTGATTTCTTTGGCAAGGTTTTCTAAATTCTTGGCACGGCCAATCCTTTTACCCTCAAATAAACCTACAGAACCACCCGCCAAAGTGAATTTGGTTTGGGCATATTTTCCATTTTTAGCCAAAATGGTTAAACTATCTGTTGGTGTTGCTTTAAACAAATTTTCTTGTTCAGCTACTGCGATGTAAACATTTTGCAAAAGCAGATTGCAAAGGTGCTGGTATTTTTTATCAACTTCAATAACTGATAGCGCCGAAATAAGTCCTTCATGCGTGCCAATCACTGGGTTTTTACCGGGTACATTTTCTAAAATGAAAAAATTTGCCCGTCCGCGGCTGGCATCGGTTAAAAGGTTAATGGCCTGTACTGCATCTGTATATTGATCAACCACATAATGGTTCATTACCGGTTCTAGGTAATTCTCAATGGCTATGCGGTAGTCTTCATTACAGAATAAAATATCAGAAAGGAGCAGGGCGCTTTTAGCAAAAGCGTTGTTTTTCTTTAAAAAACGGATCGATTCAGGGAAGCCTTCCAGGCTGTCTACCAAAGATTTCGTGAGGTTATACTCGTTCTGCTTGGCATCTTTTTTACGGTTCTCGGCCGTTAGTTTTTCCTTGGTTGAACTTAAATTGATTTCTGAAGTAGCCAGTTTTTCCTTTAAAAGTTCTTCAGCTTCCGTTAGGTTCTTAATATTAGCTTGTTTCTCCCTAACCTGAATATCGAGTTCGGCCAAAGCATGATCGAAAGCTTTTAATTCTAATGTTTTGGTTTCGGTATCATCAACATTCCGGTTGGTTTCCTGTACCAGCGCATCTTTTTGGATATTTAGGATATCAATTTCCTTCTGTGATTGGTATACATTATTTTGCAACTCGTTAACCGATCTGATCAGATTATCAATCCTGTTTTTCTCGGTTTGCTGCTGCTCCCGTAGAGTGTCGAGCGTAGATTTTAAACTTTTTAAATCAGATTCCAGTCGGTTAAAAGCCTCAGTTTCTGTTAAAACCTCTTCGTTTAAACGTTTAATATTGTATTTAATGTGGTTAACCTGATTTTTATCTTTTTCGAGCTCACCCGATAAACGGCTTTCTTTTTCCTGTAAAAAACGCATTTGCTCGTTCTTTACTTTTTTCTCGCTTTCATAAGCACGGATTTTGGAAACAAACTCGTTTGTGGCCTTTTGTTGTATCGAAAGGTTTTTTTCCTGGTTAATACTGCCTAGTTTAAGTTTTTGCAGTTCGGCTTCACCCGTATCTATTTTGGTGCTGAGTGCTGTACGGTTTACCAGCTGGTTTTGTTCCTGAGTTTCTAAGGCATTTAAGTCGGTACGGAAGAAAGCAATGCGGTGTGTAGCCAACTGAACACTCAATTCGCGATATTGCTCTTTTAACTTATAATAACGTTCAGCTTTACGTGCCTGATTTTCTAAGGTTTTAAGGTTTTTTTCGATCTCGAAAAGTAAATCCTCAACCCGCTCTAAATCGGCTTCTGTATCTTTTAACTTGCTGAAAGTCTGTTTTTTGCGTAATTTGTATTTCGAGATCCCTGATGCTTCTTCAAATAGAGAACGACGGCTATGCTCTTTGTTGGTAATAATTTCATCAACCATTTTCAGCTCAATAATCGAATAACTATCAGAGCCTATTCCGGTATCCAGAAAAAGGTCGGTAATATCCTTTAACCTGCATTGCACATCGTTTAAACGATATTCACTATCGCCATTTCTATAGAGTTTACGAGTTACGGTAACCTGTGAATAGGCTGTAGGCAGGATGTTCTTGGTATTATCAAAGCTCAATGAAACCTCGGCAAGCTGTGCCTGTTTACGGTTTTTTGTTCCGTTGAAAATGATGTTCTCCATCTTTTCTGAACGAAGTGCTTTTGTACTCTGTTCGCCCAAAACCCAGCGCATGGCATCGATTACATTAGATTTTCCGCAACCATTAGGACCAACAATAGCGGTAACACCCTCATTAAAATTGATGGTCACTTTATCGCCAAAGCTCTTAAAACCTTTAATTTCTAACCTGGTAAGTTGCATGGTTTGTAATCGGGAGAACCGAGTTCAATAATAAGGATAATTTTGTGGTTTTTCAATAAGAATCCTAAAAGTTTAAGCCATATTTGGTGTTTAAAATGGGAAATCAGATCTTATCAATCAATTTATGGATATAGAATCTTTTTATACAGGCTGCCTTACGGCACAAGGCGAGAAAATTTACCTCGGAGATAAAATAAGGGGTAAATTTTTCTATAAAATGCAGGTTCAATATGAAATGGAGACCCAGTCTTTTGTATTGGTTTCACAAAATCCGCAATCGCCTTATCGAAAATATCTTTTATTAGATTTGGAAAAAATTGAAGGACTGAATATAGTAGGAAACCAATTATTCTTTAAAGAGCCAAAAGTTGGGGAAAAGGTGAAAATTACCGTTGATAATAAAGGCGAGTTTTTCCCCTTTGGTAGCATGGTAGAAATTATTGAGTTAACAGATGAATGGCATGTACAAGCTAAATCATTGGATAGTGAACAATTAATTACCCTCAAGATTGGAGAATTTCTAGAAGATCGATCTATTTATTAAAAGTTGAAAACACAAGGTTAGGCATAATTTCATCGCATCCGTCATGCTGACTTGATTCAGCATCTATTTGTTTTATCTATTATAGATCCTGATCCCGATGGAAAATCGGAATCAGGATGACGCATCTTCGTTATTTTTCCGTGCCGCTGGGTTTCCGTGCCTAAATGGAAATCTGCGTTTATTTTACAATCATTAGTTTCGCAAACTTAAGCAGTAACTGTTTATTGCCTAAGCCCTGGAAGAATACAGTCGCTTTAACGTCAGGCAAGGTTCCCTCTAAGCTGATAATTTTTCCGAAACCGAATTTTTCGTGCTCAACTTCCATACCGCCCTGAAATTCATGTGGTTGCGATGGCGTAAAACCAGGTGTGGGCACATGTGCTTTTGCCAGTAACGATGTTGTTTTCGGACGGACAGGCGGGGCGGAAGTCGTTGCACCGGCCGCTGGTTTCGGTTTGCTAAAGAAATCGCGTGGCTGCGAGGTCCATGTTTTGCGGTCATCGTCGAAATTACCGTCAAAACTGTTCGACTTGGCCGGTTTTACATCCAATTCTAAGAACTTCGGATTAATTTCGTTAATGAAACGGCTTGGTTCGCAGTTGGTTAAAGTTCCCCAGCGGTAGCGGGAAGTGGCATAAGTAAGTGTCAGTTTTACTTCGGCGCGTGTAATGGCCACATAAAACAAACGTCGCTCTTCCTCTAAATCAGTACGGTTGGTTAACGACATTTGTGATGGAAACAAATTTTCTTCCAACCCTACAATAAATACGTTTTTAAACTCCAAACCTTTGGCCGAGTGGATCGTCATTAAAGAAACCGTATCCTTATTTTTATCACCGTCCTTATCATCGTTGGTTAAAAGGGCAACATCCTGCATAAAGATATCCAGCCCTTTTTCTTCAATGTCTTCGCGCTCTGCAAATTCCTTAATACCATTTAATAACTCCTGGATATTTTCATACCGTGCACGTCCTTCAACGCTATCATCAGTATATAATTCTTTTAAAATACCTGCATGTTGGGCAATAAACAAAGCCGTATCATAAGCATCAAGCTTTTTTGCCTCGGCCTGAAAACTTTGCACCATCATGGCAAAATCGTTCAATTGATTAGCTAAACGCCCATCTACATATTCGTGTGCATTCGAAATTACATCCCACATGGTTTTTCCATGCTGGTCTGCCGCAACAATAATTTTATCAATAGAGGTATCGCCAATACCACGCTTAGGGTAATTAATTACACGTTTTATAGCCTCTTCATCCTTCGGGTTGAAAGTTAAACGGAAATACGCAATTAAATCTTTTATCTCTTTGCGCTGGTAAAAAGACTGACCGCCATATATCCGATAAGGAATATTGAGTTTACGTAAACCCTCCTCCATAGCCCTGCTTTGTGCATTGGTACGATACAAAATGGCAAAATCGTTGTGCTGGTATCCCTTAGTGCTGCGCTCCTGAATAATGGCTTCGGCAACCAGTTTACCCTCTTCGTTATCGGTAAAAGCCCGCGAAACCTTAATACGGTCGCCGGGTTCGTTATCCGAGAAAACA
>Ga0182006_1002019_pt1 | contig 11400 bp, 5 predicted proteins | sample Sormic07211104_1_FD_123022 | JGI IMG/M metagenome (GOLD analysis project Ga0182006, IMG submission 123022) | Rhizosphere microbial communities from Sorghum bicolor, Mead, Nebraska, USA - 072115-104_1 MetaG | ecosystem: Host-associated > Plants > Roots > Rhizosphere | place: USA: Nebraska...
CACCAGACCGCCATGAGGCTGGCGATGATGGTGGTGGAGCAGCTGGTCATGGACCTGGCAGGCCTGTTGCTTATTCCCGGTTTCCAGATGCTGACGCGTGCGGTCAAAACGGGCTTGCTGGTGCTCAAGACCGGTGCCGTGCCAACGCACCTGGACACGCTGATGTTCGTGCACGCGGTGGCGAACACCCGGCGGCCGCCAGGCCTCGGTGGCGTGCCATTCAAAGTACGAGGGCAGGGGACTTTCCTGCCGGTAGCGGCGCGGCAGAACTCGACTGAAGCGCTGTTCGGCTTGCCTTTGGAGGAGGCGCTGTATCGCCGCTATGCCGTGACGGATACCGCATTGCTCCATGGGGTGTCGGCGGATGCCCGAGGCTTCTATCGCCCCGCCATCACCGATGGCGCCACGGGTCGCGTCACGCGCCAGGTGTATGTACGGCAACCCGATGGGACGGTGTTCCGGGTGCATGACCATACGCCGCTCAAGGCCACCGAAGCTACCATCGTCAACCCGGCCACCGGGTTGAGTATCCGTTCCAGCGGGGTGATGAGGAGCACGGTGGCCCGTGGGCCCGATGGCGAGTGGCGCGCCGTAGGGTCTGGCCTGGGCGGAGGAGGCAAGCGGCCGTCGCAAGGCTCTCCCCAACCGGGTCCCTCAGACCCCAAACGGTCGGCGCCATCGCTTCGCGCCGTTTCTGCCCTGATCCGGACGCCGGGGGTATGGGACGTCCAGATCATGGAGCTGGTGCCTTCCTTCATCACCCGCATTGCGAGTTGGCCGCGAAATCGCAGCTTGCTGATCATCGACCGACGCCATGGGCGCCGGGACTGGACTGTGCGTTTCACCCCAGGGCAGTACGAAAGCAGCTACCCATCGGGCGCGCATCCGCTCAGGTCAAGCACCGATGTGGTGCTGATACGCACGGGGGAAAACCATTACACCTTGAGGCTGGCTGACAATACGGACGTCACGTTCGCGGCCGACGGCGATTGCTTCTTCAATGCCCTCGCGCGGGGCTTGAACGACGGGCAGGCGCAGCCGAGGTTTTCGATGCAGGGGCTGCGCAATGAAGCCGCCGCCTACATCGACCAGCATCCGGAACTCAACAATTACCTGGTGACGCAGCCCTCCGGGTTGCAGCAGGCACTCGCCGATAACGCACGTTCCCTGGAGAACCTGTTGGGCGAAGGGGCAGTATTCGACCTGAGTCAGATTGTCTACGGGGTGCGTAACCCGCATAACCTGTTTCAGCCGCTGTTGAGGCTCTTGCACCTGCATGCAGACGACATGGCGCGTCGGGTATTGAACCAGGCATCGGACGCCGCCTTGCCACCGGAAATATTGCGCCACATCGGCAGCTTCGTGTCTCCCCGGACCCCGGGGCGACCGGTGCTGAGCAGCATTCCCTACTACACCCAGAACGATCAGTCCCTGCAGAGCTTTTTCCAGGACACGCTGCTGGCGCCTGTCGAGCCTGCGGAAGTGGCCGAACTGCTCAACAATGAATTCCTCATGTTCTCCCAGGACGTGATCCATATCCTGCTCGAATACGGGGTCAAGGCCCGGGATCTGACCGATCACCACCCCAAGAACAGCATGGCGTACGTCCGCTACGACCAGGCCGTGCATGGTCATCTCACCGAAGAACAGCTCGAAAACACGCTCAACGGTGCCTATCTGGTGGACAGCGGAGACTTGAAGAAGGCCGGGACAAGGTTCAAGGAGGAAACCGGCCGCAGCATGTTCGACGATGAAGATCTGTTGGCGCAATTCATCCAATACGATCGGGCCGAGGACCTGGTCGACCTGCTGACTGTCGCCCTCCAACGATTCCCTATCTTGTCGAGGCGGGCGACCATCCTGCTCAAGTCCCCCTTGATCGCTTCCAACCTGGGCGGGCTGTTCCCCTTGAACCTGCTTTCGCAATGGATACGCACCCCTGGCTTATCCGATGCGCGGCTTGAACTCATTGCCCAATATCTCACGAGCCGTTATGACGAATTGGAGTTGTACGGTAGCGTCGATATTCGTTGGATGCAGCCGTTCGACGATTGGAATCTGCAAAACCTGTTCACGCATCGCAAGGCCTTGCTGGAGTTCTCCGGCTATCTGCTGGAGGCCCGATACGTCAGGGACAGCGACTTGTCTGCTGTCGCCAGGTTGTTCAGTACGCCGGGCCAGCCGTTTTCCAATAGCCGGATCGCTGTCCTGTTCAACAGGCCGGACCTGTGGTGGTCCATTCTCGCCATGCGCGGGATCACGCGCGCAAGCGCCCGGAGCATTTGGCTGGATCTGATGGGGCCACAATTCAGCAACGACAACATCCGTTTTGTGCTAAGCCGACCCGGTTCGCTCGACAGCGAGTTAACGTTCGCGAGCGCCTTGATCGACAGCCTGACCCAGGACGAGGCCCGGGCGCATCGGCTGATCCTGGATGCTTACAACATGAGCGCCAGGCAAGCGCAGTACCTCCTCTATAATTTCGATTTTTCAGCGGGGGTCGTGGGGCACAACCGGCTGAATTTCGCCAGTTATGTGAGTGCCCATGGCGTCATACCGCAATGGGCCTGGCAGTATGCCCGAATAGGAGTGACGCCCGAGGTGATCAAGCCATTTCTAGCCACGAGGAAACCGCCCGAGTCCTGACAGGCCGTACTGGACGACCACCACCGCGAACGAATGTGCGGTGGTGATCGTCCTTCGCTCATCGCGCTGAGCGACACTCCGCCAGGCTACGTACCTGGCCGCCCTCGCTTTGATTCTCCTCACTGAGCCATTGCTCGAACGCCGCGCCGATGGTCGGCCATTCAGAATCCAGCATCGAGTACCACGCGGTGTCGCGGTTCTGTCCCTTGACCACCATGTGCTGGCGGAAGACACCTTCAAATGTGAACCCCAATCGTTCGGCTGCGTATTTCGAGCGGGCGTTGGCGTTGTTGCACTTCCACTCCAGGCGTCGATAACCCAAGGCGAAGGATTCTTTGGCCAGCAGATAGACCGCCTCGGTGCTTTTCGGCGAACGCTGCATGGAAGCGCCGAACGTCACATGGCCGATCTCGATACGACCCTGGGCCGGCACGATGGACATCAGGCTGAGAATGCCCTGCACCTGGCCATTGGCGCGATCGATCACCGTGAAGAAATACGGATCGAGGTTCGCCGCATGATTCTCTAGCCAGACATCGAATGCCTTGCGCTCGGAAAAGGGGCCGTAGGGCAGGTAATCCCAGAGTTTCGGGTCGGCACCGGGGCCTTCCAGTGCTTGCCACAGACCGTCGGCATGCCGTGCCGGATCGAGTTTTTCCAGGCGGATGAAGCGCCCTTCGATCAATTGGGTGGACGGTGCCGTAACACCTTTCCAATTGGCGAGTGAAGTCGACATGGGGCGCTCCTTACAAGGCTTTGCGAAATTGGATGAAGCCGGGACGCTCGGCGATGCGCTCGTAGAGCTGGATCGCCGTGGCGTTGGTTTCGTGGGTCAGCCAGTGCACTTTGCAGCAACCATCGGCCTTGGCGGTGGTGTAGACGAACTCGATGAGTTGGCGACCGACACCAGTGCCACGGCTTTGCTCCGTGACCAGCAGGTCCTGCAGGTAACAGGAGTTCTCAATGCTCCAATTGGACCGATGGTAAATGAAGTGCACTAGGCCGATGGCCGTGTCGCCGCGCCAGGCCAGCGCTCCGTGGGTTGGCTCGCGCTCATCGAGCAAGCGTTGCCAGGTGCTTTGGCTGACCGCGTCCGGCAGTTCGGTCTTGTAGAAGGTCAGGTAGGCCTGCCACAACGGCAGCCACGCGGCGTGATCGTCAGCGGTAACGGGGCGGATCTGGATCTGGCTCATGGTCACTCCTTGGTCGAAAAGTCGGACATCAAGCGCGCTACGGCCTGGTCCTGGGGATCCTGGCTGGCCGCCAATCCCTGGCGTACGCCTGCGGCGTCGGCGGGAGCGCGGTTCTGGCTGAGTTTGCGCTTGCCTTCCAGGCGCCGGATGGGCAGGGCGAAGCCGACGATAGCCTTGAACATGCTGTCGATGTATTCCGCCGGTGCATCGTCGAGGCTCCATGGCTGGGCGCGGCCACGTTCGTGATGGTCGGTGAGAGCGCTCACCAGGTTGCGCAACCGAGGGGCATCAGTGAACACTTCGGCGCTGCCATAGGCGTGTACGGCCTCGTAGTTCCAGGTCGGTACAACCTTGCCGTGTTCGGCCTTGCCAGGGTAAAACGCCGGGCTGACGTAAGCATCGGGCCCGGTAAAAATCACCAGCGCCTCGGCGCCGGCCTGCAGGTCGCGCCATTGTGGGTTGGCCCGGGCCATGTGCCCGTAAAGGCTGCCGTTGGGACCTTGCCGGGTGTCCAGCAACAGCGGCAGGTGGCTGGCCTGTAAGCCATGCTCGCTGTGGGTGACCAGCAAGGCCAGGCGGCACGCTTGCATCATCCGGTGCAATTGGGGCAGGTCTTCGACGGCAAAGGCTTTGGGGTTGTACATGACGATTTTCCTTGGCGAATGCAAGCATCCTAGGCAGGCTATTGGTCTGTTGTAAGAGCCACTTCAGACCAATTCGATAGGTCCATTTGCGAGGGTTGTCATGAGCAACGCCGTGCCGCCACTGTCGTTCAACCCCGCGGGAATCGAATTGGATCGCCGTCAGGGTCTCAGTCGCCAGCTTTACCAGGCGCTACGGGCGCGGGTGCTGGATGGACGGCTGGGCAGCGGCACGCGGCTACCGGCCAGCCGTGACCTGGCGGCGGCGCTGTCGATTTCCCGCAACAGCGTGGTTCGGGCCTACGACCAGCTCTATGCCGAGGGTTTCATTGAAGGGCGGGTGGGGGACGGCACTTACGTGACGCAGCTGTCTTCTCCCATGCTGGGCCGGCCTCATCGCGAGCAGGCTCGCTCAAACAGAGATATCCGTTCCAATGTGGGAGCGATAGGACCTCTGCAGGAAAACATATCCACAAAAGTGTCCACAGGGTTTTCAACAGCCTTATCCCCAAGCTTATCCACAGATTGGTTGGATTTGCCTGTGATTCCATCCAGTAAAGTTATCCACAGCGGCGCATTGGGGCGGGTCGAAAAGCACCATTTGCCACCGCCTCCCAGTGGGCCGCCGCGGGCGTTTCGGGTGGGCGTTCCGGCTTTCGATCTGTTCCCTTTCGACGTCTGGGCCAAGCTGAACGCGGCTTTCTGGCGCAAACCGGACTTGCAGCAGCTGTGCTACGGCGACTCCCAGGGAGATGTCCGTTTGCGTGGCCTGATCGCAGCGTATTTGCGCAGTTCCCGTGGCTTGCACTGCACGGCTGAGCAAATTGTGATCACCAGTGGCGCGCAGCAGGGCATCAGCCTTTGTGCACAGTTGCTGGTAGATCCTGGAGACGTCGTGGCGGTGGAAAACCCAGGCTATCGCGCAGCCGGGCATGCCTTTGCCGTAGCCGGTGCCGACGTGAGAGGCGTGGCGGTGGACGGTGAGGGCCTGGATTGCCGCGCGCTCGCCTCGTTGAACCCGTGTCGACTGGCCTATGTGACTCCGTCCCACCAATATCCTACGGGGGTGGTCATGAGTCTCGCGCGGCGGCTGGAGTTACTGGCCTGGGCCGAGCGTAACGAAGGCTGGATCGTCGAGGACGATTATGACGGCGAGTATCGCTACAGCGGCGCGCCGCTGGCGCCGTTGGCGGCCTTGGACCGCCAGGAACGCGTGCTCTACGTCGGGACGTTCGGCAAGGTGGCGTTCCCGGCCTTGCGCCTGGGCTATCTGGTGCTGCCTCCTGGCCTGGTGGATGCCTTTGCCCGTCGCCGTGCCGTGGATGTGCGCCACTCCGAAGTCAGCACCCAGGCGGTGATGGCCGAGTTCATGGCGGCGGGGCATTTCCAACGTCACATCAGGCGCATGCGCCGGGCCGCATTGGCGCGGCGTGATGCGCTGCTGGCGGGCTGGCCAAAAAACATCGCGGGTATCGGCGCCATGCCGATCGTCGTGGCCGGGCTGCATGTCACGGTGCCGGTGGACAGTATCGAACGTGAGCGTGAACTGATCGCCCAGGCAACTGCGGCAGGGGTCGAAGTCAATGGTTTGAGCAACTATTGGCTGCCCAGCACCACCTCGCCGGTCCGTGGCGGGCTGGTGCTGGGATTCGCTGCCGTCCCACCCGCGGCAATCGCTGCCGCGCTGGCGAGCCTGGCCGATGTCTGGAAGAGTTGAGATGTAAGGGCCGGGCATCGGTAGATGCCCGGCCCTGCATTTATGACCGCGCTTTATTAAAGAACACGTCCTTGGCCTGATCCACGGCGATTTCAGCGCGGTAGTGGTCGATCAGTTGACGTTGGGTGAGGGATTCGGTGCCGGCGACAACGGTGGTTTTGCGATTGGCTTGGGCAACGGTTTTCAAGCGTGCTGAAAGGAAGGTGTAGGCGGGTACCCAATTTGTCGAGTAACGGAAGTCCGCAAACCAGAGCGTTTTTCCGGTTTTCAGGTCCTTGATCTCATACCGGTCGAGAAAGCCATAGGGCGGATACTTGATGCGTTGCCGGCTCTTCTGCTTGGTGATGGAAATCAGGTTCCGGCTTTTAAGCCAGATGATGCTGCTCATGGTCGGTGGCCGTTGTTTGATGACTTTCAGAACGGTTTCGAACCCCAGAACATAAAGGGCACTCGCTTCCTTCTCGAGCTGCGTGCGCAAGGTTTCGGCCGCGCGTCGCTGCTCTTGCGGCAGTTCGAACGTTTCGTTTGAAGTCACGCCTTGCGCCTGGTCGAGGGCTTTTTTGATGGCCGCGCTGACTTTCTCCATCCTGCCCGCGTGGGCATTGAGAATCATCCCGATGCCGGCCGGTGTCTTGTCGGGCTGGTTTACGGTTTCCTCTATCTGCGTCTTGAACGCCGTCAAGCCGTTGATCAGGTCGTTGCCCTTCGTGACGCTGATATTCAAGGCCGGCACGGTAGCAGGCGTGGCGTCGGGTTTCATATGCGGGATCCATTCGCCGGTTTCCTTGCGATGGAACGTGACGATAATGTCTCCCGAGAACGGATTCTTCACGTCGAGCCAGTCGGTTTCCTCCATCGACCGGGATAAACGCGGCTCGCCGCTGACCAAGCCCCAGAAGCGCGCCCGGATGAACTTCTTCCTCGGCCTGGGGCGTTGCTCATACGGGGAACCAGCGTTCCGCCGATCCCTTCTCTCATCGAGGGCGGCCGCCAGATGACGCAACGTCCATTCTTCAAGCGTAGCGATTCCCGTACGCAGTCGAGCGAGCTGCGGCTGACGCACGCTACCCTTGTATTCGTTGCTAAGGTAATGAAGGTGTTCGTCAATGGCGGCGAACTGTTCGGCCAGGCTACCGAATGCGTCGATCCGCTCATCCAGCCGGATCACGCTGCGTTCATCGATGGCGTCGCGCAGGCTTTGATACGCCACCGTGGCGTTATCGATCACCTGGTTGAGCAATTCCCAGCCTTCGGGCATCGACTCGACGCTTTCCAGTGTCAGGCACAAATGACGGAACATATCGATCTTGATCAGGCGCAGGTCGGCGGCTGTATAGAGCGGCATCTTCTTACGGTGCCGTCGGATGAACTCGAAGCCTTCATAACCGACGTTCTTCAGTTCGGTGAAGCGCGTCTCCATGTAGTCCAGGCGCTCGATCATGTCGTCACCGACGCTGACCATGCTTTCGGCGGCGTCAATGTGTTGCTGTTCCAACACTTTGACTCCGGACGTGATCATGCCCTTGGCTTTGTTCAAGGCCGGGACGAAGCGTTCCTGGAGAGCCTCCAACTCGGCGAACGTGAAGTTGATCTGGGCGTTCAGGTAACCGAGTCGGGTGCGAGGGTAGTCGGGCCTTGACTGGAAAAGTGGCCATTCCATCAGGATTTTCAACGCATGCTCGTAGCTTTCCCGCTGGGTTTTCAGCGTGGCGACATACACATCACGCTTGGCTTCCCTGGCCGCCCCCGATGCTTCGTCCATTGCCTCGGCCTGCATCGTCAGAATTTTCTGGTTCTGCGGTTTCTTTTCTTCGAATTGATTCAGTGAGGAAAGCAGATCGATCCGACGCCGTTGCGCATCGGCGATGACTTTGCGCCTGACACCTTTGGATCCGCTGCCGCGCACCCGCAGGCGTGTATCGATGTGCCATTTGCCGTGGACATCCCCGATCAGGGGAGGGCCCTCGCGGGCGGGATTTTTCCCATCGATGATAGAGACGAAGTCGCCTTCGACCTGTACTTTGAACCACTTGTCCGCCATTTTGGCGTACCAGTCCCCTGTCTGCTCGTAGAGCCCCTTGAGCACGCCTTCGGTTTGGAGCTCTCCCGGATCTGCGGGTTCGTCGATGCTGAAGGTGTCGATAAACTGTGCGCTTTCCCGCGATCTGCCCATCAAGGCGCCAACGGAGCGGATGGTCTCGTAGTGCTCGGTCGGCAGCGACGTACTCTCAAGCGCTCCGAGTTGCTCTATCACCAGTTTGTGGGGTGTTTTTGGCAGGCTTTCCAGTTCGCTCACCTCCGGCGAGGCCTGTGCCCGGTGAGGAGTCCTGGCAGCCCTGGCGCGGTCGATGGCGTGAGTAATGATCGCCAACGCGATATTCAGCAGCAGGTCAGTGAACGCCTCCCACTTGGCCGGTCGTTCGGCCTCCGGTTTGTTTTGCGACAACGTTTCGACGTCGTCCAGGATTTGCCAGAGCCAGGCTGCGGTACCGACGGCGGTTCCCAGGTAAGGCAAGGTCAGGTTGAACATCAGCCAGCCTGCCCGTTTGAAGGTTTCCCAGCGATTTTCCTGGTTGGATACCGATTGTCGATCGGCCAGTTCGACCAGGGCATCGGCGTTGGCCTTGAATAACCGGGGCAGGAAATCCGTCCCCAGGGTTTTGTCGGTCAGACTGACGGGACCGCTATAGGCCAAGGAAGTCAGAGGGTCGGTCACGAACGACACGATCCCCCAAGGGGAGGGCAGCAGGTCCGGGAAAACCAACCGGCCGTAATCGTTACGCACCCTATCAGGCAGCCAGGCCAGCACTGATTGGCGTAACGAAGGGATTTGCCGGATCGCATACAACAGATTGCTGAACGATGGATACTGGCTCAGCTGCGGCTCCAGCATGGGGCGATACAGCAGGCAAGGTCCGGCGCTCGAGTCTTCAGGGCCGATGACAAACATATTGGTCACGACGTCTTCCGAGTTACCCAGTTGCAGTTCGGGTACGAAGGCCAGTTGGCGCACGACAATGGTTTTTCCATCCACCTTGCGATTGGCTTCATCAGGCTCCATCAGCGCGGCGACGTAGCGGTAACCCCTATCGTCCAGGTGTCCTTCCCCACGGATTTTGCATTCCAGCGCCAGCATCGGCAGCTGGATGCGCAGTTGGGAGGTGTACAACGTTTCGCGACGGCTCGATTCTGCGGAATCGTCGAGTAGCTTGCCCTTTACCAGCTCAGGGTAAGTGCGGCCGATATCGACCTGGGTGATAAGGTTTTCGATGTACGCCACGGTCATCCACGCGGGCAATTCGGTCTCGCCCAGGGACTGGACGGTTTTGTCGCCCAGGGGTAGCGCAATCAGGTTCTGCAAGGCGAGCTCGACCAGGGTGTAGCGGGTGGTGTCGATCCTGCCGGGTACGACGAAGCTTCCCCAGATAACGGGACTGCGCACCTCGAACTCGATTTCATTCAGATCGAGCGTCGAGGCATCGGGGTGGTCCAGGACCATCTGTTTTTTCAGCTCGCTTAACGCGTAGTCCTTGATGGCAGGAATCCCATCCAGATAGGTTTTACCACCATGGGATTGATTCAGTATCGACAGGTTTTTCATGTACTGGGCAAACAGCGTCTGATCGGACGGCGAGGCCTCCAGCAGCCAATGGGGCATCTGTCGCTGGAACCAGGCCACGAGCGCGTCCTCGTCGGCTTCTTCGCCGTTGACAGGGGGGTCGTAGGTCGCCCATGTCTGCGGGGAGGTACCGATGATTTTGATCTGCTCGGCAATCATCCCGCAGGCCTTGTGATCGAAAATACTGCCGGTGGGCTCGTACAACCGCCATTGGATTTTGCGATAGGTGGCCACGCCAAAATGGGCCGGGAGGGATTGGCCCAGGGCCTGCTGCGAAGCGAACTTCTCGTAACCGTTGACGATCGAGTACTTGAGGATGACTTCCTTGCCTTCAATCGTGCCGATCAGGACCACGATGGAGTTGTCGCCCAGCCGTTTCACCTCCGGGCCATCCACCTTGTCGACGTCAATCAGATACGCATGGGAATCATAAGGGTCGTTCTCCTTGCGGTCCTTGCGGTCGGGGTAATGGAACAATTGCCTGGCCATGTCGCATTCTGTCGCTGTCCAACCCTTGACGCGGCTGACGTTCCACGCCTTGCGAAGCGCGCTGGAGAGCTCATGCCAGCGAGGGCCGGACTCACCGAGCGAAGCATTCCAGTACGCCAGCTGTTGTTCCTGACAGGCCGTCAACATGGCCGGCACCAGCTCATTGATCAGGCGCCCGATCTGGTCGATGCGCACCGGCAAATGCACCTCGGGAGAGGTCAGTGGCAGCTGGGTCAGGTAATGCAATCCTTCGATCAACAGCATCGGATCGCTTTTTTCGTTCACCAGGCCGGCCAGCATCTCGGCCAGGGTTTCATAGCGGGTTGGAAGTCGCACGATTTCGCCGTCGACAATGTCCCAGCTCGGCTCGCCGACCACGGTGTTGTGCGGGTCAAGATTCAGCGTAGGGTAGAGCTTCTTGAGGCCGTCGCGCAGAAGTATGGACGCGACCTCCGGATACGTAGGCCCGGCGAGCAGCTGATTCAATATAGCGTCCCTGGGGTTGGCGTCGGCCCTGGGGGTCGTGGTGGTAGGGGTGGTTGTCATCTGAGTCTCCCTGTCTCGCGATGAATGAAATCCCGAAGCCGAACGCTTCGGGGTATCCATGCTAGGGATGCAAGGAGCAGGGGAGGTGGTAACTATGTATTGCTCGTGTCGCTAAGGGCCAGGCGATGCCGATCCCTGTGGGAGTGGCGGTGTACTTGATATTCAGGCTCGACGCAGAACCTGTGGGAGCGAGCCTGCTCGCGAAGGCGTTGGCACATCCAATATCGCTGGCGACTGACCCAGCGCTTTGGCGAGCAGCCCTCCTAGTCATTGCCCCGACTTGATCCGGGTCCAGACACGTGTCCGCGCCCGTTCGGCATCCCTTGGCAAAGGCTGCAAGGTATACAGCGTCGCCATGGTCGCCTCCGTCGGGTACAGGTTGGGATTGCCACGAATCGCCGGGTCCACCTTCTCGGTAGCATCTTTGTTCGGATTCGGATAACCGACGAAATCACTGACCGGCGCAATCACCTCTGGCTGCAGCAAGTAGTTGATGAAGGTGTACGCGTCATCCGGGTTCTTCGCTCCTTTTGGAATGGCGAGCATGTC
>Ga0182006_1002026_pt1 | contig 11374 bp, 9 predicted proteins | sample Sormic07211104_1_FD_123022 | JGI IMG/M metagenome (GOLD analysis project Ga0182006, IMG submission 123022) | Rhizosphere microbial communities from Sorghum bicolor, Mead, Nebraska, USA - 072115-104_1 MetaG | ecosystem: Host-associated > Plants > Roots > Rhizosphere | place: USA: Nebraska...
ACTACCATATTTATTTTAACAGTAATTTTGTGATGTAAAAGCAGTTCTATATTGCTACGTACCTGATGGAACAGGTCTCTACGTGTAATGAATAAGAATTTTTCTGGCTGAAGAGTATCTAGACTAATGTTAACTGTTTTAATGCCGCCTGCAATTAGTGCAGGGAGCATTTCTGCAATACGCGTTCCATTGGTGGTGATCACCAATTCTACAGGAAGCTTGCCTAAAGCAGTTATGATCGCGGCTGCATCTTTACGCACCAAAGGCTCTCCACCGGTTAACCTGATTTTTTTTACACCCTGTTCTACAAATATTTTTGCAAGCTGAACAATCTCTTCTGTCTGCATCAGCCTTGAAGCTGGGGTAAAGTCATATTCTTCCTCTGGCATACAGTAGAAGCAGCGGAAATTGCAGTTATCAGTAAGTGATATCCGCAGGTAATCGTGCACTCGTCCAAAAGAATCTGTTATCATTAGTATTTAATTAAATTGTTGCAATCTATTGCATGTTTTACCTGTATTGAATCAATAATTGGAACTGCTTCCAGAACAAGCTATTAAAATACGTTTTTTTTGACGCAATTTTGCTTTTTTTTATGTTAAATCATAGAAATAAAGCAAAATTCTATGCTTATTGGATAGTAATTATGCTTATAGAATGTTTAAGTTTGTTTCAATAAACTGATAAAAATGATTGGAGTAGTTCTGTCAGGTGGTCAAAGCCTAAGAATGGGTAAGGATAAAGGTTTGTTGCAAAATGGACAAGAAACATGGGCGCAACAAGCATTTGCTAAGTTGTCATCATTACTAATTCCTGTCTCTATATCCGTAAATACACAACAATTACCAATATACCAAATTCTCTTCTCAACCTCTTCATTAATCACAGATGATCCTGCCTTGTCTATCGGAGGTCCACTTAAAGGCATCTTATCCGTGCATCTTATTTATCCGAAGGAAGATTTACTTGTACTTGCCTGTGACATGATAAACATGGAAGTTGATCTTTTAGACTTCCTTGTTCACCGGTACAACGATAAGCCGGCTGATGCATTGGTCTTTGTGAATGAACAGCAACCTGAACCGCTATGCGGCATATATTCAGCAAAGGCATTGGACAAGATATATGCCTTGTATATGAATCAAGAACTGCGCAAGCATAGTATGAAGTATGCGCTTGATCAACTAGACGTCCGTTATCTCCCTGTTTCTGAAAAATGGAAGGCTTATTTCGATAATTATAACACACTAAGTGATTAATGTCGTGGAAATAAAAAAGCCACCTGTCGTAATTTTCGTTTCTGTACGTTTTATTCGTTTTTGTGCGCTTTGTTCGTTTTCAGAAAGATTGGAGCATGTGAAAATATCACCATAAAAGAGCGAATATCTCTCATACAATTCTTTTTAGACTGATTTTTTCTTAATTTTAAGAACGATTATTTTATTAAAACCGTACGGAAATGGAGGATTTAGAATTAGTTTCCATTAAGCAGATACTTGTTAGAAAGGTTAATGGTTTAACAAGTACACCGTTATCGGATTTACTTTCCGTAGAAGAACCCCTTGAAATAAGAATAGTTTATGGCCCCCGGTCAGAGCGGATACAAAAGAACATATCTGTAACCATGCGCACGCCAGGTAATGATCTGGAACTCGCAATAGGTTTTTTATTTACAGAAGGAATCATTCCTTCTTATCAGGATGTGACTGATGCCTATCACCTAGATATGAAATGTTCCTCACAAAAGCAGAATATTGTGCAGGTGGAACTCGCTGAAAATTTCATGCCTCAGTTGCAGCAATCCGACCGGAATTTTTATACCACCTCTAGTTGCGGCGTATGCGGAAAAGGCTCTATTGAATCCATTAGAACAGTTAGCGCCTTTAGTAATCAGGATAAACCTCAATTAAATTTATCAACAGATATTTTATATGAATTGCCAGGAAAGTTAAGTGCAGCCCAAAGCGGATTTGCAGCTACCGGAGGTATTCATGCATCAGGACTTTTTACTGTCAAAGGTGATTTAGTACTGTTGCGGGAAGATGTTGGGCGACACAATGCGCTTGACAAGTTAATTGGCAAGGCGTTACTGAACGACGACCTGCCATTGGATCGGCATATTTTATTGCTGAGCGGAAGGGCAAGTTTTGAATTAATTCAGAAAGCCGCCATGGCTGGCATTGCAATCGTTGCAGCCATTGGCGCGCCATCGAGTCTTGCAGTGGAACTTGCTGCGGAATTTGATATTACGCTTTTGGGTTTCCTTAAAGAAGACAGGTTCAATATTTACAATTTAAGCAGTAGAATATTAATACCAACATCGTACGAAACCATCATGATTTCTCAAACCACATAGCGGCGTGAAAAATCTGATAGCTTCGTCGCAATTGAAAAACAAATAAAACACAGATGAAAATTAGAATTAAAGGCAACTCGCTGAGATATAGACTGACCAAATCTGACGTCGCAAAGCTGGGATCTGAAGGCTTTCTAGAGGAACGTTCTGAGTTTGTGGGTAAAACGCTGGTGTATGCCATTGAAACTATAGATGGTGATGGTCTGTCGGCTGATTACATTGGCGATCGGATTGTACTAAGCATACCAAAAACAATGGTTGATGAACTCAACAATACAGATAGGGTGGGTTTTGATGATCGGAAGGGGCCTGTTAGCTTACTCATTGAAAAAGACTTTACTTGTCTTGATAATGTTGAAGAGGACCAGAGTGATAATTTTCCCAATCCATTACTAAACAAATGAGCTATGGAAAAAGAGAAAAAAGAACCGGCTGCAGAAAATCCATACAAATTATTAGACCTGAAATTAACAAAGGTTGAAAAATGGGCTGCAGGAATTCCTGCTGTGATGGCGGCATTTGGTGATCTTTTTGAGGAGGGGGTACCCATTCGTGGTACAAGGGCTTTGTTTAGGATGAATCAAATGGGAGGCTTTGATTGTCCAAGCTGCGCCTGGCCTGATCCAGATGATGATCGATCTCCTTTGGGCGAATATTGTGAAAATGGGGCAAAGGCTCTGGCAGAGGAAGCAACTACCAAAAAAGTTACTGCAGACTTCTTTAAAAAGAACTCTGTCTTCGATCTGGCCAAATTAACGGATTTTGAAATAGGCCGTAAAGGGAGATTGGCCGAACCTGTTTATTTGCCAAAAGGCGGCACTCATTATCAGCCTATCAGCTGGGATGATGCTTTTAAAAAAATAGCGGAACATCTAAATGCACTAGAAACACCGGATCAAGCTGCTTTTTATACCTCTGGCAGAACGAGTAACGAAGCTTCATTTTTATATCAGCTATTCGCAAAAGAATTTGGTACCAACAATATGCCAGATTGCTCTAATATGTGTCATGAAACATCGGGTACTGCTTTGTTGCCAACCATTGGTATTGGAAAGGGAACTGTAAAACTAAATGATTTTTACGATACAGATGTGATTGTGATCATTGGGCAAAATCCGGGAACCAATGCGCCCAGAATGATGAGTGCATTGGAAAAAGGTAAAAAAAACGGGGCAAAAATCATTGCGATTAATCCTTTGCCAGAGGCCGGACTGATGGGTTTTCATAACCCGCAGCAAATAAATGGCATTATTGGAAGTGGTGCTAAGCTTGCAGATCTTTATCTGCCTGTAAAAATAAATGGTGATATGGAGCTTTTAAAAGCTATCGGGCTCCTGCTGATTGATTTTGAAAAAAAATCTCCAGGCGAGGTATTTAACCAAAAATTTATTGCAGATAAAACTATTGGGTACGATGCCTTTATCAAACAGTTTGACCATTACAAACTGGAAGATCTTGCAGCTGCCTCTGGGGTATCACAAGCTGCAATTTATGAGGCTGCCCAAATGCTGGCATTCAAAAAGCGGATTATTTTTTGTTGGGGAATGGGGCTTACTCAGCAACCTAACGGAGTAGAGATGATTCAGGAGATCGTAAACTTACTGTTGCTTAAAGGAAGCATAGGTAAGCCTGGTGCTGGTGTTTGTCCGGTTCGGGGACACAGCAATGTTCAGGGCAATCGAACCATGATGATTAACGAAAAACCCAGTAACGAACAGTTGGATCGCATTCAAAAAGTTTTTGGCTTTGATCCTCCCCGTGAACATGGATACGATGTGGTTGGGGTAATCAAAGCTATGCACGAAAGCAAAGTGAAAGTCTTTTTTAGTATGGGTGGAAATTTTTTATCGGCAACACCCGACACTACTTTTACTGCTAAAGCATTAAGGAAGCTTAATTTAAGCGTTTCGGTTTCTACCAAACTTAACCGAAGCCACTTGGTGCATGGGCAGGAAGCATTGATTCTTCCAACCTTTTCACGCAGTGATATCGACATGGTTAATGGTGAACCACAGTTTGTGAGTACGGAAAATTCAATGGGCGTAGTACAATCATCTAAGGGCATGCTAAAGCCAATATCGGATAAGCTCGTGAACGAAACACAGATTGTATGCCGAATGGCGATTGCAACTTTAGGGAGGAGGTCGGTTATCGACTGGCAACGCTATGCCAATAGCTACGATGCGGTAAGGGACGACATTGAAAAGTGCATCCCAGGTTTTGAGAATTATAATTTAAGGGTGCGGCATAAAGAAGGATTTTATTTGCCTAATGCTGCACGAGAAGGGAACTTCATTACCAAGAAATTTGGCGATCGGGCTCCATTTACCTTAACATCCATACCTGAAAATGTACTAGCTCCGGATGAATATATGATGGCGACAACGCGTACGCATGACCAATTTAACACGACTATATATGGGCTTGACGATCGGTACCGAGGGATTAAGAATGAGCGTCGGGTAATATTTATGAATCAAAAAGATATTGAGAAAGCGGGATTTGCCGATGGGGAAAAGGTAGATTTGTTTAATTATGACAACGGCATCGAACGGATCGCTCCATTATTCATTATCGTTTCATACCAGATACCAGAAGGGAACACCATGACTTATTTTCCTGAAACCAACGTGTTGGTTTCTATTAATAATGTTGTTCGGGGAAGTAATATGCCAGCATCAAAATTTGTTAAAATTAAGATCAAAAAGCATAATCCTAAAATATACGAATTAATAGACCAATTATAAGTTAGTCTACAAAATAGGAATTGGTAGGTTTATAGTCTTCCTGTGGAATTTGTGCCTGCTCAAAAATCGAATATTCAATAGTCCTGCAAATGGTATTAAGAGCGAGGTCGTTTTCTTCTTCTCCAAACGGCTCGCCAATTTCCTGTATAATCGCATCTAAAGCAATGAAAGTATAGCTAATAAGTAACACGATCAAAGGCATCATCCAGCCTAAGCTATCTACCAAACCAAAGGGTAGCCAAAAACAGTAAAAATAAACGGTACGATGTAATAAGACACTATATGCAAACGGCAAAGGCGTATTGGAAATTCGTTCACAACCTCCAACGATTTGTGAAAACTGATTAAGCCTGTTATCTATAGAAGCTAAAACAATGGTGTCAATATGATTTTTCTTGGCTTGTTTGCTGACCCATTCTCCTATAAAATCTAAAATGATCACTGGAATATGTCTTTTATCTCTTAAATAATCCACTTGCTCTGCCGAAAGCAGTCGGGAAAGATGTTCTGTTCCGGACTTATTTCTCAATTGATAATTAAGAGACCAGCAGAATGCTGCTATCATTTTTATGAAATCTTCTTTGCTTTTTTTTCCTTCAGGAGAAGGATCATTTATAAGCGTCAACACCTGCCTTGTCAAAGACCTGGATTCAATAACTAATGCGCCCCAAAGTTTTCGCCCTTCCCAATACCGATCATAACTTGCCGTATTGCAAAAGCCCATAAAAATAGCTAAAGCCAGGCCAATTAAGGTGAAAATTGTGGGATTAAGGTGTACTTTATAGTCATATATTTTCCCCTTAAAGTATAGGGTGATCAATGATAATACTGCAATAACTATAAGCTGGACGATAATTTTATTTATTACGGATCCTTTCCATATAAATAACATTTTCAGCCAATTGGTGCGCTGTCTTGTGATCATCTTTTATCTAAGTATTTACTTATAGTGGAGATTTTATTTCATAAATCAAAAGGATAACAAAATTACAAAAAAAGCCTCTGAATCTTTTTTTTCTGCAGAAATCTTGTCTCATGTTTTTAATTTTAAATCTTAAATTAGAATGATATGAAAAGACCAATAACGCAAGAGTCACAAAATATAACGGACTACCCAAATAATAATACCATATTCACTGTGTGGAAGTTTAAGCACAATATAGAAATCAAACCTGCATTCGAAAAACTTTGCGCTCTGGTAGCTAACCTTAACCATTCTTATATTATACGGGTTCCTGGTGGGCGGGTAAGCTGTGTATTGGGTATTGGTCATGATGCCTGGCTTCAACTTTCATTGCCCACACCACTACCCAAAGAACTTAAGAATTTTGAACCTGTTACCGGTTTAAAACATACGGCTGTAGCTACTCCAGGGGATCTGCATTTTCATTTACGTGGTACCGATATGTCCGTTTGTTTTGATATGTTGACCGCTATAACCGAAATATTAGACCCGGTTGCAGATTGTTTGGAAGAAATACATGGTTTTAGGTATTGGGATGGCCGATCGATCCTCGGTTTTGTGGATGGCACAGAAAATCCCGTAGGCGATCAACGCGAATTCTTTGCCACGGTTGGTGACGAGGATCCGGTTTATGCAGGGGGAAGTTACCTTTTTGTACAAAAGTATCTGCATGATATGCGAGGCTGGACAAAACTGCCAGTCGAAGAACAAGAAAAAGTAATAGGTCGGTATAAAATGAGCGATATTGAGATGCCTGATGACCTAAAACCTGACAACTCACATAGTGCTTTGGCAGCTATAGAAGATGAAGATGGCAACGAGCTGAAGATCGTGCGAGACAACATGCCCTTCGGATCTCCATCAAAAAATGAGGTTGGCACATACTTTATTGCATATGCCAGCACTTTTAGCACTACTCATAAAATGCTGGAAAGAATGTTTATTGGAGTTCCGACTGGAAATTACGATAGGATACTCGATTTCAGCACCGCATGCACCGGCAGCTTGTTTTTTGCCCCATCAACGAATATGTTGAAGCAGTATACAGCAGATGGTGTTTCCTGACTAAGAGAAGACCACTATAATTTTATTTAAAATCAAAACTTTTTAGGATTGTATCAGTTGCTATTGGTATCATGGAAACAAATCATAACAATGATCCGGGAGCAAGTCATGTCCCTGAACAACAGAACGGAACAGAAATGAATGCCGTAGAAAAGGTCGAACTAGCCTCGGTAGCCGAGGCGGTAGATTTTTTTAAAATTGTGAAGGAAAGATTGCTGGATATAAACCAATGGGCAAAGATCGCAGGTACTGAAATGTCAAATTTTTACCTTACCGATTCTAGTGGTCATCAGGTAAGCAGGTTTGCAATAGATGGCGATCATATTAAAATTGATATTCCTGGTCCGGGAACTGTTGCAGGTAAAGGCTATGATTGGGTTCGGATTGAACAGATCATAACCGAGGAATTGGATGGTGCAGAAGTATTGAGCATCACGGTACGGCCTTCTGCTAACCCTTTAAACGACAAAGAGGATACAGCGCATTTTCTCACAGATGAGGCAACCTCGACCTTTCAGGTCAAACGTATGGGGAATACTGTTAGTGCAGAGGAACACGGTAGGAACGAGATGCCTAATACCGGTACCGATAACACCCTTGATAACATCCGCAATGTATTTGTAGGTTGGGGTGCTAAAATTGGGCTGTCTTATCCTCAATGGAAAGCCCTTGTAAAAGGGTTGCTATCTATTCGGGCTTAAACAATGTGCTGCCGTCTGTTTTAATCTGCCATGATGTAATGGGATTCATGTGGTAACCACCCATAGCTGTGCCACGTGCTTCAGCCAGTTGCCTAAGGGTTGGCTGTACATATCCTGTTTCATCAACAGCGCGGCTTAGTATTTCCGTTGGGCTACCATCCCATTGCCAGAGATGCCTGAAATAAGTATGCGCCTTGCTTAGCACCGGATCTTGTAGTCTGGCATCCTGCCAGGTTTTCCCCGCATCAGTACTCACTTCAACTTTTTCAATTTTTCCTCTGCCACTCCATGCAATTCCCCTGATCTCAACCCAGCCAGGCATTATCTTTTGAGGATAAGAAGGAAAAGTAATAATCGACCTGGCATCCATTTCAAAGCTGAACATTCGTATACGATCTTTTACCGGGTAGGTGTATTTTGAGGTTTCTTCCCTGGTCATATAGGGTTCGTCTGATAACTCTATTCTTCTCAGCCATTTGATGTTCATGTTGCCTTCCCATCCCGGGAGCAGCAGGCGTACCGGATATCCTTGTTCTGGTCTGATAGCCTCTCCATTTTGTGCATAAACGATCATAGCATCGTCCCAGGCCTTTTTTACCGGAACGCTGCGGGTCATGACAGCAGCATCTGAGCCTTCTGCCAGGAACCATAAAGCCTTTGGATCAGCACCCACTTCACGAAAAAGGGTTGACAGCATAACTCCGGTCCATTCGCTCTGACTGGTAAGCCCTAGTATCTCCTGTGGAGTTAATTCTTCCTTTCCTCCACGAAAATTACCGGCACATTCCAGGAAACAGATTCGGCTCACAGCGGGAAAACGCTTCAGCTCTGCAAGTGTAAATTTCATTGGACGCTCAACCATTCCATGGATAAGCAGCTCATATTTTTGTGGGTCAATGGCTGGTACGCCGGCATGGTGTCTTTCGTAATGAAGATCGGAAGGAGTGATGGTGCTATGAAAATCCTGCAAAGGGCTACGTGAAGAGGTCTCCGAAAACTTGCGTACAGGATGTTCAAATGTTGAGCGCTTGCCTTGTGCACTTGGGCCGGGGCCTATTGTTTTTGTCGGATCTTCTGGTGGTTCAGGGGCAATATGCGGTCCTGTTTGTACATGTTTTGCAAATATCGAATTCACTGGTAAAACAGCGGCAGCAACCATCCCGCCAAGCAAGGTCCGGCGGCTTATCTTGTTGGATTTTATAACTTGTTTGTCTTTTTTTTGCGCTTTCATTGTTCCTTACCTGACTTCAGGCCCTCCTTTACGGTCATCCATAATGAACAGTTTTTTTGCAGGCATAACGATACCTGGTAATGTTTTTGCATTCAGCAACTGATTTTGTTTAATGATTTTATTGGCATAAAGAAGATAGGCAGTAATGCTGTATACCTCGTTATCGGTCAATGATCCGGGTTGGTTGTAAGGCATTGTTCTACGGATGTAGTCAAACAATGTAGTTGCATACGGCCAGTAATTTCCGATGGCCGTAGGCCTGCTTTTCGCTAAAGTATCGCTAACCAGGACGGGAGCAGGGAGTTTGATTTTTGAAAGATCTGTATCGTTATTGCCATGACAAGCCATACATTTTGATGTATATATTACTTTACCTTTTAATACATCACCCTGCCCCGCAGGAAGTCCTTTTCCATCTGGACGTACGTCTATATCCCATAAGGCAATTTCTGCTGTTGTAGCCAACCTGCCAAAGCCAAATCTTGAAGGATAACTTGTCCCATTTTTATGCGTTGATGGGACGGGCTGCTGGGCAGATACCTGATGAAATAAAATCAGACCTAGCAGGGCTGTTCCAACAACAATTTTTATTTTCATTTCTAATTTACAATTGACTTATGACGGCCAAATATAATAAAATCTAGTAAATCGATAGAATTAATTTGTTTTTGTAAAAAATGCCGTTACATTTGTGGAAAAAGAATCAATTACTATGATTAAATAAACACATGGAAAAACAATTACTCCACAAAAAAGAAGACGCCACATCTATTCGCCTGAAGTTGAAATTCTCAGCTTACTGTTGTTGCTGTTTCGAGCAATAGCATTTTTGCTACTCCCTTAAAAAAATAAAGACAGGATAAGATCCTGCCTTTACGCTGGCCATCAGTATGCAACGCCAATCACCTACTGAAATGCCACTAGTTTCAACCAACGATTAATTAATTAAAACTTTTTAAAGTTATGCAAAATTTTAAAAAGGAGAGGCCTTTATCTAGTGCTCGCTCCTTTGTTAAAAAAACATTACTGCTGCTTAGCGGTCTTATAATGTTTTTATTTATTCCATTGATTTCCAGGTCTCAAACCCAAACAATTGTCAATTCTACATTAAAAGGGCAGGTTATAGACCAGGTAACCAGAAAAGGAATCGCCGGTGCCAGTGTAAGCATTACAGGTACTACACATTCGGTACAGACTGACAAAGATGGTAGGTTCAACTTTGTAACTGGCCAGAAACTGCCCTATACTTTGGTTATCACTTTTATCGGATATGAGAAAAGGGAAGTGATAGCCAGAACTGAAGCTATAGAAATAGAATTAAAGGAGATTACTAACCAATTAAATGATGTGGTAGTAGTGGCCTACGGTTCGCAGGAGCGCAGAAACGTAATCGGATCTGTCGTAAAAACCAGTCTCGATGATGTAAAGAACATTCCGGGTGGTAGCTTTGAATCGCAGCTTCAGGGAAAAGTAGCTGGTGTACAGATCACCAATAATACGGGTGTGCCAGGCGAGACTGTAAACATTCGACTGCGCGGGGCTAATAGTATTAACGGAAACAACAATCCTTTGTATGTGATAGATGGGGTATTTATAAGTAATACCAGCTTGCAGACTTATGATACAGGTGGTAAGTCCACATCGCCTATTGCTGATATTAACCCGAACGATATTGCGAGTATTTCTGTGTTGAAAGATGCTGAAGCAACTGTGCTTTATGGGGTTAGGGGAGCCAATGGGGTTGTTATCATTACCACTAAGCGTGGTAACTTTAACCAGAAGCCGAAGCTTGATCTGAATGTAAATAATGGTTTTGCAAAAGCCATTAAACTATGGGATCTGGCAACCGGCCCACAACATGCTGAATTGATTAACGAGAATTACATCAATACTGGTGGAACTTTTGCTACCCGCCCGTTCCGTCCTGTTTCAGAAGGAGGCAGAGGCTTACCTGAAGAGCAGCAAACTTACGACCGCTTAAGTCAGGTTTTTCGTACTGCTGCGCTGCAGAATTACGATGTTTCTTTGGCCGGAGGAAACAACGGAACAAAATATTACATTTCGGCGGGATACAACAAGCAGGAGTCCATTCTGGCACCTATATCTTTCGATCGCGCCAGCTTCAAGGCAAATTTTGATCAGAAGATCACTAATAAAATAACAGTGGGTATAAGCAACACCCTTGGCAGGACCCACCGCAATGAAGGCCGGGCAGGAGATGGGCCAGCTGGTGGTTTACTTCAGGCGGCACTGCACACACCTACATATCTGTCACCTTATAATGCACAGGGTGTATTGGTTGGTAGAGCC
>Ga0182006_1002028_pt1 | contig 11368 bp, 9 predicted proteins | sample Sormic07211104_1_FD_123022 | JGI IMG/M metagenome (GOLD analysis project Ga0182006, IMG submission 123022) | Rhizosphere microbial communities from Sorghum bicolor, Mead, Nebraska, USA - 072115-104_1 MetaG | ecosystem: Host-associated > Plants > Roots > Rhizosphere | place: USA: Nebraska...
CCGTTCAGCACATTTGCGCTGTACAACCTGGTGGGCTCGGCAGTTTGGGCAACGCTCTGGCTGCTGCTGGGCCGCGTGGCGCATGACAGTATCGACCAGGCGCTGCGCCAGCTCGATCTGCTCGGCACGCGTGCCGTGCTGTTGATCGCATTGCTGGCCGCCGTGTATGTGGCGGCGCGCTGGCTGCAGCGCTGGCGCTTTCGCAAGATGCTGGAGATGGCGCGCATCTCGCCCGATGAGCTGCATGCGCTGATCGAATCGGGCGCGGCCCCCGTCATCATCGACGTGCGCGCCGACAGCTCGCGCATGCTGCAGCCGCAACGCATTCCGGGGGCGATGCTGTACGACATGTCCACCAGCCACCGCGCGATCGAGATCGACGGCCCCGACCGCGAGATCATCATCTACTGCGCCTGCCCCAACGAGGCGTCTGCCGTGATGCTGGCACGCACGCTGATGGGACGTGGTTTCAAGCGCGTGCGTCCGCTACATGGCGGTATCGATGCATGGGTGGAGCGCGGCTACGGCGTGGAACACGTCGTATCGGTCACCCCCGCCACACTCGCAACGGCCGAGGCGGGCGCCTGAAGCTCGCGACGCATGTGCGCCGCACCGACAAAGCGAGCGCACAAAAACAAAAAGCGCACCTCGCGGTGCGCTCTCCCGTAAGTACGGCAAACATGCGGTGCGCCAGCCCCCCGGCTCGGACACCCCGCATCGGTCCGTGTGCATCCGCCCGAGGACGGATGTGGCGAAATGATCCCCGTTTGATCCCTTCTTCGCCAGTCGGACTTGACCCCCTTGTTATTCATTCGCAACGCTGCCGCATCAAACGTATGCGCGGCGTGCTCACGTTGTTATTTCCCGTCCTTCTTTCGTTGCCTTGCGGCTGGCCATTTATGCATGGCACTCCTGCGTATTAACGGCAGGGTTGCACCGAACTTTAGACGCTGCGAGGCCAGCGTGCGGTCAAGCAAACGTGTCGATGGCGCCTTCGTGGGTGGACACACGGCGCGGTGCCACCGCCAGCGCATCGGTGCGGTCTTGCGAGCCGCCGCCATAACGGCTGCCGCTATTCCCGTTGCCGGAACCGCCGCCCTGGCTTTGCGCCGACGAGCCTTGCGATGCGCTCTGCTGCTGGCTGAAGTCACCCGTGCTGACCGACGTTTGCGCAAGCTGCATCCCGCCTTGCTGCATGGCGTCGCGCAAGCGCGGCATGGCGTCCTGGACGAGTTCGGCCACGGCTTGGTGCTGGCAGACAAAGCTTGCGTTGACCGCGCCGTTGTCCACTTCCAGCTTCACGTGCATGCCGCCCAGCTCGGCCGGGTTCAACTGCAGCTCGGCTGACGATTGGCGATGCACCTGCATGAAGGCGAGCTGGCTGGCCATGCTCTGCGGCCACGCGGCATCGCCAAACGTGGGCAGCGTATGGATTTGCTGCGGCGTGATCGACGTTCCTGCTGCAGCGGTTGTGTTGGCGCCAGCCACCGCAAAAGTCGGTGCGGCCATGCCCGCGTCGCCATTGGCGCGCGACGGCACGCCCTGGAACTGCATTCCGCTGCCCTGCGCATTGGCCTGCGTGCCGGCGTTATCCGAATTGCCGGTGTTACCGCCATTGCTGGCGTGGCTGGCGGCATCGGTCACGGCGGCGGTTGCCGGTTGCGCGACGGTGCTGTGCGCATTCAGGTCGGTGCGGCGCGGCAAGCCGCGGTCGGCATTGGCGCCCTGTGCAGACGACGTGCTGCCGAGTTGGCGCACGGCAGCCGGCGTGTTGTCGGCAACGGCGCGCGTGCGGGCCATGGTCTGGGTCAGCGTGCCGCTGTCGGGCAGCGCGGTGGCGGGCGGCGTCGGCGTGTTTGCGGCGTTGGCTTTGGCGTCCTTGGCGGCGGGCAATCCGGCTTGGCCGGCTTGGCCCGCTTGTGCCGTCGTAGCCGGGTCTGCGGCGCCCTGCGTACTGTTGGCAGCCGCAGTTGCGGCGGCCAGTGCGGCGGCGTCATTTGCGGACGATTTGCCAGCCGCCTGCGTCGTCGCGTCGGTATCGGCGGCGGGATTCGATTGGGCAGCGGGCTGGGCGATCGGCTGTTGGGCGGCAGCGGCTTGCTGTGCGGCCTGTCGTGCGGCCTCGATCTGGGCAGCCAGTTGTGCAGCGGGGTCAACCACGGCCTGCTGCGCAGCGGTATCGAGATCCTTTGCATTGGCAGGCTGCGCCGGCTTGGCGTTGGCCGTATCGGCGGTGGTGCTGGCCGGCGTGGTGACAGCCTGCACCGGCGCGTTGGCATCGGCCGGTTTGGCGTCCTGATCGGTGCGTGCGGCGCCGGTGCGTGCGACATCCTTGCGGGCGATATCGGCACGGCGGCTGGCATCGTCGGCGGTGGATTGTGCGTCGGCGCGTCGGCGCGCGGCGTCTTGGGCCAGGCGGTCCGACAACAGGTTGCCGAAGGTATCGGTGCCCGACGAAGAGGCCTGTGTCTTATCGGCGGCGGCAGTATTGCCGGCCGACAGCATGGCGCCCAGGTCCTTGGCAGCGGCGTTGGGGGTGGCACTCAAGCCCACGTTGACTCCATCTTGCGACTGCGTGTTCGCGTTGGTCTTCAATTGCCGCCCTGTGCCGCACGCATGCGGATCACCTTGGCGGCGTGTTCGTCGTTGTCGCGCTGGGCACGGCGTTCTTCGTCCAAGCGCTGCTCTTCAATGTGGCGCTGGCGCAGGATGTCGAACGACTGCTCGCGGCGCTGCTTTTCGAGCCAGTTGGCACGGCTCATCGCAAGCTGCTGCTCGAGCGCGTTGATGGTGCCCTTCTGCTGGTGCACGGCATTGCCCAGGCGGTCGATAAAGGCCGCGTAGTTGCGCAAACGCGTGACGTCCATACCGCCTTCGGCGGTGCTCAGCATCTGCTGGTGGTAGTTGTTGCGGTAGTCGGACAGCAGGGCCAGCTTTTGCGTGGCGGCCTCGCGCGTGTTCATCAGGCGGCCGACTTCCTGCGTGGCTTTCTCGGTGTCCTTCTGGGCCAGTTCCAGCACGGTTTCGAGGCGGAACGGCTTGTTCATGGTGGTCATCGGTAGACCCTCCAGCTTCCCGTTACATCAACCCATCGGACGCAAACCCGGCGGCTTTAGCCTCCGGCTTGCGCAACGCTTGCGGCTTCACAGTGTCAAGCGGGCACATCACGCCAGCACTCCCTGCATCTTCTCCAGCGTGTGCTCGCGGCTTTCGTTCTCGAACATGCCCTGCTGCAGGAACGCTTCCATGTCGGGGTAGCGCGCGATGGCCTGGTCGGTCACCGGGTCGCTGCCACGCGCGTAGGCGCCCACGGCAATCAGGTCGCGGTTGCGCTGATAGCGGGCGTAGAGCTGCTTGAAGCGGCGGGCCGTGTCGAGCTGCTCGCGCGGCACGATGGCCGACATCACGCGGCTGATCGACTGTTCGATATCGATGGCCGGGTAGTGGCCTTGCTCGGCCAGCTTGCGCGAAAGCACGAAGTGGCCGTCCAAAATGGCCCGCGCCGCATCGGCAATCGGATCCTGCTGGTCATCGCCTTCGGCCAGCACGGTGTAAAACGCGGTGATGGAGCCGCCGCGCCCATTGGCATCCACCATGCCGTTGCCGGCACGCTCAACCAGCGCGGGCAGCTTGGCAAACGCCGAGGGCGGATAGCCCTTGGTGGCCGGCGGCTCGCCGATAGCCAGGGCGATCTCGCGCTGCGCCATCGCATAGCGCGTGAGTGAATCAACGATCAGCAGCACGTTGCAGCCGCGGTCGCGGAAGTACTCGGCAATCGTGTGGGCGTAAGCGGCGCCCTGCAAGCGCATCAGCGGCGAGGTGTCGGCCGGTGCGGCCACCACGGCCGAGCGTGCCATGCCTTCGTCGCCAAGAATCTCGTCAATGAATTCCTTTACTTCGCGGCCGCGCTCGCCGATCAGGCCCACCACCACCACGTCGGCTTCGGTGTAGCGGGCCATCATGCCCAGCAGCACGCTCTTACCCACGCCGGAGCCGGCGAACAGACCCAGACGCTGGCCCTGGCCGACGGTCAGCAGACCGTTGATGGCGCGCACGCCCACGTCGAGCACATGCTCAATCGGCTTGCGCTTGAGCGGGTTCAGCGGTGCCGGGTTCAATGTGCCCCAGGCCAAGTCTTCATGCGCGCCCAGCGGCCCCTTGCCGTCGAGTGGCTCGCCGTTGGCGTCCACCACACGGCCCAGCAGGCGCGGACCCACAGGCAGGAACTTGCTGTGTGAAATCGTCGGGTTGGCGCCGTCTTCGCTCGTCACCGGCAGGCGTTGCGGCTCCAGCGGGAACACGCGCGCGCCGGGCACTACGCCCACCAGATCCGTTTGCGGCATCAGGAAGGCGCGCTCTTCGGCAAAGCCCACCACTTCGGCCAGCACGTGCCTGCCGTGCGGCAGTTCCACGCGGCAGGCACTGCCCACCGGCAGCTTGAGGCCAACGGCTTCCATGACCAGGCCGGCCACACGCGTGAGCTTGCCGCACGTCACCACCGGGCGCGCCAGGCGCGCACGCTGCGCGGTCTGCTGCAGGTGGGCTTGCCACACGCGCAGGTTGGGATTGTTGGCGGCGGGCTGCACAGTCTCAGGCGACATGGAGTGCCCCTCCTGCAACGCGTTCGGCTTCCGAGCGTTCGCTGGCAAGCCATGCGGTATCGCGGCCCAGCGCGCGGGTCAATTCGGCCCAGCGGGTTTGCAGCGTGGCATCGGTTTCGCCAAAGCGGGTCTGCACGCGGCAGCCGCCGCGCTCGATGGCGGCATCGACGATGAGCGTCCAGCCGGCGGCGGCCAGCTCGGTGCCCAGCGTCTGGCGAATCAGTTCTGCGTCATCGGCATGCACGCGCAGCATGGCGGGCGCGGGTGCGGTCGGCGCATCGCCCAGTACTTCGCGAACCATCGGCAGGATGCGTTCGGGCTGCGCATGCAGCGCGCCGTGCAGAAACTGCTGCGCCAGTTGCAGCGCCAGATCGACCAGCTCTTCGGCAACGCTGCCGTTCAGTTGGTCGATCGCCTCGCGCACGGATTGCATGAGCGCGGCGATGTGTTTGGAATCTTCCTCGCCCTGGCGGCGGCCTTGTTCAAAGCCATCCTGAAAACCTTGCGCGAAACCATCGCGACGACCTTCGTCGCGGGCGGTGGCAAGCTCGGCGTCAAGCGCAGCCTGCCATTCCTCTTCGGAAATCGGCGGCTCTTCAGGCTCGGGCGGCGGAGGCGGCGGCGCGGCTGCAGCAGCAGCCTCTGCAGCCTGCCGCCGGAAGTCGGTCGGCTCCCACGCCTGGTATTCGACCAGCGTGTCGCGCGGGATGATCGGCGGACGCGGCATCTCAGCGCCCCATCACAGCAAAGCGGGCAGCACGGTCAGACATAAGCGTCCTCCGCCTTGCGGCCGATGGTGATCTCGCCTTCGTCGGCCAGACGGCGCGCCACAACCAGGATTTCCTTCTGCTGCGCTTCGACTTCCGACACCTTGACCGGGCCCAGCACTTCCAGCTCTTCCTTGAGCATCGTGCCGGCACGCTGCGACATGTTGGCGAACACCTTGTCGCGGAACTCCTGCTTGGCGCCCTTGAGGGCAACCACCAGAACGTCCTGGCTGATCTCACGCAGCAGCGTCTGCAGCGCACGGCCGTCCAGATCGATCAGGTTGTCGAACACGAACATCTTCTCGACGATGGCATCGGCCAGTTCCGGATCGCGCGAGCGCACGCCTTCGATGACGGAGCTTTCTACGGCGCTCGGCACCAGGTTGAGGATTTCCGCTGCCGTGAGCACGCCGCCCATCGCGTTCTTCTTGCGATGGTCGTTGCCTTGCAGCAGCTTGGTCAGCACGTCGTTCAGCTCGCGCAGGGCGCTGGGCTGAATGCCGTCGAGCGTGGCGATACGCAGGATGGTGTCGTTGCGCAGGCGCTCGGTGAAATAGGTCAGGATTTCCGATGCCTGATCGCGATCCAGGTGGACCAGGATCGTGGCGATGATCTGCGGGTGTTCGTTACGGATCAGTTCCGCCACCGACGAGGCATCCATCCACTTCAGGCCTTCAATGCCGCTGGTGTCGCCGCCCGACAGAATGCGGTCGATGATGTTGGCGGCGCGGTCGTCGCCCAGTGCCTTGCGGAAGACGGTGCGGATGTACTCGTTCGAATCCACATCCAGCGGCAGGTCTTCGGCTTCGATGAAGAACGCGTCAAAGGCGTCGAGCACACGCTCGCGCGACACGTTCTTCAGCGCGGCCATGGTCGCGCCCAGCTTCTGCACTTCACGCGGGCCCAGGTGCTTGAGCACTTCGGCGGCTTCGCTTTCGCCCAGCGACATCATGAGGATGGCGCTGCGTTGGAGTCCTTCGGCGCTCATTCGTTACTCACCCATTGTTTGATGACGGCCGCGACTGCGCGCGGGTTGCTCTGCGCCACGCGGCGCATGGTCTCGAGCTTCTTCTCGAAGTCGTTGTTCTTGAGTTGCGGCAGTGCGTCCGGCAGCTCTTCGGAATCGGCGCCGGCAGCCGCCGGGCCTTCCAGCTCCGGCCCGGCCGAAGCCGCGGCACCGGTGATGATCGGGGCGTTCGGATCTTCGCCTTCGCGGCCAACAAAGGTGGGCGTGGCCGCCTCGTCCTTCTTGCCCATCGAGCGGATCGCCGGACGGATCACCGCGAACACCAGGATCAGGAAGCCGATTGCCAGCGCCAGATATTTGGCGGCCTGGATGGCGTACTGGATCATCTCCGGCTGCTTCCACAGCGGCAGGTCATCCTTGGCGATCGGCATCGAGCCCGAGAACTGGCTGTTGACCACGTTCACGGAGTCGCCACGCTTGGCGTCAAAGCCCACAGCATCCTTGACCAGCGCGTTGAGGTTGGCCATTTCGGCTTCCGACAACGGCTTCCAGGTCTTGCCGTCGCCACGGTAGTTGACCACCACGGCCACCGACAGGCGGCGCACGGTGCCCACTGCGGCGCGGGTGCGGCGCACGGTCTTGTCGACTTCGTAATTGGTCGTGGTGTCGCGGGTGCTCGACGAATTGCCGGTGGTTGTGCTGCCGCTCGTGTTGGCAGCCGCCGCTTGTTGCGGTTGGCCATTCGGGCCGTTTGCAGCCGGTTGCGACGCCGAGGCCGGAGCCGGTGCGGTCGGCAACATGCGCGGCGCGGTCGGCGGTTGGTTGGACAGCGCGCCCGGCACACCGCCCTGTGCGTCGGCCTTGTTCTGCGTGGCTTCAGCGGTGTGGGTGCTGCGCACGGCTGCGTTGGCCGGGTCCTGGTTCGGACGATACGTCTCGGCCATCTGCTCGGTGTTGTCCAGATCGACGTCGGCCGTCACCTGCGCACGCACGTTGTCTTCGCCCACCACGGGGCCGAGGATGGCTTCGATGCGCTTGATATAACCCTGCTCGACGTCGCGCACGTAGCTCAGCTGCGTCGGGTCAAGGCCCGAGGCGTTGTCCTGGAACGACGACGACAGCAGGCGGCCCGATTGGTCGACCACCGTCACGTTGGCCAGCGGCAGGTTCGGCACGCTGCTCGACACCAGGTGGCCAATGGCCTGCACCTGCGAGCGGTCGAGCATGCGGCCCGGATACAGCTTGAGCAGCACCGACGCGCTGGGCTTGGCCTGCTCGCGCACGAACACCGACGGCTTGGTCATCGCCAGATGCACGCGGGCGGACTGCACCTCCTGCATGGCCTGGATGGTGCGGGCCAGCTCGCCTTCCAGGGCGCGCTGGTAATTGACTTGCTCGGCAAACTGGCTGGTGCCGAATTTCTGGTTCTCCATCAGCTCGAAACCGGCCTGGCCGCCCTTGGGCAGACCTTGCGAAGCGAGCTTCAGACGGGCTTCATGCACGCTCGTCTCGGGCACCATGATGGCGGTGCCGCCTTCGGCAAAGCGATACGGCACATTCATTTGCTGCAGCGCAGCGATGATCGCCCCGCCGTCGCTGTCGGACACATTGCTGTACAGGACGCGGTAGTCCGGAGCGCGGCTCCACAGCATCGCGGCGGCAATGACGGCCACCAGCGCGGCACCGCCGATCATCAGCAGCAGTCGCGGCGACAGACGGCCGAGCGGGCCCAGGGCGCCCAGCGCACCTGCACCTCCCGCTTTCTGGCGCGTCATCGCGCCCTGGCCCACCGCCGGCATATCGACCGTACCGAGCGTGTCGGCGACAGCAACCGAATCGGCTGTCGTTGGCATCCCAAATCTCCTGACTGACTACGTTGCTTGAGCGCTCACCCAATGTCTGGGCATGGCTCCGTGGTTGCCATTATCGGCAGTGGGTGCGCAAGCAAATCGGCAAGAAGAGGGCCTTTTCCCGTTCTTTTGGGCGCTTGGGAACGGCGGCCGGGCGGCTACCTTTGCATCACCGTGGCGCCATAGCGACCAACCGGCCAGGGCGGAAAGCGCTCCAGGAATGCCGGCCCAGGCAGCTAATCAACAGCACCACAAGCAAGACAAAGAAAAGAGGAGCTTTTTTCACATGGATATTACGAACGCCAATTCAGTGGTCTCGCTGATGAACAGCGTGCTGGCGCCGTCCAGCACGGTGGGTGGCATTGGCGGGGGTGTCGGTTCGGCCACGGGGGACGACGCCAAGGTCAGCGTTGACTTCGGGGCGGTGCTCAAGTCGTCGCTGGACCGGGTTGACGCGTCGCAGCAGAAGGCTGAATCCGTTTCGCGCAGCTTCGAAATGGGCAACAACGACGTGGATCTGCACGACGTGATGCTCTCGCTGCAGAAGGCCAACATCGACATGCAGACCGCGGTGCAGGTGCGCAACAAGTTCGTCTCGGCGTACCAGAGCATCATGAGCATGTCGATCTAACGTCACTTTTTCTACGCTTCTTTTTCTTCGCGCCGCATGTCCAAACACGCCAAGCACCACGCCAAGCCCGCCCGGGGCAGTCTTGCGCTGGTCGTCATCGCCCGCGACGAGGCCGCCTGCATCGAGCGCTGCCTGATGAGCGCCAAGCCGCACGTCGACCGCATGATCGTGCTGGATACCGGCTCGACCGACGACACCGTGGCGATCGCCAAGGCGTGCGGCGCGCAGGTGCACCATTTCACGTGGGTGGATGATTTTTCCGCCGCACGCAATGCCGCGCTGGCCGCCGCCAATGCGGACTGGAACCTCGTGCTGGACGCCGACGAGTGGATCGAGGCCGGCACGGAAGAGTTGCGCAACGCTTGCACCTTTGGCCCGCTGCTCGGCGTGGTTTGCATCCGGAGCGAATACGACATTTCCGGCCATGTGGAGCATTCCAATAGCTGGATCGCCCGCCTCTTGCCGCGCGGCGTGCGCTACAAGGGCCGCATCCACGAGCAACCGGTCGCAACTGCAGCCAACCTGCAGCGCGTGCGTCTGCCGCTCGTGATTGGCCACGACGGCTATATGAACGCCAAGCTGGACCAGAAGCGCGGGCGCAACCACACCCTGTTGCAACTGGAGTTGGCCGCGCATCCGGATGACCCGTATGTGCTTTACCAGCTCGGCAAAGATTTCGAGATCAACCAGAAAGACCCGGCCGAGGCCGCCGCGCATTACCAGCGCGCACTGGCAACGGCACCCAAGGCGGCGCCATATCGGCATGACCTGTGCATCTGCCTGCTGGCGTGTCTCTCCAAATCGAAGCAACTCGACGCGGCCATCACACTGGCGGGTGAATGGATGGAAGAGTGGTCCGGCTCGCCCGACTACTTCTACATGCTGGGCCACCTGATGTTCGAGGCAGCGGCGCAAGACCCCGCGCAGGCCGAGAAACAGTGGCTGCCAATGGCGGAAAACGCCTTCCTGAAGTGCCTGGAGATTGGCGAGCAGCCCAAGCTGGACGCTGCCGTGTTCGGGCGCGGCAGCTTTGCCGCCGCAAAGTACCTGGCGCTGACCTACCGCGCCCTGGCCGACACGCTGGCCATCAAGTCGAACCAATATTCGGACCTCGCGCGGCAGATGCAGGAACGCAGCGCAGCCGTCGCCGCATGAGCACGCAATCATGAAGACAGTCATCCTGGCCGGGGGCCTCGGCACGCGCATCAGCGAGGAATCGCACCTGCGGCCCAAGCCGATGATCGAGATTGGTGGCCGCCCGATCCTGTGGCACATCATGAAGATCTATGCCGCCCACGGCATCAACGATTTCATCATCTGCCTCGGTTACAAGGGCTACGTCATCAAGGAATACTTCGCCAATTACTTCCTGCACATGTCGGACGTGACGTTCGATATGTCGAAGAACGAAGTGACCGTGCACGAGCGCCACGCCGAGCCGTGGCGCATCACGCTGGTCGACACGGGCGAACAATCGCAAACCGGCGGGCGCCTGAAGCGCGTGGCCGCCTATCTGGACCCGAACGAGCCGTTCTGCTTCACCTACGGCGACGGCGTGTCTGACATCGACATCACGAGCAAGATCGCCTTCCACCGCGCACACGGCAAGATGGCCACCGTGACGGCCGTGCAGCCGCCGGGCCGCTACGGCATGCTCCAGCGCGACGGCGCACGCGTGACCGGCTTTACTGAAAAGCCACCCGGCGACGGCGGCAGTTGGATCAACGGCGGCTTCTTCGTGCTCAATCCATCGGTGATCGAATACATCGCGAGCGAAGACACGCCGTGGGAAGGCGCGCCAATGGCACGCCTGGCCGAGATGGGCGAACTGAACACATTCGAGCACCACGGCTTCTGGCAGCCGATGGACACGCTGCGCGACAAGAACAGTCTGGAAGCCCTTTGGCAGGCAGGGAGTGCACCATGGAAAAAGTGGTGACGCTCGACCCGCGTGCGTGGGCCGGCAAGCGCGTCTTCCTGACCGGGCATACCGGTTTCAAGGGCAGCTGGCTTGCGCTCTGGCTGCGCCAGCTTGGCGCCGAGGTGTACGGCTACAGCCTGGCACCGGAAACAACGCCGAATCTGTTCACCGCTGCTGACGTGGAACCCGCATTGGCCGGTCATACGCTGGCGGATATCCGCGATGCGGAGGCCCTGCGTACCGCGATGACAGCGGCGCGGCCCGATGTGATGTTCCATCTCGCGGCGCAACCGCTGGTGCGTGCCTCGTACAACGACCCGGTTGGCACCTACGCCACCAATGTGATGGGCACCGTGAACGTGCTGGAAGCCGCGCGCGGCTGCACGAACCTGGCTGCCATCGTGGTGGCTACCACCGACAAGTGCTACGACAACCGCGAGTGGGCCTGGGGCTATCGCGAGACCGATGCACTCGGCGGCCATGACCCGTACAGCGCATCCAAGGCCTGTGCCGAACTCGTCGTCGCAAGCTACCGGCGCGCCTTCTTCGCCAACGGCCCGCTGCTGGCCACGGGCCGCGCAGGCAATGTGATCGGCGGCGGCGACTGGTCAGAAGACCGGCTCATCCCCGA
>Ga0182006_1002030_pt1 | contig 11365 bp, 12 predicted proteins | sample Sormic07211104_1_FD_123022 | JGI IMG/M metagenome (GOLD analysis project Ga0182006, IMG submission 123022) | Rhizosphere microbial communities from Sorghum bicolor, Mead, Nebraska, USA - 072115-104_1 MetaG | ecosystem: Host-associated > Plants > Roots > Rhizosphere | place: USA: Nebraska...
CTTCGCCGGGACGGGGCGCGCTACATCATTGCGGCCTGAACGTGAACGTTAGGTTGCGCTGGAACACGTCCTCGAAACCCTGGTAGGGCAACGGCTGGGCGCGCAGCACGGCGTTTTCGATCGATGCCCGGCCAGCGGCATCGTAGGGGCAGCTGGAATCGACCTTGGCGCTGAGCACCTGGCCACCGGGCACCTGGACGATGTGCACCTGGCAGGACGCGTTGGGCATGTTGTCCGGGCGCAGCCAGTTACTCGTCACCGTGTTCTGGATCGCGGCCAGGTACTGGCCCAGCTTGCCGGTGTCGCGGCCATTGGTACCCGATTGCTTCTGGTCCGCGGGCGGCAGGTCCGGCAGGCCGTCGTCCTTGGCGTTCTGCAAGTCCTTCAATTGCTGCTCGGCCTGCTTTTTCGTGGTGTCGGCCTTCTTGGTCTGCGCCTTCGCCGCGTCGAGCTGCTTGAAGATGTCGTCGATTTCCTTCTGCTTCTCTTTCTTCTTCTGCTCTTGCTCGGCGTCGAGTTCGGCCTGGCGCTGGCGCTGCTTTTCCTCCTGCAGGCGCTTGGCATCCTCGGCCTTCTGCAAGGCATCGTCGACGACGTGTTCCTGGTCCTTCAGGTCGGGCTGCTTCGGCGGCGGCGGGAGGGTCTCGACCTTCGGCTTCTCCGGCTGCGGCGGGGGTGGCGTCGGCACGACCGGCGGAGGCGGCGTCGTGTCCGGGGTCGGCTTCACCTTGGTGGCCTTGGGCGGCGGGCTGCCCGTGGGACCGACGAGGGTGGCCTCGATGATCTGGCCGGGCAGTTCCAGCGGCGCCGGGCATTTCAACGGGTTCCATTCCGCGGGCACGCCCAGGGCCTCGGCCCACTTCTCGTAGTCCGAGCACGGAATGATCGCGAGGCCCAGGAAGGCCACGATGCCGATGTGCAGGAGCGCGGCGAGGAAGACCGCGCGGGGCGTACCGTTACGGTTTTCCATTCTGCGCCGACTGCGGCTGGCTCATCAGACCGATCTTGGAGACGCCGGCCTCCTGGAGGATCGGGAGGATCGAATAGACCTTGCCATAGCCCACGCGCTGGTCGCCCGCGACCAGGACCTGGAGTTCCGGATTGGCGTTATGGAAGGCCGTGATCTTGGTCCTGAACTCGTCGGCGCTCACCGGCTCGCGCTTGGCGCCGTTGGCGGTCAGGTAGATCTGGCCGGCCTCGTCGACCGACACCACGATCGGGTCTTTCTTGTCCTGCAGGGACTTGGCATTGGTCTGCGGGAGCTGGATGTCCACGCCGAGGTTCATCATGGGCGTGGTGACCATGAAGATGATCAGCAGCACGAGCATCACGTCGATGTAGGGCACGACGTTGATCTCGGATTTCAGCTTCCGCTTGTGCCGGCGGTAGACGTTGCGCATGGCCATCGTTCCGGCTCAGACCGTTTCGTCGGAGTGGATCTGACGCTGCAGCACGGACGAGAACTCTTCCTGGAATACCTCGTACCGCGACGCGATGCGCTCCACCTTGTTGGCGTAGCGGTTGTAGGCCCACACGGCGGGGATCGCGGCGAACAGGCCCATCGCGGTGGCGATCAGCGCCTCGGAAATGTGCGGGGCGACGACCGAGATGGTCACGTCCTTCATTTCGCCCAGGCCCTGGAAGGCACCCATGATGCCCCACACCGTGCCGAACAGGCCCACGTAGGGGCTGATCGAGCCGACGTTGGCGAGGAACTCGAGGTTCTGCTCCAGCTTGCCGATCTCGCGGGTGCCGGCCACGCGCATGGCGCGCTCGGCGCCTTCCATCACGCGGTTGGAATCGGTCACGCGGCGCTGGCGCTGGCGGGCGAATTCGCGGAAGCCGGCCTCGAAGACGTTCTCGATGCCGTGCTGCCCGTCGCGGTTGCCCACCTCGCGGAACAGGGCGGCCAGGTCGGCGCCGGACCAGAAGCGGTCCTCGAAGGTCTCGGCGTTGTCGTGGGCGGTCTTCAGCTGGCTGTACTTGCGGATGATGATCACCCACGACAGGAACGAGAACACCAGCAAGAGGAGCATCACCAGTTGCACGGGCAGGCTCGCTTCCGAGACCAGCTTGAAAATGTTCAGTCCACCGTTCATCGCTTGAAGGCTCTCCGCCGGGTATCTGGGGCTTAGGTAAAGGGGAATTCGGGGGGAAACAGACCCGCCGGGATCTGTGCCGGACGCATCGTGTCGAGGTTCACGCACGCGGCACGCACCTTGGCGCGCACCAGCGGCGTATCCCCCCGCACGATCTCCTGATCGAACAGCATACTTGCTGAACGGCGTTCTTTGATCGCCACCGTCACCAGGAGTTCATCATCCAGACGGGCCGGCCGGTGGAAATCCAGGTGCATGTCGCGGACCACGAAGCCGAGCCCGGTGGTCTCACGCAGGGCGACCTGGTCGATGCCCTGGGCACGCAACCATTCCGTCCGGGCACGTTCCATGAAGCGGACGTAGTTGGCGTGATAGACCACGCCGCCGGCGTCGGTATCTTCCCAATAGATGCGGACGGGCCAGCGAAACGGGTTCATGCGTCGCCCGAAAACAGGTCCGGAGAGGCCGACTGGCGCGGCGGCGGGTTCAGCCCGAGGTGGCGCCAGGCCTTGGCCGAAGCCATGCGGCCACGGGCGGTGCGGATCAGGTAACCCTGCTGGATCAGGTAGGGCTCGACCACGTCCTCGAGGGTGCCGCGGTCCTCGCTGAGCGCCGCCGCCAGCGACTCCACGCCCACCGGGCCGCCGTCGAAGCTCTCGATGATCGTGCTGAGCAACCGCCGGTCGAGGTCGTCGAAGCCCTCGGCATCCACCTTGAGCATGTCGGTGGCCGCGCGGGCCAGCGCATGGGTGATCCGGCCATCGCCGCGCACCTCGGCGAAATCGCGTACCCGGCGCAACAGCCGGTTGGCGATACGCGGGGTACCGCGCGAACGGCGGGCGATTTCGATGGCTCCGTCCAGCTCGCAATCGATGCCGAAAATCCGGGCGGCGCGACGGACGATCGCCGTCAGCTCGTCGACGCTATAGAACTCCAGGCGCTGGATGATGCCGAAACGATCGCGCAACGGGCCCGTGAGCAAACCCGCCCGGGTGGTCGCGCCGATCAGGGTGAAAGGCGGCAGGTCGAGCTTGATCGACCGGGCCGCCGGCCCTTCGCCGATCATGATGTCGATCTGGAAGTCTTCCATCGCCGGGTAGAGCACTTCCTCCACCACGGGGGAAAGGCGGTGGATCTCGTCCACGAAGAGGACGTCGTTGGCTTCCAGGTTCGTCAGCAGGGCGGCCAGGTCGCCCGCCCGCTCCAGGACCGGACCCGACGTGGAGCGCACGTTGACGCCCAGTTCGTTGGCGATGACGTGCGAGAGCGTGGTCTTGCCCAGGCCGGGCGGCCCGAAGATCAGGACGTGATCCAGCGCCCCACCCCGTCGCCGGGCGGCCTCGATATAGATGGCCATCTGCTCGCGCACCGTCTGCTGGCCGAGATACTCGGCCAGCCGCTTCGGACGAATGCTGGCTTCCAGCGCCTCGTCGTCCATGGCGGCAGCGGCTGAAATGATGCGGTGCTCTGACATGGCCGCATTATGGCAGGTCTGGCAGCCCGCCGGCCTCCGACGAACGAGCGCGCCCGGCTACTTCAGTCAGGCAAAAGAAAGTCACGATCGCGGCCAGCGCGGTGATGGCGGCCAGCACGAGCAACAGAATGCGAAACGCCTCGGTGTAATAGCCGGTGAGTACGGCGCGCGATGCCGATGGAAGCCACCGCTGCGCCTGCGCCAGGTCACCGGCGGCGAGTTGGGCGCCGGCCTCTCGCACATGATCCGCCATCACTCCCGTAGCCGACATTCGAACCTGTATCAGCGAGGCGAGGACGGCGGTGACGATCGCCAGCGCCACGCCCTCTCCTGCGACTCGGGTCGTGCTGAAGATGCCGGTAGCCATCCCGGCCCGATCGGTCGGCACGACCGTGATCGACAGGCCGTCCATCAAGCCCCACGGCAACCCGGTGCCGCAACCGATGACGAGCATGGCGAGGATGAGGGTCACTGGGCTACCTCCCATTGGAATACGGCTCATCAGGTAAAGACCGAGCGCCGCGACCGTCAGCCCCGCTGCCGCAAGCACCCCTGGCGCGACCCACCGGGTCAACGATGCCGCCAACGAGGGAACCACGAGCATGGGCGCGCTCAACGCCAGCATCATCATGCCCGCGTCCAGTTCACTCAGGCCGTCTATGCCGATGAAGCGAAGCGGCAGCATCACCAACAGCACGATGTAGCAGTAGCAGGTGCCGAGCGGTAATACCTGCACGCCGACGAAGCGCGGAAAGCGGAACAGCGAGAGATCCAGCATCGGCCGGCGGACATGCCCCTCCACCCAGACGAACGTGCCGGCCAGGAGCACGGACGCGACGAGCAAGCCGATGGTCGAGGCGCTGCCCCATCCAAATCGGGGAGCCTGCACCACCGCGAACGTGAAACACGCCAGCGCCGTGGTGAACGTCGCCGCTCCCGGCCAATCGACACCCGAGGCCTCCGGATCACGCGACTCGCGCATGCGCGGCGCCCCGCCAACCAGCGCCACGATGCCAATCAAGGCAATCACGAGAAAAACGGAACGCCAGCCGAAGCGACCGATCAGGGCACCGGCCAGCAAAGGGCCGAATGCCAAACCGACGCCGAAACTGGTACCGAGGGCGCTGAACGCCCGCGTGAGGGCCCTTCCCCCGAACACCTGGGCCAAGGCGGCCGATCCCCCGGCCAGCGCCGCCGCGGCGGCGAAACCCTGAAGTCCGCGAATGACATCGATCACGAGGATGCCTGGCGCCACGCAAAGCCCGAACGACAGGACGGTCAGCGCGGCGACCCCACCGACGAACATCCGTTTGCGCCCGAATTCATCGGCCAACGCCCCTGCCACCATCAGCGAACTACCGAAGGTCAGCATGAAGGCATTGGTGATCCATGCCAGGTGCGTATCGGCACCACCGAACTCACGACCGATCGCCAGCGTCGCCACCGCCCCGGCCGAGAAATTGAGCGGGAGGATCACCGCGGCCAGGCAGACGGCGACGAGGACGGGCAGGCTGCGGGACGCGGAAGTGCTGGACATATCGTGCATGGCTCGATCCGGGAATGACACAGGAATGCATACTAAGAACAAGGCAATCCGACATAATCAGGCTCAGATTCCACGCATAAAGGACTTGATGTCTTGAATCAGCCCACGGAAAATCTTTCTCGTATCGCCGTCTTCGTCCAGACCGCGGAATCGCTGAGCTTCGTCGGCGCAGCCAGGCAACTGGGCGTTTCCGCATCGGCCGTCGGCAAGACGATCGCCCGACTGGAGAAGTCCCTGGGCGCTCGCCTGTTTCAGCGCAGCACGCGCACAGTTCGGCTGACGGACGAAGGCCGCATGTTCTACGAGCAATGCCGCAAGGTACTGGACGATCTGCACGACGCGGAAGCCATGGTCTCGGAGGCGGCGCAAGCACCGCGCGGACGGCTTCGAGTCAGTCTGCCCACGATCGGTTATCGCTTCCTCGTGCCGCATATCGCGGAGTTCCGCCGCCTCCACCCGGATGTGGAACTCGACCTCGATTTCAGCGACCGGCTCGTCGACATCATCGAAGACGGATTCGACGCGGTGATCCGCAGCGGTGACCTGCCCGACTCCCGGCTGATGTCACGCCTGCTCGGGCCATTCCGCTTCGTTCTTTGCGCCGCACCCTCATACATCGAACGCCATGGCATGCCGGATGGCATCGCCGCCCTGGCCCGGCACGAATGCCTGCAGTTTCGCTTCCCCACCAGCGGCAAGATCCGCCACTGGCCATTCGCCGACACCCGCACGGCACACAACGCCTTGACGTGCAGCAACATGGAAGCGATTCGCGCCCTGACCATCGAGGGACTCGGGCTCGGCTACATGCCCGATTTCCTCGCCCGTGGCGCCATCGCGGAAGGCCAGCTGCTACGCATCCCCCTGGATCTTCCCGCGGACGAGGGGCGCTTCTGGGTGATCTGGCCATCCAGCCGGCAACTGTCGCCAAAGATCCGCGTCTTCGTGGATTTCGTCTGCGCCCGGCTGTTCAAGGAGCCCGTCGGCGCATAGGCGCCGACACAAGGGAAACGCCGGTAAATCCCGGCGCTTCCCGTTAGATCTCGACCTGTACCCGACGTGATCCATCGCTCCGCCCGGTACGAAAGGACATGCCCCCGCCGGTCAGCTGCCTAGGGCCCGCGCCATCGCCAGCAGTGCCTCCTGATTCCCCTTCAAGGCATCACCATCGACTGGTTGTAGATCCAGGCGGAAAACGGTGCTGTCGGTCACCCAACCGAGGGCGACCCGGGTGACGCCCTCATCATCGCGGGATGTCTTGATGGTGGCAGCATGCCCATTGACCTCCGCGTTAACCCATTCCTTGACCATGGTGATCGACCCGCCACTCTCACGGTATTCAGACTCACTGAGTTGGACGAAACCGAGACCGGCAACGTCCCATGACCGCGAAAGCCCGCTCCACCGGCCATCCTTCAGGCCTCCCGCCGCCGTCGCTTCCACCAAAGGCAATCCATCCAGGATCGTGCCGCTCACGGAGATCGGCTCATAGCGAAGATGGGGCCGAATGTCGGCTACCGATGCGTATGCCTTGTCGAACATGGTGAACCGATCCACATGCCCCTTTGCCAGTCGCCGGGCATTTCGCATATCCAGCACCTCGCCGGCAGGCGCAGCGATGACTCCGTTCGCGGAATGCTCGGCTATCTCTTGCTTGATCTGTCCGGCCATGGCTCCCACGAATGGCGACTTGTCGAGCGAAACGATATGAAGGCCGGGGGAACCCTGCATACGACTCATGTCGAACCCTTCGGCTCGTGCTCGCTCCAATTCACTCGCCGGTATGCCAGATTTGGAATCAGCCACGTCACCGGCATATGAGCGCCAGGTTACGTTCCAAGGCGCCGCAACAGCATGGCCACCGACAGCACCGAAACCCACGTGATGGCTTTCCGTGTACATGAAGTGACTTTCAGCTGCGGACGGTCGTAGGTGACCGATTCGTTGATGGCTCCACCGACGCAGTTAGCGCGGCTCAACCACTTCACCGCAGCTGACGCCTCGGCGCACCAGCCCAGCGCCAACAGTGCAATGGCGCATCTTGATGTTTGCATGTTCTACCTCCTCCCATGCCCGTGATTCGGACACAGGCAAGGCTAAAGAGGTGCCGCAATTGCGACGACCGGTACATATCGACAAGTGATGAACGTAACCCCCCTGACGAATTGCGGGCGCGCCCTCGCAGTACATGGCTCCTTAATGCCACACGCATTTCCCAGACCTACCCGATGCCCGGCTCGCCCAACAATCCACCACGTCGTTCGGAGGGAGAGGCGTCGGGTGCCGTTCTCAGAGCGATTCCGCAGGGAGGCGTAGGCCGGACGAGGACTTAGCGAAGAGAATGGCACCCGACGCCTCTCCCTTTCCTCGACGCAAAAAAAGCAACGGCGAAGCCGAGCACGAGCGCGAACACCGCCCCCGAACGTGCCAAGCGTTCCGCGTCAAATCTCGACCTGCGCCCCCAGCTCGATCAACCGGTTGCCCGGGATCTGGAAGAACGCCGTCGCCGGCATCGCATTGCGTGCGAGGAAGGCGAACAGCTTGTCGCGCCAGAGGGCCATGCCGGGGCGGCGGACATCGGCCACGATGGTTTCGCGGGACAGGAAGAACGTGGTGTCCATCATGTCGAAGTCGAGGCCCAACGTACTCGCGCGAGATAGCGACAACGGGATGTTCGGGTCCTCGGCGAAGCCGTAGCGCAGCTGCAGCCCATAGAAGCCGTTGCCGTACTCGATCACTTCCATGCGCTCTTCGTAGTCCGCCACCGGCGTCTCGAGCATTTCCACCGTCAGCAGGACGTTGCGCTCGTGCAGCACCTTATTGTGCTTCAGGTTGTGCAGCATGGCGTGCGGCACGGAGTTCTGGTTCGCCGTGAGGAACACGGCGGTACCCGGAACGATGAGCGGCGGGTGGTCGGCGATATTGGCGACGAAGGGTTCGAGGGCGAGACCGGACTGCTTGATCTCGCGGACCACCAACTCCCTGCCCCGCCGCCACGTGGTCATCATGGTGAAGATCACCACGCCCAGCACCAGCGGGAACCAGCCGCCATGGGCGATCTTCAGCGCGTTCGCTCCGAAGAACGCGATATCGACGATCAGGAAGATCACGCCCACGGTGATGACCGCGGACCAGTGCCAATGCCAGCGGCGGCGTGCGACGACCAGGGCGAGCAAGGTCGTCATCGTCATGGTGCCGGTCACGGCGATACCGTATGCCGCGCCGAGGTTGTTCGACGAACGGAAGCCGATCACCGCGAGGAAGACCAGCACCAGCAGCAGGCGATTCACCCAGGGTACGAAGATCTGCCCGGACATCTCGTGCGAGGTATGCACCACCGCCATGCGCGGCGAGTAACCCAGCGACATCGCCTCGCGGGTCATCGAGAACGCGCCGGAGATCACCGCCTGCGAGGCGATGATGGCGGACATCGTCGACAGCGCGACCATGGGATAGAGCCAGTCCTCCGGCACCATCTTGTAGAACGGGTTTTCGATCGCGTCCTGGTCGTGCAGCAGCAGCGCGCCCTGCCCGAAGTAATTGATCAACAGCGCCGGCAGCACGAAGGTGAACCAGGCCAGGCGGATCGGCTTCTTGCCGAAGTGCCCCATGTCCGCATACAGGGCTTCGGCGCCGGTCAGCGCCAGCACCACGCCACCCAGGGCGATGAAAGCCTGCTTGCCGTGCTCGAGGAAGAACGTCACCGCGTACCACGGGTTCAGCGCGACCAGCACCTGGGGATGGGCGACGAGCTGGCGCAGGCCCAGGCCGGCGAGCACCAGGAACCAGACCACCATCACCGGCGCGAAGGCCTTGCCCACGAAATTGGTGCCGTGCCGCTGCACCGCGAAGAGGATGATGATGATGACCAGGCAGATGGGCAGCACGTAGGTGTCGAGCTGCGGCGCCGCGATTTCCAGGCCTTCGACGGCGGACAGCACCGAGATCGCGGGCGTGATGACACCATCGCCATAGAACAGCGAGGCACCGAAGATGCCGATCGCCGCGAGCACCCAGCGGGCCCTCGGCGAGCCGCTGACGCTGCGCTGGGCCAGGGCCATCAGCGCCATGATGCCGCCCTCGCCCTTGTTGTCCGCGCGCATCACGAAGGTCACGTATTTCAGCGACACCACCATGATCAGCGACCAGAAGATCAGCGAGAGGACGCCGAGCACCGCGGTGGGATGCGGCGTCATGCCGTGCGTTCCCAGGGTCTCCTTCATGGCGTACAGGGGACTGGTGCCGATGTCGCCGAAGACGATGCCGATGGCGCCCAGCGCCAGGGCGCCGATGCGGCGGCCGTGGGCGTGCTGGATATCGTCGGCGGGGTTTTCCGTTTTCACTCTCAACCTCCGAGCGCCGCTCGCAGCGCCTTGCGGATGATGGCCTCGGCGGAATCGCCTTCGGCGGCGGCTTTTTGAACGAGCCGGGATGCTTCCACCGGTTTGTAGCCGAGTTGTTGCAGGGCGACGGTGGCTTCGCCGACCGGATCGGCCGGCACGGCTTCACCCAGCGCGCTGACCGGAAGGCGCACGCCTACCGCGTCCACGCGATCGCGCAGTTCCACCACCATGCGTTCGGCGGTCTTCTTGCCGATGCCCGGGATCTTGGTCAGGGCCACCACGTCGCCCGCATGGACCAGCCGCGACAGCTCGTCGGTGGCCACGCCGGAAAGCACCGCCAGCGCGATCTTCGCGCCGATGCCGCTGACCTTGAGCAGGTTGCGGAACATGGCCCGCTCGGCTTCGCGCAGGAAGCCGTAGAGGGCCACGCCGTCTTCCTTCACCGCGTAATGGGTGAGCAGGATCACTTCCTTGCCCGTGCCGGGCAGGTCGTAGATGGTCGACATGGGTGCATCGACCTCGTAGCCGACGCCGCCCACTTCGATGAGGAGCGACGGTGGCTGCTTGCTCACCAGGGTGCCGCGCAGGCGACCGATCATCGACGACGTCTCCATGCCGTGCGGGGAATGCCGACGCGCTCGATACTGGAACGCGTATGCGCATGGGCGATGGCGATCGCCAGGGCATCGGCGGCGTCCGCCTGCAGCGGGCCCTTGATGCCGAGGATGATCCCGATCATGTGCTGGACCTGGGTCTTGTCGGCGCGGCCGGTACCGACCACCGCCTGCTTCACTTCGGTCGCGGCGTACTCGTGCACGACGATTCCCTGGCTGACCACGGCACACACGGCGGCGCCGCGTGCCTGGCCGAGCTTGAGGGCCGAGTCCGCATTGCGCGCCATGAACACGCGCTCGATCGCGGCTTCCGCCGGACCGTGCGTGCCGATGATGCCGCAGAGCTCGTCAAATATGCGTTTCAGGCGGAGCGGGAAGGTCGCCTCCCCGCCTATCACCAGGGCGCCATGCCATACGTGGGTGAGCGCGCCGCTGTCCGACACGTCGATGACGCCGACGCCGGTACGCTGGCTGCCCGGATCGATGCCGAGAATGCGAGTCATGGCAGCGATGCTACGCGCAAGACAGGAAGGGGCCGGTAAGGCCTCAAGCCTCGTCCGCGTCGTGGGCCGGCAGGATGGCGTTGTGGTAGACCTCGTCCACGTCGTCGAGCGCGTTCAGGCGTTCGAGCAGCTTCTCGAACTGTTCCAACGCCTCGCCGGTGGGCGTGACCAGCGGACCGTTCGGCCGCATCACCACGTCGGAGCTCTCGACCTCGAAGCCGGCCGCGACCAGCGCCTTGCGCATGGCCTCGACGGCGATGGGATCGGACGCCAGCAGCACCGTGCCGACGCCGTCTTCGATGACGATGTCTTCGGCGTTGTTCTCGATCGCCGCTTCTTCCAGCTTCGCTTCGACATCGGCGTCGCCGCCGGTATGCACCACGACCTGGCCCACGCGGGTGAACTGGAAGGCCACCGAATTGGTGGTGCCCATGTTGCCGCCGAGCTTGTTGAGCGCCGCGCGCACGTCGGCCACCGTGCGGACCTGGTTGTCCGTCACGCAATCGATGATCAGCGCCGTACCCGCCGGGCCGTAGCCTTCGTAGCGGATCTCGTGCATGTCGGCGCCACCCTCGGCACCCGAGCCGCGCTTGATGGCGCGCTCGATGGTGTCCTTGGTCATGTTCGCCGCGAGCGCCTTGTCGACGGCGGCGCGCAGGCGCGGGTTCCCGTTGGGATCGGGCACGCCGCCACGCGTGGCGATGGTGATTTCGCGGATCAGCTTGGTGAACACCTTGGCGCGCTTGGCGTCTTCGGCGTTCTTGCGACCTTCGATGGACGGGCCTC
>Ga0182006_1002031_pt1 | contig 11356 bp, 9 predicted proteins | sample Sormic07211104_1_FD_123022 | JGI IMG/M metagenome (GOLD analysis project Ga0182006, IMG submission 123022) | Rhizosphere microbial communities from Sorghum bicolor, Mead, Nebraska, USA - 072115-104_1 MetaG | ecosystem: Host-associated > Plants > Roots > Rhizosphere | place: USA: Nebraska...
TCACTGGCATCGAGCACATGAAACAGGCGATCCTCGCCTTCCAAATCAACCGGTACAGTAGACAAACTGGGTCTCCAAATGCCGGCCAAGTGTTCTCTTCCCGGACTGGCTGAAATAAATGTGATTCATTGAGGCAATGTAAGTCATGACATCCGGAGTCGGTTCCCGTTCGATTTTGTAGACGCGTAGCACCGCGCCTCGTTTCAAACGGAACTCGTTCGACAGCTTGTATCGAGCCCCCAACCCCTGGATTGCAACAAACTGACGAAATTGTAATACGCCCATCACCTTGGCGTTATCCGCAGATTGCAACGATGTCACACGGCGACCATGCCGGTGGGTCCTTGCCCGCCGAACAATAAAACCTACGCCGACGCACGTTCCCGTTCTGCCGAACCCAAGGAGTGATTGATGGTTAACCCTTCAAAGATGTCGATGGCCGCTTTAGCGGTGATCGCGGGCGTTGGTTCGCCCACTGTGTATGCCGAGGAAAAGTCCGAGGGTTTTATCGAGGGTAGTAGCCTGACGGTGCTCAACCGCAACTTCTACTTCAATCGTGATCACCGTAACGGCCAGTCCAGCCCAACTGGCAACGGCTATTCCGAGGCCTGGGCCCATGGCGTGATCGGCAGGTTCGAATCCGGTTTTACGCAGGGCACCGTCGGGTTGGGTGTCGATGCATTTGCAATGATGGGCCTCAAGCTCGATACCGGTAACGGTCGCAACGGCGGCCGCAGTTCGTTCGACGTACTGCCGGTCAACCGTGATGGTGAGGCACGGGACGAATACTCCAAGGTCGGAGGCGCCGCCAAAGTGCGTGCGTTCGATACCGTGGTCAAGGTCGGGGACGTGTTCCCCGCCACCCCAGTGGTCGCCGCCGGTGATTCGCGATTGCTACCGGAAAGCTTTCGTGGCGTCACGGCTACCAACACCAGCATCGAGGGCCTGTCGGTCCAGGGCGGTCGTCTGCATGCGATGAGCCAGCCGGTGTCCAGCGACATGCGCGAGAACTTCGCGACTTTCTATGCAGGCCCCGTCGATTCGCCGTGGGTCGGCTATTTCGGTGGCGACTACACGCTGAACAAGCACCTGGGTTTCAGCCTGTACTCCAGCCGTCTCAAGGATGCCTGGAACCAGTATTACGCCGGCACCGCCTGGACCTATCCGCTGTCGGACAGCTTGTCATTGTTCGGTGACCTGAACTATTACAAGGCGGTCGACGAAGGCAAACAATTGCTCGGCAAGTTCGACAACGACATCTGGAGTGGTCGAGTCGGGGTGAAACTCGGCGCGCATTCCCTGGCCCTGTCGCACCAGCGCAACAACGGCGACGACGACTTCGACTACCTGCGCCAGTCCGACTCGATCTTCCTCGACAACTCCATCCAGTACAGCGACTTCAATTCGCCCAGGGAGCGTTCGTGGATGGTGCGTTACGACCTCGACATGACCTCCTATGGCGTGCCCGGCCTATCGTTCATGACGCGCTACGCCCGCGGCACCGATGCCGATTACTCCAACGCCAACGCCACCTACATGCGCCGCGATGACGCAGGCAACCCGTTGACCGACCAGAAGCGCTGGGAGCGCAACATCGAGGTCAAATACGTCGTGCAGACCGGTTCGCTCAAGGATATGTCCCTGCGTCTGCGCCAGGCCACCACACGCGCCACGGCGTTCGAGTCGGACCTGGATGAAGTCCGGGTGATCGTCGAATACCCGCTGGCGATTCTCTGATTGTGCGGTTGATCCAAATTCACCTTTAGAAGCTCCTTGCTCCTTTGGTAAGAGGTGAATCCTTTGGCGTCCTTCGGGACGCTTTTTTTATGCTCTTCACTTAAGGTCTATCACTTATCGTGGCGAGGGAGCTTGCTCCCGTTGGGCTGCGTAGCAGCCCCAAAATCCTGGGACCGCTACGCGCTCCAGCGCAAGCAAGCGTCCTCCCCGCCACGGGACGGTGAACGGTATCACGCCCCCAACAGGAGCCTTCAGCCCCCTCGCTGGCGGCATTCCCCCGCCACGCTGTACCGGATGGTGTTGAGCCGCCCGCTGGAGTCCTCGTAGGTCATCGCCGCCGGGACCACCTCACAGGCGGTCTGCGGGCGCACAACGCTGACCACTTTCACCACGTCCAGCTTCATCCCGTACTCATACTCTTTCACCACCGGCGCAGCCTTGCCCTGGTTGGCAGCGTATTGCGCCATTGCGCTGGCATTGGCACCGAGCGCCCGGTCGAACGTCCGGTCACCGCCGCCTTCGGCCAGCGCATTCAACGACACGGCCATGGCTGTGGCGAAGGTCATCAACGTAATCAACTTCATGTACATCTCCTCCAAAATGGCGCTCAAAAAAAACCCGTCATCGACAGTCGATGACGGGTTGATTCATGGGCGGTACGCTTACAAGTTCTGGGTGTTGGCGTCTTTCTTCTCGTTCACGACGACGGGGTTGCGCGCCTGTTCCTTGGCGACGAACAACTCCATGGAGCGGTCGCGGGACGTCATCATGTTCTCGAAAGTCTTGTCGCCCCCCCCTTCCGCCAGTGCTACGCCCGATATCAACAACGCTGCTGCAAAGGTACTCACTTGTGCAAATTTCATGTTTTCATGACCTCGTTTGGGTTAACGAGATCAGGTTAACAATGGGTACCTATCATCACGGTGGCGGGTAAATTACATATCCGTCATGTACCCGGCCTCGGGGCATGCCCGGTCAGGTGTTCAAACCGCCGAGGCCTGCTCATCCCGCCGATGTGCCAACTGATACAACGCCGGCAAGATCAGCAACGTCAGGATGGTCGAGGACAGAATCCCGCCGATCACCACCGTCGCCAACGGTCGCTGCACTTCCGCGCCGGTCCCGGTGGCCAGGGCCATCGGAATGAACCCCAGGGAAGCCACCAGTGCCGTCATCAATACCGGGCGCAAGCGGGTCAACGCACCTTCGCTGATCGCATCGGCCAGGGAACGGCCCTCCTCGCGCAGGTTACGGATGAACGCGATCATCACCAGACCGTTGAGCACCGCCACCCCCGACAAGGCGATGAACCCGACACCGGCCGAGATCGACAGGGGAATGTCGCGCAGCCACAGCGCCATCACGCCGCCGGTCAACGCAAATGGAATTCCGGTGAACACCAGCAAGCCATCCTTCAGGTTGTTGAACATCATGAACAACAGGCCGAACACCAGCAGCAACGCCACCGGCACCACGATCTGCAGGCGCTGGGCCGCCGACTGTAATTGCTCGAACTGCCCGCCCCAACGGGTCCAGTAACCCGCGGGAACCTGAACGTCGCGAGCAATCACATCGCTCGCCTCGGCGACGAACGAACCTATATCGCGCGCCCGTACGTTGGCGCTGACGATCACCAGGCGCTTGCCGTTTTCACGGCTGACCTGATTGGGCCCCTGCACCAGGTCGAGGCTGGCGACGTCCTTGAGCGCGATGAAGCCAATCTGCCCGGCATTGCCATTGGCCGGTGCCGGCACCGGAATCAACAGCGCCGACAAGCCTTCGATGTCCTTGCGCATGGCGTCGGACAGCCGCACCACCATGTCGAAACGACGGTCGCCCTCATACAGGGTGCCGGCCTGACGCCCACCTACTGCGACGGCGATGGTGTCTTGTACGTCGCCAACGTTAAGCCCGTAACGCGCAGCCTTGTCGCGGTCGATGTTGATGGTCAGCACCGGCAGGCCGGTGGTTTGCTCGACCTTGACCTCGGACGCGCCATTGACCTTCTGCATGGCCGCGGCAATTTTTGCCGCCGTGGCGTTGAGCACTTCCATGTCGTCGCCGAACACCTTGACCGCCACGTCACTGCGCACGCCGGAGATCAACTCGTTGAAACGAAGCTGGATCGGCTGCGACAGCTCGTAATTGCTGCCTGGCAACAGCGCAGCGGCCTGTTGCAGTTCCGCCATCAGCGTCTCGCGCGACTTGTCCGGGTCCGGCCATTGCGACTTCGGCTTGAGCATCACGTAGCTGTCGGAGATGTTCGGCGGCATCGGGTCGGAGGCGATTTCCGCGGTGCCGGTACGGGCGAACACACGTTCGACTTCCGGCACCTTGCCCAGAATCAGCGTCTCCAGGCGTTGCTGCATATCGACCGACTGAGTCAGGCTGGTACCGGGTACGCGCAAGGCTTGCAGGGCAAAATCACCTTCACTGAGGCTCGGTACAAACTCGCTGCCCATACGGCTAGTCAGCACGCCGCTGAGCACAATCACACCCAGCGCCATACCCACCGCCACTGCCCGGTGGCGCATCACCCACGCCAATGCCGGCGCATACGCCTGGCGCGCGCCCCGCATGACGGCGCCTTCTTCTTCCTTGACCTTGCCGGTCACGAGCAGCGCGATGGCGGCCGGTACAAAGGTCACCGACAACAGCATCGCACCCAGCAAAGCGATGACCACGGTAAAGGCCATCGGGTGGAACATTTTGCCCTCGACCCCGCTCAGGGCGAAGATCGGCAGGTACACCACCATGATGATCAACTGGCCGAAAATCAGCGGTCGCCGTGCCTCCTTGGCCGCCGCGAAGACTTCGCGAAAGCGCTCGGATCGCGTCAGCAGGCGCCCATGATGCTGCTGCGCATGGGCCAGCCGGCGCAGGGTGTTTTCGACGATCACCACCGCACCGTCGACGATGATGCCGAAGTCCAGCGCACCGAGGCTCATCAGGTTGGCGCTGACCTTGTTGCTGAACATCCCGGTGAAAGTGAACAACATCGACAGCGGAATCACCATCGCCGTGATCAGCGCCGCACGAATGTTGCCCAGGAACAGAAACAGAATCGCAATGACCAGAACCGCCCCTTCGACGAGGTTCTTCTTCACCGTGGCAATGGCTTTGTCCACCAGGTGCGTACGGTCATAGACCGCGACAGCCACCACGCCCTTGGGCAACGAGCGGTTGACCTGTTCGAGCTTGCTGGCCACCGCCTGCGAAACCGTGCGGCTGTTTTCACCGATCAGCATGAACACGGTGCCGAGCACCACTTCCCGGCCGTTTTCGGTAGCGGCACCGCTGCGCAGTTCCCGGCCGACCTCGACCGTCGCGACGTTTTTCACCCGGATCGGTGTACCGTCGACATTGGCCATGACGATGTTGGCGATGTCCTCGGTGCTTGCCACTTGTCCCGGCGCACGGATCAGCAACTGCTCGCCGCTGCGCTCGATGTAGCCGGCGCCGACGTTGGCATTGTTGCGTTCCAGCGCCGTCACCAGGTCGGTGAGTGTCAGTTTGTAGGCGGCGAGTTTTTTCGGGTCCGGCGCGATCTGGTACTCCTTGGCAAACCCGCCGATGGTATTGATCTCGGCCACGCCGGGCACGTTGCGCAGTTGCGGCTTGATAATCCAGTCCTGGATCACCCGCAGGTCGGTCGGTGTGTAAGGCGTGCCGTCCTCCTTGAGCGCGCCTTCCTGCGCCTCAACGGTCCACAGGAAAATCTCGCCCAACCCGGTGGAAATCGGCCCCATCAGCGCTTCGGTGCCTTCGGGCAATTGCTCCCTGGCAATCTGCAAACGCTCATTGACCAATTGCCGGGCAAAGAACAGGTCGGTGCCGTCCTTGAAAATCACCGTCACCTGCGACAATCCAGAACGCGACAGCGAACGGGTCTGCTCCAGCGCCGGCAGACCGGCCATGGCCGTTTCGATCGGAAACGTGATGCGCTGCTCGGTTTCCAGCGGCGAGAAGCCGGCGGCGCCGGTGTTGATCTGCACCTGGACGTTGGTGATGTCAGGGACGGCGTCAATCGGTAGTTTCTGGTAGCTGGCGATACCGAGGCCGGCCATGAGTAGAACGGCGAGCAGCACGATGATGCGCTGCTCGATGGCAAACTGGATCAGGCGTTCGAACATGAGAACTGTCTCGTCGAGGGGGCGAATCGTGGGAGTCGTCAGTGAGCGTGTTCAGCCGAAGCCTTGCCCAGTTCCGACTTGAGAACGAAGCTGCCGGCAGCGGCGACCTGCATGCCGGACGCCAACCCCCGGGTAACTTCCACCTGGCCCTGTGAACGACTGCCCAGCTCCACCGCCTGCGCCTTGAAGCCGTCGTCGGTGCGCACGAATACCGTCGGTTTGTCCTCAATTGTTTGGATCGCGCTTTCCGGCACCGCGACCCCGGCCTGGCGGCTATCGGTAGCCACCAGTGCCGTTACGAACAACCCCGGGCGCCAAGCGCCCTGCGGGTTTTCCAAGGTCACGCGTACGGTGGCGGTGCGCGTCTGTTCGCCGAGCAGACTGCCGACATACGCCACATTGCCAACGACCTCGGCGTTCAGTTCCGGGACACTGACCGTCACCGACTTGCCCACTTGCACCTTGGGCAGTTCCTTGGGCGACACACCGAAGGTCACCCACACCCGCGACAGATCCGAAAGCGTGAACGCATTGCTGGTTTCATTCACCACTTCCCCCGGCGTCAGGTGTTTTTCGACCACCACGCCGTCGAACGGCGCACGCAATTCATAGCGATTGCCACCCGTGGCAACCGCGCTGCCACTGAGCGCGCTGATTTTTTGCCGGGCATTGTTCAGTGCAATTTCCGCCTCTTCCAACGCCTGGCGTGCCTGGAGGAAATCCTGTTCAGCGGAGATCTTGTCTTGCCAGAGTTTTTTCTCCCGCTCGAAGGTGGTCCGTGCAAGCACCACGCGCCGTTGCGCCGCCGCCTGCTCGCTGCGCTGATCGGAAATCTGCTGACTGGCGATCACCGCCAGCAACTGCCCCTTCTTCACCGTCTGTCCAAGATTGACGGAGACCGACTCGACCACACCGGGCACCCGTGGCACCACGTGCGCGGTGCGATCTTCATCAAAGCGCACCTCCGCGGGAAACGGCAGGCCAAGGCTGATGCTCTGTTCGCGGGCTTGCGCCAGTTGAATACCCGCCGCCGCAATCTGTTCGGTGCTCAGGGTCAGGTGCCCTTCTTCTCCTTCGGCATGTTCAGCCTCGGCTGCGGCCCCCTCCTCGGCATGTTTGGCGTGTTCCGCCGCATCATCGGCATGCGCATCGATCGCTCCATCGGCTTTCCACTGCGACCCGATGCCTATGCCCAACGCCAAAGTCGCCACGGCGACCACCAGCCATTTTTTATCCATGCAAACTCCTCTGCGCCGTACGATCACGCAGTTATCTGAAAGGTGAAATTCAACGGTGGACGGCAAGCTCGCCGAGGTCACCGAAAATGCGTTCGATACGCACTCGGGCGTCAGTCGCGTCGGCCACCGCCTGGATGTATTGGCTGCGGGCGCTGATCAGGGTGCGCTGGGCATCGAGCACGTCAAGAAAGCCGAACTTGCCCATCTCGAAACCGCGGGTGGCGTTGTCGACGGCACTTTGCGCGGCGGGCAGGATGGTTTGGTTGAAAGCCAGGACCTCGCCGTTGGCGGTTTGCCATTGCTCCAGGGTGGTCCGGGTCTCGGTGCGCAGCCGCAACTCGGTGGCATTGCGCATATCCCGTGACTGGTCGGCCCGACGCGCCGCCGCGAGCACGTTGCCCTGATTTCGGTTGAACAACGGAATCGGCATCGACAACCCGACCACGTTGACCCGCTCTCGCTCCGTTTCGCTGTATTGGCTGCCGACGCTCACCGTCAGGTCGGGGATGCGCTGCGCCTTCTCCAGCCCCAGCGACGCCTCGCGCTGACCGATCTGCAAAGCGGCCAGGCGCAATTCGGCCGTGTCACTGAGTCGATCGAGCAAACGGTCTGCGGGTGGCGCCACCGCCAGGTTGCGGGACGCCGCTTGCACGTCGACCTTGGGCGGGAGCGGCGTACCCATGACCTGTGCCAGTTGCTGCCAGGCATTGGCGCGATCGCGTTCGGCACGGCTCAGTTCCAGGCGCACCTCGGACAACTGCACCTGCGCCCGAGTGCCTTCGACCGGTGAGGATTTGCCCGCCTCGATACGCCCTTGCGCCACGCGCAGGCCCTGCTCTGCAAGTTGCAGCGACTGACGCGACAACAGCACGCGCTCCTGGGCGGTCTGTACACCGGAAAAAGCCTGGATCACATCCGCACGCAAGGCATTGCGCCGTCGCTCCAGTTCGATCCCGGCGGCGTCCTGCGCCCGGCTGGCAACATCAATCCGCGCGCCACGCTTGCCGCCCAGCTCAATGGGCTGACTGAGCAGCACGGTGGTGGTGCGTGAGTCGCGCCGGGTGTCTTCGGCCTCCCAGGACACTTCAGGGTTGGGTATCAGGCCGGCCTGCCTGCGCTCGCCTTCGGCGATGCCGATCTCCCACTGCGCCGCCGCCAGTTCGGGATTGGCGGCAAAGGCCGATTGCAAGGCCTGGTCGAGGGTCATTGAGGAACCAGCCGCAAGACTTGGGCCGAGCAGTAATAGAAGGCCTGCGGCGCTCACCCACCGCAGCACCTGTTTCGGGCGTGTTTGCGCCGCCAGTTCTTTTGCACCGGGCAATTGAATACTTCCTCTTTAAAGCAGCTGAATTCGATTGCGCCACGGTAGGGTTTTGAACTTATCGACAAGGTGACTGCAACATTACAAATCCGTTATCAACGGCCACCACAAGTTGATTTGCTCTAGCATGCGAAGAGCTTCGGCTTATTCGGCAACACATCGAAACACAACTTCTTCTCTCTCCGCCAAACAGTACTTGTTCGAAAGACCTTCTTGTGAAGGTGAGGATTCAAAGCGAATTCAACCTGCGACAGCCTGTCGCAGAGTGGCGTTCCAGACAGTCCAAGGTGGAAAAAACAGATTGACTCTGTAGCCACTACAACCTTTACCGTGCTCGCGCTGAAAGCACGAACGCGAAATTCCAAGCCGCCGCTTACTGACTAACAAAACATTAAAACTCGTTAGAAAAACCTTACAAAAAAAGCAACTTCCCCAACCCTCTTAATAATTTACCCACTCACTAAAAGGGGTGATTGACCATGCGAATCCTTGTGATTGAGGACGAGCTTAAAGCTGCCGAATACTTGCATCAGGGCCTGACGGAAAGTGGCTATATCGTGGATCGTGCGGCCACTGGCGCCGATGGCCTGCACTTGGCCAGACACCAGCTGTACGAGCTGATCATTCTCGACGTCAACCTGCCGGAACTGGACGGCTGGAGCGTGCTGGAACAACTGCGTCGCACCCACTCGACCCGCGTCATGATGCTGACCGCGCGCGGTCGCTTGACCGACAAAGTGCGCGGCCTGGACCTGGGTGCCGACGACTATCTGGTCAAGCCGTTCGAGTTTCCGGAACTGTTGGCGCGGGTGCGCACGCTGATGCGCCGTAGCGACACCATTGCGGTGCCACAGGTTTTCAAGGTCGCTGACCTGGAACTTGACCCGGCCCGCCACCGTGCGTTTCGTGGCGAGCAGCGCATCGACCTGACCACCAAGGAGTTTGCCCTGCTGCATTTGTTGATGCGCCAGTCCGGCGAGGTGCTGACCCGGACCCAGATCATTTCTCTGGTGTGGGACATGAACTTCGATTGCGACACCAATGTGGTCGAGGTGTCGATCCGGCGCCTGCGAGCGAAGATCGACGATCCGTTCGAAAACAAGTTGATCCACACCCTGCGCGGGGTCGGTTATGTGTTGGAGGCGCGCGAATGAAGCCGGCCAGCCTGTCGCTGCGCCTGGGCCTGACGGTGAGCATTCTCGGGGCGCTGCTGGTGGTGTTCCTGGCCATCCTGGCCTACTTCGCCCTCACCCATGAGCTCAACACATTGGCCAGGGACAGCCTGGCAAAGAAGATGGCGCAGGTCGAACACAGCTTGTCGTTGTACGGCGACGTCGCTGAAATCAGCGGCAAACCGCATATCCTGCTCGATCAGGTCATGGGCCATGACAATCTCACGCTGAGCATCTACGACCTGAACAATCTGCGGGCACCGGTGCTCAAGTCGGGCTCAGGGATGAGCGAAACGCGTCTGGAGCTCAGGGCCGTTCGTGAGGCCACCGAACAACTGGCCTACTCCAGCAGCACCGATGACCAGGGCATGAGATTTCTCACGGCATCCAGGCTAGTCCGCCTCAAGGACGGCAGCCGAGTGCCGGTCCTGTTGTCGACCGACAGTGCTCACGATCAGGCCTTGCTCAGTGCCTATCTGCGCTCGACCCTGATCGCCTTGCCCTTGCTGTTGATCTGCATCGGCCTCAGTGCCTGGGCGGCGGTGCAACGGGGCCTGGCACCGCTGCGTGGATTTACCGCCGTGGCCTCTCGGGTAACCACCCAGGACCTTGGCCATCGCCTGTCAGTGCTGAACATGCCTCAGGAGCTCAGCGAGTTGGCCCAGAGCATCAACTTCATGCTGTATCGCCTCGACAACGGCGTACAGCAGCTGTCGCAATTCTCAGACGACCTTGCCCACGAATTGCGCTCGCCGATCAACAACCTGATGGGCAAGGCCCAGGTGGCGCTGTCGCGCGAGCGCAACCCCGAGGAATACAGGAATGTGCTCGTCAGTTGCATCGAGGAACTGGAACGCGTTGCGCGAATCGTCAGCGACATGCTGTTTCTGGCACAGGTCAGCCATCCGGCGGAGCACGCCCCTTTCGAACCGATCACCCTGGAGCATGAAGCACTAAAAGTGGCTGAACTGTTTAACCTGGTGGCGCAGGACAAGCAGATCGAACTCAACGTGATCGGCAACGCGCAAGTGCAGGGTGACCGCCTGATGATTCAGCGGGCTATCTCCAACCTGCTGTCCAATGCATTGCGCCACTGCCCGCCGGGCAACACCGTGTCGTTGAGCATCGAATCCGGCGCCAGCCAGGCCTCATTGTTGGTCAGCAACCCAGGCCCGGGAATCGAAGCACGACATCTGCCGCACTTGTTCGACCGGTTCTACCGTGTCGACAGCAGCCGCTCCCGCTCGCAGGGCAGTACCGGCCTGGGCCTGGCAATCGTGCGTTCGATCATGAGCCTGCACCGGGGGAGCGTGAAGGTTGAAAGCCAGCCCGGCGGGATCACTCTTTTCAGCCTGACTTTCCCTAAAAGATGAAGCCAGGGACTGTACGAAAGCCTTTGAAACCGCCGTCCAACCTGGTCCGCCACGAATAGGACCAGAGCCCGCCGTGGCCATTTTCTCCATAGCCTTTAACCGCCCTGCCCGGCCAAAAACGCCAACATAATGGCGCCGATTTTGGCCAAATCAACAACACAGGCAACAGGCGACATTTTTCCGACGGAAGGCATCGCCGTGCCATTGCTGGAGGTTTGAGGGAGGGCTCATCATCCGCTTGTCATTGCTCCTCGCCTGAGCCTTTCGGGGCCAATGCAAGGTGCATCAATCGCATCGTTTCGATGGGAGCAATATCAGGATGATGACCGTCTACGTTATGGTTATGACCATCTGCACCGGCGGCGAAGGCTGCGTGGAAGAA
>Ga0182006_1002037_pt1 | contig 11343 bp, 9 predicted proteins | sample Sormic07211104_1_FD_123022 | JGI IMG/M metagenome (GOLD analysis project Ga0182006, IMG submission 123022) | Rhizosphere microbial communities from Sorghum bicolor, Mead, Nebraska, USA - 072115-104_1 MetaG | ecosystem: Host-associated > Plants > Roots > Rhizosphere | place: USA: Nebraska...
CAGGCCATCCGAGCCGGCATCGATCATGAAATCGATCGCGCGCTTCTGGCTGGCGAGGTCGAGTTCGCCCGTTTCCGTGAAGGTGGTGGGAACGACTGGGAAGATGCCCTGGTAGCGCGGCTTGCTGGTGCGGGTCATGGAATCTGTCTGGTCAAGAGAAGGAGTTGGCCGCGGGTGAGGCGTCGTCAGTGGTGCCATTCATCGGGTGGCGGCGGTTGTCCAGCACGGCACGTACGACAAAGGTCATCACCACGGCAAATGCCAGCGTGGCGGCGAGGAAGTACAGGCCGGCGCTCAGGCTGCCGGTGGCGTTCTTGATGAGGCCGATGCCATAGGGACCGAGATAGCCGCCCAGATTGGCCAGCGAGTTGATGGTAGCAATGCCCACCGCAGCGGTGGCGCCGGTCAGGAACTGGCCCGGCAGCGCCCACACGATGGCCTGGATCGAGTAGATCGAGAACGCGGTGAGGCAGATGAACAGGAACTGCACCGCGGGGGCCTGGAACCAGGCGCTTGCTGCCATCGTGAGTGCACCCAGCGCAGACACCACGGCGATGTGCCAGTAGCGCTCGCCTTTGCGGTCTGAATGGCGCGGTATCAGGAGCAGGCCGACCACCGCAAACAGGTAAGGCACGGCCGACAGCAACCCGGTGGTGGCATCGCTCACGCCGAACTGCTTGATGATGGTCGGCAGCCACATCGACAGGCCGTAGATGCTCAGCGGAAACGGCAGGAACAGCAGCGCCAGCATCAACACGCGCACGTCTTTCAACGCCTTGAGCGGGTTGCCGTGCGATTTCAGCGCATAGGCTGCACGGTCGGCTTCCAGTTCGCGCTCGATCCACGCCCGATCCGCCGCCCCCAGCCAGCGTGCTTGCGCGGGCGATTCCGGCAGGATGCGCAGCGTGGGCCAGCACAGCAGGGTGGCCGGCAAGCCGCTGAGCACGAACAGCGTTTGCCAGCTCGACATACCGAACAGCCCCGGCACCGACAGCAGCCACCCCGCGACCGGGCCGGTGATGATAAGCGCGATGGGCTGCGCCAGCACCAGCAGACCGACAATGCGTGCGCGATGGCGCATCGGGAACCATTTGGTCAGGAAGTACAGGATGCCGGGGTACAGCCCAGCCTCCGCCGCACCCAGCAGGAAGCGCAGCACGTAAAAGCTGGTGGGGCCGCTGACCAGCGCCATGGCCATCGTGATGACGCCCCAGGTGACGAGGATGCGCGCAAACCAGCGACGTGCGCCAAAGCGGTCCAGCGCCAGGTTGCTCGGCACCTCGCACAGGAAGTAGCCGATGAAAAACAGCCCTGCACCCAGGCCGTAGGCCGCATCACCAATGCCGACCGCCGCATTCATCTGCAGCTTGGCGAAACCGACCACGGAGCGGTCGATATACGCCACCACGTAGATCAGCGCGAGGAACGGAATCAGCTTGCGCGTGAGCATGCCGACAATGCGCTGCTCCTGCGCGGTGTCGGCAGAGGCAGAAACGATACCTGCAGTTTGAGCGGTCTCCATGCGTCTGTCCTCGGCTCAGTGCGAGTGACGCGGCACGGCAGCGCCACGGCAACCGACCAGGAAATCGAGATCGCAGCCTTCGTCGGCCTGCAGCACGTGGTTGACATACAGGCGCTGGTAGCCGCCGCCTTCTCCGTGCGAGCGCGGTGGCTCGTAGGCCGCCATGCGGCGCGTCAGTTCTGCCTCGTCGATGTCCAAGTGCAGCGTGCCGGCCTCGCAATCGAGTTCGATCCAGTCGCCGTCCTGCACGGCAGCCAAGGGGCCACCGGCTGCGGCTTCGGGCGCTACGTGCAGCACCACCGTCCCGTAGGCGGTGCCGCTCATGCGCGCGTCGGAAATGCGCACCATATCCTTCACGCCCTGACGTAGCAGCTTGGGCGGGAGGCCCATGTTGCCGACCTCGGCCATGCCCGGATATCCCTTCGGCCCACAATTCTTCATCACCAGCACGGAGGTGGCATCCACCTCCAGTGCCTCGTCGACGATGCGTTCCTTGTAGTGCTCAAGGTTTTCAAAGACGACCGCCCGGCCGCGATGCTTCAGCAACTCAGGGCTGGCCGCCGATGGCTTGAGCACGGCACCGCGCGGGGCGAGATTGCCGCGCAGCACGCGAATGCCACCGTCATCGATCAGGGGATTGCCCAGTGTGCGGATGACCTCGTTGTTGGTGATGGGCGCGTCTTTGACGTTGCTCCACAGCGTTTTGCCGTTGACCGTCAGCGCATCGGGATGCGGCAGCAGGTTCGCTTCGCCCAGCCGACGCAGCACAGCGGGCAGACCACCGGCGTAGTAGAACTCCTCCATCAGGAAGCGGCCCGACGGCATCAGATCGACGAGGGTCGGCGTATCGCGGCCGATGCGCGCCCAGTCTTCCAGTTCCAGCGGCACGCCAATGCGCCCGGCAATCGCCTTGAGGTGGATCACCGCGTTGGTCGATCCGCCAATGGCTGCGTTGGCGCGGATGGCGTTCTCGAACGCCGCGCGCGTGAGGATCTTGGACAGCGTCAGCCCCTCCAGGGCCATCTCGACAATGCGGATGCCGGACATATGCGCCAGCACATAGCGGCGCGCATCCACCGCCGGAATGGCGGCGTTGTGCGGCAGCGATGTCCCCAGCGCCTCGGCCATGCACGCCATGGTGGAGGCCGTGCCCATGGTGTTGCACGTGCCGGCCGAGCGCGACATCCCCGCTTCGGCCGACAGGAAGTGATGCAGGTCGATCTCGCCCGCCTTGAGCGATTCATGCAGCTGCCACACGGCTGTGCCCGAGCCGATGTTCTTGCCGTCGAGCTTGCCGTTGAGCATCGGGCCGCCGGTCACCACGATGGCCGGCACGTCGCAGCTTGCCGCGCCCATCAGCAGGGCGGGCGTGGTTTTGTCGCAGCCAGTCAGCAGCACCACTGCATCGATGGGGTTGCCGCGAATGGCTTCTTCGACATCCATGGCCGCGAGGTTGCGCGTGAGCATGGCCGTCGGGCGCAGGTTCGATTCGCCATTGGAGAACACCGGGAATTCCACCGGAAAGCCGCCGGCCTCATAAATGCCGCGCTTGGCGTGCTCCGCCAGCTTGCGGAAATGCGCGTTGCAAGGCGTCAGTTCCGACCACGTGTTGCAGATGCCGATGATCGGGCGGCCGTCGAATTCATGGTCCGGGATACCCTGATTCTTCATCCAGCTCCGGTACATGAAGCCGTTCTTATCGGCAGTGCCGAACCATTGGGCCGAGCGCAGCTTGGGTTTCGATTCCGACATGGGTGTCTGTGTGACGGACGTGTGCGCACAGGCATGACGCGCGCGCTGACCGGCAGCGCGGCGCTGAGGGCCGTGCAGCACGTCCGTTGTCTCCGGTGTGGTTGTGTTTTTGATCGGACCGAGTGTACGGAGCGGCCTGATATCCTTCCAATGAAATATTGACCGTGACTGATATCCGATTTGATATCTAAGGGAAACCCCGATGTCGAACACCAGCCCCTGGTATGTGCGTGCGCGCTTGAAGACGCGGCAATTGCTGCTGCTGATTGCCCTGGCCGAGGAGGGCAACATCCACCGAGCGGCCGCCGCGCTGAACATGACGCAGCCCGCCGCGTCCAAGCTGCTGCGCGAGCTTGAGGCGATGCTGGACGTGCCGCTGTTCGAGCGCATGCCGCGCGGCATGCGCCCCACGCGCTACGGCGAAGCGTTGATCCGCCATGCGCGCGCGGTGGTCGGCAGCCTGGATCAAGCGCAGGAAGAAGTGCTGGGTCTCAAGGCCGGCCATCTCGGCCATGTGGCGGTCGGCACGATCACCTCACCCGGTGTGCGGCTGTTGCCGCAGGTGGTGGCGCAGGTCACGCGCGAGCATCCGGGGCTGCGGGTGTCGCTGGAGATTGAAAACAGCAACGTGCTGCTGGAGCGGCTCGCGCAGGACAAGCTCGACCTGGTCGTCGGCCGGCTGTTTGCCGAGCACGACAAGCTGCACCTACGCTACGAGCCACTGGCCGACGAGCCCGTCTGCGCAGTCTCCCGCCCTGGGCACCCGTTGCTGGCGGCGTCGGAACTCACGCTGCATGACGTGCAAAAGGCAACCTGGGTGGTACCGCCCATTGGCAGCGTGCTGCGTCACCGGTTCGATCTGATGTTCCAGCGGGCGAGCCTGACGGCGCCGTCAAGCGTGGTGGAAACCTCCGCGCTGCTGTTCCTGACGCGCATCCTGGAGCAAAGCGACATGCTGGCCGTGATTGGTGCAGACGTCGCGCAGTACTATGCGACGTACCGCATGCTGGAGATACTTCCATTGCCGATGCCGTGTCAGATGGACGACTTCGGCATCATCACGCGCACAGATCGATTGCTATCGCCAGCCGCGCTGCACGTGGCAGAGGCGCTGCGTATGGCAGGCCGCTCGGCTTACGGCGCTGGCTGAGTTGCAGTCTGCCTATTTGCGCCGGCCGCGGGATCACATCGGACTGGCAGACTGATCGGCTGATCAGGTTTGCGCGCCGGCGGCATTTTGCGAAGCGATGAAGTCGATAAAGGTCCGCACTTTGGCGGACAGATACTTCCGGCTCGGGTAGACGGCATGGAGTGTCGTATTGAAGCCCTGCACACCGGGCAGCACCATTTCGAGCCGCCCCTGCGCAATGTCGGTCTGCACCATCCATGTCGGCAGAAAAACGAGGCCCATGCCCTCCAGCGCCGCCAGATGCAGCATCGTCTCGTTCTCGCTTTGCATGACGGTGCGGAACGTGACCGCGTGCCGGCCGCCCGGCCCATCCAGCGTCACGGTTTCATTCACACCCATCCCGCTGTAACGAAGCAGCGCATGGCCATTGAGATCGTCGATGTTCTTGGGGCGACCCGTGCGCCGCAGATAGTCTGGCGACGCCATGAGACAGAACGCAATCTGCATCAGCGGCCGGGCAACGAGACCGGGATCGAGCCGGTCGCTGCTCGTCGCGCGCAAGGCAAGATCGAAGCCTTCATCGACCATGTTTACGAGCCGGCCGCTCAGGTGCATATCCAGGCAAACCTCTGGATAACGCCGGTGGTAGTCAGCCAGCATGCCTGTAAAGCAACTGCTGGCGGCCCATACGGGGGCACTCAGCTTGAGGGTGCCGCGCGGCGTCACCGTGACGTTGCTGATGGCCGCTTCAACCTCATCGAGCCCTTCGAGCATCTGCTTGGCCTGGTTGACGTAGAGCGCACCCGCTTCCGTCAGGCTGACGTGGCGGCTGGTTCGGTTGAGCAACCGGTTCCCCAGGCGGCTCTCCAGGTGCATCACGTGTTTGCTCGCCATGGCGGCTGACAGGTCCAGGCGTTTTGCTGCAGCGGCAAAGCTCTTGAGCTCGGCCACCATGCAAAACACGCGCAGGCTGGTGATTGTGTCCATCGATCATCAACGTATGGGAAATGATGCGTCAACTCTACGCCCATTGATGAACCAATAGAAAATCACGATGCTGTGGGAATACATTGTCCGGTGAACCACCACAGGAGAAGGCGTGATGTCTGAATCTCGACTCCCAACCTATTTCATCAGCCATGGCGGCGGCCCTTGGCCCTACATGACCGGCGAGTTCCGGCGGAACTTTGACCAGCTCGAACAATCGTTGCGGGAGATGCGCGCGGAGCTTGGCGGCGCGCCCAAGGCCGTATTGATGGTCTCCGGGCATTGGGAAGCGACCGGGTTTGCCGTTTCTTCCGGCAGCCGCCCGGGAATGGTCTACGACTACTACGGGTTTCCTGACGATCTCTATCACATCAAGTACGGCGCACCAGGCTCTCCGGAGCTTGCGCAGCGCGTGCGCGCGTTGCTGCAGGCGGGCGGCGTTGATGCGCGGCTTGACCCCACGCGCGGGTTTGATCACGGCACGTTCAGCATCATGAAGCCGCTCTATCCGGATGAAGACATGCCGGTGGTTCAACTGTCGCTGGACGCAGGCCTCGATCCCACATTGCACCTGGCGGTGGGGCGGGCCCTTGCGCCGTTGCGCGATGAGGGCGTGCTGATTGTCGGCAGTGGCCTGAGCTATCACAACCTGCGCGCCATGCGCGGCACGAGCGGCCATGAGCCGTCCCGGCAGTTCGATGCGTGGCTGCAGCAGACGCTTGTTCAGGCAGCGCCCGATGCGCGTGCCGAACGCCTGATCGCGTGGGAGGGTGCACCGCGCGCTCGCGAAGCCCATCCGCGCGAAGACCACCTGCTTCCACTGATGGTTGCCGTTGGCGCGGCCTGGAACGAGCCCGGCGCCACCACCTATCACCAGACCGATTTCGCGGGCGGAATCACCGCTTCGAGCTTCCGCTTCGGCAACCCACCGGTTGCACTTGGCGCCTGACCTGGGCGCGGGCGCCATCTCTCAAATTCCATTCATCTTGCTGCTGGCTGCGAGCTTGGCCGGCAGCGCGCCATCCCCCTCTCTGGAGATCCATCATGAAAGCTGCGGTTCTGAAGTCCTATGGCGGTATCGATCAGTTTGCAATCGAAGATGTGCCGACCCCAAAGCCGGGTCCGGGCGAAGTGCTGATCAAGATCGAGGCATCAGCCGTGAACCCGTTTGACCTGATTCTTCGACAGGGCTTCATGGCTGAGTACATACCGCTGCCGCTGCCTGCGGTGCTGGGTGGCGATGCGGCTGGCACTATCGCAGAGGTGGGCGCGGGTGTTGCGGGATGGGCCATCGGCGATCGGGTAGTGGCCGATTTCCCCGCGAACGGCAAGGGTGCGCATGCTGAATATGGCGTGGTGGCGGCCAGTTCCGTTGCCAGGCTGCCTGCCACGCTGAGCTTCGCGCAAGGCGCGACCCTCGTGAAGGCGGGCCTCACGGGGCGCCAGACGGTGGAAGCGCTTGGCGTGAAGGCGGGGGATCGTGTGCTGGTTTCAGGCGGCCTGGGTACGGTGGGCCGTGCGGCGATCCAGTACCTCAAGGAGATCGGCGCCCAGCCCGTGGCGGGTGTGCGGCCTGAGCGGCTGGATGAAGCTCGTGCAGTGGCTGGGGATGCGCTCGACATCACGGTGCCGGCAGCCAGCCCTGCGTTCGATTTTGCGATCAGCGCCGCGGCACCTGTGGCCGGCAATCTCATTGGGCAGGTGCGCGACGGTGGGCAGATTGCGAGCATCGTCCCGTTGCCGGAGGGCGCCAATGCGGGCAATCGCGTGACCATCCACGCGCTCTATCACCGGACGGACGCTGCGACGCTGGACGCTGTGCTCGATGCTGCCGCGCGCGGCGTGCTGGTCATCCCGATTGCCCAGACCTTTGCGCTGGACCAGATTGGCGCCGCTCAGAACGCCGTGGCGGCCGGTGCGCCAGGAAAGGTCGTGCTCAAGCACAACTGACCGCGCGGCAGCGTCAATACTGGACGAACAGCTTGACGCCGTCCCCCAGTTTGCAGGTGTACGACACCTGGCTCTGCAGCGTGTAGGCCGGCATGGCGAAGATGTAAGACGCAAAGCGCGCCGTGCCGGTCGTGTCGATGGTGTAGCGCAGGAACTGGGTGATGGGCGTACCGTCGCTGCGTACCGTGAAATGCGTGTCGGCAAAGCTGAGCGTGTTGTCCGGCAGGATGCGATATGCGCTGACCGTCAGGCCGCCGCGTGTGGTGCCTGCGGGTGTGTTGGGGGTATCGCCCGTGCAGCGGGTCAGGTCGATGGTGGCGTTCAGTTGCTTGCCTGCTGCCAGCGCGTGTTCGACGGTCACGACGTCTTGTGTCGCAATAGCGGGGCCCTGCGCAAGCACGGGCGAGACAGCGGCAGAAGCAACGATACAGGCGATGAGTTTGCGAGGCGTCTGGGTCATGGTCGGGTTTGGGTGGGCAAAAGAAAAAGACCCGCTGTCAAAGCCGGGCCCCTGTGGTTGTTCGCTTGTTCTTGTAGAAAAAAGGGTAGCCCAACCGATGTCCGGCTGCGGGCGCCAAGTCTCAATTTTGTTCAGCAGCACGGCTGAGAAAAATCCCGCCACGCAGACGTGCTTTACCGGCTGAAGCGGTCCCGCAGGTTGGCGCTCTGGTTCAGGTTGGCGAGCATGGCGTCGAGCCAATGGTCGTCGACCGATGGTGTCCTGGTTTCAGCCGCTTGGCCTGGGGTGTGCCGGAGCACGACAGGGCGCATGGGTTGCGCCGCGTCTTGCAACGACCGGCGCGCCGCCGCTTGCGGGCGGTCTTGCGCGGAAGGCGCCGCCACGCGACCAGCAAGCCTGCGGTTCAGGATGCCTTCGACGGCTCTCGCGTAGATGCCGTTTTCCCCTGGGGACTCCGAGTGATACGCGCCGATGGCGTGCCAACTGTTGCCGTGCAACTGCACCTTGCGCGCCAAGTGCCATGCGGCCACGTACGCACTCACGCACGGGTCGTAGAGCATCTGACGGCCGACGCCGTAACGCGCCAGCTCCGGCAGATGGATCGTGTTGATCTGGAACATGCCCAGGTCTTCGCTGCCGTTGCGGTTTCGGTTGTGCGCCTGCGGATTCAGGTGCGACTCCTGATAGCCGATGGCACGCAGGACTTGCGGGTTCACACCGTGGTAGCTGGCTGCGTCGTCGATGCAATCAGCCAGCGCACCAGGCGGCAGGCAACCCAGCAGGGCGATGACGAACAGCAGCCCCCGCCGGAGGGCAGTCGCAGACCGGCTACGCGCGCGCATGCTGCCCCCCATTGCAGCAGCGGCGTGCCACGTGATGGCGTTGTTGCAGACGTTGCTGCTGCCACATGTGATGCGTGTCGCGGCGTACGGGCGGTCGCGCGCCATGCGCGATGACGTGACGCTCGCGCGCTGCCACGGTGCGGGACGATGGGGCATGCATGGCGGATCTCCGGCAACGAACATGCGTCGATCATAGGAACGGTCGCAACGTGGTGATCGCGTTCACGGCGAACTCGCCAAGCCCGGAGCGAAGCCGTGTCGGCGCGGCGCACCCACGTGTGGTTCGGTGCGGGCACAACCGGTTCGTGCCCGCACGGCATGTGTTGTCTGGCAATCCATACGATGCGAGAACAGGCGGAAAGGGCTTGTTGCCCGCCGTTCATTGCCACTCAATCTTCTTTCGGGCGAATCATGCAATCACATTCCGGTAGTGCCCTCATGCTTCCTGATCCGGTCGAGCAGACCCGCGCCGAATTGAGCGCGGCGCACGCGCCAGACTCGGTTGCCGGCCGACTATCGCGCGGGTTGCGGCGCGCGTTGCAACGTGCGCTGCTGCGCGTGCGCACCGGGCATGCCAAGCCGGCACCCACCGCTGCCCGGCTGCACATGCCGATGCCGCATCACGAGCGCCAGCCCGCATCCACGCCATCGCGCGGGCAGCATCAATTGCGTGCGGGGGCCGCGCGTGACGCGCTGCGTATTCAGCAGGCGATGCCGCAAGGTCATGGCCTGCGGTCAGCCGTGCCTGCCGCGGATGCCAACCGCTGGCTGGCCGTGTGCGATGCGGTGGCGGGCTGGCAGCAGGAGATGGCGCGCCGTCTCAACCGTTACAGCGGCCCATTGCTGGTCGATGCAAGCCAGCCCACAGAGCAAGGCCTGGCACTGGCGGCCACACGCATGTTGCTGGCCATGCAGCAGAAGAGCCGGCACCTCGTGCTCGACAGCATTCCGGTGATGCGCTTGCCGGCTGCGCTGTGCCTGGCCGAGCAACTCGAACATCTGACCCTTCACGATTGCGATCTGTTCGAGTGGCCAGCCTCCGGCGGATTGCCGATCAACCTCAGCGTGCTGCATTTCTCGCGCAACCCACGGCTGACGGCGCTGCCGGGTCGTATTGGCAAGCTGCTGCAATTGCGGGAGCTGGTCGTGCTGGATTCGCCGCTGCGCGCGTTGCCCGCGGCGGTATCGCAACTGCCGCGGCTGGAGCGTCTGGTGCTGCAGGGCACCGATCTGCGTATCGTGCCGGTGGAGCTTGGCGCGCTGGAGCATCTGCACACGCTCGTCCTGGCATCGAGCAAGCTGTTGTCGCAATTGCCGATCAGCCTGGGGCAGCTGCATCAGTTGCGCCAACTGGATCTGCAAGGCAACCCGATGCTGGCCGCGCTGCCCGATACGCTGGGCAATCTCGCACTGCTGCAGCGGCTCGACCTGCGCGACAACAGCGCCATGACCGCGCTGCCTGCGTCGTTGGGCAGGCTGCACGATCTGCGTCATCTGGATGCATCCGGTATGTCGGCCATGTCCAACCTGCCGGAAAGCATTGGTGACTGCGCCGCATTGCGCACGCTGCGCTTGCGGGATTGCGTATCGCTGCGCGCGTTGCCGGCGTCGGTAGGCCGCTTGAAGCATCTGACCTATCTGGACCTGCGCGGTTGCTACGCGCTATCGACCTTGCCCGAAACGTTGCGCGACCTGCCCGCTGCATGCCGCGTTGATGTGCCGCCGCACCTGCTGCCTCGCCTGGCGGAGCTGCGGCCCGCAGTGCCCCGTGCCACTGCCCTGCGTGGCAACGGAGCGGTCGATTGGACTGCACTGCGCCGGAGCTGGCGGGCCCGCCTGCAGCCGTACGACAAGGCGTACGGAAGCGATGCGCTACATATCTGGATGGAGCGGCAGATCAATGCGTTGCAGACGGACGCCGTGCGTGCGCATCGTGACAGCCGCCGCCTGGGCCTTCTGATTGACGGCCTGTGCGACTCCGCTGTGCTGCGGGCTCACGTTTTCCAGCGCGCGCATGAGGTCTACGCGCTGGGTGGCCTGGACGATGAAGGCTTGCCGCTCAATGCGCTGATGACACTCCTGATGAGCGAGCGCCTGCGCGAACAGACACTGCCCGAAGACGCGGCCGCCAGGCTGTTGCGCACCGAGGCATTCGCGGCGTTGCCGGATTGTCGCCATGACGATGCGTCCATCGACGAGGCCATCCAGGAGCTTATGCATTGGGCGCCGCTGCAAAGTTACGTCGACCGCTATGCCGCGTCTGCCGGGCACACTGCGGCTGCGCAGCAGTATGCGGCTGTGGCGCGCGCCTGGCTGCGCGCCGGCTGACACGCTATCCAGATCCCCGCTTCAGCATGAGCCGGCAGATGCCGGCTTTTTTTTGTGTGACCTGAGCGGCGGTCCCGTCAGCCGTTTCAAAAAAAACGCCAGCCCGGCGCAATTGCGGGCTGGCGTCAGGACAACCGAAGGCTTACGGCTGCGCGTGGCTTTCTTCTGCGGGGAACGCACCGCCCAGCCTTTCCTTGCGGCGCTGCAACTCCTGTTGTGCCTGCTGACCAATCGGCAGGTTCATGCCGGCCAGTTGCTGCAGGTCCGTCAGGTTGGCCTGCTTGATGGAGGTCTTGGCTGGTTGAAGATGCGCGCGCAACTGGCCCATCGGCCCCGTGGGTTGCGGCTTGCCGTGCAGGGCGGCCTGGGTGCG
>Ga0182006_1002041_pt1 | contig 11330 bp, 6 predicted proteins | sample Sormic07211104_1_FD_123022 | JGI IMG/M metagenome (GOLD analysis project Ga0182006, IMG submission 123022) | Rhizosphere microbial communities from Sorghum bicolor, Mead, Nebraska, USA - 072115-104_1 MetaG | ecosystem: Host-associated > Plants > Roots > Rhizosphere | place: USA: Nebraska...
AACCAAAAATCAGAAGTCCTCTCATATGGGTTCGCGATACTAGTCGGATACTTCCCATTAGGATTATCATGAGTCCATCGATCTTTTACAGCTTCAGCCATATTAGATCCGCTTTTTAAGGCATCAGCACCATTTACATAGCCTAGATATGCAGGATTTTCGAGTTTTCTACCGAAATAACCATAGAAGAAAATATTCAGGTCAAAATTCTTATAGGCAAAAGTATTTCCAAAGCCAAGATGAAACTTGGATGTTCTTGTGCCGAGATAAACAATATCTGCGTCATCTAATTTTCCATCAGGACCAGCCACTAATTCTCCATTTGGCCCACGTCCATTCACATCCTTATATTTAATCATACCAGGTTTGGCATTTGGCATATGTGGAATCTTTGATGTTCCGTCTGGATTCATGTCGGAAGGTTGCACCAATCCGTCAGATAGATAAACATAGTAAGGATTTAGCATGTCTTTTTCATTTTCGTAAATGGCTTTCTTCCACTGGGGATTCCTTTCCAACCATCGGTCACGATATAATGAAAATGTAAAATCCGTAGACCACTGGAAGCTACCAGTCAGGTTTCGGGAATTAATTCCAAATTCAAAACCTTTACTGCCCTTTGCACCAATATTTGCCACAACTGTATTAATTGGATTATACTGCATCAGTACCTTCGTATCAAGTAAATCGGAGATCCGTCGGGTAAAGAACTCCATAGAACCTGTTATCCTGTTTTTGAAAAGTCCGAAATCCAGCCCTAAATTGAGTTCTGTTGTGGTTTCCCATTTTAAGTCTGGGTTGGCCAATTGACTCTGGGCTACACCGACAGAAGATTGATCACCAAAAATATAGTTGTACCCGGTTGAATATAAAGCCAGTGAATTGGACCCAATATTGGAATTACCAGTTTGCCCCAAACTGACACGCCATTTCAGATCGGATATAACTTTTTGTTTTTTCATAAAGTTCTCGTTTATCATGCGCCATGCAACAGCTACTGAAGGAAAATATCCCCATTTATGATTTGCTGCAAATTTCGAAGAGGCATCCCCGCGTATTGTAGCCGAGATCAAGTAACGATCATCGTAATTATAATTTAAACGGGAAAATACAGATCCCAGGATTTCTTCGTTACCGTAAGATCCAACTGCTGGTTTTATATTTTCACCAGCGCCCAAATTATTCCATTTAAAAGCATCTGTAATAAAGCGGCTATTTTCGGCATCGAAGCCGCTTGTTGCAAAATGCTGATAAGAATATCCTGCCATTGCCGATATAGAATGTTTATCAGCTAAAGTTTTGGTATAAGAAGCTGTCATATCAAATAACCTGTTTGAGCGGTTCAAAAATGATTTGGTCGCTTGACCACCTTCTTTAAGTCCATATAATGTCGTTTTAGGCATATACGTATTTCGCTCTCCCTTATCCTGCTGAAAGCCTGCATTCATTTTTATATCTAAGCCTTGAATAGGCGTTACTGTCAAATAGAAATTGCCCAACAATTCATTAATTGTATTTTCATCGCTTACGTTCAGCAAAGAAACTGCATTCGGTAAAAAGGGCAAATTCGGATCCAGCATAAAGTTTCCCTCTTTATCATAAATAGGAAGTGAGGGATTAGAGCTCATCGCTGCCCGAATTACACCTGCATTCTCATTTTGTCCACTGCTCAAAGCCACATTATCATTCCTGACTTCACTGATATTGACGTTAATACCCGTTTTTATATATTTTCCCAAATTCTGATCAAAGTTTGCCCGGCTGGAATAACGTTTAATTCCATTATTCTTAATAACTCCTTTCTGATCAAAAATGCTTCCGGAGATATAATAGGAGGTTTGTTCCGCACCTCCTCTTAAAGACAGGTTATGTTGAGCAATAATCCCATTTCTCTCTACAGCTCCCAGCCAGTCCGTTGTTTGTGCATTGGCAATATCCTGCAAGGAATATTTAGGGGTATAAGGACTGGTTACAGAGGACGGATCCGTACTTCCATAGGGCGCGATCATATTGTTGGATAACCAATCTTCATAAATTACTCGGTTGGCTTCTTTCATAAAGTCGGGAGCATTTAACATCTCTATCTGTTTAACCTTTTTTTGCGTTGACATAGAGCCAGAATATTGGACTGTAGGATATTCTCCATTTTTACCTCGTTTGGTCGTGATTAAAACAACGCCGTTGGCTGCACGTGCACCATAAATAGCTGTTGCAGCTGCATCTTTCAAAATCTCAATCGACTCTATATCGGAAGGATTCAGATTATTCAAAGGCGATTTACTGCCGGAACTATACTTACCTCCACCTGGCTCCATGTTTTCGGCAGAAATAGGATAGCCGTCAATGACATACAAGGGGCCTGAGTTACCAGCACCGCCGGCAGCATTACCTCTGATCTGTATCCACACTCCGGATCCAGGCTGGGCACTGGTCTGAGATACTTGCAAACCCGGAGCTTTTCCTGACATCATTTGACCCAACGACATATTACCGGTCTGTGGTAAGTCTCCAGACTTAATCTGACTAATAGCACCGGTCAGGTTGCTTTTCTTAACTGTTCCATAACCAACAACAACTATATCATCTAACATCTTTCGATCTTCTTTCAATGTTATATTCATTGTTTTCTGTTCACCAACAGTCACTTCCTGGCTTATAAAACCCAGGTAGGAGACGATCATGACATCGCCTCTCTTTGCGTTAAGTGTGTATTTCCCATCAGCATTGGTAACAGCAACGGCATTACTTCCTTTAACCTTGATACTTGCTCCCGCAATAGGCTTACCACTCTCATCAACTACTTTGCCTATCACTGCTTTATTCTCGTCATAAACTACATTAGAAGGTGATGCTTTAATAAGGATCTGTTTTCCTTGTATACTATAGACCATATTGGTGCCTTTCAATATTTCGGTCATGGCCTGTTTAATGGATTTGTCCTTGATATTTACAGAAATCCGACGGTTAATGTCTACTGTAGATTCGTTATATCCGATTGTAAACTTTGTTTGATTTTCTATTTCCTGGAATACATCAAAGACACGCACATTCTGTTTGTTCAGATTTACATTTTGTGCATATGTATACGGATTTATTGAAAAGGAAAAAAAAAGAAGGCATATAAACACCTTCGCATAAGGCTCGTTTAAAGATAAAAGGTTGATTTTTTTCATTAAAATAACTATTTTTGTGGTTGAATACTAATTAATACTATGTCTGTATAAGTGTTCGATTTCAAACCGGAGGGTTAAGCAGCAAACGATACTCTCCGGTTCTTTTTTTTCATGGTTCCTCCTTTTCCATTTAGTAAATAAAAATTTTATCTTTTTTTATCTCATAGTGACAGCCTGTGACCAGCTGTAGCGCCTGAAGTACTTCGTCCAATGTTTCATCATTTAAGAATTTCACTGTGATTTTTCCTTCTTGCAGGTTTCTTGTATTAAGGTAAGCGGTTACAGCATAATGCCTTTCTATTTCTTTTATAATCGTATAAAGCGAAGCTCCCTGGAATACCATGTGCCCTTTCTCCCAGGCCAGCACATAATCAATCCGAGCCTTCTTCCGCATACTATTTCCTGTTTTTTTATCAAATACAACCTGTTCATGTGGTGCCAGAATAAAGCTATTACCCGCTGATGCTATGTCTACTTTTACCTTACCTTCAACTAAGGTAGTAACTGTACATGCGTTATCCGGATAAGAAGAGACATTGAATACTGTACCCAGTGCTTCCACATTCATATCATTTGTTTTTACGATAAAAGGTTTCGTTTTATCATGTGCAACGGTAAACTTTGCTTCTCCACTTAAATATATATCCCGGGTTTTGGTATTAAATTGCCTAGGATAAAATAATGTACTCCCCGAATTAAGTCGAACCCGGGAGCTATCGGGTAATACTATTTCTTTGATCTTTCCATTAGGAGCATAACATTCTACCAATGAGAGTTCCGCTGATTTTTGATTTCGAACGAACCACCAGGCTGCAAAAAAAGAAAAAAGCGGAATGACAAATAATGCAGCAATGCGGGCTAAACGCATATATGTTTCCCTGTGTTTTTTTCGCATCACAAAATTCAGACGTGTTGCCACCTGCGTATAGGATTCTTCTGTCGACAGATCGGGTTGAATATTCAGATTATCCCAAATCTGCGCTATGGCTTCATCCTTCTCCTGGAGAGAATGAGATTGCTTTAACCACCGGAAAAAATCTCTCTGGATATTTTCAGATTGCGGTTGTTTGAAAAACGATTCTATGATCTGATATACTTTTGACATGGTCTATTTTCTGCCTTAGATACATATGACAGACAGAGTACCTCTTACACCCAATCGAAAATGTTTTTTTTTACAAAAAGAACAAACTAAAAAGCGACAATGCCTTACGAATCTCTTTAAGTGCCAGATTCAGATGGTTTTCTACTGTTTTTTTTGAGATTCCTAAGCTGATTGCAATTTCTTCATTTTTAAGCCCTTTCTTTCGGCTCATTTCATATACAGTTTTGCGTTGCGGAGGCATTTGGTTTATGGTTAGCTGTTCCAGCAGTTCCATCTCTCGTGCATAAAGCTCCCCTTCAATCGTTAGCTCCAATTCGATCGGACAGCTCTCTAAATATATGTCTCCGATGTATTTATGCTCCAGATAATTCAGTGAAATATTTTTAGACATCCGATAGATATATGAGCTAAATGAACGAATTGAACCTAAACGTTCGCGATGTTCCCATATTTTTAAAAAGATATCCTGCGAAAGATCGTTAGCTATGACGTCAGACTTAACAAAGTGCGCTATAAAATATTTCATTTTGGGAAAATATTTCACAAATAGCACCTTAAAAGCATCCTGATCTCCTAATGCCAATTTCTCAACATACGGTGCATCTTCTGTTTTCATAATTATTTCATACAGGTTATATTCAAGAGAGTTGTCTCAAAGATAGAATTTTTCATAAAAGAAATTCCACGTTTTGCTGAAAGTGAAAAATAAAGACAATCAACTTCACCTAACGCCTGATACAAAAAGGACGATGTGACTAACTAAGAGGAACTGAAGACATTACCTGGTAAGATGACTACAATGCAGGACATTGTTAAAACCATATGTAAAAAAGAATTGCATGAATAAAGAATACTGACAATTATAAATTCAAACGCTTGTTATACACCTTGAGATCTGAAATCAGTCCATTAAATCCATTTTTAGCATCTCCAATGTTTTGTAAAGGAAATACCAGGGTTTGCATGCGACTGATTTTTCCATCTGTATTTTCAAAGCTGATTTTCTTTCCCTCCATCTTCTGAACCAGCTTTCCATCTACGTACAACCAGGTACCTTTTTCATCTCCGGTAAGTACAATTTTATAAGATTGACCGGCTGCAAATACGAAATCGAAAACATCTGTATAGTTCTCCCGGCTAAAGCCTAATCTTAATCCATTATCCTGACGCATAAAGACCTGTGCATTTGGGGATTTAAATAGAACAACATCTCCGTTATTCTCTGACGCAGGCCGTATGGTAAAACTAACGGAATAGGGATAGCCGATTTCTTCGAGTGGCAATCGAACCAAAGAATCCCCAGGGGCAGCAGAGACAAGACCCCGCATATTCAGACCTGGACCTTCGCCTATTCTGGAGCTGTTTTTCTCGAAAGATGCAAAGTCAGACTGATCGGTCTTTCCTGTCCACATTTTTTCTGCCAGAACCTGCATGGCTGGAAAGACTCTTTTATGCACATCTTTCATCGTAATTCCATTGCCTACATGATCATTCCAAACCGCAAACATACCTCCCCTGATTTTAGGATGCCCCATCAGAAATACCTCTTTTCCAATTTGGTTAGGTTCCCAGCGCTGGTAGAGTTGTTTAACGTTAAGAAAATCATAATAATAACCAGCCGCAGGAACAATATACAGCCATCCGTCTGGTGTACTGATCTGATCATACCCCAAACGCACCATTTCTTTGGGTTCTGCATAGCCGTTGTACCAGGCATTCATGGTTACGTCTTTGGAGGTTACAGGGGTATTGCCCTCTGCATGGGTTAACGCGCCCCACATCCGTACCTTTTTGCCAAAACTTTGTACATAACGGATATAATGATCGGTAAAGGCTCTAAAACTTTCTGCTTCCTTCTTTGCATATTCGTCGGTTCCAATGTGAACCTCAGGATTGACAAAAACCGGGTCTTTTCCGCCTATATATTCTTTAAAAATGTGATCTATAATCTCGTAAGTTTTAGGGTTATTGATGTCTAAGTGGTCCATCCCATAAACTTTACTTCCAATCTCCGGAAAGGCTTTGGTAAAAGCCAGGGAATGCGCTGGCACATCAATTTCGGGAACAATCCGTACTCCGTATTGCTGGGCGGTTTTTTGTAGTTCTCTAAAATCCGCTTTGGTATAATAGCCATCGGTAGAGGTCAATTGCGGATATGTGGTGCTTTCCAGCCTGAAGGCTGAATAGGTTTTGTTCCAGTCACCTCCAAAGAACTGTTTAAATCCATTGTCATTCAAATGGATCTGAAAGTCGCCCATTTTATAATAAGCCATCATCTTTACATAGTGCTTCAGGAAATCGAGGGTAAAGAATTTACGCCCAACATCCAGCACAAAGCCTCTGACTTCATATTTTGGATAATCGTGTAACTGGCCTTTAACTAGCTGGCTATGCTCCGCATCTTGTTCTAGCAATTGTAAAATGGTTCTGGTGGCCCAAAAAGCACCTTTATAGTATGGTGCTTTAATTTGAATGCTCTGATCAATATCAATCGTATAGCCCTCCTCTCCCATATTTTTCTGGGAGGGGCTGAGACTTAGAACAATATCTCCTGGCCTTACTTTACCCCTGGCAATGCTTAGCGTAGAATCTCCAGTTAGTTGCCTGAGGTCTTTCAAAAAGATGCTGGCAGCAGGCCCTAGAATCTTTTGATCTTTGGCATTAAGTATAATCCTGCTGTTTGGCAGTAGTTTAAAATAACCACTCCCTCCATTCCATTCCTGCAGGGAAGGTATAACAAAAGGTTGTTTATTGATACCGGATTGCGGGCGAAATTCCCCCGCTACTTTTACAGTATGGGGGAATTCGTAAAAAAGGTTATTTTTTGTGTTTTTCAGCCTCAAAACCAGTTGAACTTCACAATCGGTTAATGGTTGAAAAACTTCTCCTTCGGTATTTATCACTGGTTTCCTGCTGGAGCCATACAGCATCAGTTCATAACCCCCGCCAACTTGCGGGAGTTTGAAATGATGGGTCCCCTGCTCTATTTGATCAGGGAGCGAAAGGCCCGACACTATGGCTTTGAAAGCGGTTGAATCTGCCCCGTCTAGTTTCTCTTCCTGGGCCTTTGCTGCAATCCCGAGAAATAACAAAGCGGTGATAAGTACACCGAATCTTTTTGAAAACATAAAAAACATCTTATTTTAAGGCTTAAAAGTACTCATTAATCGCCACTCTGACATCTGCATGATCGACCCACCTTTAATTGACGTTATATTGAGCCGGTAATAATTATAAGCCGTTGTATTGTTAAACGCATACACCTTTGTTTCTCTGCGGACATCACTTGTGATGTTACTCCGGGTATCGAGCGTTACCCAGGTTACTCCATCCGTGGAACCTTGCAGGTTCCAATCTTTAGGATCTCTATCAGGAGCATCGTTTCCTGAGACAAACACATAGGCATTAACAATAGCCGGATTTTTCAATTTCTGTTGTGCCCAAAATGCACTTGAATAACCAGAGGTAAGACAGAATTTTGTGGTAATATCTCCATCAGTCAATTTTAACGAACCTTCGGAGGAATATGGTCCTGCGGCTAGGTCATTCGAAACGGTAAGGTTAACTCCATTAGCGGTAATATCATTTAAAGCCCCAAAATTCGTAACCATTTTTGTATAAACAGCTTCCGATCCGTTTTTCGTTTTAAGCTTAAGTGTTACAAGCGTAAAATTACTTGTTGTCAACTGAGGGATGCTGGCTGATTCTGTGGTAGATATTGGCGGATCGGTTACTAAGCTTCCGTTATACCAGCTATAAGACTGTATTTGTACAGGTGTTACTGCCCGTAACTTTAGTGTCCCATCTACCTGAAGCTCAGATGTAAAATTAACAATATCCTGCGGCCGAATGGTGATCTGTGCCTCTTGTTCCGCCCAATATCCCAGCTTATTGCGTGCGGTCAAGTTCACCTTAAAAGTACCGGTTGTTAAAAAAGTATGGGTAGGGCTCATTTCATAAGATGTAGTGCCATCACCAAAAGACCAGAGTACATCTGCATAATTACTCGCCGTTCCTTTAAAGGAAAAGGTAAAAGGATCCGTTGGCAAGGAGGGACTTATGGAAAAACTTAATATTTTTGGTTTAGGGTCGTCAGGTTCGGTAACGTTGGCGTCAGCGGATTTCCGGCAGGCGCCCAGGAACGATGCCACAACTAGACAACAAAAAAAGATGGAATGCGCCGATATTAGATGTTTCATTCTCATGTGTTGAATTTTCTGATTAAGAGGTAAGACTTTAAGCTATGGGGTTCTACTAACATAGCGACATAATTATTTGCCTGGATAATGCTGGCTGGATCAACCAATACAATAACGGTTCTGTTGGTTGGATGCACTACATACCTGCTGCTGTTGCTGAGTTGAACCACCAGTGCAATTTTATTATTCTTATATTTTAGCAAGGTCTGGGATGGAATAGTGATGGTCAATTGACCAGTATTACTGCTTTGAGCAACTGTTACCCTGGCAAGCATATCATATTCTCCACTTTGTATCGCTACGGTATTAGGCGGAAGTGCTCCTGCAGACTTTAACACCGAAACGGTATCTGTATTGGTAGATACATCTACAGTAAAGGAGCCAGAAGCCGTCCCAGATAGGGATACACCTAAAGGAATACCAATAGAAGACACACTTGGCAGATAATTGGCGGTTCCGGAAACATCTAACTGACCGGGATTGGTAAAAGAAATCGCATGCATGTCATTGGCACCGATAATCTCTTTTGGGTCTATAGAAATCGTCCCGGTATTTTTGTGGGCATCAATTACATTTCCTTTGGCTGCAGCCGTTAATTTAACAGCAAAAGCTACCTTTTTACCCGAAAAATAAAACTTCTCCAGGTCGGATGTATTGATCAGGGCCTCAAACGTTGTTTTTGTTGCACCATAGGGTATAACAATAGCCTGCGGAACCGTAATTGAGCTCACAGGCATGGCCAATGTATTGACCAGTACATTACCCGTAATTGCGTTAGCAACCGTCTCTCCGTCTAAAGATAGATGCGCATCAAAGGCCTGTGTTGCCGGTCCGGAAAGATCAATTTCAATTGGCACCCTTACATTCGCTCCATCTTTTGTAACCTGTCCTGATAATCCTATTACAGAAACGTTCATGCCCGGCTCTTGTTTAGGTGCAAAACTCTCCAGTCCATCCTGCTTACAGGACTGCAACATCAAAAGTGCAACCAGGCAGAGGTAAAGGGGTTTAATTATTTTTTCCATTTTCTTTATTTCTAGTTTGAATTCGTCTTTAATTCTATTGGTCTTGCCATATATGCCCATCTAAGGACCAGCTGTCCTGACGGGCTATCCTTAGCCAGCTGTAGATCTGAGTTGCAATATCCACGGTAATGGGTACAAATTGCTCGAGATTGGTTATTGGTGGCGAACAGACCAGATCGGCAGAATTTTCCCAGCCTATTGTACCATCCTGAAGTACCAGATCATTTTTTGCTGCCCCCTGATCATTAAAGGTATTTCCTGTTCCTTCATTCATCGGCCAGGTACTGATCAGGTAATCGTAATAAGGGTGTCCCGGATCAACATATGCATCACATGCAAATTGTTTAATGGTTGCATCAGGCAGTGCAGCTTTCCAAATCCTAACATCGCTTAAATAGCAATCCATAGACCCATTGCTGGCAAATTTCCCTAAGGTTAAGGGAAAATTATTGTCAAAAATACCCAGATCTGTAATTTCCGATTCGTTATTGAAGTTCCCATTGGTAAAGGTCCGGATGTAACGTTTGCCTTTTTTATTGACACAGACCAGTGCTATAGAATTCCAGGTTCCCGCGGGCATATCTGCCCCTTTTACCTGACGGTCTGTATTGGCCTTATCACCTCTTGCATTTAACATCCAGTAGGCGTTTTCCAGGAAAATATTCCATCCTTTATAATCGTGGGTCCAGTCCTGTCGCTTGCCAATCATACTCGGCCAGGTGAAGTTTAGCTTATTTTTCTTAATCTTTAGCTCTATGGTAAATTCCGAATTGCCAAAATTATAAACTGAATTATCGCCCGCAGCATTTAATGCTTTTAAATTTCCTGAAAATTTAACAAAGCTGCCCTGGAATTTACTGCCAAGATAAGGTTTGCTTAAAATTCGGCTCATATAGCTTGGACTATAGAAAATGGTAAAGGTATTTAAAGAGGTGTTGCTAAAAATGGTATTGTCATTATTTGCAGGCGGCAACTGAAACATCCCACCTTTATTTGATGAAATCACCACAAGCCATTTTTCCTGATTGTATTTTGGCCGCATTTTTAGGGCCCTTATCATTTCTCCTACATAGCCATCAAATTCAAGAATCGCAGCCTTGTAAGCTGGAAAAGATAGATCGTAGCCAAATGCTTTACCCGCCTTATCGATTCCTGAAAACTGTGCGACCAGAGTACTCGACTGATCCTTCTGAAGATCGGCGATTACGGCTGATTTAACCGCTCCATCATCGTTTAACTGCATATTTACGGTCGCATCGCTACCCAAATTAGATTTAAGAAGAGGCGAAGTGGTATACACTGCAGTCTTCAAACTCGGATCGATCTGTTTGATCCGCGTAAAAAGAGTAGGAAATCCGGATAGATGGCTACTAGAAAAATCGTCGGTTGTTACGCCATGTTTTTTGGCTTTAACCCCCGTTAGCATCGTGGTATAACTGGCAGCGTTGGTACTCGCATCGGCATCCGAAAGTCCGTTCCAGCTATAAATTGAATTGGACAATAAGCTGTTTATATTGGTCGGCTTTGCATCACGCACCGAAAGGCCTCTGGCACCATCGACTATAATATAGAGTACTTTAGGTTTACTAAAGGCCACATTGGCTGTATCCACGTATGGTCTTTCCTGAATCGTCCGTTCAAAAGGTGTATTACAGGCACCCAGTAGAAACAAAAGACCAATGCAGAACCATGATAAGCTCATGGATTTTATCATATGAAGGGTTGTTTTCATTTTTTTATATTTTTACATTTTTTTGAATGAGCCTGAACTGGTTATTCCAATACAATCCGAATAATATTATTTACGGGTTCATTATTAAACGTGTTG
>Ga0182006_1002042_pt1 | contig 11329 bp, 10 predicted proteins | sample Sormic07211104_1_FD_123022 | JGI IMG/M metagenome (GOLD analysis project Ga0182006, IMG submission 123022) | Rhizosphere microbial communities from Sorghum bicolor, Mead, Nebraska, USA - 072115-104_1 MetaG | ecosystem: Host-associated > Plants > Roots > Rhizosphere | place: USA: Nebraska...
GACCATGTTCATCTACGTTCAATGCGTCTAATGCATAACGGGCGATTTCGGTGTCTATAGTTCCATTACCTTTAATCTGTGCAAAATCTCTGGTTCTGCGTAATAAGGCATTCGCTATACGGGGGGTACCGCGGCTGCGTCGGGCAATTTCATAGGCACCTTCATCGCTGATGGGCGTTTTTAATATTTCGGAGGAGCGGAGTACAATTGTTGTGAGTAATTTAGCGTCATAGTAAGCCAAACGGGCATTAATTCCGAAACGGGCTCTCAGCGGTGCTGTTAACAAGCCGGAGCGTGTGGTTGCACCCACTAATGTAAAAGGATTAAGCGATATCTGCACTGAACGGGCATTAGGACCAGTTTCGAGCATGATATCGATTTTGAAATCTTCCATGGCTGAGTATAGATACTCTTCAACCAAAGGGGATAAACGGTGGATTTCATCAATAAAAAGAATATCACCTTCATCCAGACCGGTTAATAAGCCAGCCAAATCGCCGGGTTTATCCAGTACAGGGCCGGATGTTACTTTGATACCGGTTGCCATTTCGTTGGCGATGATATGAGAAAGTGTGGTTTTACCTAATCCCGGAGGACCATGCAGAAGCACGTGGTCTAAAGCTTCGCCACGGAGTTTAGCTGCCTGAACAAAAATTTTCAGGTTTTCCATCACTTTTTCTTGTCCTGTAAAATCTTCAAATGCCTGCGGCCTTAAAACCCTTTCAATATCGCGATCGGTAGGGGTTAAGTGGCTTGCTTCAGGGTCGAGATGCTCATTCATGCAGCAAATATAAAATTAAATGCTAAAAAATTTAGGATTTTTTAAATTTATCAGAAACAATGAGGTCTTTTGATCCTGAAATGTATTGATAAAAGCCTTCACCAGTTTTAGCTCCTTTTTTGCCCGCTGCCACCATGTTTACCAGTAACGGGCAAGGAGCATATTTCGGGTTTCCGAAACCATCGTTTAATACTTTTAATATCGCCAGGCAAACATCAAGGCCAATAAAATCGGCTAACTGCAAGGGGCCCATCGGGTGTGCCATTCCAAGTTTCATTACGGTATCAATTTCCTGGACACCCGCTACACCTTCGTATAGCGTATAGATGGCCTCATTAATCATGGGCATTAAAATTCGGTTGGCCACAAAACCCGGATAATCGTTTACCTCCACAGGAACCTTTTCCAGACGCTGAGACAGCTGCATAATGGTGCTGGTTGTTTCATCGCTTGTGGCATAACCTCTTATTACTTCTACTAACTTCATCACCGGCACGGGATTCATAAAGTGCATTCCGATTACCTGATCACCTCTGCCGGTTACGGCAGCAATTTGAGTAATCGATATAGAAGAAGTATTGGAAGCCAGAATGGCATGTGCAGGCGCATATTCATCTAAATCCCTAAAGATCTTCAGCTTTAAGTCAATGTTTTCTGTAGCGGCTTCAACAATTAAATCGCAATTTTGAACCCCATCTTTTATTGAGGTATAAGTGGTGATATTATCCAATGAAGCTGATTTCTGCTCGTTTGTTAAGGTTCCTTTAGCAACCTGTCTTTCAAGGTTCTTGGTGATGGTCTGCATGGCTTTATCCAACGCAGACTGGCTGATGTCAACAAGGTTGACCTTATAATTAAATTGTGCAAAGGTATGGGCAATGCCATTTCCCATAGTTCCGGATCCGATAACTGCGATTTGTTTCATTCTTTAATGATTAAACGGAAATTACTAATAAACGATTTGGTAGAAAAGATTTGTTGCAAAACCAATCTCTATTAATTTTATAAAAAAGGTTATGGTGCCAACCTGGTTTTTGTCCAGCTTCCTTTTACCAGTTCAAAGTTTATCCTATCGTGCAACCGACTTCTTCGGCCTTGCCAAAACTCTATTCTGGTCGGTTTTACAATATAACCGCCCCAATGTGCCGGTTTAACAATGCCCTTTTCGGTACTTTTAGCTTTCAGTTCTTCAACTTTTTCTTCCAGAAATGCCCTGTTTGGAATAATCTGGCTTTGCGGCGAAACTACCGCACCAATCTGACTGGCAACCGGTCTGGTATTAAAATAGGCCTCCGAAGTTTCTTTATCCAGTTTTTCTACGGTACCTTCAATTCTCACCTGTCTTTCCAATTCGGGCCAGAAAAACACTAATGCAGCATAAGGATTGCGTTTTAGCTCTTTTCCTTTGGCACTGAGGTAATTAGTGAAAAACCGAAAACCGTCTTTATCAACACCTTTAAGTAAAACAATGCGGGCATGGGGCCTGCCAGCTTTATCTGCAGTGGCCAAAGTCATTACATTAGGTTCGTATATCTGAGCATCAACCGCGTGTTGAAACCAGTTTTGAAACTGAACAATCGGATCTGGATCAACGTCAGATTCATCTAGTGAAGCGCTTTTGTAATCTTGGCGCAGGTTTTGTAGAAATTCATTTGTAACTTGCATTTAACAAAAATAGGCATCTTTTACGGTGTAACAAATGATTATCATCATGCTGAACAATATAAAACCAAAAACCGGTCGCTTGCTCATGTCAGAACCCTTTATGGCCGATCCCAATTTTAAAAGATCTGTTGTGTTATTAACGGAACATGGCGAGGATGGCACTGTAGGTTATATTCTTAATCAGGTAGGCAATCTGGTATTGAATGATGTAATTCCCGATTTATGGGATGCCAAAAATTATATTTATTTCGGTGGTCCTGTTGCGGCAGATACCTTACATTTTATTCATAGGTGTTATGACAGGTTACAAAGTGGCGAACCAATCGGAAACGGTTTATACTGGGGTGGAAATTTTGAAACACTTAAGATCCTGATCAATACCAATGCGATACAGCAGGACGAAGTCAAATTTTTTATGGGATATTCGGGCTGGGATGATGGTCAGCTTGATCGTGAAATACAGCAAAATGCCTGGATGGTAAGTGATAACTTTAACCCTGATCTGATTTTTAGTAATGATGACGAAAAACTTTGGCGCGATGTGATTGTGAACCTGGGACCGAAGTATGCGCATATCAGTAATTTCCCTGTAGATCCGAGTTTGAACTAGTTTAGAGTTGGGTGTTTGGAGTTTTGAAACGCTGTTGCTCCAAACCCCCAACTTGTACCTCCAAACTAAATGCTATCAGCGCTTTCCTCCACCTTTTTTCTCAACTCATCTTTATAAGCCTGCATTTTAACCGTTAAAGATTCATCAGCGGTAGCTAAAATCTGAGATGCCAGCAGGCCCGCATTTTTAGCTGCATTTAGAGCTACTGTGGCTACCGGAATACCGTTTGGCATTTGTAAGATAGATAAAATGCTATCCCAACCATCAATAGAGTTTGATGATTTTACCGGGACACCGATTACGGGTAAGGTAGTGATCGAAGCTACCATTCCGGGTAAATGGGCAGCCCCGCCAGCGCCTGCAATAATAACCTTTAAGCCACGGCCCTGAGCTTCTTTAGCATAATTGAACATACGTTCTGGTGTTCTATGTGCAGAAACTACCGTAATTTCGTAATTGATTCCAAATTCTTTTAGTACATCAGCAGCATCCTGCATCACCGGCAGGTCTGATTTGCTTCCCATAATAATCCCTACTAATGCTGAATTTGAATTTCCTTGACTCATATCTGTTTTTATTTCTTCTAAATTTATTTCTTTATCCTGCTTTTTGCTCCAATTCGGCGAGGTAGGGGCTTAAGCAATTACCTTTAGTGTTTTTTGTACAAACCTTGCTTTTTCAATCGCTTTTTCCCTGTCGATATCAACAATGGTAACATGGCCCATCTTGCGGAAAGGTTTTGTGTACTTTTTACCGTATAGGTGAACATAAACACCATCTATGGCGAGTACTTTTTCCAGGTTTTCATATTGGGCCACACCTTCAAAACCTTTTTCTCCAAGCAGATTGATCATAATGGCATTGGTAATGCTGCTGGTATCGCCAAGCGGCAAATTATAAATGGAGCGTAAATGTTGTTCGAACTGAGAAACGTAATTGCCTTCAATAGTTTGATGGCCACTATTATGCGGGCGGGGAGCAACCTCATTTACCAGTAACTCACCGTCTTTACAAACAAACATTTCCACCGCTAAAATACCGGTAATATTCATTGCTGAAGCTATATTCTTAGCGATGTTTTCGGCCTTTTGTTGTAAACTTTCAGCAAAAGTGGATGGCGAAATCAGAAATTCAACCAGATTGGCTTCCGGATTAAATTCCATTTCCACCATTGGGAATGTCTTCACATCACCATTGGCGTTACGTGCCACAATTACGGCTACTTCTTTTTCAAAATCAACCAGTTTTTCAACAATGCAAGGTGCATCAAAAGCTTTTTCCAGATCGGAGGCACCATTGATTTTCATCACCCCTTTACCGTCGTAACCATCCTTGCGCAGTTTTAATATATATGGAAAAGGAATATTGCAGTTTTCCATATCTTCCTTTGTATTTACAATCTGAAAAGGGGAAGTCGGGATATCGTTCTCTTTGAAAAACTGTTTCTGTACTCCTTTATCCTGGATTAAACGAATTACCCTTGATTGGGGAAATACTTTTTTGCCTTCCTTCTCGAGCTGCTCAAGTGCATCAATATTTACCTTTTCAATTTCAATGGTGATGATGTCGGCTTTCTTGCCAAAATTATAAACGGTGTCAAAATCTGTGATGGAGCCATTTTCGAAATAATTGGAAATGTGTTTACAGGGAGCATCAGGATCCGGGTCTAAAACTAATGTGGTTACATTATAGTTTATGGCTTGTTGAATGAGCATCCTGCCCAGTTGCCCGCCACCTAAAATACCTAATTTTAATTCGCTAATCTGTTTTGCCATGCGCTTGAAAATAATGCTACTTTTGTGCAAAAGTAACCATAATAAATTTTATAGATGAATGCTGATGCAATAATTATTGGGGCAGGTGCGTGTGGACTGATGTGCGCAGTGCAGGCAGGCTATCTGGGCAAGAGGGTTATTGTGCTGGAGAAAAATGAAAAACCTGGCGCAAAAATTCTAATTTCAGGAGGTGGCCGCTGTAATTATACCAACCAATTCGCATCGGCAGAGCAATTTATATCGGCCAACCCGCACTTTGTAAAATCTGCTTTTACCCAATGGACGGTTGACGATACCATTAGCTTTTTTGAAACTTATGGCATTGAAGGCAAAGAAAAAACTTTAGGGCAATTATTCCCGGATCAAAAAAATGCCAAAGATGTGGTACAGGTTTTTACGGCTATTTGTGAAGACTTTGGACAGGAAATCAGGTGCAGTGCTGATGTAAAAGAAATTGAAATTTTACCTGATGGCTTTAGGGTTAATTATGAAAGGAATGGTAAAATGGTTACACTAAGTGCGTCGAAACTGGTCATTGCCACCGGTGGATTACCGATCCCGAAAATGGGGGCTACTGATTTCGCTTTACGCTTTGCCAGAAAACACAACTTAAAAATTGTTGAAACTGCACCGGCCCTGGTTCCTTTAACCATTACCGGAAAAGACGAAGAGTGGTTTGCACAACTTTCGGGCAATGCCGTTTTTTGTGAAGTGAGCAACGACGAAATATCATTTGAAGAGAATATTCTTTTTACGCACTGGGGACTGAGTGGTCCGGCTATTTTGCAGATCTCTTCATTTTGGAGAAGAGGCGAGACGGTTAATTTAAATTTGCTGCCACGTCAAAATATAGTTTCTTTATTAGATGTAGAAAGAAAAACAAACGGTAAAACCTTAGTGTCTACATTGCTAAACCGGATTTATACCAGGAAATTTACGGATGCGTTGGGTAAGTTTTTACCTTTGAATAAACCCGTTGCTGCACTAACCAAAGGGGAAATTGATTTAATAGAACAAACCATCCACCATTTTAAGGTAAAGCCTGCAGGAGATAAAGGTTATGATAAGGCTGAGGTAATGCGTGGCGGAATCGATACGAACGAAATTTCTTCTAAAACTTTGGAATGCAAAAAAATCCCAAACCTGTTTTTCGGTGGCGAGTGTTTGGATGTAACCGGCTGGCTTGGCGGCTATAACTTTCAATGGGCCTGGGCCAGTGGTTTTGTAATTGCGCAGAATATTTAACGGTTATTAAACCTATCAGGTTTTTGAAACCTGATAGGTTTGTAAGGGTGCTCAATATTTTTTCGAAAATGAGCGTCGTGATACCTTGGTTATTGCAGCTCTGCTATTCCCGTAATTCCTCACTACACTCCGGGTTTTCTGTCCTATCAATTTTATTTAATAAAAAACAGTGCCTTTGGCGAAAACGGAAAAGTTATTAGATTATGCCATTACAATTTAGTAAATTTGATATACTATGGAATCATTAAAAAATATCATTTCGGCCAATACTGATGTTTTAGGCGGTTTGCCTGTTTTTACGGGTACAAGAGTTCCTGTTGAAACCTTATTTTTTCATATAGAGAAGGGAATTACCATTGATGAATTTTTGGAAGACTTTCCAAGTGTGTCTAAGATTCAAGTGGTTAGTGTGTTAGAAGTTGCAAATAAGTTGTTAACTTCTGATCATATAGATAAAATATATGAGATTGCTTCTTGATGAAAATCTTCCTAAAAGATTAAAAGAACATTTTCCTGAGTATGAAATTTATACTGTTAGGGATATGGGGTGGAATGGCGTTAAGAATGGTGAATTGCTAAAACTAATGATCGCAAATGATTTTCATATACTGATCACGTTCGATAAGAATTTGCAGTTTCAGCAAAATTTCGCAAAGTATACACTGCCGTTCATTGTTTTAAATGCATTAGACAATACCTATTTAACGCTAAAAGAACTTGTTCCTCAGGTTTTGTCATTGCTAAAATCCAATCTAAAAGCTGGCGCTAATATTATTACTTACAAATAAACATTTGGCATAATTTCCCATGCCCATGGCTTTTTAAATGTCCTGAAAGTCCTTAACTGTGAAAAATATAAAACTTCGCTGGTTTTCCGGTTGGCAATATCTCTTCTGTGCAGGTTCCCAACAGTGGTAAATAATTCCCGGGTTCTAAAATCATAAACTCTTTCGGTCATGTCTCCGGTGTTCTGATTAAAATAAAGGTTAATCGCGCTGGTTAAAAACCAATCTCTATTTTCAAATTTAAAGGTATAGCCTAATTCCCAGCGCCACTCAGAACCACCCTGGAAACGGAGGTAAAGTTGTTGATCTTTGACCGCAATTTGCTGTAAGGGATCTCCTAATTTACCACCTTCTTCTGAACGTAAAATAAAATCGTTGTTTTGTATAGATAAAGTCAGTGCTCCAGTTGACTGATCTTTGAAAAATATGGCCAGTATCCTGGGTTTCTGTGTTTCCTTTATAATCGAACTATTGTTATCGCCGTATGCCCGTGTTTCGCTGATTGTCTTATTGTATTCAAAGATTACCGCTAAATCATCTGAACCATCATTGTTTAAATCGCCATGAGCCTGATTTATGGCTGTCCAGTTGACAGGCGTTACCTGTTCAATGGAAGTTCCTTGTGTTTTAATTTGGGGGAATGTAAATGTTTTCTGTGCAAAGCTGATTTGCACGCACAGCATCAGGAAGTAAAGGCAAAAGATCTTCATCCAGGTAGAAAAAAGGTGTGATGTAATTATAAAACGTGTTAATCGGTCTTTTAGTTTATTATTAAGTTTAAATGCAGTTAGTAGGTTACGCCATTACAAAAACGCAAGAAATTAATTGGAGTTCATTATTCGCTAGCACGGTAGTCTTAAAATTACAATAATAAACTTCCGGAAATCATGTACTTTTGCAGAAAACAATTCCTTTTGAAAACCGAAATCTTTGCCATTACGCCACCTTTTACCCAACTGAATACTCCATATCCGGCAACGGCGTATATAAAAGGTTTTTTGAACACCAAAAATATCAGTGCTACACAGGCCGATTTAGGAATTGAAGTCATTCTAGAGCTATTTTCTAAAAAGGGACTGCAAGATTTGTTCCGTCACACTGAACGTAATGTAGATAATCAGAAAAACATAAGTGATAACGCCAAACGAATCTTCGCTTTACAGGATGAATATTTAAAAACCATTGATGCAGTAATTGCTTTTTTACAGGGCAAGAATCCGACATTGGCCTTACAGATCTGTAGCGATGATTTTTTGCCACAGGCTTCCCGTTTTTTGCAGTTGGAAGAATTAGATTGGGCTTTTGGGGCGATGGGTACGCAGGATAAAGCAAAACATCTGGCCACACTTTACCTGGAAGACATATCTGATTACATTGTAGAATGCGTAGACGAAAATTTTGGTTTTAGCCGTTATGCTGAGCGGCTGGGCAGAAGCGCAAATTCTTTTGACGAGTTATATAACGCGTTATCGAAGGAACCCACTTATATTGATCAGATCTTAATATCAGTTTTAAAGGATAAAATTGAAAAAGTTCAGCCTAAACTATTCCTGATTTCTGTTCCTTTTCCCGGCAACCTATACAGTGCTTTTCGCTGTGCGCAATGGATAAAGGCTAATCATCCCAAAATTAAAATTTCAATGGGTGGTGGTTTTCCCAATACCGAATTAAGATCCTTATCAGATGTTCGGGTTTTTGAATTTTTCGATTACATTACTTTGGATGATGGCGAGTTGCCTATCGAATTATTATATCATAATATTACGCAACCTATTCCAACAGAAGCCCACTTTTATAAAAGAACTTTTTTGCTCGAAAAGGGCAAAGTTGTTTATCGCAATGATGCTTTCAGGAACGATTATAAACAGGCTGATGTAGGCACGCCAGATTATACAGGTTTGCTTTTGGATCAATACATCTCGGTAATCGAAATTGTGAACCCGATGCACCGTATGTGGAGTGATGGACGTTGGAACAAGCTCACCATGGCCCATGGCTGTTATTGGGGCAAATGTACTTTTTGTGATATCTCACTCGATTACATTAAGGTTTATGAACCCGTTGCAGCCAGATTAATTGTTGACCGTATTGAGGATTTATATGCTAAAACCGGACAGAATGGGTTTCATTTTGTGGACGAGGCAGCACCACCGGCATTAATGCGCGAAGTCGCTTTGGAAATTATACGGAGGAAATTAGCAGTTACCTGGTGGACGAATATCCGGTTTGAGAAAAGTTTTACGCAGGATTTATGCTTGTTGTTAAAGGCTTCAGGCTGTATTGCGGTTTCGGGAGGATTGGAGGTCGCCTCTGATCGTTTGTTAAAACTGATTGATAAAGGAGTAACAGTAGAACAGGTAGCAAAGGTTACCCGTAATTTTACCGAAGCAGGGATTATGGTCCATGCTTATCTGATGTACGGATATCCTACGCAAACCGTACAGGAAACGATTGATAGTTTAGAGATGGTACGGCAATTGTTTGAAGCTGGAATATTACAATCAGGCTTTTGGCACCAGTTTGCCATGACGGCGCATAGCCCTGTCGGGATGTATCCTGAAAAATTCGGCGTAGTGAAAGATACTGAAGTTATCGGAACTTTTGCCAATAACGACATCAGTTATACCGATAAAACCAGGGTCGATCACGATAAATTCAGTTATGGGCTAAAAAAATCGCTGTTCAACTTTATGCATGGTATCTGTTTTGATTACGAATTGCAGGATTGGTTCGATTTTAAAATCCCGAGAACAAAAATTCCTGCTAATTTTATTGAAAAGGCATTGATTGACAGTGATCAGTTTACCACTAAACCGACAGCAAAAGTAATATGGATAGGAGGAAAGCCCTTTGCTGATTATTTTACGAAATCAAAAAAAGGAAATACATGGGAAATGGCTTCGCTTACCTTTCATGATAAAAAGGAAACTTTTGCCATTCAAACGAATAAAAAGGAAGGCGAGTGGTTAACTGCCATTTTGAATAAAATTTCGGTCTCGAATGAAAAAGTATATACTTTTCAGGAAGTTAAGGCAGATTTTGAACAGGAAATGGAGAATTTTGAACTTTTCTGGTATTCTAAACCAATCAATACATTAAGAGCATACGGTTTACTGGTATTGTAAAACACTTACGGCTCGTTTTAAAAGATTCTTCACTGCGTTCAGAATGACAAAAACTTATAAAGATATCGCTACATCTTCATTTTAAAGTGCGTCAAAAAGTAAATGATGCAAATGAGTACGATCGAATTTACGATTAAAAGCAACCACGAAATAAACGATTTTCTGTTTTTCATTACTGATATAAACGCGGTGATATAGGCCATTGCAATTAGTGCTAAAAACAGGTTTACGGTCTGAATACCTAAAATGTAATATCCGCTGTAAGAGAATACCGCTATGCTCAAGATTAAGAATATAATTGACGCTATACTATAGAGCTTGTTCGGTTTCATATCGGTATTTATTAGTCTATTAACAATGCAACTACGGTTAACAGTTCGTTTGTTATTTCTTGATTATAAATGCATATCATCATTTGATGATGATACGCATCTTATATTATTTAATTAGATATTGCAGTTATGAATTGATTAATCACAATGGGGAACCGTAAAAGTCCAGGTTTCTGATTCCCCATTTGGAATAATGTAACCATTTCCTTTTGCATTCTCGAACCACAGCTTAGCCCTTAATTTTTCTCTGGTTCCTACTTCGTTTAAGGTAGCGCTATCGTAAAGCCGTCCATTAATCATCACATATTTGATTTTTTCAGAGTTCCGGATATCATCCAAAGGATTTGCATCCATAATGATCATATCTGCCAGTTTACCTACTTCTAATGAACCGATTTCTTTGTTCATGCCCAAATAGCTTGCGCCATTTAGAGTTGCCGCCCTAATGGCCTGCAGCGGACTAAAGCCCCCCTGAACCAGCATCCACAGCTCCCAGTGTGCTCCCAAGCCCTGAATCTGCCCATGTGCGCCGAGGTTAACCTTGGTGCCGCCATCAGCAATTTGTTTGGTGGTCTTAGCAACCTCGATGTGGTTATAATCGCTATATTCAGAAGTGGTTCTGCGTCTTGCCCGTGCATCGATAATTGAACGTGGCGTGTAAGTCATCAGTTTTTCGTTTTCCCAAACGTTGGTTCTGTCATACCAGTAATTTTCGCCCCATTGACCTCCATAAGCTACAATTAATGTAGGGGTGTAGGCTACTTCCGTGTTGTTCCAAAGGGTAGTCACATCTTTATATACTGGCAAAACCGGTATACTGTGCTCAATGCCAGTATGTCCATCTGCAACCATATTCATGTTCGTAAAAAATGTAGAACCACCTTCGGGTACGACTTCCATTTTGAGCTGACGGGCCGCTTCCAGGATCTGTTGACGCTGCTCTCTACGTGGTTGATTATATGATTTAACTGAAAATGCACCTACCGCCTTTAAACGGCGCAGATGAGCCAA
>Ga0182006_1002045_pt1 | contig 11318 bp, 12 predicted proteins | sample Sormic07211104_1_FD_123022 | JGI IMG/M metagenome (GOLD analysis project Ga0182006, IMG submission 123022) | Rhizosphere microbial communities from Sorghum bicolor, Mead, Nebraska, USA - 072115-104_1 MetaG | ecosystem: Host-associated > Plants > Roots > Rhizosphere | place: USA: Nebraska...
ACTTAAATCTGGTCTTTTATTCGGATTATTTTTAGTGTTATTATTTGCTGTTCGTTTCGTTGTAGAATTTGTAAAAGAAAGCCAAGGAGGTTTTGAAAGCGAATTAGGCTTATTTTCAACAGGACAATGGTTAAGCATACCCTTTATCATTATTGGACTTTTCTTTATCATAAGAGCTCAGAGAAATCCTTTAGCTGAAGCATAAAATCAATTACTCTACATAAAGAAGCCCAATATCGTACGTATTGGGCTTTTTCTTTTTATAATTGATAAGATATACCAAATTCAATATTCTTTGTGTTATAGCCAACAATAAAACCAAGTGCAAAAACATCGGCAAAAGCAAAACCCTCAATCTCCAAAAAGATTGAGGGTTTTAATTTTTTCAAAAGAATAAACCTTACTCCAAATCCAGATAAGGATTTAAAATTTCGGCTAATTCATTGAGCCAATAGAAGCTGTCTCCAAGTTTAGAGGCATTAGAAGAAACATTTTGCTCTTCGTTCATAACGCCTAATGCTAGAGTTAAATTTACCTGTCTTATGGCTTTTGCCATATCGATTGGGTCAATTCTGTTGTTGAAGAAGTTCATCAGCCTGATTTCGGCTTCTTTTGAAAGGGTTTTGGTACTCATAATCTTAACTTTTAGGGAAATATAAAGCCCGTATAGCTACAGGTGTCCTACGCAGTTAAGAACGCGTTGCAGTTGTTTCCAATACCGCCACCATACCACACGGGCAAACTTTTTTTCTGTAATCATGTCTTAACTTTTAGGACTGCAAATATATTAAAAAAGAACTAGGTTTGATCCTGTAAAAAGTAGTAAAATTCTTAAATAATTGTTTCAGTAAAACTTTTTTTTTAAAACGATTGCCCTAGCCCGAATAGAAGCGGTATACTGCATGTACATGCAATCTAAATCAATCTTTTAAAATACTTGGAACCACTATCAAATTATCATGAGTGATCGACTATGGAAAATATGTTTTTATCAATTTTCCCATACTATAAACTTCAACTTTATCCACTGGTCCATCTCGAGAATAACTCCATTCTCCATCTTTTAAACCATTTATATATTGTCCATCCATCCAAACTGATTTATTATATTCTTCGAGATATCTTCTTTCGAGCCATTTTCCGTTTTTAACATTTTTCTTAATTTCTCCCTTTTGTTTATACAAATAGATATAAGAAGAATCAAGACCATCTTTGGTATAAATAATTTCTTTATCACCCCATTCTTTGTTGATTTTTATATATGGTTCTTTATAATATTCGACTATGTAATTCTCTTGAATCAGATAATTTCTAGTTAGAAATAAAATAGAATCGTTACTTAATAATTGTTCTGAAATATTTCCTTTTTTATCGTATTTAAAATGTTCTATTTTAAATAGATTGTTTATGATAATATTTTTTTTGAATTTTGAAGTTCTCAAATACTCTCCTTCATCTAAAACTTTTTCATAAATTATTAAGCCGTCATCTAAAACAGTGTTAGCTAACAATATCGATCTATAAAGCTCATCGTTTTCGTACGAAAAAGAGATTAAAAATGTTTTGAAAGTTTTTCCATTAAAAATAAAATCAACGTATTTTTTTACTTCAATTTTTTCATGATTATTTTTAACCTGATTAAAATTTATAACAGGTTTATTGTAATCTTTTTGAAAACTTTTAAAGAATAATTCTATTATTTTCTGTTTGTTGTCTTGAATATTACATATTTTAGAAGAATCTATTGATTCTATTAATGTATCTATAACATTTAATTTTAGTGAGCTTTCAATTGAATAAACGCTCTTTATTTTAGTTTCTTTTTTACAAAAAGACATAAAAAAAATAATACAACTAATACTAATAAATTTTAGGTATCTCATTTTATATACGCTATTGAAACTTCACTTACTACTTGAGTTGTAATAATTGCCATTTTTTTACATAAAAACGTTTGCTTTTTATATAGTATTTATTTTTAACCTTTTTTATTGCAATCATTTCTGAATCATCAGAAAAAATATTTTTATCTTCTTTATCCTCAAAAGAGGGACATGGTCGTCCATCATTCTCATCTCTAATAAGATAAAGGATATTTTTTTTTTCCTTATAAAAATATTTACCCTCGCAAACTGCAAAATCACGATTTGAGAAATTTAAGGTTGCATAGCTTTTTCCAAAAAAGATATAATAAGTGACATTTGTAGCTTCACCTGTTTCATAATTTTCTACTTGTACATTTGTAAAATATGTTCCTTGTATCTTTTTTTTAATAGAATTTTGAGAAAAACTATTAATACTAAGCATAACAAGCAAACTAAATTTTATTATTTTTTTCATCCGATTAAATTTTAATTTAGCTTATTGATGATTAAGCATCATATAACAAATCAATTATCAATTCACCTTTATCATCAATCCACTTTATCCAATATATTTTGGAATCACTATCTTCAATCATTAGCCAATCATTTGAAATTTTAATAGGACGATAAAATTCATTCTTATTATAAATCAATTGTTTTGATTTATCATTTGGTTCTTGATACAACAAATTAATTTTTGGATTAATATCAATAAAGGCAACAGTCAAAACAAAATCTTTTAAACTTAAATACTTAAAATTTTGATTAGAGATTTTTAGATATTTTTTTGTGTATGTTGTTTCATTTACTACTATTTCATAAAAACCGTTTTCTCTATTTAAAACTTTAAAAACTAAAAGATTGTTTTCTGGTTTACTCGCATATGGCTCTATTTCTTTATCAGAGAACAAATCATCATATTTAAAAGATTTCCAGATAGAATTATTTTTATTGTAAATAATAATTAAGCTGTCTTTTATGTAATCATTTCGTAATTCAATCAAACCATAATTTTCTTTTTGACTTTTATTTGTCTTTTTAATTTCAGTAGGATAGATAATCGAATGATTTTTTTTATTGATATTATTATTCGTTTTTTTTTTCTGAGTACATGAATAAGACAATATAACTGCCAGTACACATGATAATTTGATAATATTTTTCAACATTTTCTATTTTATAATTGGAGTATTTATTTCTTCAACCATTTCAAAATTAATAGATAACGCTTCTCTCCGGCACGAATCCTTTCATCTGGTATTTTTGACTTAGACATTAAACATCCTAAAAATATTCAATAAGTATTATAATTTTTTGGGACTATTTTTTCTTAACCCTTTTAGAAAATCTTCTGTAACATTTTCAAACATTACTCTTCCAAAATCTTTTTTTGTCCATATTCTATCGGGTATTTTTTCATCAGGATTATTTCTGCTAGTATATGTTTCAGTAAATTTATGTAATAAAATATCTCCTGATTTTTCATCTACTTTGAATGTAGTATATGAATAAACATATTTAAAATCTAAACAGTATGTTTGCTCAAGTGTAAAAAAAGTTTTTTTTCCAACAAGAGCTTGAAAACCGTCTGCTGGACAATTATCATTATATGCGAAAAAAACTTTGTCATTTTCGTTAATTTTCATATACAAATCACCCTTTTTTTCTAGAATAATAACGGGTAAGGAATTATGTTGAGAAATCTCAATGCTTTTATTTTCATTTTTTTCGACGACAAGAATCTTGATCGTTTTATTTTCTAAGGGTAAAATAATACTGTCTAAAACGTAGGAACCGGTAGCTACTTTATAATTAGTTCTTTTTAAGTTATTTTGTTTTTGACCATTGCAAGAAAAAATCAAAAAAAAGCAAAGCAATAAGTTTATTGAATTTGTCATTTCTACATTAATAAATTTAAATAAATTAATAATTTGTTTCCATCTTTCCATTTCAACCAGTAAGTCTTATCAATAGTTGTATTTCTTACATTTAACCAATTTTCTTTCACAGTGATTACTTCGATTTCCTCATCAAATTGTATATTTTTCAAACTAACCGATTTTCCATTAATTTTATCAAACAATGGATTTAAGTTTTTATTTTTACTTTCCACACTTGTAACTTGGTTTTTTAAAAACTCATTCCAACTATAAAATATAAATTTATCTGACGGTTTTATATATGCATATTTTCCCATAGAGGTTACAATTTTGTAGGATTTGCTATTTTTTTCTATGCATACAAAAAATAGTATACTATAATCTATTTTATTTAGTAATGGAATAATATCTTTTCCAATTTTAGCATCTTTAGATTTGAGTTTTTTGCAGTCAATGTCACTATATAAAATAATTTTTTCGCTAGCATTAATTTGTTGAATCAATCCTATTCCTATTTCATTTATTAGGTTATCATTTTGATATTCCAAATTTATTTTGCTCTGTGAAAAACAATTTATTACTAGAAATAAAAATAAAATAAGATATTGTGATTTTATTTTCATGATTTAAAATGCAAGAATTTTTTATCTAATAAAAATATTTTTTTATTCTTTAAACCTTCATTTTTTACTCCTCTTTTATCTTAGTTTTATAAACATAACCTTTTTTACCTTCCTTAGTTTGTATCAACCACCAGTCTCCAGAATTATCAAATACTTGAACCTCAGAACCAGTATTTATTTTTTGAAGAATTTCAGAAGATGTATTTTTCTCTTTTCTTAAATTTGTATAGCCGTCAGGATCGTTTATTTTATAAATTGAATTATCATTGAAACCATTTTGATCTTGTCCCCATAAATTTTCAACATAATTTTTTAATCTATCAAAACCATAATAATTATTTCGTATTAAAAAATCTTTATATGACGAATCATTATTCAATTTTTCTTCTATATCCCCTGTAATTCCGACCTCTAACTCTTTTTCAAATAAAATTGCAACGGTACGGTCTGGATTTAAAACTTGATTTGCATTTTTTCTAATAAATTCAAGTATATTGCCAATTCTCAAAAATCCATCTCCTTCTTTCGCATATGATAAATCTTCTGTTTTACCATGATAATTATATTCTATAATTTTATTTAATACTTGTTCTCGGAGTATATATTTATTTTCTTTTCTATCAAAAATCAAGTCTTTAAACTCATAAAAACTTTTATAATCGTATTTTTCTAATACAAATTTTGCTATTTTATCATCTGAAACATATCCAAACAGAACTACTAAATCTTTTAAAGATTCGGGATATTTTAATTTCAGCATGTCAAATGAAATTTTATTATTATAAAAAATATAATCATTATAATAATATAAATATTCAGCATTTATAAAATAATTCCTTTCAAATTCATAATCTTGAACTAATATATAGTTATCATTTTTAATTGCAATTTCAGGGAACATTGCACTACGCAATACCAATATTTTATTATTATACTTCTCGATAGCAAAATTATAGACTTCATAAATTCTACTTTTAAATAACAAATCATTAGGAAATTTAAATCTTTTTGCAACCAAATCCTTTTTTGCCTTATCTGTAATTTTATTAGATAAAGTATCGTAGTTAATTTTTAGTCCATCTCCTTCATCTGAAATATTGTATGGGGCTTCATTTAAAACATTCATATTGCTTATTTTTTTATTATCTTTTTTTTCTTGACACGAAATTATACATAGAGAAATGATGCTAACTAATAATGATGTTTTCATAATTTTACTGATTTTAGATTCCTTTCCATTTCTTTGTTCCATAAGTATCATTCTCCCAAACTAATTCTTCAACATCTCTACTCTCGACAATAAATCGAACAGGTCTATTGTCTTCAAGGACTAAATCAGGAATATTATTAATGAAATTCTGAATTGGTGTAGTATTTCTTCCCGAGTTAAACGTAAAGCAACCAACAGAAAATCTAGGACAATATTGATGAAGAGCTATCCCACCTCTTTCACCATCAATACCATCAATGCCATTTGAGGATGATGCTATCTTACTTTCAGAGTCAATAACATAAATTCTATATTTTTGACCATCAAGCCCTGGGACTAAAAAATATTCTCCAGGGGGAATTTCATTATACTGACCAAATCTTTTGATAGAATGTCTAAATATAGCTCCATTAGAGCTTCTAACCTGATGTGTATCTCGGCTCAAATAAGTTGTATAGTCAGGGAGGGGCAATTCATTTGAAGCTTTGAGTTTTTTGTAGGTATCAAGACTCATGTTTTGATAAACAGATGTTTTATACATCATCCAATATATATTCTGAGCAGGATCTCTTTCTCGCTTCTTATCTGTACCAGAAACTACGACCACAGTCCCCTCTTCTATTTTAATTTCTTCTCCTGATTTACAAAGATTAACTTTCAGAATTGAGATTGCATTTTTAAAATATCGTTGACGCTCGGTCAAACCACTTTTCTTCGCATTAATCTTCACAGTAACATTTGTTACTGCATCAGAACTATTCTCATTTGCAACAGAATTTATATTATACTTGCCCCAATAAGCCAATGCACTCGTTATGGCATCTTTTGGATTATTTTTCAATTTATACGGGTTATCTCCATCTGTCCAATCTACATCAGGTTCGTTATCAACCTTCATATGAGTATTGAAATATCTCGCTAGGTTTTGATAATTCTCCTTCCATGTAATCTGTTTAAACCCTTTCCCGCTATACAACCATCCGTCGCCTGGGTTTACGTGTAATCTGCCTAGCGGGTGTGTATGTCCATATATTGCATTAGCCAATTTAATTTGTTGATTCAAGGTAAGCCCAGGCGTAGGCGCTAGATTAATTCTTCCCAACCTTTTCGCCTCGGTTTCTTTTTCAAGGCGAGTTTGAAATTGGTTGAAATATGAAGAAAACTCACCTATAAGTTTTTCCCAATACCAATTAAAGTTTTCCTGCAAACTGTAAAATTTACTTTCTTGAGAAATTTGAGCTAAAAAGTGAGCCTTTCGTATACAAGTATTTATACCAACTTTTTTACGATAAATATTTAAATAAGGAAGAGCGGCTCTTATCATGGTTTCATCCTCAATTAAGCAATTGTTTCTTTTGTCTACACAAATCTTTTTAATGTCGTCGAGTGTAATATCCTTATCACAATTTAAACAACTTCCTTTTTTCTGATTCCACATGGAATCCCCAACATTAACCATTAGCAAACTATTTATAAATTCCTGTTGCGGGTCGTAATTAGCGGTAGGTTTTACATCTATTTTCTGTTCCTGATAATCATGCGCTTTTCCATCTGCTTTCACTATTCCTCTAGTTTCTTTTTTAGAAGGACCTTTTTGTTCTGCGGGAGATGTTTTTTGGGTTTCTGTTTCAGATGGTTTAGAAGCAGAAGTTTTTGAAAGTATATCTACTTTATAATCTGGGTTAATAACATTAATGTCTTGCGTAGGTTTCGAAACTTTTTTGTAAAACTCAGCAGTCACATAATATTCATGAAATGCGCCTTCGTTAGATTCATTCGGTGCCGTTTTTGCATTGGCAAGCCATACTTTGCTGGGGTCAAAAGTAAATTTGACATCGGCTATTCCATTTAATACATTGGCTTCTTTTGTTTCAATACTAATGTCAGAAAGGTCTTTTTTTCCTCCGTCATTTTCCCATAAAGTTACGTTTATGCGAAATTTTTCCATATTAAGGCAATGAACACGAGCTGTAATAGTTTCGCCATAGCTAAATAGTTTGGTAGGCTTTTTTCCAAGGTTGTCCAAAATTTCTACATGCAGTATTTTACTTTCCGCACTGCTTTTGGTTTTTATATCCAGAACTGCTTTTTCGCCATTGGCATCAACCAGCATCCTAATTCCTTTGCGAGCAAGGCTCTGCTGGTAAAAAGTATAGTCTACTGTTGCACCTGTCTTATTATTTTTGGTCATTTTTACCCATTCCTTTCCTAATAATATCCAGACACTCCATTTGATATTTTCGTCAGGTATATTTTCTATTGGCTCAATGAATTTTGGTGGAGCAGAACTACCCAAAAAATCATGTATAGAATAATATTCTTTTATCCCTATCACAGGATTTGGATTGCCATATATTTTTACTTTGCTCATTTTTTTTACTGTTTTACCGTACTGCTATTATTTTTTAAGAACAAATCGCCATTTGATCTTCCAACTCATCAGGATTTAACAAAGGATTAATCTGCTTTAAGGCATCACGATCTGCTTTTTGCATCTGCTGGCTTCCTACTTCAGCAATCTGTCCATGCTTAAAAATTTCTATACATTTTGGTCCGCCTACAGGGCATCCCGCTGTACTGTCTTCTCTCAAAATTTTGCCTTGATTGCTTAATTTTACTTTTTCATAAGGATCATACCATTGGGGTATTGTCGCCATGCAGGGTTTATTGCCGCTTGAAGTAGGCTGTAAGGTGCATTTGCCAAAAGTGCCACTCTTTAAGGTTTGATTGATGTCTTTGGTTGTAGCTATCAATTTTTTATTGGCTCCTTTGTCGTTGGCAAAATGTTTTTTTTGAGATTTTACCACTAATATATCAGTGGCATTAGGGTCTTCACTAAACTTACATTTGCAACTAGCACCATCTACAACAACATGTTTCTCCATAATCTAGATTTTATATTATACTAAAAGTGATATCTTACTATCTACTATAATTTTGCTCTGGTCTAAGTTTTTAACTTCAATTGTAATTTTTCTTTTCATATCAATTAAATCGCATTCCAAACGCAGTTCTTCAATGAGATAATTATTAGGATTCAAAAAATATTGGGCGTGGTAATATTCTTCAACTTGTTCATTTTCAGATTTTCCGCTTTGGGTTACTTCAATCTGATTTAGATCGTTTAGATAAGGATTAACTTTTTGAGTAATTAGAAACTCCAAATCATCAGTTTGGGCAATTGCAGGAAAATATAATTTTCGTTCTGTTTCAAAATTGTGGGTATAGGCTCTGTGTATTCCGTTAAAATAAGACCTCAAAAACCAGTTTCCCGAGATCTGCTTAACTAATAAGCTGTTATCTTCAATTGCATTTTCAATATTTTTAGCCAGCTGCATAAAAGTTTTCCCATCAAACAATTCCTTAATGCTGTCTTTTTGCTTTTCCCAACGTTCTTTTAGCTTATCATAACTGTTCAAGTCTTTCCATTTACCATATTTGTCTACGACTATTCGTAAAGGAAATAGAAACTCTGCAGTCTTTTCTGCAACTGTATATGCTCTAGTATTAATTGGCTCTCCGTCTATTAATAGTTTTGAAGTTTTATTTATCTCAATAAAATGATAATCGTCCTGTTTGGTATCGGGTTTCAATCTTAATAGACTGAAATTTTGTTTGAGAATCTGTTTTTTTCCTTCCTTTTCAATTGTATATAAAACCGAATAGTTGTGATTGAGTTCAAAAGGGTTAAAAGGAAGAACATAATCCTGATTTACAAATAAAACTGGTTCTTTCTTCTTTTCTTCATCTTCTTTTTTCATACGCATTGCATTATTTTATAGGCCCCTCTTCCTCAGGCTCTTTTAATTCATCAATTTTTTTTTGTTCTGAATCTTCATTATCCGAATCAGTATTGTATATTTTAGCATCAGGTTTTTTCTTTTTTTCTGGAGGAGCATTTTTCTCCAGTTCACGCTCACATATTATTACAGAGTTTTCGTTAATTAGATTTGATCCCATATCGTTTAAAGCATCAACATATTTCGTTTTTTCGTACCATTTGGATTGGAGATGGAAAACCCAGTTATAGTTTTGTCTGTTTGGCATCATTAATTCAATCTGACTTTCTGAATTTTGTTTGTTATATCCGTTTACAGCAAGAAAAAACAAACGCCCAAATTTGACTCTGACGGGTACTTGTGCTCTAATAGAAATATATTCTTCATCACCATATTCTTTTTTAATTAAGAGTGTAATTAATAAAATACCTTTCATTTCATTGCTCTCAATTATTTTATAAGATTTGTCGGGTGTCCATGTAATGATTTTTTTTGTAGGTATCAACATCATTAAACAAAACACTTTATCAATAGCGGTAGGTATGATGAACATTATAAAGTGCCCACACATTAAAAAAGTAAAATTTAAACCGTTTAAAACGGTGTAAATAATGATAAACAATAAGCTTGAATACAAAGGGACAACTGATGCAAAAAGGAGTTCTATTATAAAACTCTTTAGCTTGAATTCCTTAAAATAATTGCGATAAATCCAAACATGAAGAATTCCAAACAGAAGAGATGTTATCTGATATAAAAGAAGTTCTCGACTAAGACTTGTAAATGGCTTATTATGACTTAAAAATGCAATAAGCACATAAATCAAAGCAAATGATAAAACATAGACATAGAATTTCTTTTTATACTCATTTGCAAAATCTTTTATTTTATCACTAATAAGTAAGGTAATTATTCCGCAAAGCGCGAATATCACAATTAAAAATATTATGATGTTGGTATCAATAAGATTTACTAAGTGTTTTTTAATCATTTTAGCATTACTTTAAACGCTCTTAAAATTAGTTACGCATCATTTTAAAAGAGCATTATTCAGCTACTAATGTAATATTTTTATTTCATTTTTATTTTAAAATTGTATAATTTTTCTTTCATTAATTGATATAAAAACAAAAAAAAAGGAATACATCCTTTTTTACTTTTTATAATTAATTAATATTTTAAGAAATTGCTATAAATATATTAGCCTTAAATTAAATCATTTATAATTTACGCGAAATACCAAATTCAATATTCTTTGTATTATAGCCCGCATTACTGCTTCCTAACCCAGCATTAGAAACATGTCTTATACTTGGACGAACATCAAACCAAAATTTATCATAATTTGCCGTAAAACCAACCGCTAAAACATCCGCAAAAGCAAAACCATCAGACATTCGCTCTGTTTCTGTATCTGTAATCATAGGACCAATACTGCCCAAAACATAAAAAGAACAAACGTCACCTATAGGTTTACGAATTAAAAAACCACAATTAAGCACATATTCGCGAACATCTTTTAAACGGGTATATTCATCTCTTTTTTGCTGATAGTTTGGTGTTTCAGGCTTTACAAAATAGAAATTCAATAATTGATGCTCAGCAAAATTAACCTCTGGCTGAACTAAAATCTGATACTGAAAATGCTTTGTTTCCTTTATTTTGTAATACAGTTGAACTTTATAAAAGTGATTTGTAAACGTGTAGTTTCTATTGCTAAATTCACTTCCAAAACCATAATTAAAACCTAAGGAAAAATTTGAATCATCTTTCTGTGCAGTGCTTTTTACAGCCATAAGAAACAATAAAACTAAAAGTAATTTTCTTGTCATAAATCATTTTAAAATTCCATTTAAATATAGCACAAAAAAAAGATCCAACTTTCGCTGGATCTTTTTTTTATATAATTAAAACAGTAATTATGCTTTATTATGTTTGTCTTCGATTGTGTGTTTCTCATC
>Ga0182006_1002047_pt1 | contig 11309 bp, 6 predicted proteins | sample Sormic07211104_1_FD_123022 | JGI IMG/M metagenome (GOLD analysis project Ga0182006, IMG submission 123022) | Rhizosphere microbial communities from Sorghum bicolor, Mead, Nebraska, USA - 072115-104_1 MetaG | ecosystem: Host-associated > Plants > Roots > Rhizosphere | place: USA: Nebraska...
CGGGCCAGAAGCCGGCGGCAAGCAGCATCACGGCCAGGTAAGGCCAAACCGACTGGATCACGCGTCCCCTCCCCGGGTGGTGTCACGACGGTCGTCAGGAATATCTATTCCTAACGAAGTAGCCTGAAGCATAAATTATTGACCGCGCTTTGCAAGCATGTTACACAGCCCTGACGCACGTCCACCCACCACGGTTGCATCGGGGATACCGAACGGTGAAAGCGGCCCTACGAAACGCGATGATTCGCCCGGCGCTGGCGGCGTGCCTGCTCGCCACGCTGAGCCCCACTCCTGTGGGAGCCGCCCCTCTTGGCGATGCCTCTCCAAGCCAGGTGGGAGCCGACCCTGTCGGCGATGCTCCTTCAAGGCAGATAGACGCCGGCCACTTCAAAACCGCCGAAGCCCTCATAACCAAGGCTCTGACCCAACCCGACCTCACCCCCACCCAACGCGACACCCTGCTGTTCCAGCGCGAACGCATGCGCCGCATCCTGCTCGACTTCACCCTCGACGCCGACGCGGTGAAGACCCGCCTGCGCAAGCAGATCCCCGATCTCACCGACGCCGAATTCGCGAAGTGGGACGCCGCCGGCCTGCTCGAAAAACAGGTTATCGACGGCCGCACGTTGTACTTCAAGCGTTCGCCGGGAAACCTGTTCCGGATCAGTGCCGAGGCACGTGCGCGACGCAAGGAACAGACCCCCTTCGACGACGGCCCGAACGAAATCCTCAACGACCACCACCGCGCCGTGCGCGCGGCCGCGCTGGCCAGTCACGTCAGCAACGTGTTGCCGCGCCGCGAGAGCGTCACCCAGGTGCTCACGGTGAAAGCCGACGCGGTACCCGCGGGCGAAACGATCCGCGCCTGGATTCCCTATCCGCGCGCCATCGCGGGGCAGCAGGAAGATATCCGCCTTACCGGCAGCGAACCGGCCAAGGCCGACGTCGCTCCCGAGTGGAGCCTGCAGCGCACGGCTTACCTCGAAAAGAAGGCCGAAGCGGGCAAGCCCACGGAATTCTCGATCACCTACGAGGTGACCCTCTACGCGCGTTACGTCGACATCGATCCGGCGAAGGTGACGCGGACGCCGGTCACCCCGGCGCTGGCGCCCTATGTCGCCGAGCGCGCGCCGCACATCGTTTTCACCGACGCCATGCGCGCGTACTCGAGGCGCGTGGTCGGCGACGAGACCAACCCTTACCGTATCGCGCAGAAGCTGTTCGCCGCCGTCGATACGATTCCCTGGGCGGGCGCGCGGGAATACTCCACGATCTCGAATATCGGCGACTACACGCTGCATGCCGGGCACGGCGATTGTGGCGAGCAGACCCTGCTGCTGATGACCCTGCTGCGCCTCAACGGCATTCCGGCGCGCTGGCAATCGGGCTGGATCTTCTCCGATGGCAAGTACAACAACATCCACGACTGGGGACAGGTGTACCTGGCCCCGTATGGATGGGTACCGATGGACGTGACCTTCGGCCGCCTGCCGGCCGGAGCGGACGCGAAGCCGGGCGACGACGCGCTCGAGTGGTTCTACCTCGGCGGCCTGGATGCCTATCGCATCGCCTTCAACGACGACTATGCGCAACCGTTCACGCCGCCGAAGACCTTCTTCCGTTCGGAGACGGTCGACTCGCAGCGCGGCGAAGTCGAGTGGAAGGGCGGCAACCTGTATTTCGACCAGTGGGATTACGACTTCCGGTGGCACCGTGTCGATACACCGCGCGGGGGCGGTGGCACGGCGCCCTGACCGGGTAACGCACGACAACCCGAAACATCATCTTATGGGAGTGGGGAGATGGGGGACATGAAGACGAACCGGCGCACGTTGCGCCACGGTGCCTTGTGCATGGCGATCGGCCTGGGCCTCGCCGTGTCCGGCAGCGCCTCCGCCGCGAATACCGACGGCACGATCGTCGGCCGCACCAAGGCGGGCGCGACCGTTACCGCCCGCGACCCGGCCACCGGGCTGACACGTACGGTAACCGCCGACGACGCGGGCAATTTTCGCCTGCCGTACCTGCCGGTCGGCCATTACCAGGTGGACAGCAGCAAGGACGGCAAGCCGGTGGCGACCACCGCCGAGGTGACGGTGAGCCTCGGCAACGCCACCACGGTGAACCTCGTGGAACGCGGCGCGACGGGTACCACCGAACTCGAAGGCGTGCAGGTGAGCGCGCCGGTCGTCATCTCCGCCGTGGACGTCAGCTCGACCGAAACGGCGACGAACATCAGCCGCGAGGAAATCCGCCGCCTGCCGGTGGACCAGAACGTGCAGTCGGTGGCCTTGCTGGCGCCCGGCGTGAACAAGGGCAACGCCGGCTTCGGCGGCATCTCGTTCGGCGGTTCGTCCGTGGCCGAGAACTCGTTCTACGTGAATGGCCTCAATGTCACCGACTTCTACAACCGCAACGGTTTCTCCGAGGCGCCGTTCGCGTTCTACCAGGAATTCCAGGTCAAGACCGGCGGCTATTCCGTCGAGTTCGGCCGCACCACCGGCGGCGTCGTGAACGCCGTGACCCGCTCGGGCACGAACGAATTCAAGGCCGGCGCGGAGATGACCTTCGAGCCCAGTGACTGGCAGGCCACCACGAAGAACCGCTACTGGGACGGCGAGCGCTACATCACCTCGTCCGAAGACCACTACTCGCGTACCAAGATGAACGTGTACGCGTCCGGCCCGATCGTGAAGGACAAGCTGTTCTTCTTCGCGATGTACGAAGCGCGGGGATATACGCCGCAGAACACCGATAACCAGGGCACCGTACTCACCCAGAACGATACCGACTCCGGCTTCTGGGGCGCCAAGATCGACTGGCACATCAACGACAAGAACCTGTTCGAGTTCATGGCGTTCTCCGATAAGGACACGAACGAGGGTTCGGTATACGCCTACGACTATCCGACGCACACCAAAGGTACGCGCAGCGACCTCATCACCAGCGATACGGGTGGCAAGAACTGGAACGGCACCTTCACCAGCTATCTGGTCGACGACCTTTCGATGAAGCTGATGTACGGTCGAAACGAGCGTGAAAGCTATACCCACGGCCTGGCCGACACCGATTGCAACCCGGTGTCCATCGATGACAACGCAGATGCACCAGGCGTACCGCTGGGATGCAGCACGAGCACGACGGTGGAGAAGCGCAACGATACGCGCAAACAGGGCCGTGCCGATTTCGAGTGGACGCTGGGAGACCACCTCGCCCGCTTCGGCTATGACCACGAAGTCGATACGTCGGATTACGACAGGCATTACCCGGGTCCGGGCGAGTACAACTACCGCATCGTTCACGCTACTCCGGGCTCGACCATCGAGAGCGACAACGTCATGCCACTGGGCTATGACATGTACGTGCGACAACGCCGTTACAACATCTCCGGAACGTTCGAGACGACGAACAACGCCTTCTACGTCGAGGACAACTGGAACATCACACAGAATTTCCTGCTCAACGTCGGCCTGCGCCGCGATGCCTTCGACAACAAGACTGGCGAGGGCAAGAGCTATATCAAGATGGACAACATGATCGCGCCGCGACTCGGATTCTCCTGGGACCTGAAAGGAGACGGCACGATGAAGGTGTTCGGCAACCTCGGCCGCTACTACCTGCCCGTGGCCAACGTGATCAACATCAAGCAGGCCGGCGGCCTGCTGGACGAGCGCACGTTCTACACCTTCAACGGCTATCAGATCATCGACCGGAACGGATCGCAGTACGCCATGCCGATCCTCGGCCAGCAGTTCGGCACGGTGGACACCTCGCAGGGCAACGGCACCGTGGGCGACCTGCGTTCCGAGGTCGACAAGAACATGGATTCGGTCTACCAGGACGAGGCCATCCTCGGCTTCCAACAGGCGATCGACGACAAATGGTCCTGGGGCGTCAGCGGTACCTACCGCCGTCTGCACAATGCGATCGACGACATGGAGATCAGCGCGACGCCGCAGTGCGGCGGCGATGGATACATCGGTTACGTGATGGGCAATCCGGGGCGCAAGCTCACGGTATACGGTGACACCAACTGCGACGGCACCCCCGATGGCTACATCAACATCGACACCTCGAAGGAGGGTTGGGCGTTGTACGACGCCTCGGGCAATTACCTAGGCCAGCGTGGCTGGAAGAAGCCGCGCCGCACCTTCGGTTCCCTGGAGTTCCAGCTGGACCGCGCATGGGACGAGAAGTGGATGTTCAACGCCTCGTACGTGTTGTCATGGAGTCGCGGCAACGCCGAGGGCCCTGTGAACTCGGATACGAACTTCGACGATACCGGCCGGACCGAGAACTTCGACGATCCCTGGGTGAACCTCTCGGGTGGCTACCTGCCGAACGATCACCGGCACCAGTTCAAGTTTCGCGGCACCTACGCGCTCAGCAAGCAGTGGCAGATCGGCGCGGACCTCACGGCGCTTTCCGGCAGCCCGATCACCGGCTATGGCGTCGGCAATCCGTACGACAAGACCTCCTACCACAGCTATTTCATCTGCGTGGAAAACTGCGCCGACCCGGTCTCCGAAAACCGCATCTACGAGCGTTCCCCGCGAGGGGCGAAGCGCACGCCCTGGACCTTCAACCTCAATGCCAGCATCACCTACCTCCTGCCCATCGACGAGAAGAACAACCTGCGCGTGAAGTTCGCGGTGTATAACCTGCTCAACCAGCAACGGACGCTCGGCGTCGACCAGGACCTTCAGACGTCGATCGGCAGTTTCAGCGATACCTATCTGCAACCGACCCGCTTCCAGTCGCCCCGCTTCGGCCAGTTGACCGTGTCGATCGACTTCTAGGCCCAGGGCAGGAAACAGGAGGCATCGGAATGCAGGGTGGGAAGCGCGCCAGCGCGCTTCCCACCCCCGGTTTCCGACCCCGGCTTCCACTGGTGTACTGGTGTCATCAAAGGAGGCACGAATGAAGCGAATCCTTGGCCTGGCCTTGTTGTCCTGCGCGGCTGCGCAGGCGCAGGACCATCCGCTTACCGTGGACACGCACGTCGACATTCCCTTGTCGTACATGCACGACCCGAAGTTCGACGCCGGCAAGGACGGGCCGCTCAAGGTGGACCTGCCGAAGATGCGCCGTGGCGGCCTCGATGCGGCGTTCTTCGTGATCTATGTGGAGCAGGGGCCGTCGACCCCGGCCGGGTATGCGAAGGCGGTGGCGCAGGCGGCGCGCAAGTACGACGCCATCGACCTGATGCTGAAGCGATATCCCGAATGGGTCCGGGCGGCGCGCACGCCCGCCGATGTCCGTGCGAACAAGGCCGCTGGGCGGTTGTCGGCCATGATCGGCATCGAGAACGGCTATTCGCTCGGACACGACCTGAAGCGCCTGGACGCGGCCTATGCACGGGGTGCGCGTTACATCGGGCTGGCGCATGTCGGCAACAACGATCTCTGTGGCAGCTCGCTACCCCGTAAGGAACTCGGCGACGAGGTGGACAGCAATCTCGGCCTCACCGATTTCGGCCGGAAAGTGGTGGAGAGGGCCAATGCGCTGGGGATGATGGTGGACGTGTCGCATGCTTCTGACGCCTGCGTCCGCGACGTCCTCGCGCTGTCGAAGGCGCCGATCATCGCGTCGCATTCGTCGTCCCGGGCGATCACCGACCATCCTCGCAACCTTCCGGATGACCTCCTGCAGGCTATCGCCGCGAAGGATGGCGTCGTCCAGGCCGTGGCATACAAGGAGTTCCTGAAAAAGGACCCGGAGCGCGCGGCCGCCGAGAAGGCCTTGCAGACGCGGGTGGCGCGCGAGGCGGGCGACAAGGAGTATGACAGCGAGAAGCACGACTACTTGCCGTCGTACATCGAGGGCATGAAGGCGATCCAGCGCGAACATCCACTGGCCACGCTGGACGATTTCATGGACCACATCCAGCACATGGTGAAAGTGGCGGGCATCGACCACGTGGGCATCGCCTCGGACTTCGACGGCGGTGGCGAGATCACCGGGTGGATGGACGCCTCGGAAACGCGCAACGTGACCGCCGCGCTGAAGCGGCGCGGCTTCTCCGACCAGGACATCGCGAAGCTCTGGGGCGGCAACCTGCTGCGCGTATGGGCGGCCGATGAAGCCGCTTCCGCCGCATCGCTCGATGCCCTCGTCGACGAGGCGGTGTCGCGCTATCGGATTCCCGGCATCGCGGTCGGGGTGATCCAGGATGGCAAGGTGGCCTATACGCGCACGGCCGGCGAACTCGTCGCCGGTTCGGGCCACAAGGTGGACGGGCGGACCCTGTTCAAGATCGCCTCGAACAGCAAGGCCATGACCACGGCGCTGCTGGCGCGCCTGGTCGCGGCGGGTAAGCTGCATTGGGACGATCCGGTGACGAAGTACCTGCCGGACTTCCGCATGAACGATCCATGGGTGACCCGCGAAATCCAGGTGCGCGACCTGGTGATCCACAACAGCGGCCTGCGCGAAGGCGCGGGTGACCTGATGCTCTGGCCGGAACCGAACGACTTCACGCGCAAGGACATCCTGGCCGGCCTCGCTTACCTGAAACCGGAACACAGCTTCCGTTCGCGCTACGCCTACGACAACCTTCTGTACGTCGTGGCGGGCGAGGTGGCCGCGGCGGCCGGCGGCGCTTCGTACGAGACGCTTTTGCACCGCGAGGTCTTCGAGCCGCTGGGACTCTCCCGCTGTCAGGTCGGCCGCTGGTCGCGCGACGGCGTGGGGAACGTCGCCCAACCGCACCGGCAAGGGGAGCACGGTAACGAAGTGGTGAACGGCGACCCGGCAACGGTTCCCGCGATCACCTCCGCCGCCGCGGGCGGCGTGCGCTGCGACCTCGACGACATGCTCCACTGGGCCGGAAACTGGCTGGTGCCCGATGCGACGCAACTGGCATGGCTCGACGCCGCGCATCGCGAGCCCCTTTGGTCGATCCAGAATCCGATGCCCGTGGGCAAGCGCAGGAAAGCCTGGAACGACACGCATCTCTATGGTTACGGCTATGGCTGGCGGCTGGCCGACGTGGACGGACAATGGAGCGTTTCGCACACGGGCACGCTGTCCGGCATGTATTCGACGGTGAGCTTGTTGCCCGAGCGGCGCAGCGGCCTCGTGATCCTGATGAACGGAGGGAGCGAGGACGCCCGCGATGCGCTTGCAGCGGCCCTGCTGAAGCGGTTCACGGCCCCGGGCGAAACACATACGGTGGACGAATACGCCGATCGCATCGCCGCCGAGTCGTCCGTCCCGGGCGCCTCGCGTGCACCGGATACGTCGTCGCGCGTGGTCGCTTCCGCCAGCGAGGCGAGCGGCTTGCTCGGCGTCTGGCGCGACCCGTGGTTCGGTGAAGTCAGCATCTGTCCCGGCAAGGAAGGCGTACGCTTCGCCGCGGCCCGCTCCCCGGTCATGACGGGTATGCTCGAACGCGTGGGTACGCGTTACCTCGTGCAGTGGACCAGCCCGCGGATGGACGCGGAGCCGTGGCTGGATCTTTCCACGCCGGACCAGCTGCGCCTTACCAAGGTCGATCCCGATGCCGATTTCAGCAACGATTATGAAGACCTGGCTTTCACTCGCGTGCGGGCTTGTCCTTAGCGCACAGGCCGCCGAGGCACCTCCGCGCGTGTCCCCGGCGCGCACGCCGCACGAGGCGGGACTCGCCGATGTTCGCTCGCTGGTGCCCGATATCGCCGAGGATATCCATTACGCCGGAAGCGACAACTTCACCGGCGCGCCGGTGGATGGTTATCGGTCGGCGAAGTGCTTCCTGCGCACGGTGGCCGCCGAGGCGCTGGCGCGTGTGGAGATGCATCTGCGCGGCGAGGGGCTGCGCCTGCGTATATGGGACTGCTATCGGCCGGCCCGTGCCGTCGCGGCCTTCGTGCGCTGGGCGGGAGATCCGGGCGACATACGGACGAAGACCACGCACTACCCGAACCTCGGCAAGGACAAGCTGTTGGGTGAATACATCGCGCCTGTTTCCGGGCATAGCCGCGGTGCCACCGTCGACCTCACCCTGATGCGGTGCGAAGGGACGCGATGCGCGCCGCTGGACATGGGTACGGACTTCGACTTCTTCGATCCGCGCGCGCACACCGACTATCCGGACCTCACCGCCGCGCAGCGTGCGAACCGCCAGCGACTGGTGCGTGCGATGGCGGCGGAAGGTTTCGTCAATTACCCGCAGGAGTGGTGGCATTACTCGCTGCCTTCCGCCGCGTCCGCCGATACGATCTACGACGTTCCCGTGGAGTGACCATGCGCCTCGCCGTATCGCTGGCCCTTTGTGTCTTCCTCGCAGGATGTGCCGCATCGCCCTCGCGTGATGCGGCGCTGGACGTATTGATGAAGCGTTACGACGGCGACGGCCCGGGTGCCTCACTGTTGGTGGTACGCGACGGCGTGCCCATCGTCCGGCGGGGCTATGGATTCGCCGACCTGGAACACCACGTGGCCGCCTCGCCGCAAACCAACTATCGCCTCGCCTCGGTGAGCAAGCAGTTCACCGCGACGGCAATCCTCCTGTTGGCGCAAGACGGCAGGCTTTCGCTGGATGACCGCGCCCGTCGCTGGCTGCCCGCGTTGCCCGCCGCGGCGGACGTGATCACCGTTCGCCAGTTGCTGAGCCACCAGGGTGGGCTGATCGACTACGAGGACATCATGCCCGCCGACACGCGGGTACCGTTGCGCGACAGGGACGTACTCGACCTGCTCGCCAGGACCGACCATCTCTATTTCACTCCCGGCACGTCGTACCGCTACAGCAACGGGGGCTATGCGATGCTCGCGCTGATCGTGGAGAAGGCCTCGGGCAAACCGTTCCGGGATTTCCTGCGCGAGCGCATCTTCATCCCATTGGGCATGACCAACACCCTGGCCTATGTGCGGGAAGGGCCGCCCGTGCCGTACCGCGCGTTCGGATACAGCGAGGAAGCTGGACGTTGGGTGCGTACCGACCAGAGCATGACGAGTTCGGTGCTGGGAGACGGCGGGATCTATTCCTCGATCGACGACCTGGCACGTTGGGACGCCGCGCTCTACGACGACCGGCTCTTGAGCGACGCTTCGCGCAAGGCCGCCTTCACGCCCTGGACGCCCACCGACGATCCCACGGTGCGATACGGCTACGGCTGGCGGATCACCGGCGAAACGCTCTGGCACTCGGGCGAGACCATCGGCTTCCGCAACGTGATCGTGCGATACCCGAAACGTCACCTCACCGTGATCCTGCTGACCAACCGCAACGATCCCGAGCCCTACAAAACCGCCCTGCAAATCGCCAACCTCTACCTGTAGCCTCGCGGCACAGGTCCGATAGCAGCCAGGGATGACCTCCGATCCATGACTGGTGGGAGCCGACCTTGTCGGCGATCCCGCGGCAGCGGGCCAGCCACCCTCACCCCCATGTCTTATCATAGGCAGTCCCCCCGCGACCGCACGGATTCCCCATGTCCACGTTCCGCTTCGCCCTGGCCCAGTACGACTTCCCGGTAGGCGCCACCGCCAAGAACGCCCAGCGCGTGAAGGCACTGGCCGAGGAAGCGCGGGATCGGCTCGGCGCCTCGCTGGTCGCCTTCCCCGAATTGACGCTCTCCGGATATCCGCCCGAAGACCTGCTCCAGCGTCCGAGCTTCCTCGAAGCCTGTGGACGCGAACTCGCGGCGCTCGCTCCGGAGATCCGCGGCATATCGGCCATCGTGGGCCATCCCGAAACACGCGGTGAAGTCTTCAACGCGGCCTCGCTGATCCGCGAAGGCAAGGTCGAGTGGACTTATCAGAAGCAAGCCCTGCCCAACTACACCGTCTTCGACGAGAAGCGCTATTTCCAGCATGGCCAGGCCACGCGGGTTTTCGTGATCGAGGGCGTGCGCGTGGGCATGCTCATCTGCGAGGACATCTGGGAGGCCGAACCGGCGGCCCATGCCGCGCAGGCGGGGGCGGAACTGATCCTGGTGATCAACGCCTCGCCTTACGACCACCGCCAGGCGGCCACGCGCGAGGAATTGCTGCGCGAGCGGGCCACGGAAAACGGGGTCCCCATCGCCTACGTGAACCTGGTCGGAGGCCAGGATGACCTGTTGTTCGACGGCCATTCCTTGCTCGTGCAGTCGGACGGCGAAGTGGTCGCCCGCGCGCCGTCGTTCGAGGAAATGCTGCTCACGGTGGAATACGACACCGAGACGAAACGCCTCGCGGCGATCGACTGGCCGGCGCAGGACACGCGCTCGCCGGAAGCGATCATGTACGCGGGCCTCGTACGCGGCGTGCGCGACTACATCGGCAAGAATGGTTTTTCGGGCGTGCTGCTGGGTCTTTCCGGCGGTATCGATTCGGCACTCACGCTGGCGCTCGCCGTCGATGCGCTCGGCAAGGACAAGGTCACGGCCGTGATGATGCCGACGGTGTACACGTCGGATCTTTCGCTGCGCGAGGCGAAGGCGCAGGCGGAGCACCTGGGGGTCGAGTACCACGTGTTGCCGATCGAGGGGATCTACGAAGCCTTCACCAGCACGTTGGCGCCGGTGTTCGAAGGGCGCGGGCCCGACATCACCGAGGAAAACCTGCAATCGCGTGCGCGCGGCGTGTTGCTGATGGCGATGTCGAACAAAACCGGCAAGCTGTTGCTGTCCACGGGCAACAAGAGCGAGATGGCGGTCGGCTACGCCACCCTCTATGGCGACATGTGCGGCGCCTATGCGCCACTCAAGGATGTCTACAAGACCACCGTCTACAGCCTTTCGCGCTGGCGTGCGGCCATCGACGGCGCGATCCCGATGGCGGTCATCGACCGTCCGCCTTCGGCCGAACTGCGCCACGAGCAGACCGACCAGGACTCCCTGCCGCCTTACGACGAGCTCGACGCCATCCTCGAGCACTTCATCGAAGGAGAGGCCTCGGCGGAAGACATCATCGCCGCCGGCCACGACGATGCGACGGTACGCCGGGTGATCCGCATGGTCTTCATCAACGAGTTCAAGCGCCGCCAGGCGGCACCGGGCCCCCGCGTGACCACGAAGGCCTTCGGCCGCGAACGCCGCTACCCAATCACCTCCGGCTGGCGCTGACTCCCACCGCAACAAAAAACTTCTTGGCGAAGGTGGGGATGATGCGATGCGTTCTGGCTCGGCTTCGCCCTCGCATTCGTTGTGCGGCGTGGCGGGGGAGCTGCCGGGCGCCACCCTCGGCGCGACAGGCGGTGCCGTCCCTTGGGAAGGGATGCCGCTGCGCGGCCGTGTCTGATGGCTGGCGCCCCTTCGGGCTCGGACGGTCGGGCGGGGGTTTTCGATTCGGCTCCTGCCTCAGCGAAAACGATCGGCCGTCCAGGCCGATCCCCTTCGGGC
>Ga0182006_1002048_pt1 | contig 11305 bp, 10 predicted proteins | sample Sormic07211104_1_FD_123022 | JGI IMG/M metagenome (GOLD analysis project Ga0182006, IMG submission 123022) | Rhizosphere microbial communities from Sorghum bicolor, Mead, Nebraska, USA - 072115-104_1 MetaG | ecosystem: Host-associated > Plants > Roots > Rhizosphere | place: USA: Nebraska...
TCAGGTTGACGTAGCTTTCCTGGACCAGGTCGCCTTCCGGCAGCCAGGCGAGGGCGACGTCGAGCGCGTCGGTTTCGCGCGAGAAATGCTTCACGAACAACTCGGCCGGCAAGGCCTCGGCGCCCTGGAGTTCACCGCGCAGGTAATCCGGCAAGCCGTCCTCGAAATACCACTCCGTGGTCTCGCCGGACGCCTCGTCGAGCAGGCGCACGGTGAGCCCGGCGCAAAGCACGGCCTTGGCGCGAAGCAGGTGCTTCAGCTTCGAGACGAGGATGCGCGGTGTGTCGAAATACTTCGGGTCGGGCCAGAAGCGCAGCGTGGTGCCGGTCTTCTTCTTCGGGACGCTGCCGATCACCTCGAGATCGCTCGCGCGATCGCCGTTGGCGAAGCTCATCCGGTATTCCTGGGCATCGCGGCGGATGGTGACGTCCACGCGCGTGGACAGCGCGTTGACCACCGAGACGCCCACGCCATGCAGGCCACCCGAGAAGGCGTAGTTCTTGTTGGAGAACTTGCCGCCCGCATGCAGGCGCGTGAGGATCAGTTCGACGCCCGGTACCTTCTCTTCCGGATGGATGTCCACCGGCATGCCGCGGCCATCGTCGGTGACTTCGACCGAGCCGTCGTTGAAGACGGTGACCTCGATGGTCTTCGCATGGCCCGCGAGCGCCTCGTCGACGGAGTTGTCGATGACTTCCTGGGCGAGGTGGTTCGGCCGCGAGGTGTCCGTGTACATGCCGGGGCGGCGCTTGACGGGGTCGAGACCGCTGAGGACTTCGATGTCTGAGGCGTTGTAGCGAGTATTCATGGTCTTCGCGGGTGTGACGTAGCCGGGCAGGATGGGGTCAGGTCCCCAGGATGGTCAAGCCTGACGCGTGTCCGTGTCAGCCCGTGAGATTGGCGATCCCGGTGCTAGATCGGCGCGCAGTGCCACTCCAGCCATTCGCGGTCGGCACCGTCGAGCAGGGGGGACAGCGCGGCGCGGACGGTGGCGTGGTAATCGTCCAGCCACGCCCGTTCCGAAGGCTCCAGCAGACGGGGCTCCAGGCCGCGGCGGTCGAAGGGGCAGAGCGTCAGCGTCTCGAAGGCCAGGAATTCACCGAACTCCGTGGAGTCGGCCTGGGTCACCACCGCGAGGTTCTCGTGGCGGATGCCATGGCGGCCCGGCTTGTACAGGCCGGGCTCGATCGAGGTGATCATTCCCGTCTCCAGTGGCACCAACGCGCCTCCGGCCACGGGCGGGCGGATGCCGTGCGGACCTTCGTGGACGTTGAGGAAGTAACCCACGCCGTGGCCCGTGCCATGGCCGAAATCCATGCCGGCGGCCCAGAGCGGCGCACGGGCGAGGGCGTCCAGCTGCGGTCCGCTCGCGCCCTTGGGGAAACGCGCGCGCGACAGCGCGATCATGCCCTTCAGCACGAGGGTCGAGTCGCGGCGCTGTTCGTCGGTGACCGGACCCAGCGCGAGCACCCGCGTGATGTCGGTGGTGCCCCCGAGGTACTGGCCGCCGGAATCGACCAGCAGCAGTCCCTTGGCGGCCAGGGGGCTGAACGAGGCTTCGGTGGCGCGGTAATGCGGCAAGGCGCCGTTGGCCTGGTAGCCGGCGATGGTGGAGAAGCTCTCTCCGACGAAACCGGCCTGCGTTTCGCGCGCCGCGCGCACGATCGTGTCCACGTCCAGTTCCGTCAACGCCTGGCCGGCGGCGAGCGTCGCCTCGATGTGCCGGAACGCACGGGCCAGCGCGGCGCCGTCGCGGCGCATCACGTCGCGGATATGGTCCAGTTCCTCCGCGGTCTTGCGCGCCTTCTGCGCGGTCGATGGATGTGGCGCGCGCACCTGCTTCACGCTGCCGGGCAGGCCTTCCAGTACGGAAACGACGACGCGGCCCGCGTCGTACATCAATGTCGCATCGTCCGGCAGCGCGGCGATCGCCGAGGCGACGGTGCCGTAGTCGGCCAGGGCGATGCCATCGGCGGCCAGCGAGGCCTTCAACCCGGCCGGCACCTTGGCGGCGTCGATGAAAAGCGTGGCCCGCGTGTCCTCGACCAGGAGGTGGGCCAGGAAGACCGGGTTGTATTCGACGTCGGCACCGCGAAGGTTGGTCAGCCAGGCGATGTCGTCGAGGCTGGAAAGCAGGTGGTGCGTGGCCCCGGCCCGGCGCATCGCCGTGCGCACGTGGCGCAGCTTGTCGGCGCGTTCGACCGTGGCGAACGGGGCCGCGTGGGCGTAAACGGAAGCCTCGGGCCGCGGCGGCCGCTCGGTCCAGACGGCGGCGGGCAGGTCGAGGTCGGTGCGCAGGCGGGCACCGGCGGCTTCCAGGCGCCTGGACAGGCTTTCGGCGCCGGCGACGGACACGCTATCCCCGGCCACGGAGACGACGTCGCCGGCGCCGAGCTGCTCCGCGAGCCAGGCCACGTGTTCCGGCGTGTGCGCCACGTTCAGTTTCATCAGGGGAAGGCCGCTGCCGGCCAGTTCGCTCTCGGCCTGGGCGAAGTAGCGGGAATCGGTCCACAGTCCGCCGCCGGTGGTGGTGACCACCAGGGTGCCGGCCGATCCGGTGAAGCCGGACAGCCATTGGCGCGCCTGCCAGCGTGGTGGCAGGTACTCGGAGAGGTGTGGGTCGGCGGTGGGCACGACGACGGCGGCGACGCCTTCGCGGGCCATGGCGGCGCGAAGAGCCTGGAGGCGGGCGGGAATCGGGGAGGCATTCATCCGCACATGGTATCGGGAGAAAGGACGGTGGGAAGCAAGGAGGGGTGGGAAGCCCCGGAGCACCGGAGCGCCGGAACACCGGGAGTACCGCACCGGGTCGGGCCAGGGTGCGGAGGGGCGCTTCGGCTTTCTATTCAGGTACCACTCGCGAGTGGGGGCCCGCTTAGGTAAAATACAAATTTCCAGCACTGGCTGCTCGCATGACTCCCCTGATTTTCGTCACCGGCGGTGTGGTGTCTTCCCTTGGGAAAGGCATCGCAGCGGCGTCGCTTGCCTCGATCCTCGAGGCCCGCGGTCTTTCCGTGACCATGATGAAGCTCGATCCGTACATCAACGTGGATCCGGGCACCATGAGTCCCTTCCAGCACGGTGAGGTCTACGTCACCGACGATGGCGCGGAAACCGATCTCGACCTCGGCCACTACGAGCGCTTCGTCCGCACCCGGCTGACTGGCAAGAACTCGATCACCGCCGGCAAGATCTACGAATCGGTGATCCGCAAGGAGCGCCGCGGCGACTACCTCGGTGCCACCGTGCAGGTGATCCCGCACATCACCGACGAGATCAAGCATTCCATCCACGAGGCCACCCGCGGCTTCGACGTGGCCCTGGTCGAGATCGGCGGCACCGTCGGCGATATCGAATCGCTGCCGTTCCTGGAGGCGATCCGTCAGTTGCGCATCGAGCACGGGCCGGAGAAGTGCATGTTCGTGCACCTCACCCTGGTCCCGTATATCAAGGCGGCGGGCGAGATCAAGACCAAGCCGACCCAGCATTCCGTGAAGGAACTGCGCTCGATCGGTATCCAGCCCGATGTGCTGCTGTGCCGTTGCGAGGAACCGCTGCCCGATGGCGAGCGGCACAAGATCGCGCTTTTCACCAACGTGCCGAAGAACGCCGTCATCAGCACGATCGACGTCGATGTCATCTACAAGCTGCCGATGTGGCTGCACGAGCAGGGCCTGGACGAACTCGTCATCAAGCGCCTGGGCCTCGACGCCGGTCCGGCCGACCTCTCCAGCTGGGAGCGCACGGTCGAGGCCGTCGAGCATCCGCGTGACGAGGTCACCGTGGCCATCGTCGGCAAGTACGTCGAACACAAGGACGCCTACAAGTCCCTGGGCGAGGCGCTGCGCCACGGCGGCATCAACCAGTCGACGCGGGTGAACCTGCGCTGGGTCGATTCCGAAGACGTGGAGGCACGCGGTGCCCGCGCGGTGCTTGGCGATGCCGACGCCATCCTGGTGCCCGGTGGCTTCGGCAAGCGTGGCTTCGAGGGCAAGATCCTCGCCGCCCAGTTCGCCCGCGAAACCGGCATCCCGTACTTCGGCATCTGCTACGGCATGCATGCCGCGGTGGTCGAATTCGCCCGCAACACGGCGGGGCTGCCCCAGGCCGATTCCAGCGAGAACGACCGCAACACGCCGGACCCCGTCATCGCCCTCATCACCGAGTGGACCACCGCCACCGGCGAAACCGAGCAGCGCAGTGAGCGCTCCGATCTCGGCGGCACGATGCGCCTGGGCGCGCAGGAATGCCGCCTGAAGGCAGGCACGCTGGCACGCGAACTGTATGGCGAAGACGTGGTGCGTGAGCGTCATCGCCATCGCTACGAGTTCAACAACCGCTACCGGCAGTCGTTCGAGGACCTCGGCATGGTGATCTCGGGCAAGTCGATGGACGACCTGCTCGTGGAGATCGTCGAGCTGCCGCGCCAGGTACACCCGTGGTTCCTGGGTTGCCAGGCCCATCCGGAATTCACCTCCACGCCGCGCGAGGGCCATCCGTTGTTCATCGGCTTCGTGCGCGCCGCGCGCGAATACAAGGCCGTCCGCGACGGCGACAAGCTCGCCATCCGTTCCGAGGAGTCCGCCGCATGAAGCTTTGTGGTTTCGAGGCCGGTCTCGACCAGCCGCTGTTCCTGATCGCCGGTCCCTGCGTCATCGAGTCGATGCAGCTGCAGCTCGACGTCGCCGGCAAGCTGAAGGAAATCACCAGCCGTCTCGGCATCAACTTCATCTTCAAGTCGAGCTTCGACAAGGCCAACCGCTCGTCGGGCGCCAGCTTCCGCGGTCCGGGGTTGGAAGAGGGCCTGAAGGTGCTCGAGGCGGTGAAGCGCCAGATCGGCGTGCCGGTCATCACCGACGTGCACGAATACACCCCGATGAACGAGGTCGCCGCCGTCGTCGACGTGCTGCAGACCCCGGCCTTCCTCTGCCGCCAGACCGACTTCATCCAGAACGTGGCCCGCGCCGGCAAGCCGGTGAACATCAAGAAGGGCCAGTTCCTCGCGCCGTGGGACATGAAGAACGTGGTGCAGAAGGCCTTCGATGTCGGCAACCACGACATCCTCGTCTGCGAGCGTGGCGCGAGCTTCGGCTACAACAACCTGGTCTCCGACATGCGTTCGCTCGCGGTGATGCGTGAGACGAATTGCCCGGTGGTCTTCGACGCCACCCATTCGGTGCAGTTGCCGGGTGGCCAGGGCACCAGCTCCGGCGGCCAGCGCGAGTTCGTGCCGGTGCTGGCACGCGCGGCGGTCGCCGTCGGCGTGGCCGGCCTGTTCGCCGAGACCCATCCGGAACCGGCGAAGGCCCTGAGCGATGGCCCGAACGCCTGGCCGCTCGACCAGATGGAAGAGTTGCTCGAGACCCTGATGGAGCTCGATGGCGCCGTGAAGCGCCGCGGATTCAAGAACCACGCTTGATCGTTCCCCTGGAACGGTATGATTGACGGAATCCGGCGCGCGATGCGCCGGCATTCCAATGGCGGAGCCGCAAAGGCCCCGGGGAGACAGGCTGGATGACCGAGGACAACGCGACCCACGACGCCGGCGAACCCCGCCAGCGTGCGGCACGCATGCCGCAGTCGGGTCACGGCATCGCCTCGTTCGTCATCGCCCTGGTTTCCGGTGTCGTCGTCCTGGCCGGCATCGTTTTCTCCGCGCTCATGGTCGCTTCGGGCGATCCGGAGCAGCACCTGCCGATATTCGGCTTCGTCGGCCTCGTCATCTGCGCCTTCCTCGTCCTTTCCCTCGTCGGGCTGGTGCTGGGCTTCATCGCCCTGCGCCGGCAGGACCGCCGCCGCACGTTCGGCGCGATCGGGCTCGGACTGAACGCACTCATCCTGATCGGTACCGCCGGCCTCGTGCTGGTCGGTACCTTCCTTAGTCATTCCAACTCGTAACGGGAACCGCATGACCACGTCCATCACGAAGATCCACGCCCGCGAAATCCTCGATTCCCGCGGCAACCCCACCCTCGAGGCCGAGGTCACCCTGGCCGACGGTTCCTTCGGTCGCGCCGCCGTGCCGAGTGGCGCCTCCACCGGCACGCGCGAAGCGGTCGAACTGCGCGATGGCGACAAGGGCCGTTACGGTGGCAAGGGCGTGAAGAACGCCGTGGCCAACGTCAACACCACGATCGCCTCCGCGCTGAAGGGTTACGACGCCGCCGACCAGAAGGGCCTCGACGGCAAGCTCATCGCGCTGGATGGCACCGAGAACAAGGGCAAGCTGGGCGCGAACGCCTTGCTCGGCGTCTCGATGGCCGCCGCTCACGCCGCGGCCGCGTCGAAGAAACAGGCCCTCTGGCAGTACCTGATGGTGGACGGTGGCGGTTCGCTGCCGGTGCCCATGATGAACATCATCAACGGTGGCGCGCATGCGGACAACAACGTCGACGTGCAGGAGTTCATGGTGCTGCCGGTCGGTGCGCCCAACTTCGCCGAGGCGCTTCGCTACGGCGCCGAGATATTCCATGCGTTGAAGTCGGTATTGAAGGGCCGCGGCCTCAACACCTCGGTGGGCGACGAAGGCGGCTTCGCACCGAACCTCAAGTCCAACGTGGAAGCGCTGGACACGATCCTGGAAGCGGTGACCAAGGCCGGCTACAAGGTCGGCAGCGACATCCTGCTCGGCCTCGACGTGGCGAGCTCGGAATTCTTCAAGGACGGCAAGTACGACCTGGAAGGCGAGGGCAAGGTGTTCACCCCGGAACAGTGGGTGGACACGCTGGCGTCGTGGTCGAAGCAGTACCCGATCGTCACCATCGAGGACGGCATGGCCGAAGGCGACTGGACCGGCTGGGCGCACCTCACCAAGGCCATCGGCGAAGGTATCCAGCTGGTTGGCGACGACCTCTTCGTGACCAACCCGAAGATCTTCCAGGAAGGCATCGACAAGAAGATCGCCAACGCCATCCTGATCAAGGTCAACCAGATCGGCACGCTGTCCGAAACGCTGGAAGCCATCGCCATGGCCGATCGCGCGAAGTATGCGGCGATCGTCTCGCACCGCTCCGGTGAAACCGAGGACACCACGATCTCCGACATCGCGGTGGCCACCACCGCCACGCAGATCAAGACCGGCTCGCTCTGCCGCACCGACCGCGTGGCGAAGTACAACCAGCTGCTGCGTATCGAGGAAGCGCTCGGTGGCAAGGCGACGTACGCCGGCCGCAACGCCTTCCCGAGCCTGTCCAAGCTGCCCGGCTGAGTCGTGCCTTGAGTAACGCGGCAATCCTGCGCTGGATCGGCCTGATCCTCGTCATCGTCCTCATCGCGCTGCAGCTGAAGCTGTGGGTCGGCGGTGGGGGCATGGCCGAGGTCGATTCGCTGCGTGAGTCGGTCAAGAAGCAGACCGAGGAAAACGCCAGCTTGCAGAAGCGCAACCAGGCGCTCGCCGCGGACGTGGAAGACCTGAAGCACGGCGAGCAGGCCACCGAGGCGCGCGCGCGCCAGGAACTGGGCCTGGTCAAGCCGGGTGAGACGTTCTACCAGGTGGTGGAGCCGGGGGCCGCGACCAGCGCGCCGCCTCCGCCTCCGCCCATCGCCCCCGGCGGCCAGTGATGGACGCGCTCTGGTGCGTGGTGCCGGCCGCCGGAAAGGGTGTCCGGGCCGGCGGGGACCGGCCGAAGCAATACCAGTGGCTGGCTGGCCGGCCACTCATCGATCACACGCTGGAACGGTTGGCGGCCCATCCACGTATCGCCGGTTTGCTGGTGGCCATCGCGGCCGACGACACGCATTTCGCGGCTACCGAAACCATCGGCGGCAAGCCGTTGATCGTCACCGTCGGCGGCGGCGAGCGCAGTGCTTCGGTGCTGGCCGGCCTGCATGCGTTGCCGGCTGGCGTGGCGGATGACGAGTTCGTGCTGGTGCACGACGCCGCGCGGCCGTGCGTGCGCGCGGGCGACATCGAACGCCTGGTCGAACTGGCGGGGAAAGGGGAGGGCGGCCTGCTCGGGGCGCCCCTTCGCGATACCCTTAAACGTGCCGACGCAGGGTGTCACAGCATCGCCACCGAACCGCGCGATGGTCGCTGGCGTGCCTTCACGCCGCAGATGTTCCGCCGTGGTGCGCTGGCGCATGCACTTCGCCTTGCCGCCGAGGCGGGTATCGTGGTGAGCGACGAGGCGATGGCCATGGAGCGTACCGGCGTATCGCCGCTGCTCGTGGAAGGATCGGAAGACAACATCAAGGTGACGACGCCGGCCGATTTCGCGCTGGCGGAGTTCCTTCTAGGGAGGACACGGTAATGCGCATCGGCCAGGGATTCGACGTCCACGCGTTCGGCGAAGGCGACCACGTGATGCTGGGTGGCGTGCGCGTGCCGCATGGGCGGGGAGTGCTCGCGCATTCCGACGGCGACGTGGTGCTGCATGCGCTTTGCGACGCCTTGCTCGGCGCCCTGGCGCTGGGCGATATCGGTAAACACTTTCCGCCTTCGGACGATCGCTGGCGCGGCGCCGACAGCCGCAGCTTCGTCCGCGCCGTGGCGGCCATGCTGTCCGAACGCGGTTATGTGCTCGGCAACGCCGACATGACGGTCATTTGCGAGGCGCCGAAGGTGGGCCCGCACGCCCAGGGCATGCGCGAGATCATCGCCGCCGACCTCGGCGTGGACATCGACCGCATCAGCATCAAGGCGACCACCACCGAGACGCTCGGCTTCACCGGGCGCCGCGAGGGCATCGCCGCGCTGGCGACGGTGCTGGTGCTGCGCGCATGAGCGAGAACGAGCCGCGCGCCTCCACGCCTCGCCTGCACGACAGGCTGGAGACGATCGTCGACCTCCTGCGTCGCCGTGAAGGCTTGCTCGCGTTCGCCGGAGCCGCGCCGGACGGCGACGAGGCCGCGCTGGAAGCGGCCGATGCGGAACTCCAGGCGCGGCTCGACGAATTGCATCCGGCCGACCTCGCGGACGTGCTGGAATCGCTGCCGCTGGAAGACCGCCTCGCGGTCTGGCAGCGCGTGCGTTCCGATCGCGATGGCGACATCCTGCTCGAGGTATCGGACTCGGTTCGCGAATCCCTGATCGCGGACATGGACGACCGCGAGATCCTCGCCGCCGTCGAACCGCTGGACGCCGACGAACTCGCCGACCTCGTCGACGACCTGCCGACCGAGGTGCTGCCCGAGCTGATGGCCAGCCTCGACGCGCAGGAGCGCGAGCGCGTGCAGGCGGCCATGTCCTACGAGGACGACCAGGTCGGCGCGCTGATGGACTTCGACATGGTCACCATCCGCGAGGACATCAGCCTCGAGGTGGTGCTGCGTTACCTGCGCCGCTTCGACGAACTGCCCGCGCAGACCGACAAGCTCTTCGTGGTCAACTCGGACAACGTGCTCACCGGCGTGCTGCCGCTGCACTGGCTGCTGGTGAACTCGCCGGAGAAGATGGTCCACGAGATCATGGCGCCCGACGTGAACACGTTCCGTCCGGAGGACGACGCTTACGACGTGGCCCAGGCGTTCGAACGCTACGACCTGGTCACCGCGCCCGTCGTCGATGCGCAGCAGCGCCTGATCGGCCGCATCGCCGTCGACGCGATGCTCGATTTCATCCGCGAAGAGAGCGAAACCGAAGCCTTGTCGCGCGGCGGCTTGCGCGAGGAGGAAGACATCTTCGCCTCCGTGTGGAAGTCCGTGCGCAATCGCTGGGCCTGGCTGGCCATCAACCTGATCACCGCCTTCATCGCCTCGCGCGTCATCGGCTTGTTCGAACACTCGATCGAGAAGCTCGTCGCCCTGGCCGCGTTGATGCCCATCGTCGCCGGTATCGGCGGCAATTCCGGCAACCAGACCATCACCATGATCGTCCGCGCGATGGCGCTGGAGCAGATCGGCGTTTCCCAGGCCCGGCGACTGTGGCGCAAGGAGATGGCGGTCTCCCTGGTCAATGGCATCGTGTGGGGTGGCGCGATCGGCATCGTCGCGTGGCTGCTTTACGGCAGCGTATCGCTGGGTCTGGTGATGATGTCGGCGATGACGCTGAACCTGTTGCTCGCCGCCTTCATGGGCGTGGGCATTCCCATGCTGATGACGAAGCTCGGGCGCGACCCCGCGCTGGGTTCGAGCGTGCTCATCACCGCGATGACCGATAGCGGTGGTTTCTTCATTTTCCTCGGCCTCGCCACGCTGTTCCTGCTGTAAAGGCTTTCCATGAGCGACAACGAACTTCCTTTCGCCTTCGGCGCGCCGCCGCTGCGTGCCCGTTTGCGCTCGACGCCCGAGGATTTCTTCGTCGAGGAACTCCTCGGCTACGAGGCCGATGGCACCGGTGAGCACGCTTTCCTCGTCGTGGAGAAGCGCGGCGCGAACACGGACTGGGTGGCGCGGGAACTGGCCAAATTCGCCGGCACCGCACCGATGAACGTGGGCTACGCGGGCATGAAGGATCGCCACGCGGTGACCCGGCAGGTGTTCACGGTGCAGTTGCCGGGCAAGGCCGATCCGGACTGGTCGGCGTTTCCGCACGCCGACGTGACGATCCGTTCGCTCGGCCGGCATTCGCGCAAGATCAAGCGGGGCGCGCTGCGCGGCAATCGCTTCGTCCTCGTGTTGCGCGAGATCGACGGCGATCGCGCCGCCGCGGAAGCGCGGCTGGGCGAGATCGGCAAGCGCGGCGTACCGAATTATTTCGGCGAGCAGCGCTTCGGTCTTGGCGGCAACAACGTCGCGCAGGCGCGGGCCATGTTCGGCGGCCGCCGTGTCGATCGCGACAAGCGGTCGATCCTGCTCTCGGCGGCGCGCTCGCATATCTTCAATGGCGTACTCGCGGAACGTGTAGCCGCCGGTTGCTGGGATGCGCCGATGGATGGCGAGATCTGGTCGCTGGAAGGGTCGCGCTCGTGGTTCGGGCCGGAACCGTTCGACGCAACGCTGGCGGAGCGGCTCGCACGGTTCGATATCCATCCGTCCGGGCCCTTGTGGGGGCGTGGCGAGACGCCTGCCTCGGCGGCCGCGGGGGAATTGGAGCGAGCGGTGGCCGCGCGCGACGAGGACCTGGCCAAAGGCCTGGCCGATGCGCGCATGGACCAGGAGAGGCGCGCCTTGCGCCTGCAGCCGCGCGAGTTCGCGTGGCGCTGGCTTGAGGATGGCGCGCTGGAGATTTCGTTCGGATTGCCTGCGGGGGCTTATGCCACCACGGTGATCCGCGAGGTCGCGGCGACCCTGTAGCCATCGCCGTCAGGGTCGGCTTGTGTCTTTCCGAAGGGCTAGGCTTGGAGGTGAGAGCGGAGTGCGGCAAGCCGATGGACGGCAGTGCCGCGAGCACGTGTGGGAGCTAGGGCTGCCGCACTCCCTCCACTAA
>Ga0182006_1002050_pt1 | contig 11302 bp, 9 predicted proteins | sample Sormic07211104_1_FD_123022 | JGI IMG/M metagenome (GOLD analysis project Ga0182006, IMG submission 123022) | Rhizosphere microbial communities from Sorghum bicolor, Mead, Nebraska, USA - 072115-104_1 MetaG | ecosystem: Host-associated > Plants > Roots > Rhizosphere | place: USA: Nebraska...
CATGATAGCACACAACTCCAAGATTATCGGCGAAGGTTTAACTTACGACGATGTATTATTAGTACCTAACTACTCGAATGTGCTTCCCCGCGAAGTGAGTATCAAATCAAAATTCTCAAGAAACATCACATTAAACGTTCCGATTGTATCTGCTGCTATGGATACTGTTACCGAAAGTGCAATGGCAATTGCTATGGCGCAGGAAGGCGGAATAGGTGTTTTACATAAAAATATGACTATCGAACAACAGGCAGGAAAAGTTCGAAAAGTAAAACGTGCTGAAGCAGGAATGATTATCGATCCGGTAACATTACCAATGAACTCTACAATCGCTGACGCTAAAAATGCCATGAAAGAATTCGGAATCGGCGGTATTCCAATCGTTGACGAAAACAAAATCTTAAAAGGAATTGTTACCAATCGTGACTTACGTTTCGAGAAAAATGGAGCAAGACCAATCGCTGAGGTTATGACAAGCCAAAACTTAGTAACTGTCTCTGAAGGAACTTCATTAGAGCAGGCAGAAGTGGTATTACAAGGTCATAAAATCGAAAAATTACCAGTTGTAAACGAGAAAAACGAATTAGTTGGTTTAATTACGTTTAGAGATATTACAAAACTGACTCAAAAACCAATCGCTAACAAAGATTCATTTGGTCGTTTAAGAGTTGCTGCTGCAATTGGAGTTACTGGAGATGCAGTTCAAAGAGCTGAAGCTTTGGTAAATGCAGGTGTAGATGCAATCATTATCGATACAGCACACGGACATACAGAAGGTGTGGTAAACACATTAAAAGAAGTAAAATCAAAATTCCCTCAAATAGATGTTATCGTTGGAAACATTGCAACACCAGAAGCTGCTAAATATTTAGTAGAAAACGGTGCTGACGGTGTAAAAGTTGGAATCGGGCCTGGTTCTATCTGTACAACTCGTATCGTTGCAGGTGTTGGTTTTCCTCAATTCTCAGCAGTTTTAGAAGTTGCTGCAGCTATCAAAGGAACTGGAGTTCCAGTTATTGCTGATGGTGGAATTCGTTATACGGGAGATATTCCTAAGGCAATCGCTGCAGGTGCTGACTGTGTAATGTTAGGTTCATTATTAGCAGGAACAAAAGAATCTCCTGGAGAAACTATTATTTTCGAAGGAAGAAAATTCAAATCTTACCGCGGAATGGGGTCTGTTGAAGCTATGCAGACAGGTTCTAAAGATCGTTATTTCCAAGATGTTGAAGACGATGTTAAAAAATTAGTTCCAGAAGGAATTGTTGGACGTGTTCCTTACAAAGGTGAATTAAACGAAAGTATGCTTCAATTCATTGGAGGTCTTCGTGCTGGAATGGGATACTGTGGTTCAAAAGATATTCCAACTTTACAAGAATCTGGACGTTTCGTTAGAATCACATCAAGCGGAATCACTGAAAGTCACCCACATAACGTAACTATTACAAAAGAAGCTCCAAATTATTCTAGATAATTTTTAGTTTTCTATATAAAAGCAAAAGGCGTAAGATTTAGTTCTTACGCCTTTTTTAATTGTTAATCTTTAAAACTAAGACCATTCTTTTTTAATTCTTCTAATAATTTTGGAATGCTGCTTGGACCAATTCCATGCCAAGATAAAATTTCTTCTTGACTATACTTAGATAAATCTTCGACCGTATTTATATTTTTACGTTCTAAAGCTCTTCGAGCGGGAGCTGATAAAACAGATAAAAGTCCTGATTTTGGTTTTTTTCAGCTTCGCAGATAGGACAAGTAGGGCAGTCACTCGTTTTAGTGTAGCGATGCCCTTTTTTGCAAGTTCTATTATTTTCTAAAGAAGTCATTTTTGAATTTATTCTTTTGATTTGTACTTACTAAATTTAGCATTCCATCCATCTTCTGAATAAGATTCCCCATGAATTCCATCGCTAAGTTCAACGATGTTTTCCCCATTTACTGATATTTGAATATTGTTTTCAAAATCAGCCAATTCTTGTAATGAAAAAAGAAAATTATGAATTGCTGTATCAATACTTTTAATAATAATTTCTTTGATTAACTCTTTTTGTGATTCATTAAATTTACTAATTTCAGTTTGTATTTTTAAATTTGAAGGCGCTTTAGATTTATTGTTTAAAAGGGTTTCTGCATTTTCAATTCCATTGTCTCTTAAATTTTTAACTAAGAATTCTCCAAAAATATCGAGCGATTGTTTTGACATTTTAATCTTTGATTATAGTTTCAATCTTTCAAAATTATTGAAAAATACTCAAATTAATTTCATAATTATTAAAACCTGCTATCTAAAATATCTTGTGCAACAATATCAGAATGCAGTAAATCTTCCATTTTCTTCGTCATACGCTGTGCTTCTATAGCATAATCAAACATCTTTTTCTCGTAATCAGCAATTGCATCGTCAATTGTTTCGAATTTTCCTTCGGTTAGGTTTTTAGTTAAATGATAAGCATCAAATAATCCCATGTTTACACCTTCACCTGCAAACGGCGGCATTAAATGCGCTGCATCGCCGACAAGAGTAATGTTAGAATGTTGTTTCCAAGGTTCTTCTAAAGAAAATAATCTTAATGGTAAACCTGAAAATTCAGTAGAAGCGGCAAAGAATTTTTTATAATCGTCTCCCCAGTTTTTAAACTTTTCGTTTAAAAATGAAATTACAGCTTGATCATCTTCAAAATCAATTCCGTTGTTCAGAATCCAGTTTTCATCGGCTTTAAAAGAAACCCCGAAATGTACTGATCCATCTCGCATGGTATGGGTGTAAAACATTTTATGATCACCCATTGCCATCACATTTCCGTTACCATACTTAGGTTTAAATTCAGGATACTCTTGATCTGGATTTGATATTTCTCCCTGAATTATATAGGTTCCAGAAAGCTGCGGTTCTTGATCGCTTACAAATTTTCTAGCATTCGATCTTCCTCCGTTTGCCACAATTACGAAATCAGCGACTGCAGTTTTTCCATTTTTGAATTCTAAAAAATATTGATTTTCAGTTTTTTCAATATTAATTAATTGACTGTTCCAGACAACTGTATTTTCTTCAAGATTATCCAGCATTATTTTTCGGAGATCATTTCGGTCAATTTCTGGGCGTGAAAAAGCATTTGTTTCATCTGGCATTTCGTCAGATGTTATATTTCCGTCCATATCGGCCATTTTTTCGCCAGTCGGTCGGGCATATTTAAGAAATTCCTCCATTAAGCCTGCTTTTTGAATTGCCAACTGACCAGAATTTGAATGTATATCAAGCGTTCCGCCCGAAGTTCGAGCTTGAGCATTTATATCTCTTTCATAAACCGTAACATTGGCACCATTTATTTGTAAAATTCGGGCAGTTGTAAGCCCAACAGGACCGCCGCCAATAATGGCTATTTTTTTATTTTCTATAATTGAAGTTTTCATTTTATTAAAATTGAATTTAATATGATATTGAAATTTAAAATTGCATTTTGATAATGTTAAGGTGTCAGTGCTTTTAAAACCAAATTAAAAGTTTCATTTTTTAGATCGTCATTAAGTACAAAAGATTTTCCAGACATCGATTTTCCCTCTCTATGAAGTTCTAAAAGAGAATAAAGGGAACCGTAAGCAATGCTCCAAAAAACTTCAAAAGTGACGGGAACAAGTTCTTTTTTTTCAATTGAAGAAAGCATAAATTGTGACATAGTTTGTTTAAATTCGCCGGTAATTTCTGCTAAAATTGCATCGCCGTAAGTAGAGTGTTTCAAGAGTTCAAAACAAGTTGCTTCTAAAGTAAAATTAAGCAGGAAGTCAATACGATTTTCCCATTGATTTTTCAATCCATCTTTAAAAGACATTTCTGGAGAAAACCCGTTAAGCATTTTATTGAAAAGATTACTGCCAATTTCAATTCCAATCTTCCGGATCAAATCTTCTTTATCTGAGTAGTAAATGTAAAGCGTAGCAACAGAAACCCCGCATTCTTTTGCCAAACGGTTCATTCCAAAACCTTCAACGCCTTGCTTAACAATCATTTCTATTGCTTTCTGTTTTACAATTTCTTCTTTGTTAATATCTCTTGTCCTCATAATTCTAAAATTAATTATTATGCAAAGATATAAATAAATAATAAATGAATGATCGCTTATTTATTATTTTTACAGGTGCAGAGACAAAGGTGTTGAGGGACTGAGGTTTTATTGGTGGTTGATGGTTGGTGGTTAATGGTTGGTGGTTAGTGGATAATGATTGGTTATTGATTATTAAAGGTTGATTTGTTCGTGGTTGATGATTTTGTTTGAGGTTTTGTGCGATTGGCTATAATCAATTGAATAGGCTCCAGCTTTAGCTGGAGATTTTGGAAAGAATAGGGGAAAGGCTTTAGCCGAATACTTTGTAATTTTGAAAGGCATAAAAAAGTCAGCTGAAACAATATTTAATCGTTTCAGCTGACTTTTTTACTAAATAAATATATTTTACATAGTTTTTGTTGGCTCGGCTTCTCTTAGATTTTGATTTTCTAGGATCTCTTTTAGAAATGGTTTTACCTGAGTTTCAATTTCCGATTCTGATATTTTTAAAGCTTCGGGATCAGAGGCTAATTTTAGCCAAGGTTTTGGCCTGTCAAAATCATAGCTTCCAAAAACTACAACTGGAGTTCCTTTTACTTTTACATTTTCTTTGTCTTTTAAAATCCATTCATCAGCAAATTTGTAAAGGTATTTAGCATCTTTCTCTAATAATCTTAAACAAGAATGCGAGGCAGGATAACCTGGCAGTTCATATTGGTGAAAACCAACTCCAAGTTTATTTTCGATATTGAAATTCCATTTTAAATCCCATTCGTCATTAAATGTACTGGTAGTTTTTTCTGCTTTCCAATTCGTGAAAAATAGTCCAGTTGGTGTAGGATCTTTTTTTCTTCCCATATTTGTTGGCCCTGTGTAAACTAACTCGCCATTTTCGTAAGCGGCAAAAGTTTGTGTCGGATATGAAAAAAGAATAATCTTGGAAACTTCCTGTAAAGCTGAAACATGCAATGGAAATGGAAGATAATATACTAAATCGCCAGTAAAATCTCCAGGAATTACAACAGAATCTAGTTTTTTAAAGTTGGCTTTATCAGTCCTGTTTAGTGCATATACAATATCCATTTTACTGCTGTCAGCTTCATTAATTTTCAGCCAGTCTTTAGTGTTTTCAACTTTATATGTAATAGCAGATTCCGGTTTTTTATACTCAATTGCTTTTTTAGTAGTTTTATTATTCTCAGTTAAATTGATTGTATCGCTTTTTTTGCAGGAAACTGCTAAAGTCAAAATCAAAATAAGTAACGCGTTTGCTGTGTAATATAACTTTTTCATAGGTTGTATTTTTATGATTGTAAAGTTATAAATGTGATAGCTGAAAAGGGTTACATAATTTTTTGAATTGTTTGTTTGATTTACATTTGAGTGAAACCTATAATTAAATCAAACCTTTTATTTTAGCATACTGTAAAAGCATAATAGTCTTAGCATCTGTAAGTTCTCCAGATTCAATCATTGCATAAGCTTGATCAAAAGTATATTCCAAAACTTCGATATTTTCTTGTTCAGCATCCAATCCGCCGCCTTCGCTAACTTTCATACTTTCGTCGTATTCACCAACAAATAAATATAAAATCTCTGTTACGGCGCCTGGAGACATATAAGTTTCAAAAACTTTTTGGACTTTAGAAATGCGATAACCAGTTTCTTCTTGGGTTTCACGAATGATCGCAGTTTCGGGATTGTCTTTGTCTAAAAGTCCTGCGCAGACTTCAATCATCATTCCAGATTTATTTCCGTTAAGGAAAGTTGGTAAACGAAATTGACGTGTTAAAATAACCGTTTTTTTAGTTGAATTATATAATAAGATTCCTGCGCCATTTCCGCGGTCGTAAACTTCGCGGTTGTGTATTTCAGGTTCTTCGTTTTCTTTTTTATAGCTGAATGAAACACGGTTTAAAATATACCAATTATCGGATAATAACTTAGTTTCTTTAATTTCTATTTCTGGATTTTTTCTCATATCAATATTATTCAAAAAAAACGCCCTGATTATCAGAGCGTTTTTAAATGTATTATTTTGTTATTGTTTGTTTTCTATCAGGTCCAACCGATACAATTTTGATTGGCACTTCGATTTCTTTCTCAATAAACTCAATATATTCTTTTAGCTCAACAGGCAATTGATCGTAAGTTGTAAGTCCTGTTAAATCTTGCTTCCATCCTTTAAACTCTTTATAAATTGGAGTAACATTTTCTGGTTCAATGTTGTAAGGGAAGTGAGAGATATTTTGTCCTTTGTAGTTGTATTCAGTACAAACTTTTAAAGTTTCAAAACCAGAAAGTACATCGCCTTTCATCATCATTAACTGAGTAACTCCATTTACTTGTACAGCATATTTTAATGCTACTAAATCTAACCATCCGCAACGTCTTTGTCTTCCTGTTACAGATCCAAATTCGTTACCAACTCTTGCCATTGTAGCACCAACTTCGTCAAAAAGTTCAGTTGGGAAAGGTCCGCTTCCTACACGTGTAACGTAAGCTTTGAAAATTCCGTAAACCTCTTTGATTTTGTTAGGAGCAATTCCTAAACCTGTACAAGCTCCAGCTGCAGTAGTGTTTGATGAAGTTACGAAAGGATAAGTTCCGAAATCAACATCTAATAAAGATCCCTGAGCACCTTCACAAAGAATAGATTTACCAGCTTTTTGAGCTTGGTGCATGTATTCTTCACTATCAATAAAATCTAATTTTTTAAGTTCTTCAATAGCTTCGAAGAATTCTTTTTCTAATTCAGCTAAATTATATTGAATATTAACGTCGTAAAAAGCAATCATAGCTTCGTGTTTGTCTGCTAATGCTCTGTAACGCTCTTTGAAGTCTTCTAATTCGATATCTCCAACACGCAAACCATTTCTACCAGTTTTGTCCATGTAAGTTGGCCCAATACCTTTAAGTGTAGAACCAATTTTTGCTTTTCCTTTTGATGCTTCAGAAGCGGCGTCAAGCAAACGGTGTGTTGGTAAAATTAAATGTGCTTTTCTAGAAATGATCAATTTGCTTTTGATATCAAGATTGAATTTCTCTAAACCTTCAATTTCTTTTTGAAAAACTACTGGGTCAATTACAACACCATTTCCGATGATATTTACTGAATTTTTATGAAAAATTCCAGAAGGAATTGTTCTAAGTACGTGTTTGATTCCGTCAAATTCTAATGTATGTCCTGCATTTGGTCCTCCTTGAAAACGTGCAATAATATCATAATTTGAGGTAAGAACGTCAACAATTTTTCCTTTACCTTCATCTCCCCATTGTAATCCTAGTAATAAATCTACGGTCATTCTGTTTTAATTTGCGTTGGGACAATCTAAGTTGTCCTACTGATTATGTAGTTAATTTTTCTTTTTTTTATTTTTTTGAATAATTCCTTTCTGGATTATTGTTTTTCTTTTTTGTTTCCGTAGAAATAAAGTGAGTGATTCGTAATTTCGATATCAAATATTTCTTCGATTGTTTTTTTGATGGTTTGAATTCTTGGGTCACAAAATTCAATTACTTCGCCAGAATCAGTCATGATAATGTGATCGTGCTGTTTGTCGAAATATGATTTTTCGTAGTAAGCTTGATTTTGCCCAAATTGATGTTTTCTAACCAAAGCACAGTCTAACAATAACTCAATCGTGTTGTACAAAGTAGCTCTACTCACACGATAGTTTTTGTTTTTCATTTTGATATAAAGATTTTCTATGTCAAAATGTTCCTCGCTGTCGTAAATTTCCTGAAGTATAGCATAACGCTCAGGAGTTTTGCGATGCCCTTTTTGTTCAAGATACATTGTAAATACGTTTTTTACAATTTCTTGATTTTTAGTGTTGTCAGTTGAAATGAGTGTCATATCCGGCAAAGATAAATTTTTATTTTTAATCAATAAAAGTTTCGGGTTTAAAGTTTAGTTATAAAACCCTTATAGATAGGTTAAAAAGTTAGGTTCTGTATTCTCTGGTAACTTTATCAACTCCGTCAATTTTCTTAATTGCATTAATCATTTTCTTCAAAATGGTGTTATTTTTTACAATTACAGCAATCTGACCGTGAAAAATTCCTGCATCTGTACTCAGCGAAATACTCTGGATATTTACGCTCATATTGTTCGAAATTACTCTAGTCAATTGGTTGGTAAGTCCTAAAACATCCATTCCCGTAATATTGATAATCGCTTTGAATTCCTCTTGCGAAGAGTCAATCCATTTAGCGCTCATGATTCGATACGCATAATTAGACTGCATTCCAATTGCATTTGGGCAATCTTTTTTATGTACTTTAATTCCTTCGTTAATAGTCACAAAACCAAAAACATCGTCACCAGGAATTGGGTTACAGCATTGCGAAAGTTTGTAATCGAGTTTGTCGTGTTCAGTTCCAAAAACCAGCATGTCATAATTGCTGCTGATAACTGGTTTATGAATATCCTCAGCTGCAGTCGTATCTTTATTTCTTTTGATTTTATTTTTAAAGAAATTGATAAACGAATTGCTTTTCTGCGCAGCATAATCTTTTAACTGCTGATTTTCAATCGCGCCGATTCCGACTCTATAAAATAAATCTAAGCTCGTTTTGAGTTTAAAAAAGTTAACTAACTCGTTTGTAACCTGTTCGTTAAAAGTAATTTTTAAATGTTTCAGTTTTCTAACAAGCAATTCTTTTCCTTCTTCTGCGATCTTTTTAGTGTTCTCGTTCAGAACATTCTTGATCTTATTTTTTGCTCTAGAAGTCGTTACGTATTCCAGCCAGTTTACCGTTGGTTTCTGATTTGGAGAGGTAATTACTTCAACCTGATCACCACTTTTAAGTTCATAATTTAAAGGAACTAATCTTCCGTTTACACGTGTTCCTCGAGTCTTAATTCCGATTTCAGAGTGAATGCTAAAAGCAAAATCCAATGAAGTCGCTCCCTTAGGCAGTGATTTGATTTCTCCTTTTGGCGTAAAAATGAAAATTTCTTTTGAATATAAATTCATTTTGAAATCTTCAACAAAATCTACTGCATTAGTTTCAGGGTTTTCTAATGCTTCTCTCAAAAGATTCAGCCAAACATCTAAGCCACTTTCTTCTGTTGCTCCATTTTTATATTTATAATGTGCAGCATATCCTTTCTCAGCAATTTCGTCCATACGTTCGCTTCGAACCTGAACTTCAACCCAGCGTCCTTTTGGACCCATTACTGTAATGTGAAGTGCTTCGTAACCGGTAGATTTTGGTGACGAAATCCAATCACGCAAACGGCTCGGGCTTGGTCTGTAATGATCGGTTACGATTGAATAGATTTTCCATGCCACAAATTTTTCATCGTGGGCATCCGATTTATAAACGATTCTAAGTGCAAATTTGTCGTAAACTTCATCAAAGCTTACATTTTGAGCACGCATTTTTCTACGGATAGAATAAATAGATTTTGGTCGGCCTTTGATGATATAATCAATGCCTTCATTGTCTAGAGATTTCTTTAAAACATCAGAAATATCTTTGATGTAAGCATCTTGTTCTTCCTTGGTTTCACGAATTTTACTGACAATATCATTGTAAACAGCTGGTTCGGTATATTTTAAACCTAAATCTTCAAGTTTAGTTTTAATATTGTAAAGTCCCAAACGGTGGGCTAAAGGAGCATAAATATACAAAGTTTCAGATGCGATTTTGGTTTGTTTATATTCCGCCATCGAATCCATTGTCTGCATATTATGAAGACGATCGGCCAATTTGATCAGAATAACACGGACATCATCATTCAATGTCAGAATCATTTTTCTGAAATTTTCAGCCTGCATTGAAGCATTTAAGTCTTTTTGAACTAGCGAAATCTTAGTAAGACCCTCAACCAATTGTGCTACTTTCGGATTGAATAATCGCTCAATATCCTCAACTGTAATTGGAGTATCTTCTACAACATCGTGTAATAAGGCCGCGGCGATAGAGGTCGCTCCCAGACCAATTTCTGAGGCAACAATTTTTGCAACTGCAATAGGATGAAAGATATACGCTTCTCCCGATTTGCGTCGCTGCTCTTTGTGGGCATCAACAGCAACATCAAAAGCTTTTCGAATTAATTTTTTATCAGCTGGGCTTAAAGTTTGGTAACTTATTCGAAGTAATTCCTTGTATTCCTGCGCAATAGCTTTATTTTCTTTTTCAATATCTATTTCTGTCATAACGGCATAGTTCAAGTACTAAAAATAAGAATTAGTTTCTATATACACAAGGTTTTGCGGTTGTAGATTTTAGTCCCGAAGCCTCGGGAAAGATTCTTGATTTTTGAAGGGGTAAAAATTCCAAATTTTTTAAATCCCAAATTCCAAAAAGGAGCGAAGCGACTTTTAGAAAATCTAAAATCTATCCCGAGGCTTCGGGACCAAAATCTAAAATCAGAATCCTCTCTGGCGCTTCGCTTCAAAAATTAAAATCGCGGCAGCTACAGAAACATTCATACTGTCAATTTCGCCCCGCATCGGAATAATAATATTTTGAGTAGCAGCTTCACGCCATTCCTGCGTTAGACCTGTTGCTTCTGTGCCAACAACCAAAGCGGTTGGAGCAGTAAAATCTTGAGTATGATAAGAAGTTGAATTTTGTAAAGTTGCGCTATAGAAATTAATCTTTTTTTCTTTTAAAAAAGCAATAATTTCAGAAGTGGTTCCGCTTGCAATTTGATTGGTAAAAAGACAGCCCACACTTGAACGCACAATATTCGGATTGTATAAATCACTTTTTGGATTGGCAATTAAAACAGCGTCTAAATTGGCTGCATCTGCAGTACGTAAAACGGCACCAATATTTCCTGGTTTTTCCAGTGATTCAACAACTAGAATTAATGGGTTTTCCGATAATTTTAAATCAGCTAATTGTAAAGATTTGATTTTAGCTACAGCTAAAATTCCTTCGGTAGTATCGCGATAAGCTAGTTTTTGATAAACTTCTTTATTGATTTCGATAATTTGAAACGGATTCTGAATCAGTTTGTTGATTTCGGTTTCAGAAACTAAATCTGGCAAAAATAATACCGTTTCAATTTCGTAACCGCCTTTTATTGCTAATGAAATTTCTCTTAAACCTTCAATTAAAAATGTTCCGGTTTGTTTTCTGGCTTTGGATTTTTCTTGAAGTAAAACCAAAGATTTTATAAACGGATTTTGAATTGAAGTGATTTGTTTCATTTTTTTAAAGGCTCAAAGTTGCAGAGGGGCAAAGGTACAGAGTTTTTTTCTTCCTGCAAGGTTTTTAAAACCTTGTAAGTCTTATAAAAA
>Ga0182006_1002055_pt1 | contig 11279 bp, 10 predicted proteins | sample Sormic07211104_1_FD_123022 | JGI IMG/M metagenome (GOLD analysis project Ga0182006, IMG submission 123022) | Rhizosphere microbial communities from Sorghum bicolor, Mead, Nebraska, USA - 072115-104_1 MetaG | ecosystem: Host-associated > Plants > Roots > Rhizosphere | place: USA: Nebraska...
ACCAATACCTTCTTTTAAGGTAATATCATTAGGTTTACGCATGATTTACTGATCCGTTATTTACTTCAAATAATGTTACCGGCACGTTTATCTTATTAAACAAAGCCAAAACTCTCTCTCTTCCTGTATCGGTTATAAAAATCTGTCCAAAGTCCTGATGAGAAACCATTTCCATTAATTTATGCATCCTGTTGTCATCAAGTTTATCAAAAATATCGTCTAACAACAGCAAGGGCTTAAACCCTTTATGTTTCTGAAGATAAGCATATTGCGCCAATTTTAATGCAATTAAAAACGATTTTTGTTGCCCTTGCGAACCAAACTTCTTTAAAGGCATTTCTGTAATGGTAAATATCAGATCATCTTTATGAATTCCGGTGGTAGTTCTCTCTAAAATCTTATCCTTTTCTATAGATTGTGCAAGCAACTGTTCAAAAGGAGTATCACTTAACTGGCTCTGGTATTGCAAACTTACCTGCTCATTATCATCTGTTAAAAACTGATAATACTTATCAAACAGTGGAATAAAATCAAGCATAAATTGTTTCCGCTTGGCAAAAATCTTTAGTCCCGACTGAACCAGTTGCTCATTATAAATCTCCAACAAAGTTGGATCATAGCTTCTTGTTATTCCTATCTGCTTAAATAGCGCATTGCGATTCAACAGATGGCGGTTATATAAAATAAGTTCATCTAAATAGTGGGTATCTGTTTGCGAGATCACATTATCCATAAAACGTCTCCGTTCCTCACTCCCATCAGTAATAATATTGGTATCGTAAGGAGAAATCATCACCAAAGGGAACAGCCCAATATGATCAGCTAATTTATCGTACTCTTTTTTATTTCTTTTAAACTGTTTCTTCTGGTTTCGTTTAACACCGCAGGTTATTTTCTCATTCTTCTCTTTCCGGTCAAAATCACCCTGTATTAAAAAAAGATCCTCGGCTGTTTTAATCTGTTGACTGTCAATTGGATTAAAATAACCCTTACAAAGGCATAAATAATGTATTGCATCCAGCAAATTAGTTTTACCGGCGCCATTGTTTCCCACAAACGCATTTACTGTTTTGGAAAAACTAATACTAGCATCTGCGTAGTTCTTAAAATTTAGGAGTGTAATATTCTTTAACCACATATTATCTGAAGCCAAAGTTACCGTTTAGCTTTGTTAAATCGGGTCGATACATGCCTATTTATTTACCCACAAACTTTCCCCATTTTGATGGCAGTTTAACATGCCTCAGCAACATATTGGTTCTAATTAACGCTCAGTTCATTAAACTTTATTTAAATACTCAAAAAAGAGGTTGATACTTTAATGTAAAAATGTATTTTTGCAGTCCTTAATTTTTTTAAATAAAATGTCCACAACAGAAAAAGAAATAAATCAACAGGTAAGAAAGGGTTCTTTTTTACAAGAAAACTCAAAAAGCCTTTTGTTCATTGCAGGTGCTATCATTGTACTAATTGGAATTTACATCTGGTATCAGAATGTTTATTTAAAAAACAGAGCGGAAGAAGCCTCAGCTAAAATGTATAAAGCAGAGCAATTCCTTGGTGTAGACTCATTAGCCAACAAAGCTATAAACGGCGAAGGTGGTTATCCAGGATTTGAAAAAATTGCTGATGAATACGCGAATACTAAATCGGCCAACCTTGCTAACCTTTATTTAGGCGGCATCTATTTACGTAAAGGTGAATACAAAAAAGCAATTGAATCTTTAGGTAAATACTCTGATACAGGAAGCCCTGTTGCAGATCCTTTAGCATTAGGTTTATTAGGTGACGCTTACAGCGAACTAAAAGACTACAAGCAAGCCATCACTTATTATAAAAAAGCTGCTGATAAAGCAAGCAACAAATTCACCTCTCCATTGTTCCTTAAAAAACTAGGTTTAGTTTATGAAGTTCAAAAAGACTATAAAGGTGCTGCTGATGCTTACAACAAAATTAAAACACAGTATCCTCAAAGTCAGGAAGCTCAAATGATAGACGAATATATTGCTCGTGCAGAAGCACAGGCAAAATAGTTTGCTACAAATATTCTACTAAAAGGCCAGTACATATGTACCGGCCTTTTTTTTTGACGTTTTACGTTTCCTCTATTTTTTATACCTTAATAAAAATTCTAACTCATGGATTTAATTAACGACCTCAGAAACGCGAAAATCATTACTGACAGAGAAGCAACACGAATAACCAGCTTCCTGAATAAAGCATCCCGTCAACATCCATTATTACCTTTCGAGGCTTTGTATTATTTTTTCTTAAACAGAGACTCAGAAGAAATAAATACCAATGTGGGAATTGTTATTGTACCAGACGAATCAGTTTCGGTGTCTTCAGATAAACAAAATAGTAATGAGTCCATTGCTTTTTTAGAGATCTTATTAAGATACAAATTGATTAGCAATGACATTCATCATAAACTGGATGAAAGGCTAAAACACTGCATTCTAAGCGAATTTCACATCTTACATCTGGCCAACGAACTAATTAAATTAAAAGCTGCTTTTACCATAGAAAAGCAATTAGAATTTGCCGATACGCTTACTCAAAAGTACTCCTATGGATTAATCAGTGGGTTACTAAATCCTGATGAGCTGGAAAAACTGCGGGCAGACATAACAGAAAGTAAACTCCAGGGCTATTTCGATTTCTTTAAGTACAGCAGATATTGCTCTGTTATTGATCTGTTGCATTACCCGGAGGGCCATAAAGAACTGCTTGCAGATCTAACTGAAATTGTAAATAGTTTAATCTATACTGTATTTAAGATTAAGGAAATTACGTTCTCAATCGGTGAGTTTTCAGGCGTGCCTATTCACCATTCTAAAAAATGGACAATAAATATTAATACCGGAGAGCAAGTCCATAAGTATGATCATACTGATTTTCATATACCTGAAAACAAGAGAAGTTATGATCAAATCCTTATTCAAAATATACTTAAATCTGTAAATATCCTGCTTGCTGATTTTAATTGCAGCCACAGATTTACTTCTTTAATCTCAAAATTACCCGGACTTTTATTCCCTGAGCATCACCAAAAAATCCTAATTTGCAGAGTAGATCGCGAAAACCAACAGATATTTCAGTTCTACAGGAAGGATGATCTATTTTTATACAACACACCTATACCCAATTTCCAATTACCCATTTCTTACAAACACATTGCCTATGCAATGCATCATTTTAAAGAAAGTGGTATTTTCTCATCTCTAAGTGAGGCGGAATTGAACACACGTATCACAGGCATTTACCAAAAAACGTATTACCTGGCTACAGAAATTTTATCATTATTCCCTGAAATTGTAATTCCTGTAATTACAGACCCGCTACCTGGCAAAAAGCCGTATAAAGAATTTCTCGAGACTCTAAATCACATTTCCAAAGGCATATTAAATTTTTCAAACATCGACGATGGTTTTCCTATTTACGAACCAGAAACTTTGTATTCCCGCTGGGAATTCAAAGTCTCATTTGAAATAGATGGAGAGCAGCACGCATTTACTTGCAATTATCTTGAAATGGGATTTAACAATCCGGTTATTTATGCCATTACAGAAATTATTAATCAAAGATATTCCAGCTATCAGTTAATAAGAGTGCCAACCGACCGCATCTATCATGATCTTTATCTTTTTACTCCAAAAGCAGCAATCTCTTACCTAGAATCAACAAAAGTACTTTAAGCACTTCCTTACTTTTCAATTAAAAAACTTTTATGATTTTTCCCTAGCTTTGCCCCATGGCAACACAATTAAAGAACCTGTCTGATTTTTCTCATACAACAGTACCAAACGGAAGCGCTTTTAAGATAGCTATAGCGGTAGCAGAATGGAACGCAGAAATTACCGGAAGCTTATACAATGGCGCTTTGGAAACACTAACTAAACATGGTGTTACCCAAGAGAATATCCTATCAATTGCAGTACCGGGTAGCTTTGAACTAACATCCGCAGCTGATCTGCTTTTACAAAAACATAAGGACCTTGATGCGGTTATTTGCCTTGGCTGTGTAATACAGGGAGATACCAAACACTTTGACTTTATTTGTGATGCAGTTGCAAACGGTATCACTCAGGTAAGTGTTAAACATAGTAAACCTGTAATATTTGGTGTATTAACTACCAATGATCAGCAACAAGCTATAGACAGAGCCGGAGGTAAACACGGAAATAAAGGTGATGAGGCTGCTATTACCGCTTTAAAAATGGCTGAGCTTTTGGCAACAGTCTAAAATTACTTTGATACTTTCTTCGAAAAGCTGTAGATTAGAAGAATATATCAATTAAAGATCATACAGATGAAGAAAGTAGCTATTTTATTACTTGGCGTATTTTTTGCCATATCTGTTTTAGAAGCATGTTCTAACAGGCTTTGTCCGGCTTACAATTCGTATCCGGAAGGCAAGAGAAGAAGATGATAACTAAGGCTAAACTTTAGAAAGATATTAGATGCAGTGGAAAAACATTACTGATTTAACTCAAATCAGCGAAATAAAACAAAAAGAAGGTTACAGTTTAATTTTTAAACACAGTACCCGCTGTTCGGTTAGCTCTATGGCTAAGCGACGTTTTGAATTGGACTGGGAAGTATTACCAGCTGATACTTCACTGTATTTTCTTGACCTGATCAGCTATCGCGACATCTCTGCAGAAATAGCTGAAATTTTTCAAGTGCACCATGAATCTCCTCAAATCCTTTTGATCAAAGATGGAGATTGTATTCTGGATGCTTCTCATAGTGACATCTCTGCAGACGAAGTTGCAGAAGTGATCAACAACTAGCAAATCTACTTTAGAAGTTAAAAGAAACCCTTTTCCGGGCAGGCTAACGCATGCCTTATATTGCCGTTACACATTGTTTATCAACATTTTACACATCGTTTATACAATCTTTTATTGCTTAAGCATTGGTTAACTATTGTTTGATCATTGTATAAGCATTGTATAAACCCCAATACAAATCTGATTATCAGATATTTATGTAGGGTTAAAAAATAACATTACACCAGGTAAACATTTCATTTTTGTAACAATTCAAACCTATTGCTTAACTTTGTACCATGATCGCACTTCCGGTTGTTTCAGAAAACCCAGTACAACGTAAACCAGATTGGCTTAGAGTAAAGCTTCCTGTTGGTAAAGAATATGCACAAGTTCGTAGTCTTGTAGACACTCATAAGCTACATACGATCTGCGAAAGCGGTAATTGCCCCAATATGGGCGAATGCTGGGGCGCAGGCACGGCTACCTTTATGATCCTGGGAAATATTTGTACACGTTCTTGCTCCTTCTGTGCTGTAGCCACAGGCCGACCTTTAGCCGTTGACCTTGACGAGCCAAACCGTGTGGCCAATTCAGTTAAACTGATGCAGGTAAAACATTGCGTTATTACTTCGGTAGACAGAGATGATTTAAAAGATGGCGGCTCTATTATCTGGGCAGAAACCCTACAGGCAATTAGAAGAGAAAGTCCTGAGACTACTCTTGAAACACTTATTCCGGATTTCAGAGGGGTATGGGACAACTTGTACCGTGTACTGGAAGAAAGACCTGAGGTGATGTCACACAATGTTGAAACGGTTAGACGTTTAACCAAACAAGTGCGTATCCAGGCAAAATACGATAGAAGTTTAGAATGTCTGAAACGCATTTCGGAATTTGGATTAAGAACTAAAACAGGCATCATGCTTGGTTTAGGTGAAACAGAAGATGACGTTTTAGAAGCAATGGATGGCCTAGTAGCTAATGGAGTTCATATTTTAACACTGGGCCAGTATCTGCAACCTACACGTAATCATCACCCTGTGATAGACTGGATTCATCCAGATCAATTTGCTAAATACAAAGAAATAGGATTGGCTAAAGGATTAAGGTATGTAGAAAGCGGCCCTCTGGTACGTTCTTCTTATCATGCAGAGAAACACTTATTTGATTTTTAACTCCCGGTTAATTAAAAACAAATTCTCCTTTCATCTTGTTGTAGTTTCTGTATATTAGCAAAACCCTTGGGAACTACAAAAAAAATATCGCTATCTGAAGAAGAGCTGGTTAGTAAACTGAAAAGTCGGGATACTATAGCTGTTCAGGCATTGTATGACATGTACTCTGGTGCATTGCTAGGTGTTATCTCAAGGATTATTCTGCAAACTGAAGTGGCCGAAGATCTGTTACAAGAAACCTTTATAAAAATCTGGAACTCTGCAGATAGCTACGACAGCTCTAAAGGCCGACTATTTACATGGATGATGAACATTGCACGCAACTTAGCTATAGACAAGTTACGCTCAAAAGATTTTAAAAATTCAGGTAAAAACCAAGATATAGAAAATAACGTAGATTTCATTGACGCACAAAAAGAGGTTACCTTTAATGCGGATATTCTGGGGATAAAAGATATGGTTACCGCGCTTAAACCCGAATTTAACGATGTATTAAATATGGTGTATTTTAAGGGGTACACACACGTAGAAACGGCAGAAGAATTAAATTTACCATTAGGTACTGTAAAAACACGTATCAGAATGGCTATTATGGAATTAAGAAAGCATTTTAACTAAAGTGGAAGAAGTAAAAGCATATATTGAATCAGGCATACTTGAACTTTACGTTCTGGGGCAATTAAATGCTCAGGAGCAGAAAGAAGTTGAAGCAATGGCATCAAAATATCCTGAAGTAAAACAGGAAATTGAAGCCATTGAGATTGCTATGGAACAATATGCGCTTGAAAATGCGATAAGTCCTTCTATTGATCTGGAGAGTAAAATTCTGGAAAAAATAGGCGTTACCAAAAGTCCGGAAAAAACCGAGTCTTTACCAGAGCCTGTTAAAGTAGTTGAACCGATAAAAGAAGCGGTAATTGTACCATTGAACACCGCTCCTTATGAGTCTAAAATAAAATCTTTACGAATTGCACTTGTAGCATGTATTGCGCTTTTAGCTGTAAGTATTGTTGCGCTTTACTCTGCACACAATCAATTAGGCGATGCCAAAGATCAGATTGCTGCCTTAAACCTTAACAACGAGAAATTTACAAGTACTGTTAATTTCATGAAGCAAAGCAATGCTGATCTGCAAAAGATCATTGATATGAACAATGATCCGGATTGGAAAACCGTAAAACTAGCTGGAACTGTTATGGATCCGAAAGCGAAAATGACGGTTTACTGGCATGCAAAAGGTAAACATGTAATGGTCGACAATTCTAAAATGGATTTACCTGCCAATGATCAGCAACATCAATATCAACTTTGGGCTATTGTAAATGGCAAACCTGTTGATTTAGGTGTATTTGACGTTAAAGCAGATTCTACTCATATTCTTGTGGCCATGAAAGAAATTGGCTCTGCTGCTGCATTTGCAGTAACGCTAGAGAAAAAAGGTGGCAGCGTAAGTCCTACCATGAATCAAATGATTGTAATAGGCAACGTTTCGATCTAACAATTTTAACCCAGAAAATCTTTTACAGTTTTTGGAAGTTGCATTGCAACCTGTGATGCAGTTACATTAAAAACATCTGCAGCCAAATCATCGCCTGCTTTGCCATGAAAATAGCATCCTAATATTGCGGCATCCTTTGCAGGATAACCTTGTGCAACATATGCGGTAATTATTCCGGTAAGCACATCCCCCATACCACCCTGTGCCATTGCCGGGTTACCAGTGGAATTAATAAGTACTTCACCTCGCTGGCTCACAATAAAAGTATATTGATTTTTAAGAACAATCACTATGCCTAGCTGTATCGCTTTTTTTCGTGCAGTCTGTAGCCTGTCCCACCAATTCGTATGCTTGCCAAATAAATTATCAAATTCCTTTAGGTGGGGTGTTATTATGGAGTGTTTTTCTATTACAGCCAACAGATCCGGACGCGAAGCTAATATATTTAAGGCGTCTGCATCTGCAATAAAGTCTCTTTTTAGGGCAAATAACTGCGCCAGTGTCTGTTCAGCTTTTGCTCCTTTACCTAAACCAGGGCCTATAGATATGGCATTATACTTAGTTAGTGCTTCATTTTTTAGCAGTGCCTTCCTTTTTACAAACATTACTTCCGGTAGGGATGTATTCAACGCCACCAGGCCGCTTTCGGGCATTGAAGTGGTAGTCAGCCCCGCTCCTGCATAAAGGCAGCCCTTAGAGGCCAGCAACGCAGCTCCCATAGTTTGGGGAGCACCTGCAATAATTAATGCATGCCCATAAGTGCCTTTATACGAAAATGCTGTTCTTTCTTTAAACAACTTTTTGATATCATCAGGTTGTATAAGGCGATATGGAGATGTTTCTTCTTCTTTAGTATTTTGTTTACCCAGACCCGTTCCTACCACCTGCACTTTGCTGTGCGGATCTGAGTCTGGAATGAAAGAATCTAAAAAGATAGCCATATACTTAAAGTCCCATTTCTTTTTTCAAAAACTTACCGGTAAGGCTTATTGGGTTTTGAATTAATCCTTCTGGTGTGCCCTCAAAGATAATTCTGCCCCCACCTATACCGCCTTCTTCACCAAGGTCAATAACCCAGTCGGCAACTTTTACAACATCCAGGTTATGTTCAATAACAAGTACTGTATTTCCCTTTTCAACCAATTCGTTTAGTACACCTAACAATACATTGATATCTTCAAAGTGCAAACCCGTAGTTGGTTCATCCAGAATGTAAAAAGTTCTTCCTGTATCTTTTTTAGAGAGTTCTGTAGCCAGTTTTACACGCTGCGCTTCTCCTCCCGATAAAGTTGTTGATGATTGCCCCAGGGTGATATATCCTAAACCAACATCTTTAAGTGTTTTAATTTTGCGATAAATAGAAGGCATGTTCTCAAAGAAGTCGCATGCTTCTTCTATACTCATGTCCAATACGTCGCTAATAGATTTACTTCTGTAACGTACTTCCAGCGTTTCGCGGTTATATCTTTTTCCTCCACACTCTTCACATGGCACCTGTACATCTGGCAGGAAGTTCATCTCTATAACCTTCATTCCTCCACCCTGACAGGTTTCGCAACGCCCCCCCTTTACATTGAAAGAGAAGCGGCCGGGCTTATAGCCTCTTATCTTGGCTTCAGGCAGCTGAACGTACAGATTTCTGATATCTGAAAATACACCTGTATAGGTGGATGGATTAGAACGTGGCGTACGACCAATAGGTGCCTGATCTATTTCGATTACTTTATCTATTTCTTTTAAGCCGTTAATCTTTTCGTACGGAAGCGGATGTTTTTTTGCTCTAAAGAAGTGATGGTTTAATATGGGATACAGTGTTTCAGTAATTAAACTTGATTTGCCACTGCCAGATACTCCGGTAACTGCTATAAACTTGCCTAATGGAAAATCAACCGAAACATCTTTTAAATTGTGGCCGCTTGCCTTAATGATGGAAAGCTTGTGTCCATTTCCTTTTCTGCGTTTGGCAGGCACCTCTATCCCCTTTTTACCATTTAGATAAGCGGCAGTTAAGGTATCCGATTTCAGGATTTGAGCTGGTGTTCCCTGCGCAACAATTTGGCCACCATGGGCTCCTGCAGCAGGGCCTACATCAATTACATGATCTGCTTCCAGAATCATGTCCTTATCGTGTTCAACAACCAACACCGTATTACCAAGATCCCTAAGATTTTTAAGGGCTCCTATTAAACGCTCATTATCACGCTGATGCAAACCAATACTAGGCTCGTCCAGAATATACATTACATTCATTAACTGCGACCCGATTTGGGTAGCTAACCTGATTCTTTGTGCCTCACCGCCAGAAAGTGTACGTGCAGTACGATCTAACGACAGGTAATTTAAACCAACATCTGTAAGGAAGCCTAATCTGGCACGTATCTCTTTAAGAATTTCTTTGGCAATAATGTTTTGCCGCTCGGTAAGTCTGCTCTCTACATCTACATACCAGTTTTTAAGGCTGATGATGTCCATTTCGGCAAGCTCAAATATGTTCTTACCATCAATTTTAAAGTTCAGACTCTCTTTCTTTAAACGCGCGCCATTACATACAGGGCAGGTTTTTAGTTTCCGGAAGCTCTCCATATCATCAACTCCTCCCTCACCCTTCCGCTCTTGCTGCTCTTCTAATAGCTTAATAATTCCATCAAATGAGATTTGATAGTTCTGAACGTTCCATTTATTATACTCTACGGCTACACTTAATAATTCGTGAGTACCATTTAGAAGAATATTAATATTCTCTTCTCCAAGTTTTTCAAGTGGAGTTGAAAGCGAGAAGTTATATTTTTTTGCAAGCGCTTTTAAAACCTGAAATACCCATACTTCCCGGTATTCGCCTAACGGGGCTAATCCTCCATTTAGAATACTTAGTTTAGGATTCGGCATCACCGACTCTTTATCAATTACAAATATGTATCCTAAGCCGTCGCAATTCTCGCAAGCTCCATAAGGAGAGTTAAAAGAAAAACTATTTGGCTGTGGCTCATCGTAAGAGATGCCCGTTGTTGGGCACATTAAAAAACGACTGAAATGAGACACATTGTTTGCCTTATCACTTATTTTGATGATTCCCTTTCCTAAACGCATAGCGGTTTGGAGTGAATCCTGAAGTCGTTTTATATCTTTCCGGTCTATTACAAGCCTGTCTACAACAATTTCAATGTCGTGGATCTTGTACCTGTCAACCTGCATTTTAGGTGTAATATCCTGTATATCGCCATCGATACGCACTTTAACGTATCCTTGTTTACGGATTTGTTCAAAAAGTTCCCGGTAGTGGCCCTTACGACCTTTAACAACGGGTGCCAGGATATTTACCGGCATGTCATCAAACTTATTGAATATGTTATTAAGGATCTGATCTTCGCTCATACGCTCCATCTTCTCACCTGTATTGTAAGAAAAGGCATCAGCTGCGCGGGCATAAAGTAAACGCATAAAATCATAGATCTCAGTAATTGTTCCTACGGTAGATCTTGGGTTCTTACTTGTCGTTTTTTGTTCAATTGCAATAACCGGGCTTAAGCCCGAGACTTTATCTACATCAGGTCTTTCCATCCCCCCCATAAACTGGCGCGAATAGGCACTAAAGGTTTCCATATACCTCCGTTGTCCCTCGGCATAAATGGTATCAAATGCCAACGAGGACTTGCCGCTTCCACTTAAGCCTGTAATTACAACAAGCTTATTTCTGGGAAAGGAAACATCTATATTTTTAAGGTTATGCACCCTGGCACCATACACTTCTACATCTTTTTGCTCGCCCAGGTCAATGGTATTTTTGCTCATATATATATTAAAAACAATATGGATATCTGATGATTAAGA
>Ga0182006_1002058_pt1 | contig 11278 bp, 9 predicted proteins | sample Sormic07211104_1_FD_123022 | JGI IMG/M metagenome (GOLD analysis project Ga0182006, IMG submission 123022) | Rhizosphere microbial communities from Sorghum bicolor, Mead, Nebraska, USA - 072115-104_1 MetaG | ecosystem: Host-associated > Plants > Roots > Rhizosphere | place: USA: Nebraska...
GATCGACCGCATGCAGGAAGCCGGCTTCATCACCGCCGAGCAGGCTGCCGAAGCCAAGAAGGAAGAACTCCACCTGCGCGACGCCGCCGATCCGAACCGCCTGCATGCCGAATACGTGGCCGAGACGGTGCGCCAGCTGATGTACGCGCAGTACGGCGACAGCACCTATACGCGCGGCCTCAAGGTCTACACCTCGCTGGTGGCAGCCGACCAGGCGGCCGCCTACAAGGCGCTGCGCAAGGGCATCATGGACTACGAGCGTCGCCAGATCTATCGCGGCCCCGAGAAGTTCGTTGACCTGCCCAACGACGCCAAGGACCTCGACGAGGCCGTGGACGATGCACTCAACGACCACCCCGACAACGGCGACGTGATGGCCGCGGTCGTCCTCAAGGCCACGCCCAAGCAGATCGATGCCGTGCGCGGCAACGGCGACCCCGTGCAGATCACCGGCGAGGGCCTCAAGCCCGCGCAGTCCGGCCTCTCCGACAAGGCCCCGCCCAACATCAAGATCCGCCGCGGCGCAGTCATCCGCGTGGTGAAGACGCCCAAGAACACCTGGGAGATCACGCAGTTGCCCGAAGTGGAAGGCGCGTTCGTGGCCATGGACCCGCGCGACGGCGCCATCAAGGCACTGGTCGGCGGCTTCGATTTCGGCAAGAACAAGTTCAACCACGTCACGCAGGCCTGGCGCCAGCCGGGTTCGAGCTTCAAGCCGTTCATCTATTCGGCGGCGCTCGAGAAGGGCTTCACCCCCGCCACGGTCATCAACGACGGCCCGCTCTTCTTCGACGCCGGCACCACCGGCGGCCAGCCGTGGGAGCCCAAGAACTACGGCGGCGGCTACGACGGCCCGATGTCGATGCGCACCGCGCTGATGAAGTCGAAGAACCTCGTGTCGATCCGCATCCTGCAGTCCATCGGCACGCGCTACGCGCAGGAGTGGATCACCAACTTCGGCTTCGACAAGGAAAAGCACCCGGCCTACCTGCCGATGGCCCTGGGCGCCGGCTCGGTCACGCCGATGCAGATGGCGGTGGGCTACTCGGTGTTCGCCAACGGCGGCTACCGTGTCAATCCGTACCTCGTGACCCGCATCACCGACCACAAGGACAAGGTGCTGGTCGACAAGCAACCCTCGGTGCTCAACGAGGCGAACCGCGCGATTCCCCAGCGCAATGCCTTCATCATGGACACGCTGCTGCAGTCGGTGGCCCGTGCCGGCACCGCCGCCAAGGCACAGGCGACGCTCAAGCGCCCCGACCTGTACGGCAAGACCGGCACCACCAACGACTCGCTCGACGCGTGGTTCGCGGGCTTCCAGCCCACCATGACGGCCATTTCGTGGATCGGCTACGACACGCCGCGCAACCTGGGCGACCGCGAAACCGGCGGTGGCCTGAGCCTGCCGATCTGGATCGCCTACATGGAGACCGCCATCAAGGGCATCCCCGTGACCGACATCGCCACCGCACCGCCTTCCGGCATCGTGAACGTGGGCGGCGAGTGGTACTACGACGACTATGCGCCGGGACGCGGCGTGGCAAGCCTGGGCGTGGAATCCGCGACTGCGGCGCCGGTGGAAGCCCTGACCGGCGCCCCGGTGAGCCCGCCGGCCCCGCCCGAGGAGCGCAACCGCATCCTCGACCTGTTCCGCAACTGACGACGAAGAAGAGTCAGGCGGCCGCGAACGTCAGCGGCTGGCCTGCCTGCAGGGTCGCTTCACGCGACAGGTTGCCGAAGAACTCTTCTCCGGTCTTGGTATCGACCCAGGCCTGGCCGTCGTGGCGGTAGTGGTAGCCGCCGGAACGCGCGGCAAGCCAGATTTCCTGCAGGGGCTTCTGCAGGTTCACGATCAACTGGCTGCCGTTGCGGAATGAAATCGTGATCATCCCGCCCACCCTCTGGTTGTCGATGTCGGCGTCGGTCGCATCGTTGATGCGGTCGCATCCCTGCTCAATGGCGGCGAGCGCGGCTTCGGCGCGGTCCATGTACTCGGTGTCGGTCATTACAATTTCGCTATGTTGAACGTTCGCCAAATTCTAGTGAGCACCCGCGCCCGCGCTGCGCTCATGGTCTGCCTCGTTGCAGGCACCACCGCCCTGGTTGCCTGCGGACAGCGCGGTGCGCTGTACCTGCCGACCGATCCTGCCGCCGCCGGGCGAGCCACGCTGCCGCAGCTCATGACGCCCGAGAGCCTGCGGTCCTCTTCGTCCAGCTCCAGCGAGGCGGCGCCCGCACCGGCCGCTGCCGCCAGCGCACCGGCCAGCAACAACACGGAACCGCGCAAATGAGTGCCGGCATCAACTCCATCGCCCTGCCCGGCCAGCCGCACATTGCGCAACGCGACGGCGCGCTGCACGTCGAAGGCGTCGCACTTGAAGCGCTGGCGCGCGAGCACGGCACCCCTCTTTTCGTCTACTCGAAGCAATGGATGCTGGATGCCCTCGCGGCCTACCAGCGCGGCTTCGAGGGCCGCGACGCCCTCATCTGCTATGCGATGAAGGCCAACTCGTCTCTCGGCGTGCTGCGCGTGTTCGCGCAGGCCGGCTGCGGCTTCGACATCGTCTCGGGCGGCGAGCTGGCACGCGTGCTGGCCGTGGGCGCCGATCCGAAGAAGATCATCTTCTCGGGCGTCGGCAAGACCCGCGCGGAAATGCGCGAGGCCCTTGCCGCCGGCATCGCCTGCTTCAACGTCGAGAGCGAAGCCGAGCTCGACGTGCTCAACGAGGTGGCGCTGGCCGAGGGCAAGCGCGCGCCCATCAGCATCCGCATCAATCCGAACGTCGATCCCAAGACGCACCCCTATATCTCCACCGGCCTCAAGGGCAACAAGTTCGGCATCGCGCACGACCGCGCGGTCGAGGCGTACCGGCACGCCGCGCAGCTGCCGGGCCTGGAGGTGGTGGGCATCGACTGCCACATCGGCTCGCAGATCACCGAAGCCTCGCCCTACCTGGACGCCTGCGATCGCGTGCTGGACCTGGTCGAGGCGATCGAGGCAGCCGGCGTGCCGATCCATCACCTGGACTTCGGCGGCGGCCTGGGCATCGACTACAACGGCGAAGTGCCGCCCAAGGCCGATGCGCTCTGGCAGCAGCTGCTCGCCAAGCTCGACGCACGCAACTTCGGCCAGCGCAAGCTGGTGATCGAACCCGGCCGCTCGCTGGTCGGCAATGCCGGCGTCTGCGTGACCGAGGTGCTCTACACCAAGCCCGGTGAAGACAAGAACTTCTGCATCGTCGACGCGGCCATGAACGACCTGCCGCGCCCCGCGATGTACCAGGCCTTCCAGCGCATCGTGCCGCTGCGCAGCCGCGCCGGCGACGCACCGACCTACGACGTGGTCGGCCCGGTTTGCGAGAGCGGGGACTGGATCGGCCGCGACCGCGCGCTCAACGTGGTCGCCGGCGACCTGTTGGCCGTGCTGTCGGCCGGCGCGTACTGTATGAGCATGTCCAGCAACTACAACACGCGCGGCCGTGCCGCCGAAGTGCTGGTGAGCGGCGCCACCGCCAAGCTGATCCGCCGCCGCGAGACGATGGAAGACCAGCTGCGCGCCGAGATCGACGGCTGATTGCCGGTGCTCAGCCGGTGCGCAGCGGCTTCTCGCTGCCGCGCACCGCCACCGCGGGAGGCTTCGCCTTGCGCTTGCTCGCGAAATTCCACACCCGCCACGCGAGCAGCGCGGCAATGATCGCGGCATAGACGAACACTTCCGCGAAGTTGTTCTTGCCCGCGCGCATCCAGAAGAAGTGCAGCAGCCCGAGCCCCGAGATCACGTAGACCAGCTTGTGCAGCATCTGCCAGCGCTTCGCGCCCATTGCCTTGATGGCGCGGTTGAAAGAGGTGGCCGCCAGCGGCGTCAGCAGCACGAAGGCAGAGAAGCCCACCAAAATGAACGGCCGCTTCGCGATGTCCTTGGCGATGTCGCCCCACTCGAATCCCATGTCGAACCAGCTGTAGCACAGCAGGTGCAGCACCACGTAGAAGTACGCGAACAGGCCCAGCATGCGGCGCAGGCGTGCGAGTGCATTCCACTTGGTCATCACGCGCAGCGGCGTCACCGCCAGCACGATGCAGATGAAGCGCAGCGTCCAGTCGCCGGTGGCGCGGATCAGGAACTCGGCCGGGTTGGCACCGAGCCCGTCCGTGAAGGCGCCGTAGGCCAGCCGCGCGAACGGCAGCAGGCACAGCAGGAAGATGACCGGCTTGGTCGCCGGATGCATGAGCAGCTTGTTCATGGTCGGGCGCCGGTTGCCGGGGCGCGCTCAGTAGTTCTTCTTCAGGTCCATGCCCGCATACAGCTGGCCGACCTGGGCTTCGTAGCCGTTGAACATTTCGGTCTTGCGCCGCTTGGCGAACAGGCCGCCGCCGTCGCCGATGCGGCGCTCGGTCGCCTGGCTCCAGCGCGGATGGTCGACGTTCGGGTTCACGTTCGAGTAGAAGCCGTACTCGTTGGCCGCCGCCTTGTTCCACGCGGTGCTCGGCTCCTTCTCGACGAAGCGGATCTTGACGATCGACTTGGCCGACTTGAAGCCGTACTTCCACGGCACCACGAGCCGTACCGGCGCGCCGTTCTGGTTGGGCAACACCTCGCCGTACATGCCGAAGGCCAGCAGCGTGAGCGGGTGCATCGCCTCGTCCATGCGCAGGCCTTCGGTGTAGGGCCAGTCGAGCACGCGCGAGCCGACAAAAGGCATGGTCTTCGGGTCGGCCAGCGTCACGAACTCGACGTATTTGGCGTTGCCTTGCGGCTCGACCTTCTTGATCAGTTCGGCCAGCGAATAGCCGACCCACGGGATGACCATCGACCAGCCTTCGACACAGCGCAGGCGGTAGATGCGCTCTTCCTGCGCGCTGAGTTTGAGCAGGTCTTCGATGCCGAACTTGCCCGGCTTCTTGACCAGGCCTTCGACCTCCACGGTCCACGGCCGCGTCTTCAGCGTGCCGGCGTTCTTGGCCGGGTCGGCCTTGTCGGTGCCGAACTCGTAGAAGTTGTTGTAGCTCGAGACGTCCTTGTAGTCTGTGAGCTTGTCCATCGACATGGCCCCCGGCACGGCCGACTTGCCACCAGGCAGCGGCGCGAGCTTGTTGGGCCGCTCGGCCTGGGCCCAGGCTTCGCGCGAGGCGAAGCCGGCCAGCGCCGCACCCGCCGCGCCGCCCGCCATGAGCTTGAGCAGGTCGCGCCGGCCTTCGTAGGCGGCACGCGGCGTGATCTCGCTCGACAGCGGGTGGATGAAGCCGTTGTCGCTGTTGCTGCGACGGATCGGTCGGGATTGGAACGACATGGCAGGCCTTTCGCGTGAATCGTTGTGCTCAGGGTAGTTCGTGAGCAGTCCCGATTTGGTTACGCGCCGCAGCGGCGCGCGGTTTCAATTCTTCGCGAAAGACCGCAGGCCCGTGCCTACAGGGTGCCGTAGCTGTGCAGCCCGCTCAGGAACATGTTCACGCCGAGGAAGGCGAAGGTGGTGACCGCCAATCCACCCAGCGCCCACCACGCCGCCACGGTGCCGCGCAGGCCCTTTACCAGCCGCATGTGCAGCCAGGCCGCGTAGTTGAGCCAGACGATCAGCGCCCAGGTTTCCTTCGGGTCCCAGCTCCAGTAGCCGCCCCAGGCGTCGGCGGCCCACAGGGCACCGAGCACGGTGGCGATGGTGAAGAAGGCGAAGCCGACGGTGATCGACTTGTACATGACGTCGTCGAGCACCTCGTTGGCCGGCAGCCGCGCCGCGATGCGCTTGCGTCCCAGGAGGATGCCGGCCGCGATCAGCGCGGAAATGCCCGCATAGACCACCCAGTAGCTGCCGCCGGCTTCCTGCACGCGCTGGCGGAACGCCACCGGCACGAAGCACAGCGCCACGCCCAGCAGCCAGATCGGCGTGAGCTTGTACCAGCGCTTTTCGTCGGCCTGCTCCTTGATGAGGTAGGCGAAGGCCACCATGGCCGCGAGCGAGAAGGTGCCATAGCCGATGAAGTTGGCGGGCACGTGCAGCTTCATCCACCAGCTCTGCAGGGCTGGCACCAGCGGCTGGATTTCGTGCGCCTCGCGCACGATCGTGTACCAGAGCAGGAAGCCGACCGCCGCGCTGACCACCAGCATCACGAAGGCGCCGAGCGCGCGCGTCTTGTAGCGCTCTTCGAAGTAGAGATAGAACGCGGCCGTGAGCCAGCAGAACAGCACGAACACTTCGTACAGGTTGCTGACCGGGATGTGGCCGATGTCCGGGCCGAGCTGGTGGCTTTCGTACCAGCGCACCATGGTGCCGATCAGCGCCATCGTCATGGCCGCCCAGGCCAGCCGCGAGCCGATCATGTCGAAGGTGTCCGACTGCTTGCCGCCGAAAAAGCCGAGCCAGTAGAACAGCGTGCTCATGAAGAACAGCACGCTCATCCAGAGGATGGCCGACTGGCTCGACAGGAAATACTTGAGCCAGAACACCGTGTCGGCGCGCGCCAGCTCGCCCTGGTACGAACTGATGGCCAGCAGCGACGCCGCAGCCACGACGATGGCCAGCACCCGCAGCGGCCGCCAGAACCAGCCGATGGCGATCATCGCGATCACGGCAGCGGCCAGGATCGGCTTCTCGTAGTAGTCCATCGACCCCGCGTACCGCGTGAACGCAAACAGCCCACCGGCCAGGACCAGCGCCGCGAACACCCAGTCGAACGGGTTGCGGCGCGAAAGCCAGCTTTCATTGAGCGTGAGGGTCGTGGTGTTCATCGTGTCTGTGCTTCTGTCTTGCTCAGGGCGAGCAGCTTGTGCTTGAGGTGCTCGAATTCGCGGTCGCTGTCGATGGTCTTGCGATTGACCGAGAACGCCATCGTGGCCGCTGTCCCGGATGTCTGGCCTTCGGCAGCCGTGCCGTCGGGCGTCAGCCACACCCAGAGGCGGCGCTCACGCACATACAGCATGGCAAAAATCCCGACGATCAGCAACAGGCAGCCCAGATAGACGACGTTCTTGCCAGGGGCACGCGCCACCTGGAACACGCTGGCCTGCACCTGGGTGAAGTCGGTCATCATCATCGCGACCGGGGCCGGGTAGAAATGTGCGTCGCTGATGGCCAGCACCGCCTGGGTCAGGTAGGCCTGCGATTTCTGGTCGTTCGGCAGCGCGGCAAGGCCGGCGCCTTCGCGGCCCAGGTTGAGCACCTCGAACAGCACGTCGTTGAGGATGCGCACCAGCACGCCGCCGGCGCGCTCGCGCTCGGCCTCGGGCACGTTGACCTCCATGAACTCGGCAATCGCCTGCCAGCCCCCCGCCGTGGTGGCGTCGGCCTTGGCGCGCTCGGTGCCCGCGAACAGCGCCAGCGCGCGCGTGGCCGATACGCGCAGTTGCTCGGCCATCTCCGGGCGCTTGGGGTCGGTGGCCTTCGCGATGTAGCGCTCAATGGCACGGGCGCGGGTGTCGGCATCGCCGAGCGCGGCGCGCATGCGCACGAAGCCGTCCATCGAGCCCTGTTCGTCGGCGGGCACGCGCAAGTAGCGGAACGGATCCTCGGGCTTCTCGCGCATCCCCAGCAGGAACACCGGCTGGCCGTCGCCGGTGTCGACCGGCACCATGTAGTTCTGGTACTCGCGCGCCTGGCCGGCGGCGTCGCGCAGCTTGTAGCCGATGCTCGGGCCGATGTTGCGCAGCACCTTCGGCTTGTTGGTCTTGTTGGCGGCGCCCAGGCGCGACTCGATGTCGTGGCGCAGGTCGACCTTGCGCACGTCGGCACCGCTGCCCATGGCGCCGCCATCGGCAAAGTTCTCGACGTTGATCACGCGCAGCGCGGCGAACTCGAGCGTGAGCTTGTCGCGGCCGTTGGTGATCTCGGTGCTCGGGCCGCCGATGATGCCCTCCACCTCGAAGGGCTTGGCCGCGGCCGCCATCGGTACCGCCTTGAGCTTCACCCTGGAGCCGCCGTCGTCGAAGCTCGACTGGTAGATCTCCACGCCCTTGTAGCTGGCCGGATGGTTGACCTCGATGCGCGCCGGCACCTGCGCGCCGGTCTCGCGGTCGTGCAGCACCACCTCGCTCGCGAACAGCTTGGGCATGCCGGTCGAGTAGTAGTCGACGATGAACTTCTTCAACTCGATGGAGAACGGCAGCTCCTGCAGCAGCACGCCGTCAGACTGGTTCAGGATGGCCACGCTGCCCTGCCCGCCTTCGGGCACGAGGATGTTGCCGCGGAAGGTCGGGTTGGCGGCCGACAGGCGGTGCTCCGGCGCCACGTCGGCGATCATGCCGCCGCCGGTGAACACGCTCTTGCCGTTGAACCAGGTCTGCGCGCGCACCACCAGGTCGCCGTCGAGCAGGCCGCCGATGCACACCAGCACGATGGCGCTGTGCGCCGCGATGTAGCCCAGCTTGTGGGCACCGCCGGCGCGCGCGGCGACCATCCAGCCGGCGGCAGTCGGCCGGCTGCCGCTGGTGGCGTCGCGCCGTTGCAGCTTGACCTTCCAGCCACCGCTCACCAGCAACTGGCCGATGCGGTTGGCCGCCGCTTCGGGCGTTTCGCCGAGCCGGTTCTCGGCGCGCTGGCCGAAGGCCTTGAGGCTCTGCGCGCGGATGTCTTCCTTGAAGGTCTTGAGGTCGACCATGATGCGCGGCGTGTTGCGCGCAATGCACAGCGTGGTGCTGATCACGAGGAACAGCAGGATCAGCAGGAACCACCAGGCGCTGTAGATCGAGTCGAGCCTGGCCGCGCGGAACAGTTCGGCCCAGAACGGCCCGAACTGGTTGATGTAGTTGTTGATCGGCTCATGCTGCTTGAGCACGGTGCCGATGATCGACGCGATGCAGATGATGGTGAGCAGCGCGATCGCGAAGCGCATCGACGAAAACAGCTCCACCGCAGCGCGAAGCATCTGCGGGCCGCGATGAACGCGAAGGCCATGGGTGGAGACGGACATCGGACGCCAGTAAGGAAAGAGAGGAAAAAAGCAAAAAGGCGGGCCATCCTGCTGGATCGGCCCGCCTTTTGTTTGGGGTTGTTTTCGGCGGCTGGTTCACGCTCCAGGGAGCGCCATCATCAACGCAAACCGGCAATGTAGTCGGCGACGGCCTTGATTTCCCTGTCGTTGAGCTTGGCGGCGACGCCGGTCATGGGAACGCTGTTCAGGCGCACGTTGTCGCGGAAGGCCGTGAGCTGGGCCACGGTGTAATCGGCGTTCTGGCCGCCCAGGCGCGGGTACTGGGCGGGGATGCCGGCGCCGTTCGGGCTGTGGCAGCCGGCGCAGGCCGGGACCTGGCGCTCGCCGATGCCGCCGCGGTAGATCTTCTCGCCCAGGGCAATCGTGTCCTTGTCCTTCGAGAAGCCCGGCTTGACCTTCTTCGAGCCGACGAACCAGGCGATGTTGCGCATGTCCTCTTCGGACAGAGCCGAAGCCAGCGGCTTCATGATCGCGCTCTTGCGCTTGCCGGACTTGAAGTCCTGCAGCTGCTTGAGGATGTATTCGGGATGTTGCTGCGCCAGCTTCGGGTTGGCCGCAATGGCGGAGTTGCCGTCCGCGTTGTGGCACGAAGCACAGCTCTGGCTGTTGGCCGGCGTTGCGTTGAATACCGTGTCCCCCTTGGCGGGGTCGGGTTTGGCAGGCGCCGGGGCCGCCGCACTCGGAGCAGCCGCGTGTTCATCGGCTGCAAAACTCGCGCTGGATGCGATGCCCACGAGGGCTGCAAGCAGAATATTGGCAAACAACTTCATATCGGGGGCTTCGAATTTATGGCGCAAAACCTCACGATTCTACAATGTGGGCCTTGTTTCGAAAGTCCGTAGATGCCCTCCCCGCGCGCCAAGCCCGCTGCCTACCCTCCCCGCGCGGCTCCCGCCGCGGCCCCCCAGGTCGCCGAACGCGAACGCGTGGCACTGGGCTGGTTGCACACCGCCCACTTCCTGACCAGCGCCCCCCAGCTTGAGCACCTGCCCCCCGTCGACCTGCCCGAGATCGCCTTCGTCGGCCGCTCCAATGCGGGCAAATCGACTGCCATCAACACCCTCACGCAGCAGACGCGGCTGGCCTTCGCCTCCAAGACGCCGGGCCGCACGCAGCACATCAACCTGTTCGGCATCGGCAAGCAGAAGGTCGACGATGCGGTGCTGGCCGACCTGCCCGGCTACGGCTACGCGGCCGTGCCCAAGGAGGCCAAGCTGCGCTGGCAGCGCGTGATGGGCAACTACCTGATGACGCGCGAGAGCCTGCGCGGCGTGGTGCTCATGTGCGACCCGCGCCACGGCCTGACCGAACTCGACGAGATCCTGCTCGACGTGATCCGCCCGCGCGTGCAGCAGGGCCTCAAGTTCCTCGTGCTGCTGACCAAGTCCGACAAGCTCACGCGCAGCGAAGCCGCCAAGGTGCTGTCGATTACGCGACTGAACGCCGGCGGCGGCGAGGTGAAACTGTTCTCGGCGCTGAAAAAGCAGGGCGTCGGTGAAGCGGCCGAGCTGCTGTGGCGCTGGGTGCACCCGGAAGAGACTGCAGCAGCCCCCGCCGAACCACCGGAGCCGCCAGCAGAGACCTGACTGAACCCCAGAACAGGCTGCATCGGCCGTCCAGCGTGCGTAGTTCACTATCAAAAGAATAGCGACAGTCAACCCAAGGAGACAAGAAGCATGATCGAGACCTTCCAACGCAGCCTGCCCAATGGCACCACCCTGAGTTGCCGCGCTGCCGGCCAGCCGGGCCGGCCGCTGATGGTGTTCCTCCACGGCTTCCCCGAAGCCGCGTTCATCTGGGACGAACTGCTGACGTACTTCTCGGACCCGGCCCACGGCGGCTACCGCTGTGTGGCACCCAACCTGCGCGGCTTCGAGAAGTCGAGCGCGCCGACCGACGTGGCGGCCTACAAGGCTCACCTGCTGATCCAGGACATCCAGCAGCTCGTGGCGACCGAGAGCACCGACGGCACCATGGCCGCGCTGGTGGCCCACGATTGGGGCGGCGCCTTTGCCTGGGGCTATGCCAACGCGTTCCCGCAGCAGATCCGCAAGCTGGTCATCATCAATTCGCCGCACCCGGGCACCTTCACGCGCGAACTGCGCAACAACCCGGCGCAGCAGCAAGCCAGCGCCTACATGAACTTCCTCGCGCGCCCCGACGCCGAGGCGCTGCTCGCCGCCGACGACTTCAAGCGCATGTGGCCCTTCTTCACGCTGATGAAGGCCGGCCCGGACGGCTTCGGCTGGCTCACCGAGGAAGTGAAGCAGAAGTACCGCCAAGTCTGGGGTGCAGGCCTCACCGGCGCCTGCAACCTCTACCGCGTGACGCCGATGAAGCCGCCGCTGCCCGGCCA